>Ga0209013_10001333_pt1 | contig 22788 bp, 21 predicted proteins | sample Cruoilmetagenom2_FD_187291 | JGI IMG/M metagenome (GOLD analysis project Ga0209013, IMG submission 187291) | Oil polluted marine microbial communities from Coal Oil Point, Santa Barbara, California, USA - Sample 2 (SPAdes) (version 2) | ecosystem: Environmental > Aquatic > Marine > Oil seeps ... | reverse complement strand
TCCCTCAGCCATAACCGTATGCGCCTTTCCCAGTAGTGACTTACAGACAAGCCCAACAGAGGCCCCCTGCGCCGAGGCTTCAATTGCAGCTCTAAGGCCTGCGCCCCCAGCTCCTATAACAATTACATCATGTTTATGTGTCTCGTACTTTTCCATTTATATGAACCTCACGTCGGTAATTATTCCTTTTGCAAGCAGGAAGATGTATAGATCTGCAAGTGCAACGCTGAATAAGCTAACCCATGCCCATAGCATATGGTTTTCATTCCAGCGGCTAACCTTCTCCCAAAGTCTGAAGCGGGTTGGGCATTTGGAGAAAACATCTAATCTCCCTCCAACTAGGTGGCGGAAGGAGTGGCAAGAAAGCGAATACATGCTTAAAAGAGTTACATTGACGAATAAAATGATTGTTCCTAATCCTATGCCGAAACCGTCCGCAAACCAAAGAGCGTGAAATGCGTCTACCCATAGGAAGAAGAGAACGACCCCTGCTGCATAGAAGAAGTAACGGTGTATGTTCTGAAGTATGAATGGGAACTTTGTTTCTCCTGCGTAAGAACCCTCCTTTGCCATAGGCTTTACTGCACATCCGGGAGGTGCCATAAAGAAGGACCGGTAGTAGGCTTTTCTGTAATAGTAACAGGTTGCTCTAAACCCTAAAGGAGCCCAAAGTATTAAAAGGGCTGGAGAAAAAGGCCACCATGAAGCAAGTATGTAGGGTGAATAAAAAGGTGACAGATAAGGTTGCACCAAAAAATCTACATTTGAAAATGCGCGCCATGTGGAATAGATACCAAATGATCCAAGCACTATAGCTGTGATTAGGGGCGATATCCACCAAGCATCAGTTCTTAATGTTACAGAGCTTTGTGCAGTCCCGTTTGCCATTGTATTTCCTCCCTTAACTTATCTCAACTATTAAAGATTATAATATTTGATTTGATAACAAAAACAATGGATAACCGGCTTGCTATATTATATAACTATAAATTTTTAGTCAAGCAGATAGTCCGTTTTAATGGGTACCCTCAAATTTAAAGAATGCCCAACCCTTCAATGTGTTCACAAAGTTCCTTTACGTGGCTTGCTGAGACATGAAGTTCTTTGCTTTCAGAATCACTAAGACTAATTTCAAAGATTTGCTCTATACCATCTCTTCCTAATTTAACAGGAAGTCCTACAAAGGTGTTGTCGACTCCATATTCTCCCTGCGCTAATATGCAACAAGGAAGAATCTTCTTCTTGTCTTTTAGAATTGCTTCTACCATTTCAACGGCTGATACTGCAGGGGCATAGAAAGCGCTTCCGGTTTTCAGGAGTTTCACTATCTCTCCGCCGCCACCACGTGTTCTCTGGATAATCTCTTCTAATCTTGGAGCTGGAATAAGCTCCGTGACCGGAACACCGGCAACTGTAGTGAACCTGCCTAGAGGAACCATATCGTCTCCGTGTCCTCCAAGAACAAATGCATTGATATTCTCAACAGACACACCGAGCTCCATGCCTATAAAAGCTCTGAATCTTGCTGAATCCAGAACTCCTGCCATTCCCATAACTCTTTCCCTTGGGAATCCGCTTACTTTATGAGCGACGTAAACCATTGCGTCGAGCGGGTTCGTTACTAATATTAGAATAGCATTTGGTGATTTAGCGGCCACCTGTTCAGTTACCTGTTTTACAACATTGGTGTTTGTGGAAATCAGATCATCTCTGCTCATGCCCGGCTTACGAGGAATACCGGAAGTAATTACCACAATATCGGATCCCTCAGTTTCGTCGTAACTATTGGTTCCAGTGATATTTGAGTCAAAACCGTAAACCGGATTCATCTCCATCATGTCAAGGGCTTTACCCTGAGGCATTCCTTCTACGATGTCGACGAGAACGATGTCTCCAAGCTCCATCTGAGATAGCATTAATGCTGTCGATGCGCCTACATTTCCTGCGCCGATTACTGAAATTTTTGGTCTAGCCATTTGATTGCTCCTTATTAAATATTCTTGTTTATTGTTCGGGATTGAAACCTTCAATCCTCAGAGTTCTTTTAATTGATTTTATTTATTAACCTTATCCATGTTTTCCGCAACAGCTTCCCCAAATTCTGAACATTTAAGAAGTTTTGCGTTATCTAACTGACGCTCTAAATCATATGTTACCGTCTTATTTAAAATTGTCTTCTCCATGGATTTTAATATTAGATCTGCAGCTTCATCCCAGCCAAGGTACTCAAACATCATTACACCTGAAAGAATTACAGAGCTCGGATTTACCTTATCTAGCCCGGCGTACTTAGGTGCTGTACCGTGGGTGGCTTCAAAAAGAGCTAAGTAGTCTCCAATGTTTCCGCCTGGAGCCATACCAAGGCCTCCAACCTGTGCAGCGCACGCATCAGAGAGGTAGTCGCCATTAAGATTAGGAGTCGCTATTACATGATAGTCCTTAGTCCTGGTTAATATCTGCTGTAGCATATTGTCCGCGATTCTGTCTTTCATTACGACTTTATCGTCAGGTTTTTTGCCGTCATACTTGTCCCAAAGCTCATCCTCTGTAATAGTGCGGTCCTTGAATTCTTCTTTTGCAAGGTCATAACCCCAGTCTCTAAAAGCGCCTTCTGTATACTTCATGATATTTCCCTTATGCACTAAAGTGACGCTTTCAAGACCTTTATTCAATGCATGTTTAATTGCTTTTTTGACTAGTCTTTTGGTTCCCAACGGACTTATAGGTTTAATGCCGATACCTGAATGTTCTCTAATAAATACACCATATTTTTCAACCAGGTATTTCCTGATTTCATAGGCTTCCTTAGTTCCACTCTGCCATTCAATCCCCGAGTAAACGTCTTCAGTATTTTCCCTGAATATTATCATGTCCATATCTTCAGGTCTTTTAACTGGCGATGGTGTGCCTTTTATATATTTAATCGGGCGTACGCAGGCGTAGAGGTCAAGAATCTGTCTTAATGCTACGTTTAAACTCCTCATTCCCCCTCCAATAGGGGTGGTAAGAGGTCCTTTTATTGATACAACGTATTCTTTAAGATGCTCTATTGTTACATCGGGTAGCCATTCGCCTGTCTCTTCAAAGGCTTTCTCGCCTGTTAGTACTTCGTGCCATACAATCTTTTTCTGATCGCCGTACGCATTTTCAACCGCGGCATCAAATACGATCTGTGAAGCATGCCAGATGTCAGGTCCAATGCCGTCGCCTTCAATGAATGGTATTATCGGATCGTTTGGAACTATCAGACGGTCATTCTCTTTGTCTATCTGTATTTTACTCCCCTCTTGGGGTTTTTCGGATGACATTATTTAAACTCCTCTTTTTATTCTCTAATTTTTGGTTTGAAAATATAAACAAAATAAATCAAAATTCAACTTATTAAGACAAATCTGACCTATTTTAAGCAAAATGACTAATTTTTACTCTCATTCTTATTCATTTTAACAAATTATGCAGAATTCATAATTTAAACAAAGATCACGACTTGACCTAGATCATTTGTCTGAGCACAGTCTGAAGAATGCCACCGTTTTTGAAGTAATCGACTTCAACCGGACTATCAAGACGGCATATTGCATTAAATGTGAACTCATCAGCCCCAGGAGGTCTTACTGTCACCAAAATGTCTTTTCCCGGCGCTAATCCTTCTTCTATTCCTTCTATATCAAATTTTTCATATCCTGTAAGTCCCAATGATTCTGCGCTGTCGCCTTCTTTAAACTGAAGCGGAAGTACTCCCATTCCAACAAGATTGCTTCTATGAATTCTCTCATAGCTTTCGGCTATTACAGTCTTTACGCCTAATAGGAGAGTTCCTTTTGCGGCCCAGTCACGGGAGCTTCCTGTACCGTATTCTTTTCCGCCAATGACTATGAGAGGAACGCCCTCTTGTTGATATCTAATTGAGGCATCGTATATAGAATGTTCTTCATTGGTGGGAACGTGTCTTGTTACTCCACCTTCAGAGCCTTTAACCATGAGGTTTTTGATCCTTATATTTGCAAAGGAGCCCCTTACCATAATCTCGTGGTTGCCTCTTCTGGACCCAAAGCTGTTGAACTCTATTGGCTCAACTCCCTTGGATATTAGATATTTACCTGCAGGGCCTTCTTTGGGGATAGCGCCGGCGGGCGAAATATGGTCGGTTGTAATTGAATGACCCAGGACTGCAAGCGCGTGTGCCCCTTTTATGTCGGTTGTCTCGGGCAGTTTTAAAGAGAAGTCGTCGAAGAAGTTGGGCTCCCTTATATAAGTGGAGTCGTCATTCCAATCATATAAATTGCCCTCAGGTGTATCAAGGCTTTTCCAGGTGTTGTCGCCTTCAAAAACTTGAGAGTACTGAGCCTTAAATATTTCAGGGCTTAAAACGCTCTCAACAGTTTCTTTTATTTCCTCTTGAGTGGGCCAAATATCTTTCAAGAATACTTGGTTGCCGTTTGGTCCCGTCCCTATAGGCTCGTTATATATGTCGATGTCTACAGTTCCTGCGAGAGCGAATGCTACAACAAGTGGAGGTGAGGCTAAGTAAGAGAATTTAACAAAAGGATGAACACGGCCTTCAAAGTTTCTATTACCGCTTAATACCGCCGATACGGTCAAATCGTTTTCTTTGATTGTTTCTTCTATAGAGGGTGCCAAAGGACCACTATTTCCAATACATGTAGTACACCCATAGCCTACTAGATCAAAACCAAGCTTATCTAAGTATGGCGATAGCCCGGCTGCATCTAAGTAATCTGTAACAACTCTTGACCCCGGAGCTAAGCTTGTTTTAACCGTAGGGGCAACTGTGAGGCCCTTTTCTACCGCTTTCTTAGCTACTAGTCCGGAGGCGACCATTACTGATGGATTTGACGTGTTAGTACAACTCGTTATAGCGGCAATCGCAACAGAGCCGTTACCCAATTCAGAGGAGTCTGTGTTTAGCTGGACTTTTACTTTTTTGTCTAAATCCGCACCGTTTCCGGTTTTTTCTTTTAATACTTTTTCAAAAGAGTTTTTTAGATCTTTTAGTGATACCCTGTCCTGAGGACGACTGGGTCCTGCCATTGAAGGCTCAACTGTTGATATATCCAGTTCAAGTGTATCTGTATATAAAGGGTCGGGTGTGTCGTCAGTTCTAAAAATTCCTTGTTCCTTTGTATATGCTTCAACTAGTTCGACAGTGTTTTTATCCCTTCCGGTTATTTCCAGATAACGCAGTGTCTCACTATCGACTGGGAAGAATCCCATTGTAGCTCCATATTCTGGAGCCATATTCGCGATAGTGGCTTTGTCAGAAAGAGCTAACTTGCTTAAGCCAGGTCCGTAAAATTCTACGAATTTGCCTACAACGCCTTTTTTCCTTAACATTTCGGTAACTGTAAGTACAAGATCAGTTGCTGTGACTCCCTGCGCTAACTCTCCATGGAGCTTAAATCCAATTACATCCGGTACTAACATGTATAGAGGCTGGCCCAGCATACAGGCTTCGGCTTCAATACCCCCTACTCCCCATCCAAGGACGCTGAGCCCGTTTATCATCGTTGTGTGTGAGTCAGTTCCGACAAGTGTGTCAGGGAAAGCTATGGTTTCCCCCTCCTGCTCTCGTGAAGCTACCACGCTCGCAAGGCACTCAAGGTTTACCTGGTGAACGATTCCCGTTCCGGGGGGAACAACTCTAAAATTGTCAAAAGCTTTCTGTGCCCATCTTAAAAATGCGTATCTCTCTCCGTTTCGCTCATACTCACGCTCCACGTTCATTGTAAATGCCTTGTCAGTTCCGAAATAATCAACTTGTACGGAATGATCTATAACCAGGTCAACAGGGACAATTGGATTGATTCTGTCCGGATTGCCGCCGAGTCTGTTAACTACGGATCTCATGGCAGCTAGATCAACAACGCACGGAACACCAGTAAAATCTTGAAGAATAACCCTAGCCGGATTGTAGGGAATTTCCTGACTGTCTTTATTGTTGGGATTCCAGTTTGCAAGTGCTTTTATATGGTTGTCATTAACTACAGTTCCGTCATAGTTTCGTATTACGTTTTCAAGTAGGATGCGTATAGATACAGGAAGGCGTGAAAAGTCTGTACCCTGGTCCTTTTCAATCTTTTTAAGTGAATAGTATTTTACTTCACCCGAGGGTGTCTTAAGCGTAGAAAGTGCATTCAATTTGTTGTTGATCCGACTCATAAAAATCTCCTTAATTTAATTTCCGGATAGCTTGGAAGATAATCCGCCGTAATTCTACAATTAAATGAGCACAAATCAAGAATATAAGGCGTTTTTGGGATATATTAGGTCAATTTTCCTCATTTTTATTGCCAATCGAGCCTAATATCGAATATATAGCTAATACAATCACAGAGCCGGGTTATATTTGCGGATGAATATTGCAGGTCTTTAGGTAAAAAGATCGATCAGGGTTGCTAATCGACTTTTCTAAAGATTAATGTGCCGTTTGTTCCACCGAATCCAAAGGAATTACTAAGGACAGTCCTTATTTTTGCATCCCTTGCTTCATTTGGCACATAGTCCAAATCACACTCCGGATCAGGTGTATGATAGTTTATCGTGGGTGGGAGTATTCCTTTATCAATAGTCAATACACTAAAGGCAGCTTCAACACCTCCCGCGGCTCCGAGCATATGGCCTGTCATAGATTTAGTTGAGCTCACAGGGGTATTATATGCTTTGTCGCCTATAACCTCTTTTATTGCCATCGTTTCGTTTGAGTCGTTTAACTGGGTTGAGGTTCCATGCGCATTTACATAATCAATTTCCTCTGGGTTTATTCCTGCATATCTAATCGCATCCTGCATACAGCGCACAGGACCATCTAATGAAGGTGCAGTGATATGGCTTGCGTCACTGCTCATGCCGAATCCGAGTATCTCCGCATATATCCTGGCCCCTCTTTTTTTAGCAAATTCCATCTCCTCAAGAATTAACATTCCTGAGCCTTCAGCAATAATAAATCCGTCCCTATCCTTATCAAAAGGACGGGAAGCACCTTGTGGGTCATCATTATTTGTTGAAAGAGCCCTCATAGCGTTAAATCCACCGACAGTTAAAGGGATAAGCGGCGCTTCTGTTCCACCAGCGATCATTACATCCGCCTCTCCCCTCGTTATTGCCATAGTCGCGTAACCTATGGCATGGGTGCTTGCGGCACACGCTGTAGTGGTTGCACAATTGGGCCCTTTGGCGTTATACGTAATCGATACATGACCCGCTGCCAGATTAGTAATAATATTAGGTATGAAAAATGGTGATAGACGGCCTGGTCCTTTTTCTTGCATAACCAATACAGTATTTACAAAGGTCTCCATTCCCCCTATTCCCGTACCAATCAATGTCCCTACTCGTGGGGATAGTTCGTCTGTTATCTCAAGACCGGCATCCTCAAGTGCAAGTTTGGTACTAGAAACCGCATATTGGATAAATCTATCGGTTTTTCTTGCTTCCTTGGGATTCATAAAAACCTCGGGATTAAAATTAGTTATCTCACCTGCTATTTTAGTTTTGTGCTCTGAAGGGTCAAACCTTTCTATCGTCTTAACTCCAGAACGACCTTCACAAACAGCATCCCAAGTCTCTTTGTTCCCAACTCCAAGGGGAGTGATAAGCCCAATCCCCGTGACGGCTATCCTTCTTTCCATTACTTTTTGTGCTCCGAGATAAAGTTTATAGCGTCTTGAACCGTGATGATTGACTCTGCGTCTTCATCTGAGATTTCAAGACCAAACTCATCTTCCATTGACATAATTAGCTCAACTAGGTCGAGAGAATCAGCACCTAGGTCTTCGATAAAAGATGACTCCAGTGTAATTTCGTCTTCTGATTTTCCTAATTGACTTGCAACCATTTCCCTAACTTTGCTTAGGATTTCTTGTTCCTGAGCCATAATAAACACCTCCTTTAAATTTAAGTATATATACCGCCGTTGATTCTAAATACTTCACCTGTGATATATGAAGCATCATCGGAGGTCAGAAAAGCAACAGCCCCCGCAATATCTTCGGGTGAACCGAATCTGTTCAGTGGTATCTTAGAAATGTAATCTTTTCTTATTTCTTCCGGTAGTTGATCTGTAATATCGGTTTTAATAAATCCTGGGCTAATAGCATTGACAGTGATGCCTCTAGGCGCCATTTCCCTTGCACATGCTTTTGTAAACCCTATAATGCCAGCTTTTGATGCCGCGTAGTTAGTCTGACCTGCATTACCCATTTCTCCTACAACTGAAGTCAGGTTTACTATTCTCCCCTCGCGTTGTTTAAACATATTTCGTGTCACTGCTTTTGTACAGTTAAATATTCCTTTTAAATTTATTGAGATTACGCTATCCCAATCCTCTTCTTTCATTCTCATAAGTAAGGTGTCTTTCGTAATCCCCGCGTTATTAATCAGTATATAAATACTGCCTAACTTTTCAATGATTTTATCTACTTCCTCATGCACTGCATCAAAATTGGATACATCAAATTTGGATAATATGGCCTGACCCCCGGCCTCTTCAATCTCATTTTTAGTTTGTATAGCGGCAGATTCATTCTGGGTATAGTTAATTGCTACAATAGCTCCTTCTGATGCGAGCCTTTTTGCAATAGCCTTTCCAATTCCCCGCGAGCCCCCGGTAATAAGAGCAACTTTATCTTTAAGATTATGCATGTTTTATTGACTCCAGTTGTGAGATCTTCTCGAAATTATTAACGGAAACATCGGTCAATGTTCTTTTAATTAATCCGGATAAAACATTTTTAGGTCCTATTTCTATAAAATTAGTACAGCCTGAACTATTTAATTGCTCAACAGATTCAAACCACCTTACAGGACTTGTAACCTGGCTTATTAGGAGTTCTTTTAATTTACTGGAATCATTAGTAACTGATGCTGTACAATTTGCAACCAGAGGAGCACTCATTTCTGCAAAAATCACTTCATCTAAAACACCGGATAGTCTATCGGCGGCTGGTTTCATCAACTGACAGTGAAAAGGAGCGCTTACATCAAGAGGGACAACTCGTTTAGCTCCCTCTGATTTTGCAATTGAAGAAGCCTCCTCTATTGTCTCTTTGTTTCCTGATATAACCGTCTGTCCCGGGGCATTAAGATTTGCGGGGCTTGCAATCATGCCATTTTGAGATACTTGATTACAAATCTCCGTTACCCTATCTTTATCTAACCCTAAAATTGCAGCCATAGCTCCTACGCCAACTGGAACTGCTTCTTGCATAAATTCTCCGCGTTTCCTTACTGTGTGGACAGCTTCACTTAATTTCATCGCGTCATTCGCAACCAGAGCTGTGTACTCGCCCAGGCTATGCCCGGCAACATAGTCAGGTTTAAGTGACGTTTCATTTTCCAAAACTCTTAAGCATGCAATGCTCGTGGTTAACAACGCAGGTTGAGCATTCGCGGTTAAAGATAACTCACTCTGCTCCCCTTCAAAGCATAGTTTTGCCAAATCGAACCCCAAGACATCGTTTGCTTCTTCAAAGGTGTTTTTGGCTATGCCGAACTCATCATAAAGCTCTTTCCCCATTCCCACATACTGGGAACCTTGACCCGGGAATACGAAAGCAATCATATAATCTTATCCTTGAAATAGTAAAAAATATATTATGACTCTACTTCTTGTTTCTCTTTAATAAAGGTCCTGCCCTTATAGAATCCGCAACTCGGGCATGCTCTATGAGGCGATTTGTGTTCACCGCAATTCTGACATGTAGATACGCCAGGCACGCTTAATTTATAATGGGTTCTTCTTTTTCTAGATCTGGACCTAGAGTGTTTTCTTTTGGGAAGTGCCATTTTTTAATTCTCCCTTTTCGTTTTCATATTTTTAAGTTCTTTAAAATCGCAAATCTTGGATCTATATCTTCACTTTCACATGTGCAATTATCTTTATTTAAATTATTGCCGCATATTGTGCAGAGACCTTTGCAATCTTCTTTACAAACTACTTTTACCGGCAATGAAATCGCTATTTGTTCCATTAAGTAATTGCTTAAATCTATTTCATCACCTTTAAAAGTCTCATGTTCATCGTCATCATCTTCGTCGCTAATTTTATCGACAGGCGAAAGAACAAGTTTCACTAAAGGGTTAAGCTCTATATTAACAGGTTCTAAGCATCTTGAACACGAAGTCTGAATCGAAAATTGGATATTGCCAATAACCGTGACTTCCTTAAGTACTCTTGTCACGTATAAATCAATTCCGATCTTTGATACAAGGCGAAATTCATCACTTTCAGACCAAAGCTCAGGCAGATTTGCCAGCCACTGGGGTTCTTCCAATGCTACAATATGAACACCACTTTCCGAAATATCTGAAACACTTAGTTTCATTGCGCCCGTTGATATCATCTGACTATTAAAATTAATGGGATTTAATAATAATACAAGATTACTCATTTGCAAGTATGTCATTATTTTTAAACTAAGTGGCAGGAGGCAAAGTGTTCGCTCCCAACATCACGAAGTTCTGGCTCAATCGTTTTACACTTCTCGACAGCAATCGGGCATCGGGGGTGGAAGCTGCAACCGGAAGGCGGGTTAATCGGACTCGGCACATCCCCTTTTAATGCTGTCATCTCTCTTTTTCTACCTGGGTTCGCAATTGGCACAGATGAAATGAGAATACGTGTATAGGGGTGAAGCGGATTCTTATATAGTTCTTTACTTGGAGAAATCTCAACAATTTTCCCTAAATACATCACAGCCACTTTGTCGCTAATATGTCTTACCACTCTAAGGTCATGAGAAATAAAAAGGTATGCAAGCTTAAATTTCTCCTGAAGTTCAATAAAGAGGTTGATGATTTGAGCCTGAACCGAGACATCTAGAGCGGATATCGGCTCATCGCAAACAATGAACTTCGGCTTAAGAGCAAGCGCTCTTGCGATGGCTATTCTCTGGCGCTGACCTCCGCTAAATTCATGAGGATAGCGAGAAAGAGCATCTTCTCTGAGTCCCACGGTAATTAAGAGTTCGCGTATTAAATCTTTTCTCTCCTGTCCTTGGGAGATGTTATGTATAGTGAGTCCCTCTGAAACTATACTCTCCACTTTCATCCTTGGGTTTAAAGAGCCGTAGGGATCTTGAAAGACAATTTGCATTTCCCTTCGGTAAGGTCTCATCTTAGATGGAGACAAGTGTGTTATATCGTTATTTTCAAATAATATCTTCCCGTCTGTAGGCTCAAGAAGTTTAAGTATCGTTTTCCCAAGTGTGGTTTTACCGCAGCCGCTTTCTCCAACAAGCCCGATTGTCTGGCCTTCGGCAATACAGAGGTCTATACCGTCAACTGCTTTTACGAAGTTTGTAACTCTTGAGAGGACACCGGATTTGACCGGGAAATATTTCTTTAGTTTATCAATTTTAATAAGTTCTTTAAAAGGCATATCAGTTCTCTTGTTTTACCTCAGCGGCTCTCCAGCAAGCAGCTTTATGGCCATTGCCAATTTCTTCCAGGGGCGGTTCATTGGTTCTGCATTTATCAATTACAAGGGGGCAGCGGTCCTGAAATCTGCACCCGATCGGGAAATTGTCCGGACTAGGGACCACTCCAGGTATTGCATTTAACATTTCTTTGTTTTCATGAAGGTCAGGAACCGAGTTTAAGAGTCCAACGGTATATGGGTGATGCGGCTCTTTGAAAATATCGGTGGTAAAACCTTGCTCAACGACCTTGCCCGCGTACATAACATAAACTTCATCAGCAACTTCCGCGATAATCCCAAGGTCATGTGTAATGAGAAGAACAGCCATACCCAATCTTGCTCTCAGATCGTCGATGAGCCTAAGAATTCCGGCCTGTATGGTTACGTCAAGCGCCGTTGTCGGCTCATCGGCAATGAGCACCTCCGGACTGCACGCAAGCGCCATTGCAATCATGACTCTCTGAGACATCCCTCCGCTCATTTCATGAGGATAGTTGTTCATCCTTCTCTCGGGCGCAGGGATTCCGACGAGTTTAAGTAGTTCGATGACCCTTTCCTTTTCTTCTTTTCTTGATATGTTGAGGTGGGTCCTTAATGCCTCGCCTATTTGATCGCCTACGGTAAAAACAGGATTGAGAGCGCTGATGGGTTCCTGGAATATCATCGATATTCTATTTCCCCTTATTGAGCGCATGTCTCTATCTGCGTATTTTAGTAGATCGGCACCGTCAAAAATGACCTCTCCAGCATCGATCTTTCCGGGAGGATCGGGGATAAGTCTCATAACGGATAGAGCCGTTACTGTTTTGCCGCAGCCGCTTTCTCCAACAACGCCTACAATTTTGCCTTTATGGATATTAATGGATACTCCGCTTACAACTTCTACCCTTTTACCTTCTGATTCGAAAGAAATTCTTAAATCCTTTATCTGAAGTGCGTAGTTCATATTAGTTATTCGCTTCCCAGAAATTTAGGGTCAATTGCGTTTCTGAATCCTTCTCCTAAGAGGTTAAATGAAGTTACTGTTACAAATATAGCCGCACCGGGAAATAGGACAAGCCACCATGCGAAATCCACATATCTCTGAGACTGTGAGAGTATATCTCCCCAGCTTGGCTCAGGAGGAGGTACGCCAAACCCTAAAAAACTAAGTCCCGATTCTACTAATATTGCTCCCGCAATTCCGAAAGAGACGTCTACTAATACCGGGGCAAGCGAGTTTGGAAGCATGTGCTTCATCATCACTCTCCAGTCATTTCCCCCAAGTGCAACAGCGGCGTCTACATAATCAAATTGTCTTAACTGGAGAAACTGTGCCCTTATGAGTCGCGCAATCCCCGTCCAGCTTGTAGCCCCAATCACAATCATTATGTTATATATGCTTGGATCTCTAAATGCCAGTATGGTAAGAATCAAAAAGAAGACCGGAAAGGTCATCATGACTTCAAAGAGTCTTGAGACTATAAAATCAACGGTTCCCCCATAGTATCCGGCTATACCACCTAATAATATTCCTATCACCGCAGCTATGCCCACAGCTACAAATCCAATGGAGAGTGAAATCCGTGCACCATGGATCATACGGCTTAATACGTCTCTACCCCTGTCATCAGTTCCGAACAAATGCTCTTTTGACGGCGGTGACAGTACTGATAGTAAATCGTTTTCAGTCGGGCTGTATCTGACCGGCGGAAATATTGCGAAGTCCCCCTTCTTTAAGTTTTTGTCTAGTTCTTTGAAATCGGCTCCGAAAAATTCGTTATATCTAAAGAGGACAGGGAAGTAATATTCATTTTCATACTTAAGCACTATCGGTTTGTTGCCGGCTAAGAAGTTCTGGAATATCGCAGTGCCGAAAAGGATCACAATTATGACTAAGGCTGTCATGGCCAGTCTGTCTTTTTTTAATTTCTTCCAAACACTTCCCCAGTATCCAACGCTCTTTGTCTCGGTCACTTTTTGGCCTCGAAGCTTATTCTGGGATCTACCAATACATAGACAAGGTCCGCAATCAGGATTCCAATCAGGGTGAGTACTGCCGAAATAGTAGCAATTGCCATAATTACCGGATAATCACGGGAAAGCACGGATTCAAACCCTAACTGACCGATTCCCGGGATGGAGAAGATACTTTCAATGATAACGCTTCCCCCTATCATCGCGGGAAGTATCCCTGCAAGTATGGTGATTATTGGAATGAGTGCGTTTCTTAGAGCGTGTTTAAGGAGAACTTGGTGTCTAGGAAGTCCTTTTGCGGTCGCTGTTCTGACGAAATCTTCCTTTAAGACTTCAAGGAGACTCCCCTTTTGAAACCTTGAGAGATAAGCCAGGCCACCGTAAGTCAGACAAAATACAGGAAGCACAATGTGCCATAAGAAATTTAGAGCCTTCTTGAAAAACGGATAATTTTCGGCATCCGGAGAGAGTATTCCGTAGACCGGGAATAAATCCCAGTAATCCCCTCCTCCAAGAAAAAAGATTAAGATCATTGCCATCCAGAAACTCGGGATGGAATAGAGAATAAAAAGGAAAAAAGTGCTGACCCTCTCTGAGAACCTCCCGTGAGCTACAGCGGAATACACCCCAATTGGAATTGCTATTAAATAAATTAGAATGATTGAGATTATATTAAGCGTAAGCGTGATTGGAATTCTTTCCGCTATTTTGTTTATTACCGGGCGGTGATCCTTATATGAGCGCCCGAAATCAAGAGTGGCTATCTGCTTTACCCATATCCAGTATCTGACATATATCGGCTTATCTAAGCCGTAGAGTTTCTTTGTTTCTTCTATTATCTGTTGTGTGATGGCCTCGGCCTGAATCCCCTGGTCTAATTGAAGCTTTCTTTCGACCGGGTTGCCCGGAGCGAGCTGGATAATAAAGAATGTAATGAGAGTTATTCCAAAGAGTGTCGGAATAAGCAAGAGAAGTCTTTTAAATATATAGTCTCTCATAGTTTAGGTCGGCCGAACCATATCTATCAGTAAACTTAATCTGATAAGACTAAATTTATACCTAAATAGTTCCGTTTATTGAAATGGATCCGGAAATCATCTTCAACTTGAGCTAGAACTTTCCCCTCTCTTAATCGCCGTACATCTGATCAGGAAGCGGAACATACCACTCAAGCAGATCTATTCCCAAAGGATAGACAATTACATTTTCAAACCTTTTATTAACCGCTACTGTGGACTTTCGGCAGAAAAGAAATGTGTACGGCTGCTCGTTGTGAACTATTTCGGCAAATCTACGGTAGAGCTGCATTCTCTTCTCGCGGTCAAACTCTGTTCGGGCCTCTTCGATCAAGTTATCTGCTTCTTGATTTTTAAACCCTATAAAATTAGATCCGCTCTCCGCCTGGGTTGAGCTCCATATTTGATATGGATCTGATTCTACGCCCATTGACCATGCTAGCGTGACAGCATCAAAATTTCTTTCATTCAGACGTGTCGTAAAAACTGCCCATTCGGTTTTTCTTATATCCATCTGTATTCCCATATTGTCCAGTTCTTCTTTCAGTATGGTTGCAATTTTCTCCCCCGTCTCGGATCCTCCGGGAATCAGAAACTCAAAAGCAAATTTGACCCCGTCCTTATCTCTTATCCCGTCACCGTCATGGTCTATCCAGCCCGCTTGCTTTAGAAGTTCTTCAGCTTTTGCAGGATCATACGCATATGGCTCAATGGATTTGTCATACTCGGGGCTGTTTATGTAAAAGGGGTTTGTTACGATAGCTCCTAGATTATAGAGAATTTTATCAAGAATGAGTTCTCTATTTACAAGATGAGTCAATGCAGTTCTAACTTGCCTATCTGCGAAGTAAGGCCTTTTAGAGTTCCACCCGATGTAGCTGTAATTGGGAGTGAAGTAGCTCAGCTTATCATAGTTCTCGTTAAAAGAAGGAGTATTAGTCTGGCGTTCCCATTGAATTGGGGTTAGGCCTGAAACATCTAGTTCCTGACGTTTTAATACTTGAAAAGCGACTGTATTATCCGTGATGATTTTAAAAACGATTTTGTTTATCTTAGGTTTCTCACCCCAGTAATCAGGGTTCTTCTCGACAACTATTTCTCTTCCTGTGGTCCATTTAACAAATTTATAGGGCCCGGTTCCCACGGGATCTCTCCCGGCGGGGTTGGTATTAAAATCCCCTTTGTCAAAAATGTGTTTTGGAACTATCGGCATTCCGCCGCAGAATTCAAGGGCGAGAAAATATGGTCTTGCATATGTAAATTCGACGGTAAGTTCATCAAGTGCTTTTACATCCCTAATCTCCTGGAAGTAGCTCCTTAGCTGGGGGCTGTCTACCTTGGGGTTCATAATTGTGTTGTATGAGAATACAATGTCTTCAGATGTAAACGGTGTTCCGTCATGCCATTTTATCCCCTCTCTTATTTTAAAAGTATAGGTGAGTTTGTCCTCTGATATCTGCCAGGATTCAGCAAGTAGCGGTTCGAGCTCAAGTGTTTCATTGTTTCTCTCAATTAACGTCTCATAAATCTTTCCATTGTTGATAGTTCCCTCATAGGCGTCGGTTGCTGTAATGGGGTTCAGTGTGGCGGGCTCTGCGCTCAGGTGATAAATAAGCCAGTCGCCATCTACGGGCTCTGAATCTGAAGTAATTTCAACAGCGGGTTGACCTTCAGGTTTCTGCTGAGTCGTCCCCGAATTCTCATTGCCTGATTTACAGGCAACTAGTGTAGCAAGAAGTGTGATATTAAGAATAGTAATTAGTAATAGTCTCAGCAATTCATTCTCCTTGGTGTAATTGGCCGGATTTATTCGCCGCCTTTTCCGCTAAAGGGGTCTTCCGGAGTGTTTTTAATAACCTTTGGAAGCGCCTTTTCAAAAAACGGTCTTAAGAGATCGAGCGGGAGCGGGAATACTATTGTCGAGCTTTGGTTGCTGGACATCTCGGTTAAGGTCTGAAGGAACCTTAGCTGCAGCGCCATAGGACTCTGGGCAAGGATGTCAGAAGCTTCGGTCAATTTTGCCGCAGCCTGAAACTCGCCTTCAGCACTAATGATTTTTGCTCGTCTTTCTCTCTCGGCTTCTGCCTGGCGCGCCATGATCTGCTTCATATCCTCGGGAAGGTCAACATACTTTAGTTCAACCAATGTGACTTTTATTCCCCATGCGTCTGTCTGTTTGTCCAGGACATCCTGAAGCTTTATATTTAGTTTCTCTCTTTCAGCAAGCAGTTCATCAAGCTCTACCTGCCCTAAAACACTTCTTAAGGTTGTCTGAGCCAATTGAGATGTTGCATAGAGAAAGTTTTCTACCTGAATGACTGCTTTAATCGGGTCTACAACACGAAAATAAACAACGGCATTTACCTTTACCGAGACGTTGTCTCTGGTAATCACATCCTGAGGAGGTACATCCATTGTAATAAGACGCAAGCTCATTTTAGTCATTTTGTCGACCATAGGGATTATCCATTTAAATCCCGGGCCTTTTAATCCAACTATTCTTCCCAGCCTAAAGACTACTCCTCTCTCGTATTCGTTAAGTATCCTAATTCCGGATAAAATGAAGAGCGCGATTATTCCAACAAAGATGATTACAGGTGAAAACATTTAGATGCCTCCTAGTTTGTATTAATTTTCAATCTTTTGTACTTTTAGTTTGAAGCCTTTTTTGGATTCTACAACTTTTATTTTATCGCCTGCACTAATTGGTTCATCGCTCACAGCGTCCCAGTATTCACCCATAACATATATTTTGCCGGTATCCCCAATGTCTGAGACCGCATTTCCTTCCTCTCCTATAATACCTTCCATGCCCACAAGCGGTTTTAAGCTCTGAGCCTTTATTAAATAAAACAGTACATAACCAAAAAATAGAGCGATGGCGCCGGTTGAGGCGATTACAACACCGTAACCTACCCTGATATCCGAATCAGGCGTATCAAAAAGAAGCAGCGCTCCAAGGGCAAAACTTATAACTCCACCCGTGGTTAAAAGCCCATAGCTTGTGACATATACCTCCGTAATAAACAGACCTAATGCCAGCAGCAACAAAACAACTCCCGCGTAGTTAAACGGCAATATCTGAAATGATACGAAGCCCATCATTAGGCACACTACCCCCGCAACTCCGGGGAAAATTAGACCGGGGTTATAAAACTCAAGGAGTATTCCGAGGGAACCAAGTGATAATAGAAGAAAAGCGATATCGGGGGTGCTTAATATATCAATTAATTTTTGCTTCACACTCATCTCTATCCTTACTATTTTAGCTCCGCTGGTAAGAAGAGTTTTCTCCCCCTGTGGGAGTTTTACTTTCATCCCGTTAATTTGTTTTTGAAGATCGCCTAAGCTTGGAGAAATTAAATCGACAACTTTCATCTCCAAAGCATCTGTGGCGGTGATTGAAGCGCTTTCTCTTACTGCGTCGATTGCCCACTCGATGTTGCGGCCTCTGTGTTCAGCTATGCTTTCAATGAAGGAGGACGCATAGTTTTCAACTTTTTCGCTCATAATATCTTGGTCAGTTCTTTCTTCAGATTCAGACTCGCTTTTTTCTTTTCCTGTCAGGTCTTTTATAGGGTCCTGTCCTTTTTTCTCTGGTTGTTTGCCGCCCGGGCTAAGAGATACTGGGTGAGCTGCTCCAATACTGGTGCCGGGAGCCATGGCCGCAATGTTGGCGGACAAAGTAATGAATACGCCTGCAGAGGTTGCTGAAGCGCCACTTGGAGATACGTATACAACCACCGCGATTGGAGAATTAAGTATAAGCTTAACAATGTCCTTTGTGGAAGAAAGAAGACCCCCGGGTGTATCTAAAAGAATGAATAAGGCCTCGGCGGATATTGTCTCAGCTTCTTCAAGTCCTGCTCTAATATAGTCTAGCGTTGCCGGATTAATAGTGCCATTTATTTCAATTACGACTATTTCATTTGATAACACACTTTCTTCAACATTTTTTTCTGTAGCTGGAGTCTTCACTTCATCTTCATTCTTGATGTCTGCATAGCTTAGATAGAAGCTAAAGAATGAAAAGAGTATTAATAATACTGACAAAACTCGTAACATTATGATCACCCCAAAAGAAGTTTAGCTTTCCCGGTGACAATCCGCAAGCTGTTTGAATAACGCCATATATTTTCACATCAAAATAATCGCATGAAGTGATCTTGTAATTCTTTAAGCTCCGATTATAATTTTCCACCATGGCTACTAAAATCAAATATACTGAAAAAGAACTTAAACAACCTGACGAATTCAATAAAACCATTACTCGGATTATTGACTTTACAGCTGATCACGCAAAGAAAATCCTAATTAGTTTAGCTGTTATTATTGTTATTCTCATAGGCGTTTATTTTGCGAATTCCAACTCTCAGAAAAAAGTAATTGAAGCTAATAATACGTTTGACAATGCACTTGCGTTGTTTAATGTTGGAGATTCACAGGGAGCATTGAAAGGCTTTTTAGATACCGCTGAACAATATCCCGGTGAGGGAATATCAAACATAGCGTTATATTATGCGGCAATTATTAATTTTAATGACGGCAACTACAATGAGTCGGTCAATTTATTAAACCGTTTTGAATCAAACGAAGTAAAAGAGCCTATGCTGGTTGAATCAGCGATATTGACTCAGGGGCTTGCTTATTTTAATCAAAATGAATGGAATAAAGCTATAGATTCCCTGTCTAAAATAAATGACCCGGCGAGTCCCTATGAAAAGCAAGCAAAGCTTCATATCGCTATGTCATATGAGAAATTAGGCGATACGGATCGTGCAAAGTCTATCTATAATCAGATTTACCAAAATCAAGTCGACTCTAATCCCGGATTATCTTCTGTAAGCCAGACCCCTGTAAGTAGATAATTTTTTTGATAGAGCCTACTTAAAGGATTATACAATTATTGATTGTATCTATTTATATTGGGTAATAAGATTGAGTTGTTTAGAAGTAACGACTTAGGGGGTTAAACAGGCTTTACTTTTGATTTCAGAAGGATTCTCAGCCTGTTCCTAACTTCCGGAGTTACGAATGATTTATCTTTTAGCTTTCCTGTAATTTCAAGCATCCTCTTATATGTATTGACAAAAGCCATACACTCCGGACAATCGCCTGTGTGTTTCTCAAGCTCTTTTAGAGTTTGAAGATCCAGCTCACTGTCAATATACTCCATAATATTTTCAACTACATCTTTGCATATAAACATATTTTATTTTCTCCACTCATGAAAATAGTCAGATAATTTATCACGTAAAAATAGCCTTCCTCTGTGTAGCCTTGATTTTGCCGTGGGGATAGTGATCTCAAGAATATTTGCCACTTCCTCATTTGAAAGCCCTTCTATATCTCTTAGATGAAAAACTGCTCTATAGGACTCAGGCATCTCGTTAATTGAGTCATCTATTATCTTAAGCGCCTCTTTGCTGAATATTATAATATCCGGTCTTGAACTCCAGTCCTTATCCATAATTCTACCCATAAGAGTACCTTTCTCATCATAGGGGTAGTATTTTTCAAGACTTATGTTGCTTTCATGCTTCTTTTGTGACCTTAAGTACATGTAACTTGCGTTTGCGGTTACTCTATATAGCCAGCTTGAAAATTTGGATTCTCCACGGAAAGTGTCCAGTTTTTTGGTAAGTGTAAGAAAAACTTCCTGGAGAACCTCTTCGGCATCGTCGGTATTACGGGTTATTCTGAGCGCAAAACCGTAAATTCTATCTGAATATCTGCCGACAATTTCATCAAATGCGGCCTCATCTCTAGTTTCTGCAAAAATTTTAACGAGTTCCTCATCTGATTTATCATTTGTAATAGAATCTTTGTCATCAGATACAATAGTTTTTATCAGCTTTTTAAAAAAACCAATCTCCATATTCCCCTCTCGGAAATCCAAAAATTAATTACGGGCAAACATAAAAGCTCGCATTGAGAGATTCTTAAGTATTGTCCCAAAAGTTAAGATGAAATTAATTTATAGAAGATTCATCTTGGCATTCGTATTCTTTTGAAAGCGTATATACCCTGTCCTGATTGGGAACAAATATTTTGTCTTTATGGTTTCTGGCTCTAATGAGAGCTTTGTCGGATCCGCATACGAATGTGAGCACACGTGATTCAGATTCTTTTAGTCCCATGATTTCAGGGCGAATAGAAGATATGTGGACGAAGATTGTACCGCCTAATTTGTCTTGCTCAACAATATTATTCATCATTGCATGCGGCAGATGTAAGTGTCCGGAGAGCCATAAATCGACCCGGTATTCTTTTAGTACCTGTGTGAATCTCTCTGAATCAATTATCTGCCTGTCCCTAAAAGATGAGAACGGGATGCCGCTGTCTTGAAGAGCCGCATGAGTAGTAACAACTATAATTTTATCCTGATTATTAACTACAAGTTCCTTCCACCAGTTAAACACTTCATCCGATATCTCTGTAGGTTTTCCTCTCTCGGAATCGGACATGAATATAAAGAGAATGTTCCCCTTTAATACCGAATAGTTAACTTCCTCGCGCAATTTTTCTCTAAATAGTTTTCCCATATCGGTTTTTAAATCATGGTTGCCTATTATCTCATACCACTCTGAAATATATGACCCGTCTCTAGTCTGAACATACCAGTCAAAGGTTTCTTCATCAGTTTGATTTACAATGTCGCCCGCGACAATGGCGAGGTCAACGTTTGGAACATTGTCGTTTATATCAGTTATCGCGATCTCAAAAGCTTCTTCATGGCCTCTAGTTGTAGGCTGAATATCGGCAAGGGCCCAAACGGTTAAAGTGTCTTTCGAGTTAAACCAGTTTGCCTCGGTGAGTTCATCACCTGATATGTAACCTATGTAACAGGAGGATTGGATGAGAAACAGGAGTAATGAGAGAAGTTTTAGCTTGGTGGGCATATTAAATTATTAGGATTAAACTATCTTCGTTTCGGGTACTCCGAGTGCTTCTTCGTTTTTTACTTCATTTATCCTGACCATTACTTCATCACCTATATTAAAGTTGCCGCCTGTAATTCTGACCGGGATATAGTTAGGTGTTGTGCCCTTGGAGCCTTTCTCTATTAGTACAGGGAAGGTTCTTCCGATGAATTGATTGAAAAATGCGGTTTTTTTATTACTGCCGAGTTCTCTTAAACGCTTACTTCTGTCTTTTATTATTTCAGGATGTATCTGCTCCGCCATTACAGCGGCCGTGGTCATCTTTCTCTTCGAATAAGGAAATACGTGGAAGTAAGTGAGAGGAGAATCCTTGGCAATCTGATAAGTGTTTAGAAATTCATGCTCCGTTTCCCCCGGAAATCCAACCATAATGTCAGATCCTATTGCGGCGTCAGGAATTCTTTTTCTAATCTGATTGGTTAAGTTCATAAACTTTTCAGGTCCATATCTTCTTCTCATTCTTTTAAGGACGCCCTGATCACCACTTTGAAGAGCAATATGAAACTGAGGGCAAATAGTCTCGGATTCTGCGATGAAATCTATAAGCTCAAGTTCTGTATCCGCCGGGTCAAGAGATGTTAACCTCACACGGTTTACTATTTTTTCTTTCTCTATCTCTCTAATCAGTTCAAAAAAACTGGACCCTATATCTCTACCGTAGCTTGCAATATGAACCCCGGTCAATACTATTTCCTTATAGCCGGACGAGGCCAACTTTTCCATCCTATGAAGAATCTCTGGTATGTCTAGGCTGCGCGATCTTCCTCTGGCGCGCGGGATAATACAAAAAGAGCACGCGTAGTTACAGCCGTCCTGTACTTTAAGAAATGATCTTGTTCTGCCCGGGAACACCTCTATGTCTGGGGATTCAAAACCTTTTTTCTTTTCTTTAAATATGTCGGATATAAAGACCTTGGGCTCTTCTTGTGTTTTCCCTTCTCTTATAATTTTTATAAGAGAGGAGAATTTATGTGAATTGCCGATAACATAGTCGACCCCTTCTACTTGCTTTAGTTCTTCGGGAGAGACCTGTGCGTAGCAGCCCGTGACCACAACCACACCATCGGGGTTAGCTCGTTTGGCACGGTAAATATAGTTTCTTGCTTCGCCGTCCGCTTTGTGTGTTACGGTGCAGGTATCGATTACGTACACATCAGCTTTGTCTGAAAAAGGAACCCGCTTATATTTGCTTTTAGGAAGCTGGTTCAAGATTACAGCAGTGTCATATTGATTTACCTTGCAACCTAATGTGACTATAGAGACGCTTTTCATATCTATAGAACCCTGTTTATCCATCCCCCGCCAAGTACCCTCTCATCCTTATAAAATACAACTGCCTGCCCCGGGGTAATGGCGCGCTGAGGGTTTTTGAATTCAACTACTGCGTCAGTGTCGGATTTCATTGTTACTAACGCGTCATCTTCACGGTGTCTGT
>Ga0209013_10001332_pt1 | contig 22797 bp, 13 predicted proteins | sample Cruoilmetagenom2_FD_187291 | JGI IMG/M metagenome (GOLD analysis project Ga0209013, IMG submission 187291) | Oil polluted marine microbial communities from Coal Oil Point, Santa Barbara, California, USA - Sample 2 (SPAdes) (version 2) | ecosystem: Environmental > Aquatic > Marine > Oil seeps ... | reverse complement strand
GTAGGTGCCGTCGGGGAACCCGTCGACGATGCCCTCGTTGTACAGCCACTCGATGTATGGCGCGGCCCAGTAGCCGGCCGGCACATCCGGGAAGATCATTCCCGTTGCGGGTGGCGGTACGAAGCTGGGACCGTAGGCGAGACGCGTGATGAAGGTCGCCATTTGCGCCCGGTTGACCGTGTCGTAGGGGCAGAAGAGGAGCGGGTCGGTGCTGCAGCCGGTGGTGATTCCGTCGGCGAAGATCTGCTCGATGTAGTCGGAGTTGGGTGTGGCCTCGCAGGGCACATCCTCGAAGGTCTCGGCGCACACCATGGGTGTGAAGTCCGGTCCGTAATAGGCGTTGACCAGCCAACGCGCCATCACATTGCGGATCATCACGTCGGTCGGGCAGAAGTCCGCCCCACCGCAACCCTGGGTGATGCGGGCACCGGCCAAGGAGTGGATGTAACCGTCGGCCCAGAAGGTCGGCGACACATCGTCGAAGGCCTTAGTGAAGCACACCGAGGCGTCATTCACGTCGTACGGCGTGTCGTGCATGGCCGAGATCGTGGCCCGATAGAGACCGAAGTGGTCGGCTCCATCGGCTATGAACTCGGCGTTGATTGGCAGCACGCCCGGCTCGGCAGCCGCAGGCGGCACAACGCCCTCGTCAGGCGTCAGCACCAGCCACGGCAGCCCGGCGCCGCCACCGGCGAAGGTGGCAATGGCGAAAGAGTCCACCTCAGCCCCGCCGGGGAATGCACCCACGAGCGTGCTGGCTCCCGTCATGGTGTCGAGGGTCCGCAGCTCGCCTGCCGCGGTGTAGGCAGCCCAGTACAGGGTTCCACTCACGTCGTCGAAATCCATGCCCTGTGCGTAGTTGGCGGCGACTCCGGTGGAGCCGATCACCGTTCCTGCGCCGGTCATCGGATCGATCTGCACCAGCACGTCGCCGACGATGTCCACGCCGAACATTTCACCGGCTGGGTTGATCGCAATGTCGATGATGCACGGTCCGTCGGTGATGGTCCCGACGGCTGTGGCGGCGCCTGTCCCCGGATCGATGGTGTAGAGGGTAGAAGCGGAACAGGTGGTGGCGCTCGCGTAGAGCACTCCGCCTGCCGATGCCGTGATGCCAGTCCAGCTCTCACCACCGCCCGGAACGGCCGATCCGATGACCGTATACGCCCCGGTTGCTGTGTCCACGGTGCCGAAGTTGTTGGCACCGTAGTCGACGACGTAGAGCTTCGAGAAATCACCGAGCAGGAAGTCTCCGCCGAAGAACGACAACATCCCTCCGGATATTACGGTCCACGCACCCGGCACGGTCACGTCCGCCCAGCTCACCAGGTCGGTATTGGGGAAGAGATCCATGCCGAAGGCAGGCGCGCCTGCCAGCATGAGGTTGGGATTCGGTGTCGAAGGTTGTGCGTCGGCGGCTGCCGGTGCACGCCCTATCGACAACGGAGCGGTGTTTCCGGGAAGGTTTCCGATGTCGAACGCCGGTGCATGATGCGGCCAGACGGGCGGGATAGCGGTCGACATGAGCATGACGTTGGCTTCGAGAGTGCCGTAGTTGATGACCTCGAGCAGCTGATCCTCGGTCATTCCGAAGTTGAGACGTGACTCGAGGTGAGCCGGTGCGAGCTCCAGCCAGCCTGCGCCGAGCGCGAAGTCGATCTGGTTCACCGTCTCGGGAACCATGTTCACCACCACCACCTCATCCCCATAATCGGGTGCCGAGGCGGTGAAGGTACGGGTGGAAGGGCCATCGCCCGTCGGCAGCGGAGTGAACAGGTAGTAGCCGCCGTCCGGGATATTCGGATCATCCGGGGTCGGCACGGTTGTGGTTGCGCCGCCGACGTCGTTCATGACATCGGCGCCGTTGATGGCTTCGAAGGTGTTGGCGTCGCTCACGAACCCGACCGCCAGGGCGCCCGGAATGAGTGAGCACGCCACGGGCGGACCGCAGGGGTAATCCTCACCCGAGTCGATCTCGTAAACCTGTCCGTTGCCCTGGTTGGGCGCCCACAGGCTGCCGCCACACGAGAAGCCGATGCCGGCTCCAACGTAGCCGCCAAAACCGGCGACAGTGAACGATCCGACGACATTGTAGCTGTTGGCCACATCGAGAACCGTCACGGTGTCGGTCGGAGAGTTCTCCATCACGAAGAGGTGTTCGGTGGACGGGTTGTAGGCGAGACCGGAGATGCTGAGGCCCACTGCTGCTGTCTGCAGCACCGTGCCCGACCGGTCGAAGCGGGTAATGGCGAGTGTGTTCCAGCCACCGGCGAAGAAGGTGTCGGAGACCGGGTCGTAGGCCAGGCCACGCTCCGAGATTGGAGAGCCCCAGCAGATGACGGCGCCGGTGGTGGTCTGGGTGGCTGGATCCCACTCGTGGATGCAGTCGTCGCCAGCGACGGCAAGCTGCCACATCGTGCCGGTTGACGGGTCGACGGCCATGTCGGCGGCCCACGCACCCATCCACGCCGAGGTGTCGTAGGTGTTGCCGGTTGCGGTGCCGTCTAATTGGTACTCGTGGTCGAGGTCATCGCCACCGCCCGCGCTGGGATTGGCAACCCAGACATGAGCGGTGGGCCTGTCGATGCCGATTCCCCAACCCAGAGCCAGGCCATGGGCCCACGACTGGATGACGTCACCCGCGGCGAGTGGCGCCGCCTCGGGTGCGGGAGCTGTCGGGCTGGCCTCGGAGGTGAGGTCGTCGAAACGCTCGGCCGGAATGCCCGGCAGGGAGATCTCGTCCATGGGTGTGCCCGGCACCCAAGCCGGTGCCGATGGGCTGCCGTAGCCCGGCGCGGTGCAGGCCGGGGTGACCGCGGTGAGAATGAAGCTCTCGGTCTGGCCGGGGGGCGGGGCGAGGACGATGCTGCGGCCGACGGGTTCGTACCCTGGGTACCCCGGAATGACCATGAGGTCATACGGCGTGCCCTGCGGCAGCTCGATCTCGTAGCGACCGTTGAACGGGTCGGTGAAGACGGTGGCCACCAACATGCCGCCGGTCTCGATCTGGATCATGGCGTACAGCGGCCATCCGTGACCCTCGTCGGTCACGTAGCCGTCCAGGTCCGCTGCTCCGACCGGGATGAGCACGAAGTCCTGGGTCACCGTGCCACCGTCGGGCACCACCACGCCCATGACCGTCTGCGGCGCGTAGCCGAAGGCGGAGGCGGTGATGTCGTAGGTGTCGGCGGGAACGTTGAGCGCATAGGTGCCGTCAGCCTGGGTGAAGGTGGTGTAGGCGCCGACCTCCACCAGGGCGCCCTCGATCGGCAGCATGGTGTTGGAGTTGACCACCGTGCCGTCCACCGTGCCGAAGCCGCTCGGTGTGCAGCCGGGCATCGAGAACGAGCCTATGTAGGTGTCCCAGATCCAGCTTCCGCCGGTGTTGACGTACTCGGCGGTGCCCCAGAAGGTGCAGCCGTCCGGGTCGACGTGCATCGCGGCGTAGTCACCCCAACGATTCACGCTGTCCTGGAAGCCGCCGCCGGCGACCAGGACCTGCTCGGTCTGCATGGTGCCCGGCGGGTCGGCGGCGACGTCACGCGCCGTGTAGCCGACCGACGGGAAGGTGCTCGAGCTCGAGATCGAGTAGATGAGGGCGATGTTGCCGTTCTGATCGACCGCGGAGCTGCCCATCCACCGGCTGTCGCTGTCGGGGGCGAAGGTGCCGCCGTCCTGGATGAACCAGCCGGCGCCGGTGTTGCGCAGCTCGTACCAGCGCACGCCGGCCTGGTCGGCGCCATTTGCGTCCACCGAGTGGGTGACGGTCATGACCTCATAGCCGAGGGTCGCCATCAGGTTGCGGTAGTTGAGCGGGAACATCAGGCGGTCGGACAGCGAGTCCACCGTCTGCGGTCCCGGCTGCTGGATGCAGTTGCGGCTGTAGCCGCAGAGGTCGGAGTCGAAGGGCAGGCCGGCTGCCGTCAGGTCGATAACCGTCGGGCAGGTGAAGGTGGAGTTCGCAGGCGTAGCCCAGTCCACGTGGTACTCGCAGATCTGGAGGAGGTCAAACGGGTTGCCCCACGCGTCATCGTAGAAGGCCACGTTGTAGTTGGGCGCGCCCGCCGGCGGCGGCGGTCCGCCACCCCAGTTGGTGGGCTGCGGGAACTGCGGCTGTACGCCTTCGACGTTGAAGTACTGCGCGGCCGGGGCCGGGTTTCCGGCGAGCATCGCGGTACGGTCGAAGACGGTTGTCGCCGACAGGGCGCCGGAGAACTCGTTGACCGTCATGTAGTAGCCGTCGGGCCACACGCCGAACTTCGGGTAGTCGTTCATCAACGAGCCGTAGTTGTACTCCCACACGTACCACGCGCCGGTCGGGTCCGAGGTCTGCGACACTGCGAGGCAAGTGTAGTTGGGGCCCGGAAGCGCGAACTGGCTCATGAACCAGCGCTGCGCCGCGTGGTCATACAGCGTGATCGGGTCACCATCGTTGTTGTTGGCACACGCGGTGCCCGGCATGCCGGCCGCCCACAGGCTGTTGCCCGGTAGCGGACCGACGACCTCGGCCCCGGTGCCCTTGTCGTAGATCGACCAGGTCAGGTTGACCCACTGGACGTAGTACTGCATTCCGACCGCGCCCTGGGTGTCCGGAGGGGCGAGGCGGAAGCCGATGATGGCCTGGTTGTCGTCTGAGTTGTTGCCGTCGAAGCCGATGTTCGGCGCCGGCGCGAGAACGCCCGAATCGGGCGAGATGAACCCTTCGCCCATCACCTGATCGGGAGGGGTTGCGCCGGGGAGCGTCGCCAGCTCGGTCACCGGACGGTTGGGGATCTCGTAGTTCTCGACCCCCTCGGCCGGTTCTGGAGCCACGTACTCGCTCATGGGAGGCGTGACCCCAAAGGCCGTCGGTCGGAGCACCTGCTTCGGCTCGACCTCCTCGCCGGCGAAGGCGGGCATGGCGGTCAGGACCACCAGCACCGCGGCCACCATGACCATATATCCAGATATCCTTCTCATTCTCGTTCCTCCTTCCTTGATGCCGCAAATTAAAGTGCTGCGGCAATCGTTCCTCGACCAAAAAACCCCTCATGGAACCCGAACGAGCGCCTTTCGGCACCCGTCGGGGCCGTCACGAGGCGTGGGTGACGAATCCGTTCACCTCCTCGGAACTCAGCTCCTCTCCCTCCTTTCTCATGCCGCCGGCCTTGCCTAGCGGACAGGGCAAGATTGCATCTCCGTGCAGGTGTCGAGGTGCGAGAAAGCTCGTCCCTGCCTGCCAGTGAATGCCGGGTTGTAGGTCATGCCTGTTTTTTTTAGCACCGCGTCTGGTGCGTGTCAAGAAAAAACGGCGCCGAACCTGGGGCTCGGCGCCGCGTTCAATCGATTGCTCGAGGGCAACCTATCAGATCAAGGGCCGGACTCGCACATCGGCAGGCCCGCGGAGAGGACCACCATCTTGGCCATCTGGGCACGGGTGGTCGCGAGCAGGGGCTTGTAAAGCCCGTCGGGGAACCCGCTGACGACGCCCTCGCTGGTCAGCCACTCGATATAGGGAGCGGCCCAGAATCCTGCCGCCACATCCGGGTAGACGGTCCCGGTTGCCGGCGGCGGCACGAAGTCGGGGCCATAGGCCAGACGAGTGATGAAGGTCGCCATCTGCGCCCTGTTGACCGTGTCGAAGGGGCAGTACTCGAGCGGGTCGGTGCGGCAGCCGGTGGTGATCCCGTCGGCGTAGAGCTGTTCGATGTGGTCGGCGTTGGGTGTGGTGTCACAGACGACATCATCGAAGATGGCCATGCACGGCGGCACCGCGAAGTCCGGGCCGTGGAGGACCTTGACCAGCCACCTGGCCATCACGTGGCGGGGCATCTCATCGGTGGAGCAGAAGTCGGCGCCGCCGCAGCCGGTGGTGATCCTGGCGCCCGCCAGGGAGTGGATGTAGTCGTCCGCCCAGAAGGTCGGTGCCACGTCGGCGAAGGCCCTGGTGAAGCACACCGGGACGCCGTTGACGTCATACGGAGTGTCGTGGATGACGAGGATATTGCCCTGGACGAGACCGAAGTGGTCAACACCGTCTGCGATGAACTCGGCGTTGATCGGCAGCTCTCCGGGGCCGCCGCCCGAGGCGGGAACCACGCCCGTATCGGGTGTCAGCACGAGCCACGGCAGGCTGGCACTGAGGCAGGCGCCGGTCTCCCCGGAGTCGACCTCGAGCACCATCTCGTTCGTCTGATTGACCACCCACAGGTGGCCGTCGCAGGCGATGTCGAGGCCGGCGCCGCTGTAGTCGGCCACGCCGGCGATCCCGAAGGACCCTATCTGATTGTAGTTGTCGGGCACGTCGAGCACATAGACCAGGTTCGGTGCTCCGTTGACCATCACGAACAGGTGCTCGGTGACCGGGTTGTAGGCCAGACCGGCGATCGCCAGACCCACATTTGCGACCTGCAGCACGGTGCCATCACGGTCGATGCGGGTGATCGCCGCCGTGTTCCAGCCGCCGACGAAGAAGGTGTCGCCGAGCGGGTCGTACGCCACGCCGCGCTCGGAGATCGGGGAGCCCCAACACAGGGTGTCGCCCGTGTAGCCGGAGGCCGGGTCGAGCTCGTGCAGGCACTCGTCGCCGCCCACATCCATCACCCAGATCATGCCGGTCAGGAAGTCGAAGGTGTAGTCGGCAGGGCCGTAGGCGGGGTTCCACGGTGCGACGTAGGAGGTGCCGGTCTGGGCGCCGGCGGCGGTGTACTCGTAGATGGTGTCGTTACCCCAGCCCTCGCCGACCCACGGCATGCTGGTGTGCTGGTTGAAGGCGAGGCCCCAGGCCGAACCGAGGCCTGAGCCCCAGCTCTGGATCACGTCGCCCGCGGCGAGCGGCGCCGCCGGCTCACGTTCGGGCATCGTCGATGCCTCCGCCGTGGGGTCGTTGAGGTGCTCGGGCGGCGCGGTCGGCGCCCCGATCTCGTCCATGGGGAGGCTCGGAACCCAGCCGGCTCGCTCGAAGGCGAGCAGCGTGAGGCTGGCTGCCGCACCTCCGTGGTTGAGGATCGAGACCGGCTGGTTCTCGGTCAGACCGGCGTTGAGGCGTGACTCGAGGTGATCCGGAACGAACTCCAGCCAGCCGGCGTTGAGCGCGAAGTCGAGCTGGTTGACCATCTCCTGAACGAAGTCCAGGCTGGCCACTCCATTGGCGTACCCCGAGGCCGATGCGGTGATGGTGTTCGCCTCGGGGCTGGCGCCCGGCGCCGGCTCGGTGAACAGGAAGTAGAAGCCGTCGCCGATCGCCGGGTCATCCGGCGTGCTCATGGTGGTGGTGCTGCCGCCCATGTCGTTGGCCACGGTGCCGCCATTGAGGGCGTCGCCGGTGTTGGCATCGGTCACGAAACCCTCCACCATGGCGCCTGCGATGGTTACGCACGGTGTGCCCGCGGTGTAGCCGGGGGCGGTGCAGGCGGGCGCGGTTGCGGTGAGGATGAAGCTCTCGGTCTGGCCGCCCGAATCGAGCACGATGCTCCGGCTTCCCGCACCGTAGCCCGGGAAGACCGCGGTGACCGCCAGATCGTAGGCCGAGCTGTGGGGCAGCTCGATGGCGTAGTGGCCGTCGAACGGGCTGGTGAAGGTTGTCGCCACGTTCAATCCGCCAAACAGAATGTCAACTCTCGCGTACAACGGCCACCCGTGCCCGTCGTCGGTGACGAATCCGTCCAGAAACGCCGTCTCCAGCGGATCGAGGGCGAAGTCCTGGGTCACCGTCACCGCGTCGTCCACCACCACGCCGTTGACCGTCTGGCTCGCGAAACCGAAAGCCGTAGCGGTGACGTCGTAGGTGTCGGCCGGAACATTGACCCCGTAGGTGCCGTCAGCGTGCGAGAAGGTGCTGTAGGCGCCCACTGCAACCAGCGCGCCGGGGATGGGAAACCCAGAGCTCGAGTTGGTCACCGTGCCGTCAACCGTTCCGAAGCCGCTCGGTGTGCAGCCCGGCATGGAGAAGGCGCCGATGTAGGTGTCCCAGATCCAGCTGCCGCCGGTGTTCACGTACTCGGCGGTGCCCCAGAAGGTGCAGCCGCCCGGGTCGACGTGCATCGCGGCGTAGTCGCCCCAACGATTCACGCTGCTCTGCGAGCCGCCGCCGGCGACTAAAACCTGCTCGGTCTGCATGCTGCCCGCCGGGTCGGTGGCCAGCCGCGCCGTGTAGCCCACAGAGGGGTTCGTGCTCGAGCTCGAGATCGAGTAGATGAGCCCGATATTCCCCTCCTGATCCACCGCGGAGCTGCCCATCCAACGATGGTCGGCGTCGGGGGCGAAGGTGCCGCCGTCGTGGATGAACCAGCCGGTGCCCGTGTTGCGCAGCTCGTACCAGCGGATCCCGGCATGGTCGGCGCCGCTCGCATCCACGGAGTGGGTGATGGTCATGACCTCGTAGCCCTTGGCCGACATCAGGTTTCGGTAATTGGCGGGGAACATCAACCGATCAGACAGGGCGTCCACCGTCTGGGTGCCGGGCTGCGGGATGCAGTTCCGGCTGTAACCGCAGAGGTTGGAATCGAAGGAGAGGCCGGCAGCCGTCAGGTCGATGTAGCCCGGATCGCCGGGGCCGGCCGGGCAAGCGAAGGTCGAGTTCGCCGGCGTGGACCAGTCGATCGCCAGCTCGCAGATCTGGAGAATGTCTGCCGGGTTGCCCCAGGCATCGTCATAAAAAGCGATGTTGTAGTTCGGGGACCCTACCGGCGGCGGAGGGCCGCCATCGAGGTTGGTCGGCTGCGGAAACGAGGGCTGCACGCTCTCGATGGAGAAGTACTGCGCGGCGGGGGAGGGGTTGCCGGCGAGCATCGCGGTGCGGTCGAATACTGTTGTCGCCGACAGGGCGCCGGAGAACTCGTTGACCGTCATGTAGTAACCATCCGGCCACACGCCGAACTTCGGGTAGTCGTTCATCAATGAGCCGTAGTTGTACTCCCACACGTACCACGCGCCGGTCGGGTCCGAGGTCTGCGAAACCGCGAGGCAGGTGTAGTTTGGACCCGGAAGCGCGAACTGGCTCATGAACCACCGCTGCGCCGCGTGGTCAAAGAGGGTGATCGGGTCACCGTTGTTGGTGTCGCGGCAGGCGGATCCCGGAGGCAGGCTCTGCCACAGGCTGTTGCCGGGCAGGGGACCGATGACCTCGGCGCCGGTGCCCTTGTCGTAGATCGACCACGTCAGGTTGACCCACTGGACGTAGTAGTTGAGACCGACTGCGCCCTGGGTGTCCGGAGGCGCGAGGCGGAAGCCGATGACGGCCTGGTTGTCGTCGCTGTTGTTGCCGTCAAAGCCGATCATCGGTGCGGGCGCCAGCACCCCCGCATCAGGGGTGATGAAACCTTCGCCCATCACCTGGTCGGGCGCCGAGGCCCCGGGAAGGGTGGGCAGCTCGGTCACCGGACGGTTGGGAATCTCGTAGAACTCGACTCCCTCGGCCGGTTTTGGGACCTCGATCTCGCTCAGCGGAGGCGTGACCCCGAAACCGGTGGGCCGGAGCACCTGACCAGGCTGGACCGGAGGCTCTCCACCCCAGCCGGGCACTGCGCTGATTGTTATCAGTAGCGCGGCGATCGTCACTAAAGACCTCGAGAGATATCTCATGCTCCTCACCCCCTGCAGTATTTGAGAACAGTGTGTGCAAAAGCGACAGTTCTCTTGCTACTAGGTTACCTCTGCAGTTACGGCGAATCGGAGGTAATCAGCTGTTATTGGCAAAACACGGGGTGTCGAGTGATGAATATCACTCGTACTCCCCCGCTATCGCCCCGTTTCGTTGGGAGGGTGAGTTCCCCTTAGTCGGCGGGTCTTTCCTTGGTTCCCTGCTCGAAAAGTCCGTAGAGATCCTTGCGGATGCTCGAGAAAGACTCCATGGCCGCCTTGGCGCCCTCGTCGGGTGGAGTGGCGTAGACCCTCGCCATGGTCCTCAGTTTCTGATTCAGCACCGCCACCATGAGCTGTGTGTAGCCCGCGGTGTTCAGGTTCGACGGGAGGTTGGGTGCGTCGGCGTCGAGGAGACCGCGCGCCAGCTTCTGCACCTCAGCCGCTTCGAGGGTCCGCTCACCGACCTTTTTCAATCCGTGATCGAGGGTGACCGAGTGCAGGATGAGCTTCGAGTGCTGCACTGCGAGCTGCCACCCCTGGTTTTTCTGTGACTTCAGCGATCGCAGCTCGGGAGCATTGACAGTCACCGTGAGAGTCTCGGGCGCCAGAACGCCGTCAGCGACCTTGCTGAGACCGTCCTCCAGGCTAGAGGCGGTGAGGGCGGATTCGGACGGTTTCCGGCACAGGGCGACGAGATCGGCGGTCAGCTTCGCGAACGGCTCTGAACGGGGCCCCCTGTTGTCTTGAATGACGGTCTTCGAGTGGCCGCCGACGGTTACCTTGATCGCCCGCATCATCTTGATCGGCATCGGCGGCTCGTCTTCCACTTCTTCGAAGGCGAACCGATCGGGCATGTCGCAGAACTTCGCCTGCAGGAGGAGGTCGATAGTAGAAACGACCTCCTTCGACTTCAAGGCGAACTGGCTCTCGGAGTTCCAGATGCCGATTCCGCGGCCGTAGATGTTGAGCCGATGCAGGCCGGCGTCCAGGTTTCCCTCGACCTCGATGAGGACCGAGCTCCGGGCAGCCTCGTCCTTGCGCGCCTTCTTGAGGAGTTCCTCCATGCCGACGTCCGAGGGATCATCGCCGGCATGGGCCGGGGTCGTGGACGGTGGCAGACCCATGGCCACCAGCATGGCGATGACAATCAGGCGTGGAAGCGAAAGGGCCGTAGGTGTCCTCATTGAGATATTCTCCTTTGGTGCCCTGACAGCGGCGGAGGTATTCTAACCCGGAATATTCACCGGTGATCCCAGCCGATCATTCCCGCCGGCCGCGGGCCCATCCGAAGAGGGCGCGCGGCAGCAGCAGCAGGGCGCCGCCCCATGCGAGAAGGATCCGCAACCCCGCCGCGACCAGGTGTGGCCAGGGAGCGTCGGTGGCGCGTCGGAGAAGCACCAGATCGGAAAGCAGGCTCACTACCAGAACGCCGCTCGCCGCCAGAGACGGGGCGCCCCCACGACCGGCGAGGCCGTCAACCGCGAATCCCAGGGCGAGGACGAGCCTCAGAAGGGCGGTCAGAGAAAGGGGGCGGCTCAGCAGCCCGGCGATGAACGCAATGCCTTCGAGAGGGTTTCGCCATACCAGCCTGAGCAAAGCCCCGGGTTGGCGGACGAGAACCGCGAGCTGTCCGAGGAGCCACCGCGACCGTTGGCGGGCTGCGTCGGCCACCCTCACGGGCTTGATGTCCTCGACGATCGCACCTTCTCCTCCCAGGACGATCCGCCCGCCGTCGGCGGCGAGCAGAAGCGTGGCCTCGGTGTCCTCGACCGAGGTCTTGAGGCGAGGCGCCAAACGCCGCAGGGCGGAGGGTGTGAACGCGGTGCCGGTGCCCCGGAGCTGCACGGCCCAGCCGAGGCTCTGGCGTCCTCGATCCTGCCATCTTTGGGCGGCCGATTCCGACAGGCTCGCCGCCTGGCCGACGCCGGCGCCTTCGCCGAGAAGCCATGCCTGCACGGCCTGCGCTTCCCGAGGCCAGTCGAGGCGATCGAAGAAATCCGGGACCAGGCGGGAGCCGACGTCGAGAACGAGAATTACGTCCGCCTCGTCGAGGAGATCGGCCCGGTTCTCGACAAACCACCGGAGAGCGGCCCCTTTGGTCGGCCCCGGCGGGTCCTTCACCACCGCGGTCACAGCCAGTGCCCGTGCCGCTGCCACCGCCTCATCGTCTGCTCCGTCGAGGAGCAGAACGGTGCTCACCGAGTGCTCGCGTGTAGCCACCCCGACACTTGTGAGCGTGGGCGTGACGGCCTGACCTTCGGACCTGGCGGGGACCACCACCAACCACCGCGGTTTGGCCGCAGCCACCGCATCCGATGGGAACGGCCAGGCGCGGGCGGCCCGGGCCAGGAGCTGCCGCATCCCGGCATCGACCAGCCACGGGAGGCTGACGGCAAAGCACAGCACGCGCCACATGCGATTCGGTCCGCAGCGTGTCGAGGCCATCCGGTGAGGGGAAGGCCGGGGAAACCACGCCGATCGGCAGGGTATCAGGTCGAGCCCTTGCCCGTCTCCGTGTCCGATGTTCAGATGGGAGCTTCCGATTTCAACGCGACCTTCTGTCGTCGCGCTTCCCGAGAGAGCCCCCTCCAACGATATTTGGAACCCCACGCGACGATTGGTTTTGCGCGTTACTTCCCAAAATCGTTGGAGACGGCACGTCCGGTCGACGCGCCCTTTCTATCGGCACTCCGCCCGGCATCTCCGAAGTAACGCGCCCAGGCGCGGGTGACAGGGTCGAGCCACCCGACCGCTCCTCCGCGCCGATAAATTCGAAATTCGAAATTCGAAATCTGAGGTCCCTCTGGCCATTGTGACCGGGGTCATTTGCAGACGAAGTTCCTTGGGGTCGGGACGACAGTCGCTGGTAATTCCAGCACGGGGGACGTACATTTGTTTGGAGGAGTTATCGCATTGGAATTGCTGGAGGTTCCGGCCCCTGGTGTTTGGCGCATCAGGTTGTAGGCCCTTCAGCGCGGGCGAGGAGAAACCAAATGAAGAAGATTGCAGCGATATTTGCCGTTGTCGCCCTTCTGCCGCTCGGGAACGCGGTGGCCCAGGATGATTTCGATTTTGAGTACGTCCTGCCGGCGTTCGCGTACCACCTTCCCGGGGTCGACGAGAACCTCTGGTCGTCGGAGGTTTATATCAGCAATCCGAGCAGTATCCCCGCCAACGTGCGGTTAGGCGAGTTTCTGCCGGGGAGGATGGTTGTTCCAGTGCCGTGCCTGCCGCCCCAGGGCATTCCTCGCGAGGTGCCGCCATTTACCACGATCGTGTGGCCGGCACGGGATGTCGCGCACGAGATGGGGTGCGCCACCGAAATGGTGGGCGGGTTGGTGTTTGCTGCAGACCGGACGGTGTCGATCGTGAGCAGGATGGTCAACGAGAAAGTAGAGCTGACTCCCATAGAGGAGGGGTTCATTCCCGGGTTCGGGGTCGAGATTTCCGCCCCTGCGGTCGATGAGGCGACCAGTCCGGGAGAAAGCCTGATGCTGCCCGCGTTGGTCTGGCACCCGGAACTCTGTGCGAATCCGACCTTCGAGACGAGCATCGGCTTCGTCAACCTCGGGGATCGCCGGGTCACCGTCACCCTGAGCTTTCCCGGGGAGCATCGTCCGGATTACGTGCACATCAACCATCGTCCGGTTTACGACCTGATGCAGGTCTCGGTGCCGGCGCACGGTTGGCGGCAGGTCACCTTCAATCCTCCCGTGGGGGAGGCGACCGAGTGCAAGCCGGCAGAGGTCTTCGATCTAGTCGCCGACCCGGACGGCGCAGTTGTCGGCTACGCAGTGGTGGTCGATCGCAGCACCCAGGACAGCCGCATAGTCGTCCCCGTGCCGATCTTCGAGCACTACACCGGCGCCGCTCGCTGAACTAACTGCCTCCGGGGCCGCGCCTGATTGAGCGGTACGCGCTTCTGACTTCGAAGCGACCTTATTGTCATCGCGCTCTCCGAGGTTGCCCCCCTTGACAATGTCTGGGACTCATCGCGCTGGGTCACCGCAGCGTCCACGATCCCAACATTGTCAAGGACGGCACGCCCGAAGAAACGCGCAATCCAAAGATTCGGGTCTGCGCTTCTGATAGGTGACGCGACCATCTGTCGTCGCGCTCTCCGTGGATTGCCAGGTACGTGTTTGTGGGCCAACAAGCTGCTCGATTGGTGCGAGCTCCTCACAATCACGTACCTGGCACGTCCCGTTCGTCGCGTCCAAGCGCGGGCATCATGGCTCAATCCCCCGGGTCGCTTCCCCGCGCCGATAATTCCGAATTCCCGGCTTCGTGCTCCGCACTACGCCGTGGCAAGCCGAATTCCGAATTTCCCTCCAGCTCACGGTCGGTACAACGTCAGATCGAATGCCCGCATCAGGAAGGTGGCCATCTGGGCTCTGGTCACGTCGTCGTCCGGGCAGTAGTTGCCGCCGCCGCAACCCTCGGTCACCTCGTTGGCCGCGATGTAGTGGATCGCGGTGCAGGTGGAGTCGGTGGGCGCCACATCGGCGAACACCGACTGGCCGCCCTCGCTGCAGTCGTAATCCCCCAGGCCCGGCACCGTGCCGGTGGTCGGGAAGACGAGCGATCCGGTCATCGCCCGGGCGAGGAACAATGCCATCTGCCAGCGGTTCACGATGTTGTACGGGCAGTATTTGCCCCCGCCGCAGCCCAGCGTGATCTCCTCGCTTGCGATGTAGTGGACCGCCGTGCACATCTGGTCCGTTGGTGGGACGTCTGAGAACACTGACATGCCGCCGGGGGAGCAGTCGTATTCGCCCATGCCGGGGACCGTTCCGGTGGTCGGAAAGACCTGGCTGCCGGTGAGGGCGCGGGCCAGGAACATCGCCATGTGCCAGCGTTTGACCGGCAGAGTGGGCGCGTAGTCGTCGTCCTTCCAACCGACCGTGACCCCGTTGTGGAGAATGACCTCGACGTAGGTGTAGGCCCAGTGGCTCGGGTCCACGTCGGCAAAAGTCTCGCCGATGTGGAGGACCCAGTCGTGGGTCTCCCCGGTTGAGAGGGTCTCGGAGATCACTCGATCCAGGGGGCCGCTGGGGCGTGACGAGCTGACCCGCGCGGAGTAACAGTCACCCATGTAGGCGCAGGAGCGGCTTACGCCGGCGGGGATGGTCCCGTAGGTGGCGCCGGTGCTGCCCGCGAGAAGGCCGGTCCCCACCGCGGCGGTGCCGGTGACGGTCGGCACCGGGACGCCTCCCGGGTTGAACCAGGTGGGGGAGAGGGTGAAGATCTCGCCGGGCTCCAGGACTCCGTTGTCGTTGCCGCCGCCATCGTCCACGTCGACCATCGTCGCCTGCAGGGTGATGTCCTCACCGAGGGCTTGCTCGACGTCGACGAGGCCATAACCCCACGAGTTGTTGGGGCCGTTCACGTAGTCCCCGCCGCAGGCTTCGACGATGTGTGTCAGGCGGTAGGCGGCGTCCTGAAGAAGGATCTCGGTGGCGTCCAGGTTGTTCTTGAGCGCCGGTTTGGCGGACCACGCCAGGGCGACGGCGCCGGCGACGTGGGGGCCCGCCATGCTGGTGCCGCTCATGCTGCCGTAACCACCCCCGGGCAGGGACGAGCGGACGTTGGAGCCGGGTGCGACGATGTCAGGTTTCATCAGGGTGGGGTCACCCAGATTGGCCGCGGCCGGACCACGGCTGGAGAACGACGAGAGACTGTCGCCGGAGGTCGTCGAACCCACCGAGAACGAGGAGTCGTAGATCGCCGGCGGGTTGCCGACCGAGCCGCACGACGATCCTTCGTTGCCCGCCGACACCACCGTCATGATGCCGGCGGCTCGCTGCGCCTCAACCGCACTCTGTAGCGAATCCCACGAGCATCCCTCGGCCGTCGGGCAGGACCACGAGTTGTTGGTCACGTCGGGCGCCTTGGTGGGATCGCCGGCTGCCGGCGTCCCGCCCACCGGGTAGGGCGCAAGGAAGAACTCGAAGCACTCGAGGTAGCGCGCCGGCGTGCCGTCTCCACGGTCCATATTGCGGCAGCCGATCCACCTGGCGCCAGGCGCCATGCCGATCTGGTTGCCCGCTCCGTCGTCGCCGACTACGGTGCCGATGGTGTGTGTCCCGTGGCCGTGGTCGTCGCACGGCTCGGGCGAATCGTTGCCACACGGGTTGCCGACGGCGTCATGGATTGAGTCGTGCCAGTTGTAATCATGGTCGGCGGCGCCGTTCCAGCCCCGATACTGGTTTTTGATGGCAGGGTGGTCCCAGTCGATGCCCGTGTCCTGGCCGCCGGTGACGACACCCTGGCCGGTGAAACCCATCGCCCACACCTCCGGTGCGTTGGTGCGGGCCACGCCCCACTCGATGGTGTCTGGTGAGTTCGTCTCGGGCGCAGAGGCGGTCTGCGGAAGTTGATTCTGGATGTGGGGGTTCCCTTCGATCCGGAGCACATCGCCACGGCGCGCGAGCTCGGCAACGAGGGCCGCGCCGCCGCGAACCAAAATCGCGTTGATGATGTAGTAGGGACGGTGCCAGATGCCGTTCCCCTCCAACCATTTGAGGAGATTCGCCTGACTGCTCTCGGCCGTCTGCCGCAGGCTGTTGTAGACGAACCATCCGCGTTCGGATTTTGTCGCCATTCGATATGCAGGCGAAAGATCCGCCTGCTCGTGCAGAACCACGAAGAACTCCGCCTCGGCGCCTTCGCGGGTGTTCTCGATCACCCAGGGCTGTACCTCCGCGAGCTCTGCTGCTCCCGAAAGTGCGGCGCCGCCCAGGAGAGCGAGCGTGGTCATGATCAAGGCAAATCGAGCACCGGTCCGTCTTTCCATCGTTTCCTCCGCTGCCTGGTCCGGCAAATGGCCGGCCGATTATTCTGCAATGCTCAGCACACAGACCGTCCGGGTGACGGCCCCCCTTGTATCCAAGGCCTTTTGATGGTTGCCTGGGGAGGGGATTGGTCTTCCCTTTGACGGAAGTGTATCACCCTGCCGGCAAATCGGAATCATGGCTGGTGACTACTCTCGGGTGAAGACAGCGCCCTCGACGTGAGGCAGGAGGCGGGTTAACCTGCATATCTCACCGGGTTCCGTCGGGAGGGCGGCGAGGTGCCATGCACAGTGGTGTTTTCGACCCGAGGGGCGCGGAGGCGTACTCGACAGTACGTCGAGCGCACCGAGGCGAGAAAACGACGCTGGGTGCGGTGCATCGCCGGCCGCAGCAGGAAGCTGGTGAGATATGCAGGTTAAGGTCACGGCATGCTCAAGATACTGATCGCCTACGGTACGCGGCCCGAAGCCATCAAGATGGCGCCGGTCGTGCGGGCGCTTCGGCAGCGCCCCGACCGCTCCGATGTCGTTGTCTGCGCCACCGCCCAGCACCGCCAGATGATGGATCAGGTCCACGAGGTCTTTGGGCTGGAGGCGGATGTGGATCTCGACCTGATGCGGTCGGATCAGGATCTGAATGAGCTGAGCTCCCGCGCCTTCACGGCTATGGACGAGGTCCTGTGCACGACCGCGCCGGATTGGGTGCTCGTTCAGGGCGACACCACCACCGCCATGGTGGCGGCCCTCGCCGCCTTCCACCGCGGCATCCGGGTGGGCCACGTCGAGGCGGGCCTGCGAACCGGTGATCTCCAACACCCCTTCCCGGAGGAGGCGAATCGCCGGATTATCGATGTCTTTGCGGACGCCCTCTTTGCGCCCACCCCGGGCGCTGCGGATGCGCTGCGGGCCGAGGGCGCCGCGGCGGAACGGATCCACGTCACCGGAAACACCGGTATCGATGCTTTGCTGCAGGTGGCGGCCCTCGAGCCCGACCGGAGGGTGGAGGACGAGGTCTTGATCACTGTGCACCGTAGGGAGAGCTTCGGCGAGCCGATCCGTGAGGTCTTCCGAGCCGTCCGCGAGCTGGCGGAACGTTTTCCCGGCTATCGTTGGGTCTACCCGGTGCACCGCAACCCCAACGTTCGGCGGGCGGCGGACGAGGTGCTGCAAGGCCTCGCCAACCTCGAGCTCCACGAGCCGTTCGACTACCTCGAGCTGGTACGACGCCTTCGCAGCGCTCGATTGATCCTCACCGACAGTGGCGGCATCCAGGAGGAGGCGCCCACCTTTGGCAAGCCGGTCCTCGTGCTACGCCGCACCACCGAGCGGCCGGAAGGGGTGGAGGCAGGGGTGGCGAAGTTGGTGGGAACTGATCGTGCGACCATCGTCGCCGAGGCATCGAGGCTCCTCACTGACGAGTCGGCCTACCGTTCGATGGCTGCCGTTGCCAATCCGTACGGCGACGGCAACGCAGCCGAGCGGATTGCCCAGATCCTTGCGGGTGAACCATACGAGCCGTTCTGCTGAGAAGTGCGGTAGGCGCTTGGCGACTCCGACTCAGTCCTCGTACGTCTCCTCCCGGCGGCGTTCGCTGCTCTTGTCTTTAATCGCGGCGACGATGAAGTAGATGCCGACCAGGAAGACGGGGACCGGCCACCAGTCGTAGAGCCAGTAGAGGTCGAAGAGGTCGAGCTTGTCCACGAGGACGACAGCGGCAATGACGGCGAGGAAGACGCCGAACATCAGCCGGCCCTGGCCGGCCGATCGCGGCTTCGGGAGCTCCTGCTCATCTTGCAGATTGTAGAACTGGGCCTCGCGGAACGCGTCGAAAATGCCGAAGAAGTAAGTGAATGCGATGAGGAACGAGAACGGCCACCATCCGAAGACGATCATGAAGACCGAGAGGGCGATGGTCGCCCAGATCATGAAGGCGCGCTCGTAGGACCAGGTGTAGAGGTGTCCCAGACCGGGGATGATCGCGGACAGAAACGCGGCCAGACCCGGCGACTTCGGCGGTGCCGGAACAAGCTCGTACGCCTGTGCCGGCGCGGCGGCGCGGGGAGGTTGCGGCGGAGGCGCCTCACCCGGGGCGGGTGGTAGCGGCGGCGTTGGCCTCTCTGTTTGCTCGATGTCGTCGTACTCGGGTGTGTCGTTCATGAGGTCTCTCCTTGCTCTTGCCCCGGTTGGGGATCTTCTTCTTCAGTGTCTTTCGTCAGGAACCCACGTACGGCCTCGGTCTTACTCTCGCCCCACTTCCAAACTCGCCACAGCATCATGCGCGCCTCGCCGCGACCCTGGTCAGCGACCTCGACGACCTCGGCGGCCACCGCCTCGGTCACCCTTTCGACCGCCGGGTTGCGGGCAAGAGTCACGGGGTTGCCAATGATCAGGGACGTGAGCACGGCGAGGAGGTAGGCGGCGGCGGTCGCCATGCGGCGGTTCATGATCGGACGCGAAAGCTTCCGGCCCTCGCGGGTCGCGATGCATCGTTTCAGAAGGTAGGGCGGCGGCTCCATCGCCTCGTTCACCTGGTGGATCAGGGTGAGATCTTGCCAGGCACCGCGGCACGACGGGCAGGACTCCATGTGGGTGAGCAGACGCTCGAGGTTGTGCTGCGAGATCTCGCGATCCACCGCCTGGAAGAGCAGGCCGAGCCAGCGCCGGCAGGGCGAGGCCGAAAGGTCGCCGGCCAGGTGTTCCGGCGGGTCGACGTTCTCCAACCAGGCGCCGGCTTCGGTGACCTGCTCGATCGCCTCGAGCAACCCGGCGCACTCCGTGCACTCCGCCAGGTGCTCGCGCACCGAAAGCGCCATCGGTTCCTCCAGCTCGCCGTCGAGATAGAGGCTGAGGAGCTCGCGGGCGTCAGTGCACTCGATCATCAGGCGCTTCCCTCTGCCATGTGGCCCCCGGGCGGCACTGCGCGGATCTGGACGCGGCGGCGGACAGAGGAAGCGAGCTCGAGCCGCGCCCGGTTGAGACGGGACTTGACCGTTCCCAGGGGAAGCTCAGTGGCTTCCGCCATCTCCTGGTAGCTCAGGCCCGCGAAGTCCCGCATCAGAACCAGAGTTGCCAGCTCCTCGGAGATCTGGTGCAGGCTGGTGGCAATGAGGCGCAGGCGTTGCCTGCGTTCAGTCTGCTCATGGGGATCGTCGGCGGCGGGGAGGTGTTCGATGATCTCGGGATCAAGCCATGCCGCCTCGCGCTCGCGGCGGCTGCGCCGGTAGGAGTCGATGATCAGGTTCTTGGCCACTCGCCACGCCCAGGCCATGAAGTTGGAGCCCGGGCGGTAGCGATGGAGGTTCTCCCACAGCTTGAAGTAAACCTCCTGGGTGAGCTCCTCGGCCTCCGCAGCCGACGGGGCGTAACTCGCACAGAGACGGTAGATGGGGCGCATCGTGGTGCTCACCAACGCGCTCCATGCGTCCTCGTCGCCCTCCCGACAGCGTTCGACCGTGATTTCGAGTTCAGCCATGTCCATTCTCAACCCCACAAACGGAGACTGCACCACAAAGGTTCGCGGCAGGATGAAAATTGATGCACGGTCAAGGAGAACCTCTCAAGGGAATGATACGCCACCCCTCGCAGTTGAGGTGAGCGAACGGGAGGAATGCGTGACCTCATCGACCTGGCCCACCGGCAGTTTGCAGGACCGTGTGAGCTTTGCCATCGAAGAGGTGAGGCCGGCGCTGCAGGCCGACGGCGGCGACGTGGAGCTCGTGGGCATCGAGGGCACAGCTGTTCGCGTCCATCTCATGGGGGCCTGCCGGGGATGTCCGATGGCCGGTTCGACCCTCGCCGATTTCGTCGCCGAGCGCATCAAGCTCTACGCGCCGGAGATTGAAAACGTGATCGCCGAGTAGGAACTCGGCGAATTCCCAATTCTCAATTCTCAATTCTTAATTTTGGATCCTGCGTATCCGCTTCATTCAGGTTGGTCGACCGGCCGGAAGGTTCTGATGCCGGATGGTGGCGGGCCGTGAACGACCCGCCTACAGTTGCAGGGTGCCTCCGTGTAGGCGGGTCCTTCAGGGCCCGCCACCACGACTTATACAGAGATCAATGAAATGTGCGTGGGGCAATCGAGTGACTGCCTGTTAGCGGTGCGGGGAACCGCACTCGCGAGGCGCGAACTCAATACAAAAAACTCAAAACTAATGTACTGCTTCACTGACTGGGCGGAAATTGAGAATTGAGAACTGAGAATTCCCGTAAGGGATTCAGTGCTTCGCGGTGTCCTGGCAGCAGGCTGAGCAGCGCCCGCTGAACTCTACTGTCTGCCCGGTCACCTCACAGCCGACAAGGTCCTTCAGGGTGCGCCAGTCGAGCTTCTTTACCCCGTGAACGTCGAGGATCTGTCCGCATTCCATGCACTGGAAGTGGGCGTGGGGAGACGTGTCGGCGTCGTAGTGGGCCCGGCGATCGTTGCCGTAGATTTCGAGCAGCAGGCCCTCTTCCTTGAGTACCGCGAGGTTTCGGTACACGGTTCCGAGGGAGACCTTGGGAAGAGTGCTCCGAACCTGGTCGAAGATCCAGTCGGCCGTGGGGTGGGAGTAGGTGTTCTTGATCGTCTCGTAAACAACCCGCCGTTGTCTGGTTTCGCGTGTCTTCGGACGTTGCTTCATCGTACCCCCCCCAGGCGCTGATTTTTTCAACATCCTTCTTGTATCACATGAGCAAGCGGCCGTCGAGTATAGTTTCGGTTATCATTCCTGATTTCTTGGCTCCTGCCGGAACCGATGTTATGATCTCGTCAGACGCCGTCCACGCCTTTGGGGCGATGCCCCGGAGGAGTCACCAAGATGCAGTTTATCCGCGATATGGAGCCGTCACAGCGGCCTCGGGAGCGTTTGCTCGAGTACGGCGCGCGGTCCCTTTCGGATGCCGAGCTGATCGCAGTCCTTCTTCGCACCGGGCGGCGGGGCTGCGGGGCGGTTGCCGTGGCACACCGTTTGCTCGCTGAGGCGGGCGGGCTCGCCGGAGTTGCCCGTCTCGATCTCGGCGAGCTGACCTCGCGACCGGGCCTCGGTCCGGCGAAGGCCGCCTCCCTGCTGTCCGCCTTCGAGCTCGGGCAGCGTCTCGCCAAGGCGGAGATGAGGGCCTCGGAACGCCTGGACCAGCCGCAGACGGCAGGGGAATTCTTGGTCCGCCGGCTGGGGCGGGAGACTCGGGAAATCTTCGGCTTCCTCAGCCTGGACGGGCGTCACAGGTATCTCGCCGACCACGAGCTCAGCCTCGGCACCCGCACCCAGGCGCCGGTGGACGCGGCCGAGCTCTTCCGCCTGGCCCTGCTCGATCGTGCGTCAGGGGTTCTGCTCTTTCACAACCACCCGTCGGGCGACCTCGAACCGAGCCGCGACGATCTCGACCTCACGCGGCGGCTGGTGCAGGGTGGGAGGGTGGTGGGGGTGGCGGTGCACGATCATCTGGTGGTTGCCGGCAGCCGTTGGCTATCGCTGCGCTCGACCCAGGCCAAGCTCTTCCAGGGGTGAAACGCGACGTGGGATCTGCAAGTCTCAGGTCTCAGGTCACAGGCTTCAGGTCCCAAGTTTCAGGCTTCAGGTCACAGGCTACCGGAGGTCACGAAAGTTAAAGAAAAAGTTTGACATTGTAGTAGCCCAGCCCAATATTTCGGTGTGACCTGCGACTTGTGACTTACGACTTACGATGTGCGACCTGAGACCTGAAACCTGAGACCTGCGACCTGCCCTCTTGACAGCCGATGCCCGAGCGGGCAGGATGTCGGCGCGCCGCTCGAACGGCGGAAGGAGTTGAAATGAAAAGAGTTCTCAGTATCAACCTGATTGTATTTGCGCTCGCGGCCCTGCCGGCGATGGCGGGTGGCGATACGACGAGCTACGGCGATGGAGTCACCCTCACCGAGGCCGTGGCCTTCAAGACCCTGCTCGCCAACCCAGACGACTATGTGGGGAAAAAGGTGCGGGTGGACGGCGTGATCACCGGGGTGTGCAAGAAGCGTGGCTGCTGGATGCAGATCACGGACCCGGCGACGGGGGACGGCGTGCGCATCAAGGTCGAGGACGGCGTGATGGTCTTCCCTTACACCGCGATGGGGAACAAAGCCTCGGCGGAGGGCATCTTCGAGGCCGTCAAGCTCACTCCGGAGCAGATCAAGGCGCGCACTGCGGCGGCGCATGGACACGAGGCCGGCGAGGACTGTGACAAGAACGGTCCCGAGGGCGAAGGCACCGGCGCCGGCTGCGATGCACCAGCTGTCGGCGAGTACGTCTATCTCATCCGGGGCACCGGAGCGGTCATCAAGGGTTAGCCCGCTCTTCTCACCGGGTTTCGTGACGAGGACGGCGAAGGGTGGTCAGATGTTGGATTTTTCGCGGATCGGGCGACGCAGGCGTAGTCGCACTACGTTGAGGAGCACGATTTGCGAAAAGCACGACAGATGGCTGCCATTCGCCGTCCGCAGTAGA
>Ga0209013_10001331_pt1 | contig 22802 bp, 25 predicted proteins | sample Cruoilmetagenom2_FD_187291 | JGI IMG/M metagenome (GOLD analysis project Ga0209013, IMG submission 187291) | Oil polluted marine microbial communities from Coal Oil Point, Santa Barbara, California, USA - Sample 2 (SPAdes) (version 2) | ecosystem: Environmental > Aquatic > Marine > Oil seeps ... | reverse complement strand
TGCCAACCTTGGAAAATATACTTTACCAAATATCCCTGCATTTCCGGTAAAAGTACCTGATGTCGCTGTCAATACACCAGAAAAATACGTCCAGATAACTATACCTGACATATAGAAAATGAATGGTGGCACCCCGTCAGTAGACATCTGTGCAATCTTGCCAAAGATGATGGTAAAGGTGATAGTAGTAAACAATGGCTGAATAAAATGCCATGCAGGGCCAAGGATGGTCTGCTTATACTGGGCAACGAAGTCTCGGTGTACAAATAGATAGATCAGATCACGATACTTCCACAGCTCTTTCAACTTCAGGTCGAGAATATGGCCGTGTGGCTCAATGACCTCAGTCCATTCTGGTTCTTTTGTCGGCATAATATTTGCTGTACCCCTTATAAATCCACATAAGATAATTCGTTGTATATGCCATATAAGCAGGCACGCTACCGCCATGCAGAACAAAAATAATTCCGCACACAACTACGATTTATATCCGAAACAGCTTTACACTATTTCAATTTACATTTACTGAGAATTCATCCTTAGGTCATTTTCTCAGATACATCTGATATCCCAAGCACATCCGGAATCAAAACCCTGTCCTTACCTATCTCGCTGATAAGAGACTTGTAGAACTCATAGGGAGAATTAAGATCTGTAAGGAGGCACATATCGAAGTCACCCACCGCCGCAAGGCTCTTCCATACTGGTTTTGAAAATAACTGGTCTAGTGAAGATTCGGGGTCATAGATACCTGTAATCCTGATCTCGGCATCCATCGCTCTGATAAGAGCGATTTCTGACAAATCTGAAATACCACACAGCAGAATTCGCTCCATATTATTTTTCTTACACAATTCAAATATGGCAGAACACGACTCACCTGCCTGCCGGTAGAATGTCAGAGAATCAGCCAGGTAGTGGCCAGTTAAACGTGCCTTTTCGGCAAAGCCTTTCGGTGTGAGATAGTAGAAATAACGATTTGCCGGGGCTTCACTGACCTTTACTAGCCCCTTTCGAGCGCACCTTTTGAGGTAGGAATTCGTGAGTCCCAGGGCAATGCCCATTTGCTGCGCAAGGTTTCGTTGACTTAAATCACTTCGCTGGTCGATCGCATTCAGCAACTCCAGAGTAAGCTTCTCTTCTTTTTCATTTGCAGCGTTCACGGGGTGAACACGGTACGTATATTCTTTTTATTAGTCAAGGTGTTAAGAGTATTTTTGTATTAGAGGCATTTTACTACCTTAACAAGATGTCCGGGATTATTAGACCACTTCAGAAGTCGTAGTCGCAATACTTCGCGTAATTGTCGCATTGATATTCTCTTTGTTGGCACCACCCTCATTCTTTCAGAATACCTATCATTCTTACGTTTAGTTCGTTATATTTTACCCACTAATTTTCCTGAAGAGCCAAAAATTTAAACTGATTATGTCGATATGGGGATCTATAGTTCCTGACGGACCGAAGATATATCCTCAAACAGCGATTCATACTGGTCCACAATATTTTCCCATGTATATAGTTTTGTGATTTTATCTAAATTATTTTTTACTTTTTCACTATTTTCATCATACTCAACACCAAGCAATATTGCAGCAACATCTTCGACTGTGGAAAAATAAAAAGCATCATCACCTAAAACAGATGAATTAAATTCATTTTCATTTGCGCATAATAAAGCACTTGAAGCCATGGCCTCAAGCAATGAAGGGTTTGTTCCACCTACAGTATGCCCATGAAAGTAAAGGTTTGAGAAATAACGAAGATTGTTTAAAATATCAATATCATAAATACCTCCAATAAATTTAATATTCTGAATCTCATTAAATTTGCGCTTAAGGTATTCACCATACTTAGTTTCATGTTTACCAATAACCAGGAACGGCATGCCATTACCAGCCAGAGTAACACCGTCCAGTATTATTTCTATGCTGTTCTCAGGTTCCAATCTCGCAATAAGCATGTTATAGCTATAGGGTTCAAGCCCATAACCATCTAACACATTTACGTTTTCATTATAAAACAAATGCGCACCATAAGGGATATAAGTTGACGCCACATCATACTTTTCATTGAGATAGTTTTTTATTTCGACAGAGTCACTAACGAGATAATCACTTTTTCTGACAGCTAAAGACTCCGCCCATTGCAAAAATTTTTGCACCTTTGCTGAGAACTTTGATCGCTTCCATTCTAGCCCATCCATGTTAGTTACTACTAAAGTGTTTTTAGGGTGGAACCCAAAAGACACTGAACTACTTGTATACCCTAGCTCCAAAATAATATCAAACCCCTTTTTTCTAGAGTTTATTATAGATAAAAAATCATATATGAACTGCCCGGCCGCGCCCAACTTATTCTCAGGGTCATATATGTGCTGTATCTTAATATTATTCCAGATCTCATTTTGATATGGATGAGTGTGAGAATTATAGACTGTGACATCATGCCCCTTTTTCACCAATCCTAACGCCAGATACTCAGCAAATTGTTCGAATCCACCATAATTATTGGGTATACCTCTTGTTCCCAAAATTGCTATTTTCATTTAATGCCTTTAACTTTTGAATCCACGTCTGAACTTTATATACATAAAACCTTAATCACTAAACTAATCCAGTAATAGCTGCTTTAAACCTATTTCGGTAAGCCGCGTCACTAAATTTATTATGAAACGTCTGATGCCCTTGCTCAGCATATTGACTAATCAAACCGGAAGAACTTAAAAGAATCTGCAGCTCTCCAACCAAGCTATCTAAATTATTTTTCTCAAAAAATACACCATTAACTTTATCCTCGATTATCTCCGTCAAACCACCATGATTCGCCGCAACCACACAACGTCCAACACTCATTGCCTCTATTGCAACTCGTCCGAACGGCTCTGGCTTCACTGAAGGTATAACAACAACATCACTCCATTGATACTCATTCTCGGGACTTTCGGTAAACTCTTTAAAAGTGACTACATCGCCTAAAGCGTGATCCCCTACATATTTCTGCAAATCATTCTTATAATTAACCTGCTTATCAAATACATCACCAACAATTCGCACATCAATATTAAACTTTTTAAGTTTCAATAATTTATTGAGTGCATTCAAAAAAAACATCTGACCTTTCCATGGAGTCAACCGCCCTATAAGCAAGATCCTTAAGGATTGACCCACACCTTCTCGAAGAGGGGTATGGGAAAAACCTTTCAAACCATTAAGTACTACCGCTTTATTTTGACCATCTGGCAAATCGAACGAGTGCAGTGTACTCATGGAATTGAACACAAGATTCATTCTACTAAATGAAAGAAGTTTTGAAAAAATAACCCTTTGGATTCCAGTTGGAATTTCCCTTACATGTAAAGCAACTAGTCCTTTCATAAAACGAGCTGCTACTAGGTAATCAAGTACTACGATTGTATTGATATAAACAAAATCATACTTCTTTGAAGTAGAAAGCGCTTTAGCTACGCCTCGAATAACTTTATAAATAAACCTAATAGGATGATTAGCAAGCTCTTTTTTCCTGAGCACAGCTAAATCATCATTAACAATCAGATTGCTACAGACTGGAACCAACAATTGACGAATTGAACCATCTTTGGGAATAATTACATCTATTTCTGCTTCTGGGTAAAGCTCTTGTAATGTAGCAACTGAAAGTGCAAAACTTCTATCCGACCCATAAAGCTCATAACCTTGATGAACACATAAGATAGAAGTAATAACATTATCGTTTTGCTTTATTTCAACAGTCACTTTTTCTTTACAACTTTAGCAGGGCTTCCAACTGCTACAGAGTTCGAGGGAATGTCATGCGTAACAACACTACCTGCACCGATAACACAATTATCCCCTATACCCACCCCGGCAAGCACGGTTACTTTAGCACCAATCCAACAGTTATTTCCGATGGTGATGGCTGACCGCACCGTCCCCTGCTCTTTAATGAGTCCAGCTTCACTTTCAAATACATGGTTTTCAGGATGAGCGCTAAAATATTGACCAATAATTGTATTATCACCAACAGTCAATCCACCGGATCCTCCCAGCCTGGAAAACTCACCAATTCCAACAGACTTGCCAAGATGAATAAACTCACCTAAATTGTTAAAAGATGTTGAGATGATTAGACGACTATAAGAACCTATCTTACTACCATCACCTATTATCAAACACCCTTTACCCAAGGCACTTAAATATACGTAATCTTCAAGCACTACCCATTTCCCTAATTTTATATTAGGAAGGTTGTAAAAATTGACAGACTTACCCAGGAAAAGAAACTTTGGAATAACCAGCCAAAGTAACAATTTGTAACTACGAAGAAATGACCATAACATCTTAAACATTAGCGATAACAGCATGTAGTTATTAACGTTCTCATCAAATGCGAAAGACTTATTTTTACCTGCTCTTACAACGCTTTGTATGATATATTTTAACACAGCACCGCCCTTTTACACCCATTCCTAAATTTATCATACGTAAAAATAAACAGCATGATTAAAATAAACGTAGGATTCTCCAGCCCCAGTAGAGAAGAATTGGTAATAGCCGAAATCGCTATAAAAAATATAATTGGAAAAGTTTTTCTGTTAAATGTTTTAGCCGTATAAAACAGAAACAAGATAAAAAGAATAACAAATGCTATTGATGACCTATAGAGAGCTATCAAATATGAATTATGCGGGTTAAACGTTTCATGAAGTATACGCCCATCAGGCCTTACAAATGAAACTGTCATATTCTTTAAATCAGGGCCAACGATATAATCGCTCCATACGTAGTCGTTCAAAAAAATCACAAACTGCTGCACCCATAGTGAAGATCTAGCGTGAGTAGCATGCCAAAAGAATTCATTCCATGTTGTATCGCTTTTCAAAAAAGGCACCAGCTCATCAGAAGAAAAATAAAGTATCCAAATAACACTTAAAAACCCAACAATCAATGAAAGAAGGCTTGTCACCCCTATAACTTTATTTCTTACAAAAAAGTACACCACACCCGCCAGTAACAAAGCTAAAACAGGAGTGTTTCTAAAGGTAAGCAATAATGCGAAAAAACTAACAGCCATAAAGAATTTCTTAAACCTTCCTTTATAGATCAAAAGATTCCAAAGAAAAATGACACCACTATAAGCATCCATGCCAGCTGTACTACCATTTATACCATAAAGCGTTTCCCATCTCATGCCACCTACGTTGACCATGAAGCTATTAACATGTCCATAATCATACCCAGGGATCAATCGAAGCCATACTAAAACAGATAAACTCAAAAAAACCAAATAACTCACATTGGTGATTATAGAAAATTCCTGCACACTCATACTAATTGTCGACATAAGCAGCATTAACAGCACGATTTTTATTATAAAAAATCGAAAATAAAGCGTTTCAATGTGGACTGGCGGCAAAAATGCCACAAAAAGAAGAAGAATACATAACAATATGACTACAGCGTTATATTGAAAATTATAAATTTCTCTAAATAAAAACAAATAAACTGCGAGCACACTAAACATAACAATGTGAATTGCATAGTTGATGGAATTACCATCAACAGGCAGCGCAGCACTAACAATATATAAGAAATATATAACGTATAAAATATTCTTATCGGAAGTATTATCCGATATTACTAATGTAGTTGATTGAGTCATAATTATTTACATTTAAAACAGAATTATTTATAAAACCACTACATACAGTTACTAAATATCACTCGGCGCACTAAATAATTTATATGAAACATCATTATTAATATTCTCATCTGCTGTTAATTTTTTCACCACTTCATATATAGTTTCTTCTTTTCGCAAAACATTGACCACATCATTATTAATTAAATCTTGCATGTATTCGATGCCCGGAAGATCTAAAAGAATAGTTTTACACGAAAACCCAATGCCTTCATATATCGCCGTAGAGAACACGCCAACTTGAAAGAAAGACTCAGAAAAAAGCTTATAAATATCCTCATCTTTAACAATTTTCACATTAGGGAGCTGAGACAATACGACCAAACTTTTGTAATCACGCCAACGGGAGTACTCACCAGGGTGAAGCTTATAAATCAACACATAATCACTTAAGCCTTCTATATTCGCTAACACCTCATCAGCAATCTGCGGTCCAAGTGCTCCTTGAGATAGTATGAGTATCTGATTTTTATTACGGACTATTTTGTTATAGCCATCTCTAAGGTTAATAAAATGTGTGAAACCTTCTATTTTGACATTGGATTTAGATAAGGGAAGCACATCCATACTTACCCAATACTCACCCCATGCCAAAAATTTATCTGGGAAGTACTCCAACTTTTCCACTCTATTAGGAAAACTATACCCAAGATGATAGCGACTTAAAGTCCCATGTTGAAGCTCGACAGTCTCAATACATAAATCTTTGGCCGCCTGTATTGCATCGCCATAAGCATAACTCACAACCATCGTCAGCTTTTCTGGCCTCCACTTTGAAAAAAGGATGGAGTACATCGCATAGTTACTTTTAAACTTAGTAATTGCCGAAGTGAAAATTTTAAAAAGATTGATTTCAACACCAAATTTATTAGTCAACGCTTCTTGTACAACCTTAATTAAATCTTTATCCTTATCTTTAAAACGAACTGGATAAAAAATTGCCCTAAGAGTCGATATTAAGATCAACGTATCCAGATAGCTGCGCTGCCTAGTATCCGTCTTACTATGCACCCCATTAAGAAAAGGCCTGTCGAGAACAATATAACTCAACTCATTTTTCCTCAGTTTATCTAGATAATAGTGAGAATAAATATCAATAGATTTTCCGTCAATAATCTTAGAACGGGGATGCTCAATCACAACCTCATCAAAACATCGATGTAAAGTAAAAAACGGGTTAAAAAAAAGCAAGCTTTTAGTATATGAATATATTTTCACCAAGCGACTAAAATAACTTTTCTTATGTGAATGCGGCGTTTCGAGCGCACCTGTTTTTTCTGCAATTTCATAATACAGCTGTATTCGTATATATTGCCAAACCTTTACGTTTTGTATTTCTAAATCGAGCAGATCAAATTCATCTTCTAATTGCCACAATTTTTCACATAACTTTTGAATAGTACTCAATGAAATTTACGAGCCTTCTTTAACTTTAGATAATGCTCAATATTCCTAGATGAGAAAACCTTGGCAGGGTGACCGCCAGCTATTGCATATTTTGGTATATCATTTACAACAACAGAGCCAGCTTGAATTATCGCTCCTTCCCCAATTGTTACATCACCCAATATTATTACTCTATTACCAATCCAGACGTTATCTTCAATTAAAATATCTTTACAGATGTAATTGGCGTCATATGGAAGCTCTTCACCTTCATAATTATGATTTTGCGTCATCATAAGACACTCTCTTCCCGAGTGAAAATTATCGCCAATCTCAACCCGTCCACACCCACCTACCCACATCCCGTTAAAATGCACATTTTTTCCTAGATAAGTTTTATTATTAAACGTACTTTTACGATTAACATGAAGAGGAGGTTGATATGAAGTGATTTTACGTTTAGCCAAAAATGTAAAAATAAAGGACCTCACTCGATTCATAAATCTACGCATTATTTTCACACTTCCAGAACCACGGCATATAGTAGTTCTTATCTTGATACCAAAACACTAATAAACCAGCAATAAAAAACGAAATTATTGTAGCAAAAGCAGCCCCTACCGCACCAAATAATTTTATAAAGAAGTAGTTTAAAAGCAAGTTCATTATTGCCGCCACTAAAGTGCTGATAGCCAAAAATGATGTTTTACCAATAAAAACCAAATATGGGAAAAAAATCTGGTATACACCACGCACGGCGTACCCTAATGCTACCCATAAAACAAATTCTTTTGCGCCATAGAATTTCTCATCTACAACATACGGCAGGATAAACCCGCCTACAATTGATAAAAAAAAAGCTAAAACAAAAAGGCCAACAACATATATATACGTATATTTCACTATTTCATATTTTATTATATCAGACGGATCGGCTATATTTTTATAAAACCAGGGAGACCACGCCTTAATGAAAGCATCTGTAAAAAGCATAACTACCATACCAAACACACATCCAACACTATAAATCCCTACCATTTCCAGGCTGATCATTCTTTCAATAAAAAGTCTATCGCTCATATTTATTACAATACCTCCAAGTGCATGAGGGATTAAAGGTAAGGATATTATTAGTATTGACTTAATTTCATCTTTATCAAAATCGAATGACAAGTATCCCCTTTTCATCAAAATGACAAAACTTATAGCAAAAAAAACAAAGTAAGTTAGAGATGTGCCAATTGCTTGCGAGTACCAACCGTAATGAAAAACAATCAACAATACTACAGTGATCATCATATTAACTGCTGTACTCCCTATTTCAAAAGCACCGAACAAATACGCTTTTCCTTCATTTCTTAAAACTGTAAGGTTTAACGTATTTACCATAAACATAAAACTCAAAAGTGGCATTACTTGCAACCAATGAGAAGGGATAGAAAAAACCTCGTTGAGAAACATTGTGGTGATAAAAGTTATAATTAGAAACGCTAGCGATATCAGACTTACTATAATTAAAATATTACCTATGAGCTTTGCCACTTGACCTTTAGAATACTTATAAAAGTTTTTGGACACATTCGCATGACTATTCATGCCTATAATTGCCGAGTAAAAAGTTAAAATCAATTGAAATATTGCCAAAGTACCGTACTCTGAAGGAGTAAGATATTTCGTGAATACGGGTAGCAACAAAAAAGGTATCGCTTTATTTATTACACTACTACCCAGATATATTAATGAACTTTTAAGTACGCGCATAATTACTATTTACAACAATATTAATTAACAACGACACCTTACCAATCCCGGATATAGCATTTTTATCAAATCGTTTATTTATAGAGATTGCAGTCCGGTACAATTTATATACATTAAATAATTTTTTTTCATAAGAACATGATAAATTTATTTGATTAATCAATAAATCTTTAGTGTCGTCAGCATAACCTAGGCTTACGTAGAGAATTGCTAGCAGATATAAAACATCAAAATCAAATGCACCGTCATATCTGACATTCTCGAAGTCAATAAAAACAACTTTATTATCACTTGAAACTAAAATATTATTTGTGTGAAGATCCCCGTGAACAAATCCATATTTAAGCTTAGTCTTGTCTATCTTAGACAATATTTTTGTAAGCCTAGCCTTCAAAAAGCGCACAATCACCCTATTTATTAACCTATCATAAAACGACAAACTTAAACCTTTAGTTTGCACTGGCCCACTTAATGCAAGAGCCGCAAGGTGTGAATAAGCATTACTATAATCAAACTGTTTGTTTTCGGCCTTAAAATTATTAACATATAGGCTTTCTATGCTATTGAACAAATCTTTGAAGATACAAGACCCCATATTATTTTCTAAAAGAAGGCCCCTTAAATTAATGCCCTCAATAAATTCCAATATAATAAGTTTTTCATTATATGAATATAATTTAGGAACACAATTACATACACCGTTTTTATAAAATTCTATTTCTGACAGAAATTTACTTTTAATTACTGATGGTGATTTTTCATCAATAGCCTTAATAATATATTCATTATTATTTTTAATCACTTTTATTACGCATGTTTTCTTCCGTATATTTTTCTGAATCAGCTCAACAAATCTGAAGTCGTTATCCTTCAAATACAGATTCAAATAATTTGATATTTCCCTAACCACCTACACGAGTCCATTTTTTTTTAGATATTCAACCAACTCAACAGATTTGGTTTTATGCGGTATATATATAATTTTGTTATTAGTATTTTCAAATGCCTTGAGATATATATTTTTTGACCTCAATCTAATATCAAAAAATGAGGGGATACAGTATTCCGCAGGTGCGTTTGATTTAATCAAGAGAACCAGCTCACTTAATGTTTTCAACTCTCGCATACTGGAATCTAAAGCTCTTTCTACTAACTCACCCACATCCAAATCTCGCATGCTTATAACTTTATCTCTATTTCTAATAAAATAAAGAACATTTTTGATTTTTGATTTTTTAGCAACTCTGCAATCCATCAGTTTATTCGGCATAGCCTTAACAACTGGATTGATGTTTAACAGATTTCTTTTTAGCGACCAAATTATTTTCTCTTTTAATGTAAAATTCTTAACATAATGTTTTAATAAGCATTGTCCAAATTCCATATCACTAGCGTATATAGAAACAGGTTTTGGGTTGAAATAGGCAAAACCGTCCTTATCGATAATTCCAAAGTCCTCTGCAACATATTTCGCATTATCGTTTTCCAATATTTTAAATAGTGTACTTGTCTTCCCACACCCTCCTGTTCCAGCAATAACAGTCGCACAACCATCTACATCCACGATCCCAGAGTGAAGAAAAGACTTTTCCTTTCTTAATAGTGCCATATGAAACGCATACCAAAATAAAGAATAGGATAGAATAATATTTTTTTTAACTAGCGTCTTACTTATAATAAGTTGCTTGATTCTTGCCTTTATATTTGATTTACTACAATTCACCTTTACTGTAATTGAGCCATCATTAAATAAGTTTTCAACAATGTAATTTACACTGGCAAGGTAATCTACAAAATACTCATTACTATTAAAACTCATACTACCTTTAGCCGAGAACACATCTGCCCGATACCCCTTTAACTCACTATCAAATATATCAAGTGAAATATCATAGTACTTATTGTTATTTATTTGATCGACGCCTAAGTCATTAATAATTGCATCTGATACAATATTATTATTTTTTATTTTTACTATAACCCCAGCAATATCTATAAAATTTTCATTCATGGTTTACAACCTTGTACCTGAAGTCTTGTATTTGATTTTTTATTCACAAAGAACACCCTTTTTTATACGCAGAATCACCACTTATATCAACGCATACAACCTTTCTAACAAATTATAAATAGGTCACTTATAATAATCACTCAATAGATTCTATCTGTAACCTTGAAAAGCACATTAGATTGCCAAGGTTACATTCTTGGCTTTATATTCTCCACAACTCAAGATCCAAACCGGTAACATCATGCAATCTTTTATTATGCTCGACAAAACGCTCCCCTAATACTTTTCTAGTATTATTTGACATTATTTGATAGCCAGGCGTTTTACCTACTGTATTTATTTTATAAACCACTTTAAAAAATAATGAGCTAGGTCCAAAATATTTTCTTGCATAATATAATGATATCGTTGATCGTGGCATGACCGTCCTATTTCGTTCTTCAACCTTATAAAAACTATTACTTGAATCAACTTCTAAAAAATCAAATACTTTTTTCAATTCTTTTTCAGGATTAGCCTTAAATTCTTCAAAAACAACAAAGTGCATCTGCTCTTCTCTAAACCACTGAAGATACCATTCAACTTGTTTGATGTAGATACTTCGCTCCACATACCCTTTCCATATATCCGTTTTAATACGTTCAGACTCATTTTCAACAGCACTTTTAAATGACAATAATTCTGAACCATTTTTTACGGCATGCAAATAATTCGAATACGCTCTATCAACAGGATTTCTAAAAATCCAAATTAATTTAACCTTTGGATTAAATTTATAAATCCTTTCCGCCACATTTTCCTGATAACTGTAAGTAGGTGTTTTTTCACCCAACACCTTTTCTCTATCCGGCTTAAACAATTTATAGTAAAAATCATACCCCTTACTAAACTTCTGGTCATCGTTAAAAAACTGAAGTTCTTTTTCAGGCAAGTACACATCTGGATGATTATTTAAATGGAAACCCAGGCTAGAAGTACCCGCTTTCATAGCCCCTACAATAATAAAATCTATTTTCACACCTACTCTCTTGATGACATTATTTTAGACATTAAAAATTATCGCTCACTGAAACATATTCCATTTCAATACATCATCATCATTTATATCTATATTTGCGGTTTTCCCAACCACCTCATCTATAAACTTTGGACTAACACCGTGTGCAGGTCGTTTATATGTTAAATCTGTTTTTTCAATCACTTTACCTTTAGGTATAAAATTATTAGCAACAAGACTCCTTCTGGCATTTTTTCTTGCAGGCTCTTCATCCTCTAATGCTGCCAATTTAAAGCTACCCAGGACATTAAAAACCCTATCGATATTTTTTCTAAAGACCTTAAGGTCTCCTATATCCATTGCATGATAATGATCATTTCCTTGCAACGTTTTATCGTGAGTAAAATGCTTTTCTATAATCACACTACCAAGCAATGTTGCCATCTCACACACTTTCATATCTTTTGGCAGAGTATGGTCCGAATACCCAATGATTTTATTTGGAAACCTTACTTTTAAATCAATAATCATTCCTAAATTTGCATTGTCATCAGGTGTCGGATAATTCAAAACGCAATGCAGAAGCGCTAAAGGATTTCCAAACATTTCTATCCAGGACACCGCTTCTACTATTTCACTAAGACTACTTGCACCTGTAGACAAGATTATGGGTTTATTAAATTTGCACAGATATTCAATAAATGGTTTATTTGTTATGTCTGACGAAGATACTTTATAAACATCCATCATCTCATTTAAAAAGTCTGCTGACTCAATGTCAAATGGAGTGCTCAAAAACTCTATACCCACTTCTCCACAGTAGTCAGCAAGTTCTTGCATCTCATCCTTCCAGAATGAGTCATGCTTTTTAAATAGTTCATATTGCGATGTAGTAGGCTCTTCACTCGTGTCCCAGTAAGACGGCGAGTCCTTTGAGGCAAGTGTTTCAGCCTTGTATGACTGGAATTTAACCGCATCTGCTCCGCCTTCTCTGGCCTCATCAACAAGACGTTTTGCCAACACCATACTGCCTTCATGATTCACCCCGATTTCTGCAATAACATATGGCCTGTAAAGTTTTTTTTCATAAGGATTGATTGCATCAAATAGCTCTAATAGTCTCATGCATTCTCCACAACATCTTTAATTAGTTTCATTGTTTTATTTCGTCCTGAGCGGAGATCAGCCTTTGACATCAAAGTCACAATCTTTTCTCTTGCCTCATAATCATTCACAAGTTTTGTAAACGTATCTAATATTTCCTTATCGGAAACGTCTTCACCTAAACCGAGATTCACAAATCCATATTCCTCTGAAGCAAAAAAATGCGTAAGCTCTCTCTCATTTTGTGCCAGAACAATTGCAGGGATATTTTGAGAAGCAATTTCGTAGGTCGTCCTGCCAGCAGAAGTAAAAATAAGATCAGATTTTTTCATATGTTCAGATATGTCAGCCGCATTTTTATATATTGCAATTTTCTTATACCCCACTAATGATTCATAGTGCTTGTAGCCGAACCCAGCAACTATTGAGATACTAACCCCACCTTTAACACAGTAGTTATAAATTGATTTTAACACTTTGAGTGTGAAATTATTTGGATCAACCCCACCAAACGTCAATAAGACATTCTGGACCTCATTAGAAACAGGTAGAGAAGAAGACAGCATGAACTCATCTCTGAGGACAAAATAATCATGTCCGAAATAGTGGTTTGGTAAAATCTCTTTTTCTGGATATATTGCATTTATAACGAGATCTGCTCCTTTCGCCCCCTCCCCCAGATCTTCAAAATTGATAACCTTCATACCTAATAATTTTAAACTAGTAACATATGACAACTCTGTATCAAGCCTGTCATTTATTACAACATCAGGATTCAAAAACTTAATATCATCCACGATATTTTCATTTTTTTGCATAAAAACTTTATAATTTTTAGAAGAAATCTTGTCGTATGCTAGTTTGCTTTTCCTATCTACTAAAAACTCAATATTATGATTGAGAATGTCATTTGCAATAAGGAGTGTATTATATACATGGCCTAAACCTATCTCTTGATATCCGGAGACTACAAAAAGTATTTTCTTATGATTTAAATAATATTCACAAAGATTCCAGTCTTCGTATGTATCAATATCAATATTTTCACCATTATCAAGCAGGTGAAGTTTTACATTCTCACCGATACGATTATTTTCTGAGATGATGTTTGATCGTGTAATTAAAAAACCACCAGTTTCTTTAAAAACCGGCGTTAAATATTGACGATTAACGCGTTCCTTATAAGTTGGGCTATATACACCACCTTCCATTTTCCAGGTTAAATGCGTATCATCAGTAGCAGAAATTACGGTATCCACCGAGTCATTCGTCACCATAGTATCGATGGCCTCATCTAAGGACTCTGTTTTAAGAAGTGGCGATGTTGGCTGAAGCGTAACAATGAAATCGTAATGTTTGCCTTCTAATTTCATTGATTGTGTATATGCGTCATAGATGACCGGATCTAATGTTGTAGCATCTTTAGCGATAGAAGAATCACGATGAATTGTTTTTGCACCTATTTGCTCAGAGATAGAAAGTATTTCATCGTCATCACTAGACACATACACATCCGGTCTGTACTTCGATGCCAGTGAAGCTCGTATTCCGTAGTATATTAAAGGCTTACCAGCTAGCGTGCGGAGATTCTTTCGAGGGATACCTTTTGAACCACCTCGGGCTGGAATCACGACTAACACACTTTTCATATCACACTCACTTTATTAATAAATAAAAACACTGCTGTCCCGTTAACTTTCACAGAAGTGTACTGGTCAAGCTAAACCGGACACTTTTTTTAGAGAATTTTCATAATTAACTGGTGACTGATCACCATTCGCAGTATGCAGCCTCTCTAGGTTGTAATACCTCATGTATGCTGCCACATCTTTTCTCATATGCTCACGGGTAGGTTGAGCAATCTTGAATATCCAATCGTGCTTGAGGCTTCCAAAGAAACGCTCAACTACGGCATTATCCCAACAAGCACCTACATCACCCATACTTGATCGAATCCCATAGGCTTTCAGTAATTTGCGGTACTGCTTACTGGTGTATTGAGAACTACGATCACTGTGGAAGACCAGGCCTTTCGGTGGTTGTCTCAAGTTATAAGCCATCATCATCGCTTTACAGATCAAGTCTGTCGTCATCCGTTTACTGATATACCAGCCCACTATACGGCGTGAATACAAAACCATGACGATTGCTAAATACATCTAGCCCTCACCGGTTCTCAGGTAAGTGATGTCACCGGCCCAGACATCATTGGCTGCAACCGGGTTAAAGTTTTGATTTAGCAGGTTATCTGCTACTTCATCACCATCTTTACGTTTGGTTGTCACCTTGTAGGCGACTCGCTGCCTCACGTTTAAGTTCAGTTTCTTCATCAGATTACGCACTCTATAGCGACCAATCTGAAAGCCTTCTTCACGTAATTTCTTCATCATTTCGCGGCTACCCAAGCTATCACGACTTCGTGTGAACAGCTCTTTCATGCGACGATATAGTCGCAAGGTTTCGGCACTAATCAGCTCGCCTGGGCGCTTCCTCCAAGCATAATAAGCTGAAGTGCCAATCTGCATTACCCGGCATAAAATAGTGACTGGGTAATTCGCAGATTCGTCTATGATAAAGTCAAATTTCACTTCATTTCTTTCGCGAAGAAGGCACTGGCCTTTTTTAAAATCTCTTTCTCCATACGCAGGTTCTTATTTTCTTTGCGCAGCCGTTTAAGCTCTTCACGCTCATCAACAGACAAGGATTTACCTTCAAGTTGTGATTCAATTTTCTCTTTCCAGCGATAAAGCATATTGTTGGCTAAACCCAGTGATTTAGCGGCTTCAGGCACAGAATTACCTTGTTCTCGTACCAGGGCCACCGCTTCTTCTTTGTATTCTTTAGAATACTGTTTATATGTTCGTTTTTGTCCCATAATGACACCTCAATGTTTGACAGTTTATTGTCTCTTATTAAAGTGTCCGGTGCTATTAGACCACTACACTCTCTTTTCAACAATGGTTACTATTCGCGTGAAAAGTTATGGGACAGCAGTGGTTTCAAATGATATCTATAGCATAGACCGCACAAATAATTTACCGATGTAAAATCTTAGTATCTAAACTTCACAGGGGGGCATATACGTTATTCTTATCCATGCCCTTTTCGTACTTAATGAACCACCTTATTTTTTCCAATATCGCCTAATATCCTGCCTGCTAGATAGTAAAATAGTCACGAGAACACCTTAAGATTATTCTTATAAAGTTGTTTATGGTAAATTCATGTCTGGCCAACATCACCAGCTCAGCTAAAAAACAAATAACCATGAAAAACAATGATTTAGACGAAATAAAACCTATTTACATCCATGAAGTGAATTATTCGTCAAGCAATGAAGTCAGTTTATTTGACTTAATCATGGTGCTAATCAATAGAAAGAAACTAATAGGGATAATATGTATCTCTGTCCTCTTGCTAGCTGTTGCAAAAACAATATTAACCCCTAAAAAATATACATATAGCACATCACTGGAAATTGGTAGTCAGATTATAAACGGAAAGGTTCAAACTTTTGAATCTCCTGGGACACTCTTGGCAAAACTTCAATTCAACTTTATTCCAAAAGCTCTCAGCTCTCATAAAATCAATCAAAATGACGATAAAATATACGATATTAAAGCAACCAACCCAAAAAATAGTACTATTGTTATTCTTAAAACAACTGGAGTAGAAGCTGAATCAGATACCATCAGAAAAATTCTGCAGGAAATAACTCAAAAAGCAGTTATAGATAATAAGAAAATGTATAGTGCGATTAAACAAAATTTGGATGCTCAAATAGAACGTACTAAGTTAGAACTAGATGTACTAGACACCACAAAAGAAAATGCCGATGAAAAAGAACGGCTTCTAAAAAATGACCTCGTAGTCAGTGAAGCATTATTGGCTAATCTCCAAAGCACTAGAGAGATTCTGGAACCAATGAAATCCATCAAACCTGTGGGCGTCAGCAGAAAAATAGTTGTAGTTTCCGCTACAATAGTGGGTCTTTTTATCGGTATTTTTGCAGCCTTCATGGTCGAATTCATTTCGAAAATTAGAGAAAGAACTGAAAAAGACAGAATTATCAAACATGAGCCCATTTGAAGTCATCAATCATTTTACACCATAAAGATAAACACTAAGTAGCGCACCGTATTTAAATCATTTGATCTCTTCAGCACATAGCGCAAGTGATTTTTTCCAGTCAGGCATTAAGATAACAAAGGCATCTTCCAATTTTTCCAATTCTAACCGAGAGTTCATTGGCCTGATCGCGGGCGTAGAATAATCTGTAGTTGGAATGTAAGCGCAAAATAAACCCCACACTATCATTCTGAAGACCTTTGCATGAAGCTCTTCCTGACTATTTAATCAGGAGAAGGCAATGCAAGACAAGAAAACATCCTTAACAAAACGCCAGCAATACTGGCTCAATAGAATCGAGGACTGCAAGACCTCCGGTAAAACAATATCTGCGTATTCACGTGAACAGGGTTTTACTGCTCAGTCGATGTACGCCGGTAAAAAAAACTGGTTAAGAAAGGCATTTTACCTCGATCCCAGAAGCCCCGTTTCCAGCGTGTGGGGACCACCTCTTTTCTTATCATATCCTGCAGCTTTCTGTTTTCAAGACGCACTGCTCCTTTCAAGATAACAGAATCGCCTCATGTTATAGACCAAGTTCATCATGCCGATTTCAGTTCTTGCACGAACACGGCCAATAGAACGGATGGCTTTTTTTCGCAGGTTAGTCTGTGCGCCAAAAACGTGTTCAACACGGCACCGTGTTTTTGCACGAGTGTGATTACCTTGTCTTTCCCAATTCGTGAGTTTCTTATTCTTGCAACCTTTACGTTGAACCTTACTACGATAACCCTTTGCTTTAAGACTGGCTTCTTGCTCTACTGAACGGTAGGCGCTATCTGCCCAAAGATCTTTATTGCTATTGTTCTCATCTAATAATTCATCGAAGACATTCGAGTCATGCACATTGGCCTCAGTCACATCGTATTTGCGAATCAATTTTTGGGCATTATCAATGGCAACATGATTCTTGTAACCATAGTGATGCTTGCCATTCTTCTGTGTCCAGCGAGCATGCGTATCCTTTTGTTTACGCTTGTTATTGTCCCAGCTTTCAGGAATGTCATCTTCTTTGATCTGCTTATTCTCATCCCGGGTGTTACGCTGGATAGGCACTTACACTAAGGAGGCATCAATAATCTGACCTTTATGAGCAAGATAGCCTGCCAGGTTCAGCTGCACGGTAAAGGTTTCAAATAATTCATCGAGCAGTTTTAATTCTGATAATCGATTCCTGAATGCCCAAAAGGTTTTTGCATCCGGTGATGCGTTGATGATTATCTAAACCCAGAAACCGTTGAAAACTACGACGATCTTCAATTTGAAATTCAAGTTGATCATCACTAAGACCATACAAGCTCTGTATCACTAAGCCTTTAAAAACCATCACCACATCTTTGCGAGGGGCGCCTGATTGACTGTTATGTTTTTTAGCATGTGCTTTATCTAACATAGGCCTAAAAGCTTCCCAGTCAACCGCATTATCGAGTTCGATTAATGGATTGCCTAGCTTATCCAAGCGGATATCCTGTGAATCAAATAGGTAGCCAAATATATCTCGGGTCATTGAGAATCTTCTTTAATTTATATTGAAAATTGATGCTTGGTATTTTAACAAATCTGGGTATTAATAGAGATGCCCTAATGACTTGCAACTGATATTTTCGACTGTTTCTGGCACGCTACCGCCACACCGTGCACATTCACACAGTACTTTTAAATTAACCGGCACCACCAGTTCCGGGACTCAGGCAAAGAACTTGAGTAATCCATTTGGAAGATAGTGATATCCATTTTGTAAATTCACTTCTTGCTACCAATCAAATTTCTGACATACTTTGTTTGCTAACATCAAGTGTCACCTAAAGAATATTGAAGTGGTCTAATAACCCCAGACATCTTGTAAAGGTAGTAAAGTGTAATAACGAAGTGAAAGATGAAATTTAACACATAGCCAATGGGTGGGCTTGCAACACACAAACAAGTGGCTGGGAAAAGTTCATCATCAGGCCAATTGCTTTTCCTCGTGTGCAGGCACAACCAGAGCCACAAATAATCCCAGCATGCCACCCATCAATATTGATATGACTAATACCAAAAACTTTTTCGGCCTCTCAGGCTTTTCCGGTACGATAGCCTGAAGATCGATACTGACTGGTGCTATCGTTGAGCTATCGACCTTAATTGCCCTAAGAGTTTCTAGCCCTTCCTGTAATGTACGCAATTGATCTATGAAAGGGTCATCAGAAACTCGGGCTTTTAATACCTTGATCTCGGCGCCTAATGCTTTGTTGCCACGTAAATACAGTTCATCCAGATTCATTATATTGATGTTCTGGCCCGATGTTGTGTATTTGTGATTCGCACCCATCTCATTGATGCCAACAGCATTTGCTACAGCAAGTGCCTCTTCGAGCAACGCGATCCTATCTTGCCGCTGTAAGTTTGCAATCTCGCGCTTTGACCTGACCTCCTGTTCCAATAGTTCAATCTTTCGGTCACGCAAACTGTATAGATCGGCTATCAATTTCTTGACAAGCTTAGATATTACATAGTCAGTATAAGCATTGAGGTGACTGGCCACCTGCTCACTTGATGGGCCCTCCAGACTAATGCTGGTGAATACTAAATATTCTTTCTTTTTTGGAATGTGAAGAACTATCGCATCGGTAAACTTTTCTAACACATCATTAGAACTTTGATCCTCTTAAGTTCGATATAATTCATCAAGTTCAGCTTTATGATAATAAAGCATCAGGTTTTTTTTTGAACTTAGATGGCTCAACAGCTTCTTGTACGCCTCTTCAGTAGTGAGTGAACGTATAAGATACGTTGTATTCAGATTAAGAGCATCCAGATTGGAAGCGAATGGCGGCATCAGAAATAGCTCAGCACGATACACTGGCCTGGCTATCAACAGGTATGTAACAGCAAGAAGCATCGACAATGCGGTAATACCTGTCACCCACCATTTCCTCTGCCAGACCCTAGCAAAAATCTCTCGTAGGTCTATTTCATCTTCCATTGCTGGTCGATATGATATCTGTTGTTGGTTCTGAGTTTGTTCTGACATATTCAATATACATTCTTATCGGTTATTAGTGCGATTGGTGTAGAAATAATAATCTTTAAATCAAGCCATACCGACCAGTTATTAAGATACTCCATATCATAATGATACCGCTTCTCCATTTTATCATCCGTATCCGTCTCACCCCTATACCCATTGACCTGAGCCAGCCCGGTCATCCCGGGCTTGATCTTGTGCCGAAGCATGAAACCAAAGATTGTTCCTCTAAATTGTTCATTGTGGACAAGGGCATGCGGTCTTGGCCCAACCATGGACATCTGACCTATCAACACATTAAATAATTGTGGTAATTCATCAAGCGAGGTCTTGCGTAGCAGTCGGCCTACACGGGTTACCCGGTCATCATTCTTTGTGCTCTGCCTGAATTCCTTATCCTTTTCTATCACGTTCATGGTGCGGAACTTGAACACGGGGAATATCTTGCCATTGAAGCCGTGCCGGTTCTGAATATAGAAGACCGGGCCTTTAGAGTCCAGCTTGATGGCGATGGCAATCAGTACCATCAGTGGTGCAGTCATGAGAATCCCAAGTCCGGAGATGGTCAGGTCCTCGATGCGTTTGACAACGCTGTTGATGCCAAGCATCGGTGTATCGACAACGCTCACTGTCGGCGTATCGCCTATGGTGGTCCAGCGGCCCTGCATGATGCCGTAGAGGTCAAAGTCGGGCGCGAGGAATACTGAGACGGTGGAATCCGCGAGTTTTTCAAGGATATCAGAGATCAGCTTGTGGCGATTCATCGGCAATGCGATATAGACGACCTCTACCTGGTTGGTCTCGACCTTCCGGTAGAGTTCATCCAGACCGCCGAGGATCTGGCCATCGGGTTCATGTGTTTTCTCGGTAACGAAGCCAAGCAGCTTCAATCCTGTCCAGGGCACGGATCTGATGTTTTCCGCCAGGTGCTGGCCACACTTGCCGGTACCCACGATGATGGTTGAACGTGTATTGTAACCACGGATTCGCATGATTTTGAGCCATGCACGCAAAGCCAAACGGAATAGTATTAGCAGGCTTGGGGTAATGACGAACCATAGGCCTAGCGTGACGCGCGAGTAGTCAGCAGTAATTTTGGCCATGTAGGCAAGGATCAGCAGGCCTGATATGACACCTACCCAGGTGATGATGATAGGTTTGATCTCCTGCGTCATGCTGCGATAGCGTGATGCAGTGTAGACGTAGTTGATTTTGGCCAGCAGGTAGAACAGAATCACACCCAGGGTGGCAGCGATGGAGTATTTGTCGGTCCAGGGGTTATTGTAGAGCCATGATGCAAGAACCAGCGAGCCGACGATGATCAGGCCATCAATAATGCGGCGCAATATGTCGATACCGGATTCGTGTTGCCGGAGGAGGCCGTGCGTGGGCATTTATGGCTACTGTGGATGATGATGTGTTGGACTTTGATTGTATCAGAAATATGACGCCTAAAGTGGTGGAAGATAGTCTATCTCACTGATTAATATGCCCAGGTCTCTGTTGTCATTACTCATTTTTTCCTGGGCCGGGTTAAAAGTTCTTGACACTTCAATTTCGAGTATTGGTTTATCTGCTGACCTAATGTGATATTCGCGGGTTATTGATATTCCCTCTGTGAAAGTCACCTCCCCTATTTCTCCCTCTCTTGTACTTATCGTAACGATAACAGGGCTCTCGGCAATTCGTGGCGTCATGCAGTGCATGGTCAGCTTAATCCTACCTGTTTTCTCCAGTTTGATTGTCGCCTTTTTGCCAGTCCAGCGATAACTATTCCAAGGCCAACTTTCACGTTCATAAACACCAAAATCCTGGGGCCTATTTGGGAAATACTCCAAGTCATATTTGGCAAGAATATTGCTTGAGCCTGCATTGGTCAGATAAAATAAGACTCCACTTAAAATGGTGATAATGCCAATTGTTCTTACGGTAGACTGAATATTTTTTTGTTTTTCTGTAGCTGTTTTAATTCTTGCGGGCAAGCTCATGGTGTAGCCCATATTTAAAAAGATAAGGAACCATATCACCGGGATATATTGCAGGCTTTGGAATACACCGTAAATATGAAAACTTATTGTGGACAGGATGATAATAATATTGAAAGGATCCTTACGGGTTATATAATCTCTTGTGAGAATTGTCAGCATCGTGCCAATAATTAGCAACCATAACAATAGACCGATAACGCCATTACTGACAAATATCTGAACATAGAGATTATGTGGTGTAGCATAGATGGTTCTTTTGTATCTATTTTTATTGAAATCTGATTCTTTGATACTCTTCAGGTTTTTCGCTTGCCAGTAAAACGACTCGTAACCGATCCCCCAAACAGGACTCTCCAGACCAGCGTGAATGCCATCTTTCCAGAGATAGAGACGATCTTCAACTCGAAATAATCTTGATAATCGAACTTCTAAGCTGTTTCTTTTCATATGGTAGCTTGAACGATTTTTCTCTTCAAATAACTTGCTTGAGTCACCGATAACCTGGTAAATAATTAGAAAACTAATGAGGATAGTTAGCGGGATAGAGATGAGAACCTTGAGAATAATTCTTTTGTTTTTTTGCCAGGAAAGATCTCGATTATCGCGGGCGGTATAAAAAAAGAGCCAGCAAAAAAAGAGCGTGAGTGGATAGCTAATCCAACCCGCTCGCGCCTTGGCCAGGATGAGGGCGATTTCACAGAGCAAGAGAAGGCTGAAGAG
>Ga0209013_10001330_pt1 | contig 22804 bp, 18 predicted proteins | sample Cruoilmetagenom2_FD_187291 | JGI IMG/M metagenome (GOLD analysis project Ga0209013, IMG submission 187291) | Oil polluted marine microbial communities from Coal Oil Point, Santa Barbara, California, USA - Sample 2 (SPAdes) (version 2) | ecosystem: Environmental > Aquatic > Marine > Oil seeps ... | reverse complement strand
AAGCGAGCGGCTCTCTTATTTGTTAATGTTAAAGATAGCTATTGACGTATACGAAAATCGGGTAAGACAGTGGTATGACATGGCAACCCAAAAACCTTAGTCGAGAGCAAATGGCAGAACGGCGCCCCGATATTTTGTTGGGATATTTTCGTCATGCTTGGCTCAACCTTAACCAACTTTGGTAAACTTCAATAAATCACGCCGGCGGCGACCAGGACCAGGTGCAGTGTTGGATTGGGGCGCAGCATAATCGTTTCCATATTACCGGTGACTCGGCAGCTGCTCTACCAAACAACTATTTCACAACGCAGCCCGGATTTGCTCCAGGTTTACCCTGGCATGCGGGACGTCCTGCAAGAAAGCCGTCAGCGTCTCACAACCGAAGTCGCTGCAGTGAGCGCAGTTGACCACACCACGCTCCACTGCGCAGGCGCGCACACCACATTCGGCGCACCACTGATTCTTTCGCCCGTCGGTTGTACATCCATCACACACACAGAAAGCAGCGTTGTTTTCAACACCGTACCATTCCAACGCCAGGGCTTCGAGTTTCTCAACATCGTCTGCCCGCGTGGCAATGTAGGCCGAGCATTCGGTGCATGTTAACCCACAGTAAGCGGTCAATTTTTCGGTCATAATTGTTCCCTCCCAAAGATGGATGGTATTAACGATACCAATTATATCTCAAATGTTCTATTATTTTGCCAATACCCGCTTACTACCCCGAATCCAAGCACGCACCCCTATTTAATTAATTTCAACTCCTTCGCTCGCTGGACTGCGGCGATTCTGCTGTGGACATCCAGCTTACCGTAGATACTTTTTACATGAGAGCGCACGGTGTGCTCGGTTATATAGAGTATGCCTGCGATTTCAGGGATCGAAATATCTGTGACCAGGAATCCCAGCACCTCCATCTCACGCGGGCTCAAGGATTCCAATATAACGGTCTCAACTTGTCCAGCCGTTTCCACCTCTATGGTCGAGAGTAATTTGCCAACGTATTCACGCCTGACCCCCTGGTTGAGCGTCTGCTGCAGTAATTTGCCCATCGGTCGCCCTTCGTCGACAAAAGTGCGAATGTAGCCGCCCGGTTCCGCCAGGGTTAATGCTTTCACCAGCCACACCAGGGCTTCCTGTGTGCTGCCTGCGCAGCTCAGCGCTAATGCTTTCAGCACCAATATTTTGATAGATACATGAACCCAATCTGCTGATTCTGCTGCCCCGAGAAGGCGATCCAGCAAATCCAGCACCTCGGTCTGGTCATTGGGGGATGTGCCCTGGATACCTATAGCGACCATCACCCGCGCCAGGTTGATATGTTCCAGCTCGTGGTGGTAGTTTAATGGATCGTCTGCCCGTAAACCGCGCTTACGGACCCATCGCTGAGCCTGCTCCAGGTTCCCAGTATTCAACCACAACCGCAGCCGGCAATCATCCAGCCATGTATCGATCCAGGCATCCAGCTTTGTCTCTGTCGAAAGCCTGTCGGCATGTTTAAGCGACGCGCTCACCCCGGCATAATCTCTCTGAGCCAATTGGACTCGCGCAAGGGCGACATAAGCTTCGGCAAGCAAATCAACATGACCCAATTGGGTGCACAGCTCTACGCTTTCAAATACGTCAGCGGTCGCCTGCTCCAGGTCATTCCACTCACATCGCAGCTCGCCCAGTTTTGCCAATGGATAACCGGCGGTAGGGAACCGTCTTCCCCCTGGGCCTGTGGATAAGATCAAAGCTTCACGAAATGTCTCTTCTGCTTCCTGCAGCCTGGATTGTTTTACCTGCTGCATGCCCATGTAACATAGAGACGATGTCGCGCGGATGTTGAATCCACCCTTCAGCGAATTCGAGGCGCTTTCAGCGAATGCTGCTTCTGCTCGATGGACATCACCCATTCCCCAGTACGCAGCCCCCAGGGCAACTCCAGCCGTGCCGCGGGTAAAATAATCATCCACCGGCAGCAGCCGGAGCGCTAAATTCGCCTGTTCTACTGCGCGAGAAATTTCTTCGTTAATGACGGCATAATGCGCGCGAACTGTGGCAATATAACCTGGAATTGTGGATACTTCGGCTGCCCGTGTGTCTTCGCCGGAATCTTCCAAAGCCGGGGTTCGGGAAATACTTTCTTCAGCTATGTCCAGGTAATCTTCCCCACCCTCTCTTATTCCGGCCCAGTGGCGCGTCCAGGATTTATATACGCATAACCAGGGAGATTTAACAACCAGTTCGTCGGGTAAAGCTTCGATCCACGAATACAGGATACTATACTTGTTCTGCTGGAGCATCTCCCAGGCGAATTTCTCGACCAGACGTGCGACACGCATAGTATCCTCGGCGGCAAAAGCATGACTGATCGTCTCTTCAGTAAAACCCTGCTCCTCGAACCACTCACTCGCGCATTGGTGCAGGATGGATACTCCTTCTGGATCGCTAAGTATCAACTGGTTGCGGAGCAGGTCAGCAAACAAATGATGATACCGGTACCACACACGTTCATCATCCAGGGGTGTCAGAAATAGATTAGTTTGCTCCAATTCTTCCAGGACTTCCTGGCTGTTTTTACTCTGCGTAACAGCATTGCAAAGCGAGGCCGTCATCCGATCCAGAATCGATGTTTTGAGCAAAAATTCCCGCCGCTGAGGTGGCTGCTGATCGAGCACTTCCTCGGTCAGGTAATCTAATATATAACGGTGGCTGCCGCTGAATGCTCTGATAAATGTGTTTGCATCCCGCCCCCGAATTGAGAGCGCGGCAAGCTGCAGACCTGCTATCCAGCCCTCCGTTCGAGCGTCTAGAGCAGCGATCTCCTCATCCGAAAGCTCTAATCGCATCGTAAGGTTCAGAAAGGAGCTGACCTCCTCAGGCGTGAAACGCAGGTCCTCTGCGCGCAGCTCCACCATTTCACCCACCGCGCGCATGTGAGCAAGTCTCCAGGAAGGGTCAGTCCGCGTGGAAATGATCAGGTGGATCTGCTGTGGTAGATTTTCCACAAACCGGTTGACTAATTCGTTGGTCTGGGCAGCGGTGATTAAGTGGAAATCATCCAGGATGAGGAAGATCGTGTTGGATATTCCAGTAATATCGTTGATCAGGTCATTGAACAGCAGATGAATGGGGGGTGGTTGGGGGGTTTGCAGCGTTTCCAGATTATCGCTGCCAAAATTGGGTTCGATGGTCCGTATGGCAGAGATAATGTAGGACAAGAGAAGCACCGGGTCATTGTCATTTTTTTCCAGAGATAACCAGGCGACTTGCTTGTGTGAGTTTTTACTGGCAATCCACTCACTCAGCAGCGTGGTCTTGCCAAAACCAGCCGGGGCAGAAATCAGGGTTAACCTGCGCTGCTGGCTGGCGTTCAGCCTTTCGATTAACCTGGGTCGGCTGACAAGCCCCGACCGGGCTGGAGGTATAAACAGTTTGGTTTTCAGCAGGTTTGTAGGCACTCGCACACCATTTTACTTGACTGAGATCGTTTCGAATCGCTTATTTTGGATTCTAAAATCCGGACAGAGCATTTCTCAAATCGCAGTGATTATATCCTACAACACATTCCGATTGCGGTTCTCCTATTCTTCTGCCAGCAAATCCGCACGCACCCTCATCAAGTTCACTAGGTGCACGCGCAGAAAGGAGATGATAAAACGTCATCCCAGGCTGGCCGATTTTTCATAACCCAATTCGTGCACCATAATCGCTTGGTCCCCAAAAAACTATCAGTCCAGGTTCTCGTCTTAGCTGAACTTTTCCCCGGCATTGTCTGCTGGTAAAGCCTCAGGGAGTCGGTGTTTCTGTTGGTTTGGACGTATTTGTGAAAGTTGGCGTGAGCGTTGAAAGGTAGACTTGCGGTATCCAGCCGATTCTTCCCTCTTCGTCCATCACCTCAATCCAGACCACGCCATCAACAATTTCATAACCGTACAAGACCGTCAGGAGTGACAGATTGCTAATCCGTCCAATTTCTGGACCTGTGGGTGATTGGCGTAAATAAAGACCAGGCAACCGAGTATTGTAGACCTGTACACGATATGGTGTTGGGGTATTGGTTGGCGTTGCTGTATCCGTCGGGGTAACCGTGGGGGTATTGGTTTCGGTGGGGGGAAGCGGTGTAGCAGTCTTGGTGGGTCTTGATGTTGGGGTAAACGTAGGTGTTGGGCTCGGTCCGGGTGTGGGTGTGTAAGTCGGTGTGAATGTTGGGGTGTGGGTCGGTGGTACCAGCGGATCCAGAGCCGAAGCAAATATCTGATTGACCACCACCGCCACTGGTCTTTGAAGCCGGTCGGCAATCGCAAGTTGCAGCGCAACACTATCTTCGTGGCGCAGTGGTCGCAATGTCCGCACTACGAATTTTAAATATAGGGTTTCACCATCTCTGACGGAATCCCATTCAACCAACTCTGCATCACCGATCTTATTTACCTCTTCTTTCACTATAATTTCCAGATCCCGCTTTTCATTTGCAGCCTGCACAAATTCGTAACTCAAATAACTCAGAGAACCCAGCAGCACGATGGTCAGCGCTGCGGATATGAGTAAACTTCTTGGCACCCTGCGTTTGTTCTTAACCTTTGGGGTTGAATAACCCAGCACAAAGAAGACAGCCGTTGCCGCAAAAGCGATCGTGACTGCGTTTGTGAGGAACAAAAGAAATGCTCCTCCGGCGAGTTCGAAGCGTCCCATCGCTATACCTACACCGATAGAACATACTGGCGCCATCGAATTCAACCGTACACTCGATGAATATGGATGTGCAAATGGGGTAATAATCGCCGAAGCCCAGACCTTCATCTATGCTTCACGTTCAGATGGCCTAGCCCAGGCTCGCATTTTCCGGATCAAAGACGCCGTGCCACTCTCTGCCTTACCGGCTATAGACACGCCCATGGTATTGGGAAAGCTGGCTTCAGCCTATCCCCAATTCATCGATGGGGGTGATGTGCTACAGACTGGGCTCAACAATATTGGCGCCATTTTCCATCCCACGATCAGCATTTTCAATGCAGGGTGGATCGAAGGCACAAAGGGTGAGTTCCAATTCTACCTGGATGGGGTTACCCCAACTGTGGCGCGCTTGATGGAAGTCTTGGATCGAGAACGCGCAACAGTCGCAGCTGCGGTCGGTGTACGTGCTATAACAGCCAGGAAGTGGCTGAAGATCGCTTATAACGCCGAAGGAGAAGATCTGCATGATGCCATCCACAATCAACCTGGTTACCGAGGCATCAACGCCCCGCCAACCTTGTCGCATCGTTACATCACCGAAGATATTCCTATAAGCCTGGTGCCCATCACATCTCTTGAGAATCGTTATGGTGTCTCTGTGCGTGGTATGGAAAGCATCATCCGTCTGGCTAGTAATGCTCACAGCACCGATTATTGGGGCCGGGGTCGAACATTGAAACGGTTAGGGATTGATCATTTGAGTGTCAGCGAACTAACCCACTATGTGACCGGGGAAACAAAACACCCAATGCCCTTCCTTTCTCATCGCTCAAAAATGACTCCTATATCAGCCACTCGCCTTGAGAAGACTCGTAAAATCAATAGGCGTGGACCCCTTGGGCAAGCACCACCACACCCTGAGATTGCTGGTTTTCCAGAAGCATAATATTGCATCAATATTAAAAACAATTTTGTAATATTCAATGCCAGGAGATAAGAATTACATGGGAAGAGAAAAAGATCGCAAATTGCATCGAAGAAGACGCAGACGGAAAAAATTGCATAAACTCAAGGCTAGGTTAGCCCTAACCAAAGATCTGAAAGAACGACAACGTTTGATCCAGAAGATTATCAAAATCAGCGTTTACCCACCTGCGGATATCCCAGAAGAATAGGGAACCTACAAAAGGAGCAAAGACAATAATAAGTGGTATCGAAGGGTTCTATCACCCCGACACCATAAAATAATATCGACGAGAATGGAATATGCCTCTATTCAGGTTTTCAGACCGACCAAATGTTCAAGAACTCAAATCCCGAGGGGACGTAAATGGATTAATCAAAGCATTAAGCTATCAGGATGACCATAACATACGATTATCGGCTGCCTCGGCACTGGGAAAGGTTGGCGATCCACGGGCTGCAAATCCACTGATCGTTGCCCTTGATGATCGACGAAGAGTGAGAGAGGTTGCTGCTTTAGCATTAGGTGAAATTGGTGACTTGAGCGCTGTGGAGCCTCTCATCACCGCACTTGATGATGAAAATTGGGAGGTACGATGTACAGCGGCTAAGGCATTGGGGAAGATCGGAGACAAACTTGCCATCCAGCCTCTCATTAGTCTGCTGAAGGAAAAAAGCGAGATCGTTCGCTGGGATGCCGTTCAAGCATTAGAGGCAATCACTGGAGAGTCGTATGGTGAGGATATTACCAGATGGGAAAAATTGATTCAAAATGAAAAGTAATGACCACATATTATGATAAATTTATGTGAAAAGAAGATTTAAAATGAACGAACGTGAAAGTGGTACAGTGAAATGGTTCAACGATGCCAAGGGCTATGGATTCATTCAGCGTGATAGGGGCGGAGACGTTTTTATCCATTATAACGAGATCAGGGGAAGCGATTTCCGATCATTGGTTGATGGGCAGCGCGTTGAATTCTCAGTTGTTGAAGGGATAAAAGGTCTTCAAGCCCAGGATGTGACCGTAATTGAATGGTGATTTACGATTATCTCTCAAATTTACTCTGAGGTGTATATGGCAGAAAAATGTGTCTTTGAAAAAGATAATTTGTTGGTCCATGTTAATTATGGCATTGGCCAGGTGACAGCGCTTGAGAATAAGTGTTTGGGCAATAAGCATATCTTATATTACAGAATCGAAGGTGAGAATTACACTTTCTGGCTTCCTGTCAATAATGCAGACACGAAAAGAGTCCGTCCAGCAGTTTCGCGGAAAGAAATGCAAAAATCTATCCATACCTTGGAGGGACGACCTAAAGCATTGGGAAAGAATCATAAGCAGCGCCAGGATCGGATAAAAGATGCCGTGTCTAAATGTTCGATCGTTCCAACCGCGCGTCTTGTGCGCGACTTGCTTGTTGCGCAAGCAGAAAGAAAGTTGGGAGAATCTGAACTGAAGGCCCTTGACAAACTAGAGAAACACTTTATTATGGAATGGTCAGTGGTGTATAATTTCAAACTCCAGAAAGCGCGCATGGAATTAAGGGAATTACTAACAATCGACGATTAGTTTTAATTGTTGTAAAGCAAGCAGCAGAGTGGAGGATCAATTCTTATATATTGCTATGGAAATTTGCATATTTGCTTGCTACTATTGACGTTTACCAAAGTTGGCTAAGGTTGAGCCGAGCATGACGAAAACATTACAACAAAATATCGGGGCGCCGTTCTGCCATTTGCTCTCGAGTAAGGTTTTTGGGTTGCCATGTCATAACACTATCTTACCCGATTTTCGTCTACGTCAACAATTTGGTTCTAAGCGAACCTTTTTGGTTCACATCTTAAAACGGAGGACTTAATGAGTGGGATAGCTGGAATTCTATCTGCAGATGAGAAGAACATATTACCAAAGATGCTTGAGAAGATAAAACACCGTGGAACCTCACAACCTGTTATGTGGAAAGGTACAAGAGGGGCTTTTGGCGCTTCTGGAATAACTTTTGTTAATGAACGACCAGGTCCTATTTCTACCCCTAGCGGTGATAGAGCAATCGTGATGGATGGACGGTTGACCAATATTGAGGAATTACTTGGTTTGTTAGAAGTTCATTCACTCGAAGATGATTCTGACGCGGAGGTAACTCTGCACGCAATTGAAGACCTGGGGAGTCGTCTGTTCAATAATCTTGAAGGCGCGTTTGCGCTTGCCATTATTGATAGAAATCGGATGATCCTTGCTCGTGACCGTCTTGGTATTTGTCCACTTTATTATGGTTTTAGTGATAGCGACTTATATTTCGCCTCTGAAATCAAGGCACTAGTCGAGATTGTAGACGAAATCCACGAGTTCCCCCCGGGACACTTCCTGGATTCCGAAAAAGGCTTGTTCCCATACCAATCATATTTGCCAGAAGATGTCCAGCCCGATGGAGCATTGGATAGCGCCGAACAACTTGCTGATCATATAGTAGCTGCAGTGGAGTGTGCCTTGCCTGAGGGGGCGGAAGTGGGAGTATGGTTGAGTGGCGGCGTTGACTCAAGTGTAGTGGCTGCGTTAGCAAGGAATTGCGTTGAGAGATTGTATACTTTTTCAGCTGGTGTAACGGATGGACCTGATCTATCGTATGCACGTCAAGTTGCTCAATATATTGGATCAGAGCATTATGAAAGAATATATTCGCTTGATGAGATGCTTGCTGTGTTGGAGAAGGTGATTTACTCTCTAGAAACTTTTGACGCCCCTCTCGTCCGCAGTGCAATAGCAAATTACCTGGTCTCTGAACTGGCTTCCGATCACGTCCCTTTTGTCCTTTCCGGAGAGGGAGGAGATGAACTCTTCGCGGGTTACGCATATCAGAAGGAACATGAAAGTGAAGTTGAATTGTTGTTAAGTGTACAGAGCGCCATTGGTGCGCTGCACAATACAGCCTTGCAGCGAGTTGATCGCTCTGCTGCTGCTCACAGCACAGCAGTTGCAGTACCATTTTTGGATCCTGCTGTTGTACGTTATGCCCTGGCAATTCCTGTACGGTGGAAAATCCGTGGGTCCGAATCCATAGAAAAGTGGCCGCTTCGAAAAGGCTTAGAAGATACACTTCCAGATGATGTCATTTGGCGTGAGAAAGTGAAATTCTGGGAGGGGGCCGGTTCTGCAGACATGATCGAAGGGCACGCCAATGAAGTTATCTCAGACGAGTCGTTCAAGAAGGAAAGAGAGCTAAGCAAAGACTTCCGAATACGTTCCAAAGAGGAATTGCTGTACTATCGAATTTTCAAGCAGTTTTTTGGGGACAAGATACCACTGGTCGAGATCGGTCGTACGCATCACGTGTAATTTCTGAAAAGCTAAAAATATGGACCCAATAACCACAGAAGTGGTTGGAAACGCTTTCCAATCCATTGCCGAAGAGATGGGTGTGGCGTTGGTACGCTCGGCTTATTCAACTAATATAAAAGAACGCCGGGATTGCTCTTGTGCAGTGTTTGCCTCTGATGGGGAGCTGATATCTTTAGCGGAACACATACCTATTCACCTGGGTTCCATGCAAGGGTTGATGACAGAAATCGCCCAGAATCGGAGCAGTTGGGAGCTAAGCCCCGGAGATGTCATTATCGCCAATGACCCCTACCGTGGTGGCGGTTCCCACCTTCCAGATATTGCCCTCCTCAAACCTGTTTTCTTTCAGAATGCGTTGGTTGCTCTTGTAAGCAACATTGCTCATTGGTCTGATGTTGGTGGGCGTTCGCCAGGTGTAGGAACAGCCGGTGATTCTACCGAGATTCTGCAAGAGGGGGTTCGAATTCCACCGCTGTGTATTGTCTATAAAGGCCAGGTGCGTAACGACCTGCTAGAATTACTCTTATTGAACATGCGAGATCGCCATGAGCGGTTAGGTGACTTTCAAGCACAAATCGCAGCACTGCAATTGGGAGAGCGGCGCCTGCACGAACTCTTTGATCGCTATGGGACAACTACTATAGCGAGCAGTATTGCGGAGTTGCACGCATACAGCGAGCGTCGTCTGCGAACCGAATTGAGGGAGATTCCTGAAGGCACTTATCGCTTCACAGATCAGATGGATGATGACGGAGTGTCAGATAAACCTCTGGAAGTTCAGGTATCTGTCACCATATCACACGAAACACAGCCTACAATTGCCTTCGATTTCACCGGTACATCTACTCAGGCCGCTGGAGGGATCAACATGGCCTGGCCAGCGTTATTGGCAACGGTGTTCTATTCGGTTAAAGCAATTATTGCACCAGATGTTCCACTAAACGAAGGTTTCCAGCGCCCGATACAAATCAAGGCTCCGAAGGGCAGCCTGGTCAACGCCCAAGAGCCAGCGCCTGTGGGTGGGAGGACAGATACCTGTCAGCGAGTAGTGGATGCAATCCTGGGAGCTTTTAGCAATATTATTCCCGAACAGGTGGTCGCGGCTTCGAACGGAGCAACCACTGCGATTATCTTCGGTGGAACCGAAGCCCTTTCTGGTCGCGGCTTCGTTTACGTAGAAGCTTTGGGAGGAGGAATGGGTGCGCGCGCCTCTAAGGATGGCATGGACGGGGTACAGGTGCATATCACCAATACGTCCAATTTGCCTATCGAGGCCATGGAGATGGAATATCCACTGCGTGTGTTGCGCTATGGGCTTGTACCTGACTCCGGTGGACCTGGGAAGTACCGGGGTGGTTTATCCATCCGCAAAGACATCCAGGCCCTCAAGCCAGTGCTATTTTCCGCCCATTCCGACAGGCACCGTATTCACCCTTGGGGGTTGGAAGGTGGATTGTGTGGGGGTTGTGGGCGATTCCTGTTAAATCCAAAAATATCTGAGGAGAAGATTATCGCTTCGAAAGTCTCAGATATTCTGGTTCGCAGTGGAGATGTGATCAGCATTCAAACCGCCGGAGGGGGAGGCTTTGGTTCTCCTATGGAACGGGATCCAGATCTGGTGGCATATGATTACCTCCAAGGTAAGGTCAGTGATCAGGAGGCCCGCGACCGCTATGGTGTGGCGCTGACAGAGAAAGGCGTAGTGGATCAAAAAATTACGTCTTCGCTTCGGAAATAGTTGAAATCAAGTGAGAAAAAAATAGCCCATGCGCGCCGCGATTGACATCGGAGGTACGTTTACGGACATCCTTGTCTATGATGAGGAAACAGGCTCTTTGTGGGCTTCCAAGGTGTCATCCAGCACCCAACAACCTGCGAAAGCTTTCATGTCCGGGCTGCATCTGGCTCTGGCTTCTGCAGAAAGTGAGCTTTCTCAGGTTAATGCCTTGATCCATGGGACAACCATTATTACCAACACACTGTTGGAGGGAAAAACAGCTTCTGTGGGTTTGTTGGTTACAAAAGGATTTCGCGATTTGCTGGAAATCGGCAGGCAACAACGCCCCCAGTTGTATGATCTGATGGCTGACCGACGGGCTCCATTGGTACCACGCCACAGGGTGCGGGAAGTTCAAGAACGAGTTGGTTCTGATGGACGCGAGGTGATTCCGTTGAATGTGGAAACTTCCCGGGATCAAATTCAAGCCCTCGAAGCATCGAGCGTTGAATCTCTTGCCATTGTTTTGCTTTTTTCCTTTTTAAACCCTGATAACGAAAATAAGCTTGGGGAACTCGCCCAGGAATTTTTTCCTGAGCGGTCTATTTTTCTCTCCAGCCAAATATCTCCTGAATTCCGCGAATTCGAACGCACCAGCACAACGGTGGTCGCAGCAGCTGTAGCTCCTAAAGTACTCTCATATTTGCAAGCGATCCGAGAAAAGCTGGATGCTCAAGGCTGGCAAAGAGATGACCTGTATATTATGCACTCTGGCGGGGGCACACTGCCGCCTCAAGAGGCGATGAGGAAGCCCCACACCATGGTTGAGTCAGGGCCTGCGGCCGGGGTCATTGCCACCGGACAATTAGCCCAAACATTAGGATTAGAGCAGATCATAGCTTTTGATATGGGCGGGACAACGGCCAAGGCAGGGTTGGTTTTGGGTGGACATCCTCTATACACTAACGAATACGAGGTGGGTGGGGAGTCGCATCACGGAGGTCGAGCGCGGGGCAGCGGCTATCCCGTTCGGTTCCCCATGATTGACATAGCCGAATGTGGGGCAGGAGCAGGGAGTATCGCCTGGATTGACTCCGGCGGACATCTCAAAGTGGGTCCTAAAAGCGCGGGGGCGGATCCTGGACCGGCCTGTTATGGCAAAGATGGGGATCAACCCACTGTCACGGATGCCTATCTGGCGTTAGGATACTTAGATCCTGGCTCTTTTCTGGGGGGAGATATGACGCTCGATCCCCAGTTGGCCGCGCAAGCACTCCGTAAACATGTTTGTAAGCCCATGAATATGAATTTACAAGAAGCCGCTTTGGGGGTTATAACCATAACAAACGCCAACATGCTGCGCATCCTACGACTGGTTTCCATTGTGCGCGGACATGACCCGCGGGATTTCACCCTGGTGGCGTATGGGGGAGCAGGACCGCTCCACGCCACAAATCTGGCTGGGAAATTAGCCATTCGCCGTGTGATCGTTCCCCGTTTCCCAGGCTTATTTTCAGCCCTGGGACTATTGTATGCGGATGTAACGACAGATTTCGTTGAAACGGTGATGGTCCCATTGACTCCTGAGAATTTGGATAACCTCAATACCGCTCTCACGCGATTGAGTGCCAAAGCAAACGCCTGGTTCCAACGAATGAATGTACCAGGCGAAAAGTGTAAGCTAAGGGTGTCTGCTGACCTGAGATACCTGCGCCAGAATTATGAATTGAGCATTTCATTGCCGGTAGCTCACATCTCCTTGGAGGACATCGAGACGATCCGAACCCAGTTCCACAAAACACATACGGCTGAGTATGGACATAGCTCACCAGGTGAGACCATCCAGGTGGTGTATGTGAGACTGCGGGCAGTGAAACCCTTGACAAAGCCTGCTCCGAATCCTTTGGGCGATGACACTCGTGGGACAATCAGCGCGTCTTCCGATGAAATTCGATCTGTCTGGTTCTCAAATGGACGAATGCAATGCCAGGTATATCAACGGGATGACTTGAAACCTGGGGACACGCTCAAAGGTCCAGCCATCATCCAGGAGAAGGAGGCCACCACGTTGGTTGAGAGACAGTGGTGTTTACGGGTGGATCAGTTCGGCAATCTGGTGATCGAGAAATATTGATGTTCTCCCCCATATTTATATAGTCAGCTATTATTTCAAATTATGTATCTAGTGGTCAGTCCCTCTGAATTTGATGAATGGGGGACCTGTGTGTCACTGCGAGCGACTTTTGCGAAGCAGTCTCCTCTGTTGTAAAGGGGAGATTGCTTCGTCGCAAAGACACATCCATCTCATTCAGTGTGACAAACCATCCACGAATGAAAAAACCACGAATACACGAATAAGTACTCCCGGCCAAAGTAATCTACATGAACAGGTCACTTCTTGATAGCGTTATCACGACCAAGCCTCTGCACTGGTGTGTCGCTTATGCTGCCCGGGAACACACGCCGGTATTCAAGTTTCCTGCGTCCATGCAAGGATCAGCAGGCAGTTTAATCATAAATCCAACAGGCCACCCTTTGTTCTCCGACATCAAAGAATGGAGGATAATTTTCCTCGCATACCCTACCCACTTTAGCGAAGCAGCGAGGGTGGAACGGGCAACCCGATGGTGGGTCGATCGGACTTGGCACGCCGCCCGGTAGAATGACGCGTTCCTGACGGGCAGCTTTGTCAACGCGCGGGATAGCCGCCAGCAGCGCCTGGGTGTACGGATGGAGCGGTTTCTCGAACAGGCTGTTAGTTTCACCCTCTTCCACTATATGACCCAGGTACATCACCGCTACCCGGTCGCTGATGTAATTAATCACACTCAAGTCGTGAGCGATGAATAGATACGTGAGATGATATTCCTCCTGCAGTTCTTCCAGCAGGTTGATTACCTGTGCTTGTATAGATACGTCTAAAGACGAGACAGGTTCATCAGCGACAATAAACTTGGGATGCATAGCCAGCGCCCGGGCAATACCGATACGCTGTCGTTGGCCGCCGGAGAACTGGTGCGGGTAGTGATCAATGTGGCTTTCACTTAAACCGACGCGTTGCAAAAGGCGCTGCGTTTCATCTTCCCGTTCAATCGGATCCGTCACCCCGCGCTGGATGAACGACATACTGAGGATATCGCGCACTGTTTTGCGCGGGTTGAGAGACGAGTATGGGTTCTGAAAAATGATCTGCGCCACCCTGTAAAAGCGGATGTTTTGTTTTCCATCCCCGTTTCCCGTGTCATCCAAAACGTAGTCTCCTTTAACCTGGTTGCCACGATAATAGATTTCGCCAGAAGTTGGCTCGTATAGTCGTGTCAACACGCGTCCCAGCGTTGTCTTGCCACAGCCGCTCTCACCAACCAGCCCAACGGTTTCCCCAGAGTAAATGGAAAGGTCGACACCATCCACCGCACGTACAGTTTTCACCTCCGCCCTGCCCAAAGTCCTGGATAGGAAGCTCGGGCGAATGTAAAAGTGCTTGTAAACATTTCGGGTTTCGAATAGTGGATTGTTAGGTTCTGTGCTGTCCGTCATTAGACCCTCGCTACATCATCCCAACGCCAGTCATCTTTTTGTAGGTAGTCCAGATGTTTCAGGCAGCGGCTCAAGTGGTTTTCATCTACAGCAACCATCGGGATTGGGCCAGCTTCGCATTCTTGCTGACGAAATGGGCAGCGTATCGCAAATGCACAACCATTCGGCAGCATAGATAAATCGGGGACGTTGCCGGATATGGGTCGCAGGCGCTGCTCGCGGACGGCGATGCGCGGGCGGCAATCGAGCAAACCCTGGGTGTAGGGGTGCTGCGGACGCTCTACCACATTATCCACGCTACCCTGCTCTACGATACGACCGGCATACATCACCGCGATGCGACCACAAAATTCAGCCGCCAGCCCGAGATCGTGAGTGACCAGGATAATGGCAGTGCCGTGATCGCGATTGATTTTTTGCATAAGGTCTATAATCTGCGCCTGGATGGTCACATCCAGAGCTGTGGTCGGCTCATCCGCCAGTAATAGTGCCGGTTCGCACACTAGGGCGATGGCGATCAGTGAACGCTGTTGCATACCGCCAGAAAACTGGTGTGGGTAGGCAGCATAGTGATCCAATGGAGAAGGGATACCGACCTCCTCCATAACCTCAATGACGCGCTGCTTCTCTTGCTTCTTTCTCGCAGGGTTAAACGGCCAGGGAAGACGCCCATCATGTACAATATTGTGTAATCGTAACGATTCCCGGATCTGTTCGCCAACCGAGAAAACGGGATTCAACGTGGAAAGCGGGTCCTGAAAGATCATGGCTATTTCTTTGCCACGTATGGCGCGCATCTCGGTAGATGACAGGCTCAGCAGGTTTTCACCTTTGAAGAGTATTTTTCCTCTATCAATGCGCCCGGGGGGGCGGATCAACCGCTCTACCGAAAGCAGAACTGTGCTCTTACCGCACCCAGACTCTCCAACCAAACCCAAGATCTCGCCCTGGGAGAGTGTAAGGTCAACACCATCCACTGCTCTCACCTCGCCGCGCTTGGTGGGAAAGATTGTGGTCAAGCCGTTCAGCTCAAGCAGCTTTTTATTCTCCAACATCATCTCCCATATGAAATCTATCCTTCAACCTTCAAACGCGGGTCCAGTATGTCTCGCAGTCCCTCACCGAACAGGTTGATCGATAAAACCAGGATCACGATCGCCAGTCCAGGAACTGTAGACACCCACGGCGCAACGAGCATATAGTCCCGCCCGGCGGCTACCATCGAGCCCCACGCGGGGATATGCGGTGGAATACCCAACCCCAGGAAACTCAAGCTGGCTTCCATAATGATCATGTAACCAATCCGCAAGGTAGCCAGGACGAATACGGCTTGAATTATATTGGGCAGGATCTCTTTTCCCATGATGGAGAAATGACTGTGCCCGGTGACTTTTGCCGCTTCCACATATTCATTCGTTTTCTCCGAAAGCATTTCGCCCCTGGATAGACGGAAGAATTCCACCCAACCTTTAAAGGTTAATGCCAGGATAAGATTGGCAAAACCAGGACCCAGGAATGCCATCATACCAATGGCGAAAATTAGAAACGGAAATGCCAGGAGCAGGTCTGCCAGGCGAGACACCACGCTATCGAAGCGCCCCCGGTAATAGCCAGCGAAAGTCCCCAATGCCAGGCCAATGATCACTGAAATTCCCACGGAGATAAGGCCCACCGCCAGCGATACGCGCGCTCCATAGATTACGCGTGTCAAGATATCACGTCCCTGGGCATCCGTTCCGAGTGGGTATTCCCATGAGCCTTCAGAATACCAGGCAGGCGGTATCAGGCGATTGCGTAAATTACCAGCCATTGGATCGTGCACTGTAATTTGATCAGCAAAGATAGCGGCAAACAGGTACAGGATGATGATGAACCCACCCAGCATAGCTAACGGATGTTTACGTAATTCACCTAATAATTCTAAGAAGTTGCGCCACCAAATATTAAGCTTCTTCCGCCATACATGTGCATGGCGTCCAATTCTAGTGTCAGTTCCTGATGTTGTATCCATTTTTCAGTTAAAGAGAAATTTTTGGATTCAAATATGTATATAAAATATCCACGATCAGGCTCGCCATCACAAAAATAAAGGCGTAGATCATTACCGAGCCCTGGATGAGTGGGAAATCTCGGTCGAAAATAGCTTTAACAACCATGCGTCCCAGTCCTGGCCAGCCGAACACGGTCTCGATGACCATGTTCCCGCCCAGCAAGATGCCAATCTGTAAACCTAGCACTGTGATGGTCGGAATGAGGGCATTACGCAGTGCATGTTTCATGACTACCACCCACTCAGACGCGCCTTTACTGCGCGCCAGGGTCACGTAATCGGAGCGCAGGGTTTCCAACATAGATGATCGGAGTACACGGGCAGTCACCGCTGCCACCGCCGCGCCCAGCGTTATGGATGGCAGGACCAGATGCAGCAGACTGCTTTTCAGCGCTTCCAAATTGCCAGAAAGTAAGCTGTCCAGCACAAAGAAGCCAGTACGCTCTTCCAGCTCAATGCCAACCGAAATTCGCCCCTGCACCGGCAGCCAGTGTAGATATACAGAAAAAACCAGGATTAGGACAATACCAAGCCAGAACCCGGGCATGGAAATGCCCAGGAAAGCGCCGCTCATGCTCAAACGATCCAAAAGAGAGTTTTGTCTGACGGCGGATATGATGCCAATGGGCACAGCAATCACAAGGCTGAAAAACAGCGCACCCATAGCTAATTCAATCGTGGCAGGCAGGCGCTCAGCAATCAATTCGACCACTGGACGCTTCAGAACATAAGAATAACCCAGGTCGCCTTGGACCGCATCCCTAAGGAAATACCAGAGCTGTATGTGAAGTGGTTCGTTAAGGTGAAATTCTTCGCGCAGCTGTTCAATCTCGCCGGTTGAAATCGCACCACCCTGACCCATCATGATGTCTACAGGGTCACCAGGTGTCAGGCGTATAAAGAAGAAAACGATAATCGCTACACCAAACATGATGGGTAGTGTTGCCAGAATTCGCTCAAGAACTTTGATTGCTTTCACGAAAACTCAAGTATGTGATTTTGTTCTGTGGATGGATAGCGATGACGCTCGAAAAAGAGGGGAGAAAGAGGCTTTCTCCCCTCTTAGAAGCTACTCTGATTTACAGACGTCATGCATGTTTTGACGGCTATCAGAGGCGGGTGCCCAGTTGGAAATATTGACAGAAGCTGCCTCTACCTCTTCGGGTAGAAGCAGGAAAACAGCCGGCGCCTCATCGTAGACAAGTTGCTGTGCTTCGTCATAGAGGGTATGACGCTCGGTCTCATCTGGTGTGGTTTCGCCCATTTCGGTCAATTCGTTCACACGTTCGTTATTGTAGCCGGAGAAGTTTCCACGCCCGTAAGGTGTGTCTGCAACAAATCCGTGCCACTTGGCCTCGAAATGACCAACCGGATCGAATGCCGAATCGCCCCAGTCATCCAGCCAGGCCATGCGTTCACCAGCCTGGAGCTGCGGCTTGATTACGCTGTACTCCCAGAAGCGGACATTCGCATCGATGCCGATGGCGCGGTACATATCCGCCACCGCTTCAGCCAGCGGTCGCCAGGACTCGATCGTGTCGATTGTGAAAGCGAATGTCTCTCCGTCTTTGTCGAGAAAGCCATCTCCATCCGTATCTTCCCAACCCGCTTGTTTGAGCAGGTCGAGTGCCTTGGTAGTGTCATACGGATAAGGTGAGAGACTTGTGTTGGCGAAGTTGTTAAACGGCGAGAGCGGGCCGGGCAGCGCTACAGCTCGGCCGCCGTAAATCTGTTCAATGATTAGATCTTTGTCTACGGCGTAGTTCATCGCCAGGCGAACGAGCACATCATCGAACGGTGCCTGGTTGACGTTGAGCTCTATCCATTTCGGCTGTGTGCCAGCCGCGGTCGTAACCTGGATATCAGGGTTCGCTTCCAGATTGGGAATCAAATCCTGCGGCACAGCCGTGATGATATCCACTTCGCCCGCCAGCAGCGCTGATACGCGCGTAGAAGCTTCTGGGATGACACGAAAGACAACCTTCTCGACGCAAGCTGTACCAGCCGGGGCCAGGTCAGGTGAGCCTCCATAATAGTCATCAAATCGTTCTAACACCACTTCTTCATAACCAGGCTGAGCCGAGACGAACTTGAACGGACCCGTACCAATGGGTTGCTCAATGAAACCTTGTGTGCCGACTTCTTCGATGTACGCCTTAGGGACGATCTGTTGATGCACCAGCAATTGCATGGCGGGAGGCCACGGCCCGCTGAAGTGCATGACAACAGAGTGGTCGCCTGTTTTCTCAATCGATTCGAGTGGCGCGATCAAGCCCTTGCGTGGTGATGTGTGCGGTTCTGGGTATTCAATCTGGTTATCATTTATGATACGTTCGAAAGTGAAGACCACGTCATCTGCAGTCATTTCAGTACCATCATGGAATTTCACACCCTCGCGCAGTTTGATCTCGAGCGTTTGCTCATCGACCCAATCCATAGATTCAGCTAATTGTAAGTGTACGCCACTGGTATTATCGCGTGTAACCAACCCATCGAACATGTTGCGGATAACGGTCTCAGATTCTCGACTGCGATGATCAGCCGGATCGAGTGAAACAGGCGCTGCAGCCATAGCAATCACGACCGTGCCACCGCCCTCAGGAATGGCTTCGACTGGTTGTGTATCTGCAGGCGCGGGCGCTTCTGGCTCATCTGGTATGCTCTCGGTCGGTGTAGCTGCCGGGCCACAGGCCGCCATGATAACAGCCAAAACCATCAGAATTGTGAACATGCGTAAGTTTAATCGTGTCATTACATCCTCCTCAAGTGTTAGTAGGTTGAAGTCCATCATTTCCTCAATTTGGCATCGAGAGGAACATATTTAATCACCATCACCTCCTTTCAATAGTAGATACTTATGTCAGGAACACATACCCTATGCTTGTTTAACATACGCAACAAAACAACATCATACGCTTTGCTTAGCAAAGAATGACTTAGGGTAAAATTACTGTTCGATTTTCCAAACAAATGTGACCCGGGGCAAAAGATCGATTTATCCAAAATGCACTGCCAGGCAAACGTAGTTCTTGATAAATGGTGAACCTGACAGCGACAAGGTTTGCCCCACCGGTACCGCTATCGGACAGTCTTTAAAAAGGTATTTCTATCTAATTATAACAGATGTCAGGGTTGAAACTTGAGAATAAGAACCGTATATATTTTATAAACTTGATTTAAATTTTCAAATATAACTTACTGTGAAAAGTGAAAATGTAAACTGGTGACTTGTGCTCTGTCACACTAATTTTGAGCCCTTCATCAAAAAAGCAAACCATGGGCTATTTTGAATCATTGGGTTGCTCATAATGATCCGGGATATCTCCCATTATAATCTAACGAGGGCATTTCCCCGCAGCTTGCTGCGGGAAGGTTTCATTTACGTGAAGTTAACCTCTCAAATTCGATTGTAGAGAGCGGGTGACCGAACACTGTCGTGAAATTCGTGTTGTTGTTGAGATGTAGCGAACTGGTCCAGCCTCAAGAACCAGCGAACTGGAACCTGGAACCTGGAACCTGGAACCTGGAACCTGGAACCCGCAAATTATATATCTTTTACAGCGAAGCATTTAACATGACATCAAACTTAAAATTCCAATTCCTACTTTTGTTCATCGTCTGGGCAGTGCTGGCGGTTGTGTTTGCGGTTTACGACCTGCAAATATCGCAGGCTCTCTACAACCCCGATTCTACGTGGGCACAATTCCTCGAAGCATACGGACAGATACCGGGGTTGATCGTGGCCCTGCTTTGCGGTGCTGTTTTAATGCGACTGCGTGGATGGAAATCGAACTTCCGGGATATCGTTATAAACATACTAATTACGTTGTGCGCCATCCTGGCCAGCGGCGTTATTTGGGCGGACCTGCAAGGCGTACAGGTCGGGGAAGAAATGTCCCTACAACTGACACTGGCGCTGGGAATTATTACGCTTGTTGTTCTTCTACTTGGGCTGCACAGGATCCCGCACGAAAGCCTGAAACGTTATGAAAAGCCAGCCCGGGTTGGATTGCTCCTATTCATCACTGCTCCGTTGGTGACGACCTGGATTCTAAAAATCACCTGGGGGCGGGTGACTTTCCGCGATCTGGCTGCTGATTATGCAAATTTTACGCGCTGGTATCAACCGCAGGGTATCACCGGTCATCGTTCCTTCATCTCGGGACACACCGGGTTTGGGTGGATGGTCTTACCGCTGACTCAGCTCGCCCGCAAAGGTGAACGTACCTACGGCTTCGTCTGGGCTGCTGTTATTCTGTGGGGGACAGCCGTGGCGGTCAGCCGGTTGATGATCGGAGCTCATTTCGCATCCGATGTACTTTTTGCCACCTGTGTAGCATTCTTGTGGTTTATGATCCTGAAAGCCAGGATCATGGGGGATAAAGGATAAGTCGCTTTCAATCGATGAACAGCGCTCTGTACAACGGCTCGATCTGAATATTGAACCTGTACAGCACCGCCAACACACAAAATTCAACCAATTCCTGCATCGACTTTCCCAAGAGCGGCCGGACCTTCTCGTTCAGGTCATCGAACAGGTCCACCTGCGTACTCCACCTGCTGAAAACCGTAACTGCCAGCTCGTAGGGTGTGGTACCCTCCAGCTTATCCACAGTATGCGGGAACCCCAGCCAGGTAAAGATATCGGGGAAGGCCTGCATGCAGGCTATCAGCAGCATATCCACGACCTGCTGGGCCGGGATTTCAAGCGAATTCCCTGCCTCATCCTGCACACCATCCGAGAACAGCTCTTGTAATGGCGAAGATGCTGTTCCTCCGGCGATCTGTTCGAGACGGGACGGCACATGCACGCGCCCCGTGTCCAGCAGCTCCGCTGCCCAGCTCTCAATCGATTGCGGATTGGCTGTACCCTTGATAAAGCCGTGCCAGTCCCTTGTCTCCAGGTACTTCGTTGACAGGTAGGTTTTTTCCAGGTAATCGAACATCTTCGTGATCTGTTTATCAGAGCCAAGCTTTTTTAGCAGCGCAGGTGGGTAGGCAAAGGAGGGCAGCAGCTGCTGGTAAGCGGTACGCTCCAGGTCCGGTGTGATAGAAACGCTCGCGGCGAGGGTGGCATCGTCTGGCTCTTCGTAATCAAACACCCGCATGTTGGTAGAAATATGGCAGTCTTCAAACAGCTTAGGCAAGCCTTCCCGATCCGCGGTCCGCAGAGTATCACGAATAGTCGCGCTGGTCGTGGCAGGGTTGCCAAGGAACATCGTCCATCTGAGCGGCTTATCTTCCACACCAGCTTCATCCAGGCTCTCCTCCGCGCCTGCTCCCGGAGCTCCGCCACCCTGGGGTTGACCCTTCCGCTGCCTCTCAAATGTTGCGTAAGTCTTCAAGTTTGTGAGCAGCGTCTTGTTGCGGTAAGGGGTACGCATCAGGCGCGCGTTCTCATCATCAAGCGCCGTGATATCAAACCAACCCCCGGTAAAACCCGAACGGTACAGCCGCTCGTATTCATCTTCCCGGAATCTCAGCAGGTAGTTGGCACCGAACCAGGTAATCTTCCTCTCCTCTGGCTGCTGCTGGTTGAAAGCCCGGATCCTGTCCGCAAGCTGAAGAACAAATTCGTTCCCCTCCGGGTTCAGCTCCGACGAAATGATGTAGATCTGAGTGAGACCGTGATCGACCAGCATTTCAATATCACCCATCACAACGGAGAGATCGCGATAGCTGACCAACGAACCGCCAACATACGGTTCCGAGCAGAAGACGCAGGTGTGGCTGCACCCGCGCATGATTTCGACCGGAGCGCCGAGGAACCCGGGAGAGGGGAAGGATTCATAGAACGCCATCATCTTCTCGATAGCCGACGGAGTATACTCGGCTTCCGCCAGCGGGGGAAAGAACTTGCGCGAATTCGAAAAAAGCCGCTCACCCTGAAAGAACAGCAGGTTGGCTACGTCCTCATATTCACCCTGGGTGACACGCTCAAAATGGTCAAAGAAAGCATCGCCGCCCCCAAATACACCCAGGTCAGGTCTCAGGTAGTGCATGAGCTGCTCTGCCAGCAGCGAGAAAGCGAAGCCTCCGACGGCGATTTTTAAATCTGACACATCCCGGATGGCCGCCATCAGCTCCTTCGTACGTTCGATGGGGAAGTAGGCACCTCCCTCCGCTTCCTGCGCTTCACCGCCCTCGTAATCCTCAACAGTCAGCGAATCCGTGTTGCGCAGGGTGATCAGGATCAGGGCAGGGTCGTGATGATCGATCAAGTCCAACACGGTCTGGGCCCATCTCTGCCGAGGGACATTTAGCAGATCCTTGCAGACCACCTCAATACCCAAACGCCTGGCGACCGCCGGAACCTGGATGAAAGCGTAGGGGTAAATGGGAAAGTTCTGCATGTTGGAGGCGTTGAGCAGCAGGGATTTTTTATTTTGCGACATGGTCATCCCGGGTCAGATCTGGCGCGTCTTCGGTAGCCGCTTGCACTTCTGCGGTTGGTGTTCCCACAACCAAACAGGTTGCTTTATTTTTCAGAGCTACTTGGGTGAAATACATGGTGTTTCTTCGTGCCTTTGTGCCT
>Ga0209013_10001329_pt1 | contig 22811 bp, 18 predicted proteins | sample Cruoilmetagenom2_FD_187291 | JGI IMG/M metagenome (GOLD analysis project Ga0209013, IMG submission 187291) | Oil polluted marine microbial communities from Coal Oil Point, Santa Barbara, California, USA - Sample 2 (SPAdes) (version 2) | ecosystem: Environmental > Aquatic > Marine > Oil seeps ... | reverse complement strand
ATATGCTTCACGCGTTCATTCACCAATGCAGCGAAATCTTCCCACGGCAAATCCTTATCGCGTCCACCCGCCAATAAAATAATCGGGTTTTCAAAAGAACGGATCGCTGCCATGGCACGCTCAGGCGCGGTCGCGATGGAGTCGTTGTACCAAGCAGCCCCTCCCCACGAGCGTACATACTCCAGCCGATGGACTATTCCAGAGAATGACTTTACGCCAGAATTTACTCTCTGCGGGGATATACCCAAAGCGATCGAGATCGCGGCTGCAGCCAAGACATTCTGTACGTTATGTTCCCCGCGCAGAGGGATATCTGAGCACGACATTAACCGGGTATTCCCTTCATTACAGTGGTAGTAAATATCATTGTCTTTCAAAAACGTGCCTTCCCCTTCGGGTAGGGGGGATCCACCAAATGAGACCAGATTCCCGCCTACACCAGGTGCCAATCCCCATGCAACATTGTCATCACGGCCTAACACCGCAATTCCTTCTCGGGATTGGAATTTTAGTATTCGTGATTTCACATTTGTGTAAGCCTGCATATTCCCATGACGATCAAGATGGTTCGGTGTGATGTTTAACACGACAGCGATTTGCGGCGAGCGAGTCATGAGCTCAAGCTGAAAACTAGAAATCTCCATTACAGCCAAATCATCTTGTGCCATCTCATCGACCATAGTTAGCAGTGGTTCACCAATATTGCCACCAACCCAGATATTGCGATGCCGTACTTGGGTTGACCCGGGTGAATAAGCCTCACGCAAAACACTTCCAACCAATGATGTAGTAGTAGTTTTACCTGCCGAGCCTGTAATACCAATCACCTTACAAGGTGCCGTTTCCAGGAAGAGCTGCGAGTCGTTTGAGAGCGGGATCCCACGCGACTTGGCTTCCTGAATTAGCGAAAGCGACAGCGGCACACCGCCGGAGACAAAGATGGTATCTGCCCCATTCAAAATATCTATTGGATGGCTTCCACACACCCACTCAACCGCGTGGTCATTGGCTGCTAAATGATCACTCAGCATTTGTCGTCTTGGCAATAAATCCCGCTCAGGAAGGCGATCATTCACCACTACGGCTGCACCATGCTTAGCGAGGTAACCTGCCAGTGCAAGTCCTTGTCGAGCTGCTCCAATGATGACTGCTTTTCGATCTTTCCAAGTAGTTTTTTCTAACATCCCATTTCCGTAATTTGGGTCTAGGAAAGTCTCAACTGCTAATCCAGATGGATACATCGTGCTAAACCACTGCAAGTGCCACGCCAAGCATGGCAGCTAATAGACCGATTAACCAAAACCGCTGCACGATCTGGGTCTCACTCCAGCCGATTAACTCAAAGTGATGCTGCAGGGGTGCCATTTTTAGCAATCGCCTTCCTTCACCATACTTGCGCCGGGTATATTTGAAGTAGCTCACCTGGATCAAAGAACTCAGTGTGATGCTGACCGGAATAACCGCTATCACCGGGAGGACAACCCATTGACCTGTCATAAGGGCAACAACGGCGAGTGTCGATCCTAAAGAAAGCGATCCAGTGTCACCCATGAACAAGTCGGCCGGATGCACGTTAAACCATAAAAATCCGAATACAGCTCCGACAAGTGTGAAACAGAAACGGGCTAAAAACACCTGTCCCTGCATCAGCGCGATACCTCCATAAGTAGCAAAAGCAGTAGCCGAGATCAAACCAGCTAATCCATCCAATCCATCTGTCAAATTCACAGCATTCGATGATGCCAGGATGATAAACATTGCTATCGGAATAATAAACAATCCGAGTTGGATCTCGTCTGGTTTGCCCGGTATATACATCTGGGGGACATCCAAGACGTAATACATGCCCAGGGCAGCGAATAGTGCAACGCCCAATTGGAGCAAGAATTTTACCCGAGCACTCATCCCTTCACCACGCCGCCGGCCCCGCAAACCCTGCCAGTCATCTACTGCTCCGATCGCCGCAAAAAGAACCATGACACCTAACGGGAGCAAGACTGACCGCCCCAGGGTTTTGAAGCCGATCAAGACGCTGGCATTGAGCAAGACCGTCACCAGCAGGACCGGAAGGACGAATAAGACACCTCCCATAGTGGGAGTACCCATCTTGGACGCATGCCGCTGCGGACCATCAAACCGGATAACTTTGCCAACCTTAAAATAGCGTAGAATCCGCAGTAAAGGTGGGCCCCAGATGACCGTTAGCATAAAGCTGAACCCGGCGAGGGCCAAAGCCATTGAAGCCTGGATCATGTATGCTGCTCCAATGCCGCTACGATGTAATCCATTCGCATACCACGCGAACCCTTAACCAGGATGACATCATCACTCTGTAAACGCGGTAGTAAATAATCAACCGCTTGTTGGCTATTGCCAAGCTGTGTCACACGATCTTCTTGGAAGCCTGCACGTAACGCTGCCGCTGCGATCAATTTCGCCCGTTCCCCGACAGTGATCAGCTCATCAGCCACTTCCGCTGCTCGCACGCCAACCATCTCATGCCCTCGCCACTCGTACTGCCCCAATTCGAGCATGTCGCCCAAGACCGCAATTTTGTTGCCATCGATCTCTTCCAGCAGGTTGAGCGCCGCAAAGGTAGAGGCAGGGGATGCGTTGTATGTATCGTCTAACAAGACCGCATCATTATGCGCTCGAACGGCGACAAGCCGCAGTTGTGCCTTGCCTGATCGCAGCCCGTTCACAATTTCCTGCCATGTGAGTCCCAGAGACAATCCAACCGCAGATGCTCGCAAAACAGTATGAACTGAATGGCGGCCGATAAGCGGTACTTGTAGGTGAAGGATTTCGTTTCTGTAGTGCAGCCGAAGACGAATCCCATCCAAGCCTAGCCCCTCCACTTCATCAGCCCACAGGTCTGCTTCTTCGGTCAGTCCATAGAAAAACACCTGCGCACGAGTTTTTTCAGCCATGGGCCTGACTAAGGGATCGTCATGGTTTAATATCGCAACCCCATCGGGAGCTGCTGGTAGAGATTCGACAAGCTCAGCTTTGCCTCGTGCAATAGCTTCTTGCGAGCCGGCCCGTTCAGCATGAACCGTGCCGATATTGGTCACGACACCGATTTGGGGTTGAGCTATATCGCATAACAATGCGATCTCTCCAGGGATATAGAACCCCATTTCGAGTACGGCAACCTGATGCCCTCGATCGAGACGGAGAAGTGTTAGCGGTAAACCGATCTCATTATTTAAATTTCCAGGATTTTTTAAGGTGCGAAAGCGTTGGTCTAGAACTTCGGCGACCAACTCTTTTGTTGTCGATTTGCCTACACTCCCAGTGATGCCAATGACGCGCGGGGTAAACTTCGGGCGCCAATAGCGGGCGATGCTTTGAAGAGCCTGCAGGCTATCTTCAACAAGGATACAAAACGGAAATTCCGGGATAACGATTTCCGGTGATGGCAACGCTGCCCTCAAATCTAAAGCCCTGAATTCTTGAGAGGCTTTTTGGATCAAGGCGATGGAAGCACCAGATTGGAAAGCATCACTGACAAAGTCATGACCATCGTGATGTTCACCAGGTAATGCGATAAACATCGATCCTGGTGATGCCTTGCGCGAGTCAATCACTGTATCAGTGATCACCTGGTTGCCCTGTGACGGGCGGATACCACGCAGGGCTTCTAAGATATCCGCAACGGTCAGCATTTGTCTTCTATCCCATATTTCCGAAGTCCATTAAGTTGTAAATGTACAAAAAGCCAGGGTAATTGAGACATCAAGAAGCCACGAGCCAGTTCACTGGCTTGCTAATGCCTGCCTCACACCATCCGGTGGTATTTTCATGATAACCACCAGCCTCTCTACGACTTGGCTGAATACTATTGCCGCAACTTCCGAACCCCAGATTGAGGACGTAGGTTTCTCAAACCAGATGTAAACCAAGAAGCGAGGATCGTCTACTGGTCCCCAACCAACAAATGATGTATTCGTTACATGGCTTGTGTATCCATACGGTGTAGGAATTTCTGCCGTACCAGTCTTTCCCGCAAGTTCGTATCCTTCGACAATAGCAGTAGAGGCTTCCCCTTCTAAGGATGCTGCCAGCATGTAAGATAGCGTCTTCGCCGTCTCCTCTGCAATCGGCCGGCCGATAACCCGCGGCTCAATATCTGATTGGTGACCATTATCAATGATCGACCTGACGATGCGCGGTGCCATAATCTTGCCTTCATTGGCAATTGCAGAAGCAGCAACCGCCATTTGCAATGGTGTAGTGGAAACACCCTGTCCGAAAGAGTTGGTGCCCAAATCCGCATCATACCAATCTGCATCTCCAGGCACTTTCAAGCGACCGGTCAGCTCGCCGGCTAAATCGATACCAGTCATATGTCCAATCCCAAAGGAATTCATGTAATTGTAAAAGTCCTTTGGACCGGTCTCTTTCGCTATCCAAGCAAGACAGACATTCAGCGAATGCTGCAGGCAGCCCTGAATATCCTGCGGTCCCCAAGCAGCTGAATTCCAGTTGTAGATATGTGTGCCCCCGATCTCAAAAACGCCAGTATCCACAAAAGTTGTCTCCGGCTCGATTACATCGTTATCCAAGGCCGCGGCGACCGTTAAGATTTTGAAAACTGAACCAGGTTCATAAGCCTGGCTGATGGCTCGATTGAAAGGAGTTGAACCTGTGAGAAAGTCCTCATATTCCCAATAACGATTCAAATCTACGCGCGGACTGGTAGCCATAGACAAGATGTCACCAGTTTTTGGTTCTACAACGATGATGGTGCCGGATTCCGCACCATTGAACTCGATCGAAGTGTCCAAGATGTTCTCCATCGTTGCCTGTATTTCACGATCGATCGTCAACATCAGGCTGGTCCCATCAGGGATGTCGGGTAATTCTTCTGCACGGTTTGGATCATTAGGGACCCATAATCGCTGTGGCAAGCCTGCTAACAATTCGTCGAATTTTGCTTCTATCCCGTAGAGGCCGTGAAGATCCCCGTCTTGATCAAATCCTACATAACCAAGCACATTTGAAGCCAAATCCTTCTCCGGGTAATTGCGGCGCAAATGCGGTTGATAGGCTAATCCTTTCAAACTAGGTGTTTCTTGATTATCGCCAAGCGAATATGCACCATTGATATCTCCAGCATACTGCTGTAAGCGATCGATCTTTTCCTGGGGCACATAGTCGTCTAAGACCAAGTAAACCAGCTGCGAAGTGGGGCCTTGGGTGATATTTTGGTACACCTCGTTATAATCCAAACCCAAGACTACGTTGAGCGCCAATGCAACCGTGTGAGGGTTTTGTACGTTGGCAGGTTCAACCCCCACTTGGTAAACAGTTGTATTTCCAGCCAAGAGATTTCCCCAACGATCATAAACTTGGCCTCGCACTGGATAAAAAGTCCGCCATTCACCAGCATACGATTGGCCTTGTTCAATAAACTTATCCACTTGAGCACGGTTTAATTGAATACGTAACAACTGGACCACAATCAGACCCGCCATAACAGTAAACAAAGTTCCCAGCAGTGTATAGCGCCAGACGTGCTCCATTTTCATGGTAACACCTCCAGACGGCCAAATTGAATCTGAGCACGCCTGATTAACCAATCAAACAGCGATTCTGTATAATCTGCTGGCAAGCTCGCGGATACAACTTCAACAGGCTCCGGTGCAGGTGCCATGACCGCTCCCCAGCGGGGGGAATAACCGGGTACGGCAATAAAGGTCATTTCATCTTTCTCAACTGGATGAAATCCTAAAGCAATCGATCGGTCTTGCATCTCCTGACCTGAATTCGCAATCGCTAAGCGTGTTTCAAGATCAGCAATTTCCAAATCCAGATTCTGGATTTGAGACTGCATCATCAGGATTTCCCGACCAAGAGTTGCAGCACGGGCTGTGACATTGAGATATATTCCAGCTATCAACGCGACGAATACAACCAACAGAAGAAACAATCCAATAATCTGGAGTTGTTTTCTCCAGGGCGCTTGTGAATATGCTTGTGATATGCTGCTAACTCGATCCATCATTCTCTCCTGCAAGCAAATTGGCGTCCAGAGGACTCAATATCGACGCGCTCCACTGCTACCAAGTTGCATGCAAGTGTTGTGCCATCAGTTCCACCTGCAGAGAAGGCTAATCGCCCTTACCCATCCTATTGCACGTAACTGTTAGTGAGCAAGCTACTGCAACAATCACCGATATTCATCAGGCAAAGGCAAATATTATATTTTTTCGGCTACCCGCAAACGGGCACTGCGCGAACGCGGGTTACTAACCGTTTCAGAATTCCCGGGTCTTGTGGGGCGCTTAGTAAGGAGACGTAACTGCGCCTCGTGCCCACAAGTACACTGGGGCTGCTTCGGAGGGCACAGGCACCCTGTGCTTTCTCGTCGAAAATAATGCTTGACGATCCGGTCCTCGAGTGAATGGAAGGAAATCACCGCCAATCGCGCTTGAGGGGCTAAAGCCGAAACTGCCTGCGGTAGGAATTTCTCAAGCGCATCTAATTCACGGTTGACTGCAATCCTGAATGCCTGAAAGGTGCGCGTTGCAGGATGCAAACCTTTCCGCCCGCTCATAGTGATGGACGAAACAACGCCAGCTAATTGTTTAGTTGTTAAAACAGGTCTAGCGGCAACGATGGCTCGCGCCACTTGACGAGACCTTCGCTCTTCCCCGTAGCGATATAAAATATCAGCTATATCGCTCTCGGGAAGTGAATTGACCAAATCTACTGCCCGCACTGGATTATCCGGGTCGTAACGCATGTCCAGGGGAGCATCAGATCGGAATGAAAATCCGCGCTGGGGAGTATCTAACTGCAGAGAAGACACGCCTAAATCCAGCAGAATCCCATCCACAGACTGCCAACCGATATTTTCCAGCTGGGCAGGTAAATCTGTATAGGATGCCCGGATCAACATGGCACGCTGGCCGAATTCTGCCAATCGCAGTTTTGCTAGTTCTAAAGCATAGGGATCGACATCCAATCCAAGTAGTAAACCATCCGGCTGGCTGGCCTCCAATATACCCCATGCGTGCCCACCCAATCCGACCGTACCATCAATGTAATGGCCTCCGCGCTGCGGGCGTAAAGCGAGTATAATTTCTTGGTAAAGAACAGGCTGGTGCACGGATATCTACCTTTATAGATATCCAGTTACGGGATTTCAGATGTGATATCAAAGGCGATAAAGCGTTCTGCATTTGAATCCGCATCTTCCAAGATTGTGGCTTGATCTGCCCAAGCTTCAGGAGACCAGATTTCAAAATAATCACCGACTCCAACAACAACCGCCTCGCCATTCAACCCTGCAGTATTACGGAGAAATTGAGGAATGAGGATCCGACCGGCTTTATCGACATCAACGCGCTCGCCATTCGAGTAGAACAATCTTCTGAGCAAACGGGCTTTTGGGTCAGTAATGCTCATTTGTTTTACCCGCTTGGTGATCATTCCGAAGGCCGATACTGTCATGACCATCAAGTTACCCTCAAAACCTTGTGTGACGTAAGCACCATCAGCCAACATGTCGCGGTAACGAACCGGTATGGTTAACCGGCCTTTGCTATCCACATTATGCTGGTACTGTCCGAGGAACATCTGTTCTACCTCGTCCTTAATTGCAGAACGCCGGAGCAACTCCGGCGCCCCATATTCTCCCACTTACTCCCACAAGTACACACAGTATATACGAAATTTTTGTGATTTGCAAGGGATTCTATTACGACTCGAGTAGGACTTAAGTACTATCAGACTAGAATCAATCCCATCCAAGGAGACAAACACACCAGATGACAGAGAAAAATCATTATCGAGAGCTTTTTGTGGGCACGGAATTAACGCTGCCCGTTATGGGTGGAAATAGGAAGCCATATATCAACTTCGATAACGCAGCTTCGACCCCACCATTAAAATCTGTGCAGTCATGTGTCAATGATTTCTTGATGTTCTACAGCAGTGTCCACCGTGGGACAGGCTATAAGAGCCAGCTATCCACTCATCTTTATGAGCAGGCCAGGCAGATTACACTCGATTACTTAGGCGCCAATCATACTGAGCACACCTGCATCTTTGTGAAGAATACAACCGAGGCAATCAACAAACTCGCTAGAAGGTTCCCTTTCTCCGCGGAACGGAATATTGTGTTGACAAGTGGGATGGAGCATCATTCCAATGACCTCCCTTGGCGTGCCAACACACAAACCATTCATATTAGCCTAACCAAGGAAGGTAGATTGGATGAAGGTGATTTTGAGCAGTTGCTGGAAAAATACGCCGGCAGGGTCGCCCTAGTCGCGATCACAGGTGCCAGCAACGTAACAGGTTTCCTGAATCCGATCTATCGGATGGCTGAGAAAGCTCATCAGGCTGGCGCACTCATTGCGGTTGACTGCGCACAGCTAGCACCACACCGAAAAGTTACTATGCGGCCGCTTAAGGATCCCGGTCACTTAGATTTTGTGACTATCTCAGCCCACAAGATGTACGCACCATTTGGCAGCGGCGCGCTGGTTGGTCGTAGAGATATCTTTGAGCACGGCGAACCGGACACCACTGGCGGCGGAACGGTTGAAATTGTCACCCTCGACTCTGTTGTCTGGGCAGAACCCCCAGACCGGGATGAAGCTGGCAGTCCGAATACGGTTGGGGTAGTTGCCCTTGCTGTTGCTATTCGCCAACTCGAGGGTATCGGCATGGACAAGATTGCTGATCATGAAGCAGAATTGACCGCTCATGCGTTAAGCAGGTTTGCAGAAATCCCCGAAGTGATGATCTACGGCGATCGTGATCCTAAAAACGCGCGCAACAGATTGGGCGTTATACCTTTACGACTGAAAGGTATGATACATTTCAAGGTCGCAGCAATTCTGGGACATGAATTCGGTATCGGCGTGAGGAGTGGGTGTTTTTGTGCGCACCCATACCTCCTGCATCTGCTGCAGGTCGATCATATTGAGGCTGATGCTGTCCGGCAGCAAATGCTTGCCGGTGATCGATCAAATATGCCGGGAATGATCAGAGCTTCATTCGGCTTATACAACACGATAGAAGAAGTGGATGCCCTGATAGATGCCATAATCAATATCGTCAAAGGTGAATATTCTGGCGATTATGTCCAAAATATCAGTACGGGCGAGTTTGTACCACGCGGGTGGGAGCCGGCATTTGATTCGTATCTGAATATATAATCGATCTGGCAAATAGCAGGTACTCTAATAGATCCCCACTGTCAAAAATATATCCAGCCTTCTTCTGCTGTTGATGTTCAGGAATAGCGGGACAATATTGATATCGCCTGACTTACATAACTGCGGCCAAATAGATTAACATGGTTTAGCACATGGTAGAGATTATAGAGCGGAAACCTCTCGCGGTACCCCGAGGCGAGAGGTCGTACTTCCTGATACGCCTGATAAAAAGTTTCCGGAAATGTGCCGAATAGCGCAGTCATTGCCAACTCCGCCTCTGCCCAACAATAATTTATCGCCGGATCAATAAGAACAGGGTTACCATTCTCATCGGCCATCGCATTTCCGCTCCAAAGGTCTCCGTGAATTCGAGAAGCCGGTTGTTCTGGAATTAACTCAGGCAGCCTACGGCAGAGCGCCGAAGTTCTTTTTACCTGCGATTGATCCAGATAACGTTGATCTTGTGCTAAGCGTACCTGGAAAAGCAAGCGCTGCTCAGCGAAAAATTCGTAGCCATCGATCGTCCATGGATTTAGCTGAGGCGTCGAACCAATGTAGTTGTCATGCTGAAACCCAAACCTTGGGTTTGTGATCTTATGCATGGACGCGAGCTCGTGGCCAAATGTCTGCCAATAATCACTGCTGCGAGCGGCAGAGTGGATATATTCCAGCAGAATATAATATTGTCCGAAAGTCAGCACACCTGGAATCCTGGGGCTGGTTGATATTCCGCTATCATTTCCGGCAGCCAGCTCAATGAGCCCCTCTGCTTCACGGGCAAACATGTCTGTGGGTGCGCTGGAGTTGGTTTTCAAAAAAAATTCATCCCCCGATGAAGTAGTCAACTTGGCACCGTTGTTTATGCAACCTCCCCCAACAGTTTTTGCTGCAACCACTGCTCCAGACCCATTCAATTCAATCCAATTCTGCACGGCAGCCGGCACCATATGTCACTCCTGACAACTATTTATAGATCAAAACGACGCTGAATATCCACATCGCCTTTTTCAAGGGCTTGCAGCAAACCACGACATGAACGTTCAATGATCTGGTAAACTGCCTCGAAACCCTCTTGCCCACCATAATACGGATCTGGGACGGATAACTGGCTGCCACTCATGGTATCGAACTCGCGCAAGAGGTGGAGTTTAGCCTGCTGCTCAGGTGAACGTGCTTTTTGAAGGAGGCTTTTATGGTTTTCTTGATCCATAGCGATGATCAGATCAAAACGATCGTAATCCTTGCGCTCGAATTGGCGCGATCGCCCATCATAAACCAGCCCATGTTCAGCGGCTACTCGCCGCATGCGAGGGTCTGACTGTTCTCCAACATGCCAGGCACTTGTCCCTGCTGAATCAGCTGCGAATTTCTCACCCACACCTTCTAATTCCGCTAGGTGGATAAACATGTTCTCAGCCAACGGGCTGCGCACAATATTACCGAGGCATACGAAACATATATTGATCACTTAGCAACTACCTCCAAAATTAATTTTCTGTACCCAACAATCGTACCATAACCCAATCGAGGCTGTCGCCCAGTCATCAACACAGAAGTAACGTAAAAAGAGCACACTCCAAATCCTGGAATGTGCTCTAATAGAACAGTGGATATACTATGGAAGAGTTCTTAGGCGTACTAACAGCCTTCGCGGTTCATCGAGTCCATAATTGCAACCGCCGCGATATTAACAATGTCGCGCACCTCGTCACCTGTCTGCAGGACATGGACCGGAGCTCCCATACCCAAGAGTATCGGCCCAATCGCTTGGGCATTGCCCAGACGTGCCAGTAATTTATATGCGATGTTGGCTGCTTCGAGAGAGGGGAACACCAAAACATTGGCGTCCTTTACCTGGCTGAACGGATAGCGGTTCTCGATAATATCGGGAACTACAGCGGTATCGGCTTGCATTTCACCATCGACTTCGAAATCAGGGCATTTCATACGGATGATATCCATTGCCCGACGGACTTTATCGGAGAGCGGGTGAGGTGTACTGCCGAAATTCGAGAAAGAGAGCAATGCGACGCGCGGCTCCAGACCTAATTGGCGAGCAAAATTCGCTGACAGGCAGGCGATCTCCGCTAAATCTTCGGCACTGGGATCGATGTTCACAGTCGCATCAGTGAAGAGATAGACTTTGCCGTTGACGATCATGACATAAACACCCGCAGTGCGTGTCGCGCCTGGTTGTGTATGGTGAATCTGTAGCGCTGGTCGTATCACTTCGGGGTAATCATAGTTTAAGCCGGACACAAATGCATCGGCATCGCCCATTTTAACCATCATCGGGCCAAATACATTCGGCTCTAAAACACTCTTCCGGGCAACCTGCAATGTGATCCCCTTCCTCTTACGCAGCTCATAGTATGCATGAGCATATTCTTCTAAGCGATCAAATTCAGAGGGCTCTACGATCTCCGGACAGCAGTGCAAACCTAATTCTGTTATGCGCTCTTCTATTACCCTTGGGCGGCCGATCAAAACTGGTACCGCGATCCCTTCATCTTCGACGCTGGCAGCTGCCCGAATAATCTTTGAGTCCTCTCCTTCAGCGAAGACAATGCGTTTTTTGTCCGGGCAGCTCTTGGCTTTACTCATGATGAAGTGCCGGACATACTCTCCCATTCCCTGGCGGTAGGTTAATTCTTCGCGATATTCTTCAATATCAATCTGACGCCGGGCGGCGCCAGTTTCCATAGCCGCTTGGGCAACTGCTGGGGCTTCCCACAGGAGCACACGCGGATCAAGCGGTTTGGGGATGATGTAATCCCGGCCAAACTTTATATTTTCCACCCCATAGGCACGCAGCACACTGTCCGGGACATCCTCTTTCGTCAGGTCAGATAATGCATGAGTAGCGGCGACCTTCATATCTTCGTTAATCGCCCGTGCATGGACATCCAAAGCACCACGGAAGATAAAAGGGAACCCCAAGACATTATTTATCTGGTTAGGATAGTCGGAGCGCCCTGTGGCGACGATAGCGTCCGGTCGGGCTTCTCTAGCCAGCTCGTACTTGATTTCCGGGTCGGGATTTGCCATCGCGAAGATCAGCGGTGATTCCGCCATCGTTTTAACCATTTCTGGTTTCAGAATATTCGCGACTGATAAACCATAAAAAACATCGGCATCACGGACCGCATCAGCCAGGTCACGCATATCTGTATCATGCGCAAATTGCTGCTTATATTTATTCATCCCAGCTTCGCGACCCTTATATACCACGCCGCGCGAATCTACCAGGGTGATGTTTTCACGCGTAGCGCCCAAGCGAACCATCAGTTCTGCACAAGAAATAGCCGAGGCTCCCGCACCTGATATGGTAACTTTTATTTCACTCAGTTTTTTACCAATAACCTCTAACCCATTCAGTAGTGCTGCACCAGCGATGATAGCAGTTCCGTGCTGGTCATCGTGAAAAACCGGGATATCTAGCATCCCTTTAAGGGTTTCCTCGATATGGAAACACTCCGGTGCTTTTATATCTTCCAGGTTAATGCCCCCGAATGTAGGTGCAATCGCGGCGACAACCCTTATCAATTCTTCTGGATCATGGGTATCAACTTCAATATCAAATACGTCAACGTCAGCAAAGCGCTTAAACAATACACCTTTGCCTTCCATGACAGGTTTTGAGGCTAATGCCCCCCTATCACCAAGACCAAGGATGGCAGTGCCATTGGATACCACCGCCACCAGGTTGCCCTTTGAAGTATATTCGTATGCGAAGGCAGGATCTTTCTCAATTTCCAACACAGGCACTGCCACACCAGGTGTATATGCTAAGCTCAGGTCACGCTGGGTTTCCATAGGTTTGGTCGGCACTACCGAAATCTTGCCCGGTTTGCCTTCTAAACGATGGTACTCAAGGGCATCTTCGCGGGTGATTTTGCTCATTATTTTGCTCCTATTGACTTGATTAAGCTTCGACAACATTGCACTATTCACTAATCAGGATTTGCACCCTGATACTCCCCAATATTTACACAATTTTTATATTGCGAATAGTTGCGTTTGTCATATTATTTGGGGGATAACCTGCCTGACATTTCCATAGATTTCATACTTTCGATTAGGCACTTATCTTGAAGAATGAACACCCTTGGTTAGCATAAATTGGCTCCGGTGTTAACAACCGTCTCAAACCAAACGGAAATTGATCACCCAACTCAAGCTCTTAAATCCAGAAAATCGAATTCAACGCCATCTTTGGGGAAAGGCAATTGAAAAACTTATCTCAACACTATCGCGGACGTTCTGACAAGCACCTTTTTGCGATAGTGCTATCGGGAAAGTCGCGTGCTATAATGCACGCGGAATGATTCTCGTAACTGGGGGCACTGGTTTTGTTGGCAAGGCATTGATTCGCAGCCTGGTTGAGAATGGGTGGCAGGTGCGTACCTTAGTCCGCCCCTCACCCGATTCTCCCGATTTGCCGAAGGGTATCTCTGTTGAAGTGGCAGTGAGCTCCTTGAACGATGAGCGCGGTTTACGGGCAGCTATGGTCGGTGTGGATACCGTCTATCATTTAGCTGGTGTCGAACGCCGCGGAGCATACGGGGATTTAGAGGCCGTAGATATTCAAGGCACCCGGAATGTCATCTCAGCCGCCCGCGATGCTGGTGTAAACCGGTTTCTAACAGTAAGCCACCTCGGAGCCGACCGTTCCTCGGCTTATCCAATATTTAAAGCCAAAGCGATAGCTGAAGAGTTCATTCGCCGCAGTGGTATAGACTACACCATCCTACGGACAGCGGTTATATTTGGCCCGGGTGATGGTTTCACGACGGGTATCGCCCGCCTCCTCGCTGGGGTTCCATTCGCCTTTCCTGTTCCAGGTGACGGGAGCACCTTGCTGCAGCCGCTGTGGGTCGAGGATTTAGCAACATGTCTCACTTGGGCTCTCGATGAAGACGATACCCGCAACTTGACCATAGAACTTGGTGGTCCTGAATATTTGACCCTGCAGCAAATCATTGAACTGGCAATGGAAGCTACTGGAGATCACCGCCGGATACTATCGGTGCGTCCGCCTTATCTGCGCTGGATGACTGTTACGCTTGAACCGATTTTTCCTGGATTGCCAGTTACAGTTTATTGGTTGGATTATCTGGCAACCAACCGCACCTGTACGTTAGATACCATCCCACGCGTATTTAATTTAATGCCATCACGAATGTCTACCCAAATTGAATATCTTAAACACGAAAATTGGCGGGCATTGTTTTGGGGTGGCTTACGTCGCCCGCGTAGAAAGTAGGTGAAAGTGGCTATCACGTTGCGGATACTTGATAACCCAAGCGATTTGCACGCGGTTGAAGAGCTGCAGCGTGTGGTTTGGTCTGGGGGTGAAACAGCGGTTGTCCCCGCCCATCTCTTGATAGCCGCAGTTCACAATGGTGGTGTTCTGATTGGGGCTTACCCAAATCAGGAGAGTTCAAAGGACACCACACTTATCGGGTTTGTTTTCGGGTTCCCTGGTTTCTATGACACACCAGACGGTCCGCGCTTATTACATGTCTCTCACATGCTTGGTGTACGCCCTTCAGCGCGCGATCAGGGGGTAGGCTTCATGCTGAAACGAGCTCAGTGGCAGCTCGTGCGCAAGCAAGGAATCGATCGGATCATTTGGACATTCGATCCCTTACAAAGTCGAAATGCCTATCTGAACATATCGAAATTAGGTGCAGTGTGCGATACTTACTACCAGGATTACTACGGCGAGCTGAATGATGAACTCAATGCAGGAATGACAACCGATCGCTTCCGAGTGGACTGGTGGGTGAACACTCGCCGGGTCGAAAGAAGGCTGAGTCGGCAGGTGCGTACGAAATTGGATTTCGCCCATTACTCAGCTTCAGGTGCTCAGGTGGTAAATCGAGCAAGATATGAACGCGATGGATTGGTAATCCCTTCACGGAATGATTCTTTGGATCTCCAAACTGGGGTCGCTAATATTCTGTTGGTGGAGATTCCGGCGCGTTTCCCCAAACTTAGAGCTCAAGCGCCAGATATAGCCGCAGCTTGGCGCGACCATACTCGCAAAATGTTCACCGATTTGTTCGCAGCTGGCTATTTGATCACCGACTTCGTTTATCTCGCAGGAAATCACCCCCGCAGTTTCTATGTGCTTAGCGATGGAGAAAGTACATTATGAAGATCAACAGGCTGGCAATACATCACCTGAGCATGCCGTTGGTCTCCCCGTTTGAAACATCTTTTGGCCGGGCTGAGGAACGAGAATCACTGCTCATCGAAGTGTTTTCCGAAGGTATGACCGGTTTTGGTGAATGTGTCGCCGATCGCGATCCCGGATATGCCTATGAAACCACAGGTACTGCATGGCACATCTTACATGAGTTTATTGCCCCATTAGTGTTCGAGTCAGATATTTCATCACCCCAAGATCTACCGGACCTGGTCAGTCCGATTCGCGGCCATCCTATGGCGAAAGCCGGGATAGAAATGGCTTTGTGGGACCTGGCGGGAAAAATGGAAGGGGTCTCTCTACAGACAATGCTAGGCGGTACGCGGAAGACAGTACCAGTTGGTGTATCGGTGGGCTTGCAGAGCTGTCCCGAGGAGTTGGTCGAAGTCGTAAGATCGTATCTCGCCGATGGCTATCAGAGGATAAAGCTAAAGATCAAACCTGGTCGAGATGTCGGTGATACGCGCGCCGTGCGGATTGCCTTTCCGGACACCCTATTACAGGTCGATGCCAATTCCGCCTACACCCTGGATGCTGCCCAGTCCCTGCTGCCGTTGGATGATCTAGATTTGCTCTTGATTGAGCAGCCATTAGCGGAGGATGATCTGTGGGACCATCGCACTTTACAATCCAGCTTCAAAACTCCCATCTGTTTGGATGAGAGCATTGTCTCCCTCCGCCATGCAAGGCAGGCGCTGGAGATGAACGCTTGCCGGATAATCAACATCAAAGCTGGGAGAGTTGGAGGTCTCACGAACGCGGTCATGATCCACGATTTATGCCGTTCCAAGGGAATACCTGTCTGGTGCGGTGGGATGCTCGAGACTGGTGTGGGCCGTGCTGTTAACCTGGCATTGGCTTCACTTCCTGGTTTCACGCTGCCTGGTGATATATCTGCTTCAAACAGGTATTACCAGCAAGATATTACCAACGAGCTTTTCACCTTGAATCCTGACAGTTCCATCACCGTTCCTCAGGATCCTGGCTTAGGAGTGACAATCGATCGGCGTACACTTAACCAATATACGATTACAGAAGTAGCCTTGACAGACGAAGATTATTTAAGTTAGTAATAGCTCGCTATAGTTCGATTCGGCTTCTCCGTGGCCGGATAAGATTTCCACATCGACAACTTGTTGATTTTTAGGCTTCCCTGCGCTATACTGATTTTAAATGGCGGAGGAGATCCATGCAAATATACGATGTCTCACTACCAATTTCTCCCGAATTGCCAACCTGGCCGGGTGATCCAACCATATCTATAGAACGTGTCTCGAAAATCGAAGACGGGGCGGATGCTAACGTCACGCGTTTAGCGATTGGCGCTCACACCGGAACGCATATCGATGCCCCTTGGCATTTCTTGGAAGATGGATCACTTATTGAAGACATCTCGCTTAAAGTGCTCACCGGCCGGGTGTACGTCTTGGAACTGCCCGCTGTCGATTTGATCACCGCACAGGTCCTCGAGGAAGCGGAAATTCCCCCTAGAACCCGCCGTATCATTTTCAAGACGACAAACTCAGAACTGTGGCACCACGAACCGCCGCGCTTCCACACAGATTTTGTTGGCGTGAGTGCAGATGGTGCCCAGTATCTTGTCGACCGTGGTGTGAAGTTAGTAGGTATAGATTATTTCTCTATCGCGCCGTTTGATAACCTTGTTGATACGCACCAGATACTACTGCGTGCTGGTATCGTCATTGTCGAAGGTTTGGATATGACGGAGGTCTCCCAGGGGCGCTATGCCCTTTACTGCCTGCCTCTCAATCTCATTGGTGTCGAAGGAGCGCCTGCGCGCGTGATTCTCATTGGTGTATAACTCCCCAGCTATTATTGCAGCAGGTGAAGTAAGCCTGTATCGCTAGTGAGATAGTTTAGTTGACCGTAATAATTCGAAAATACCGTCTGCTGTGTGTTGCTGTCTTATTCTTCTTTCTTGCTGGTTGCCATGTGACGCAAAACGGTTCGCAAATAGAAGGAGGTAGGAAAATGGTGTTAGAAATTACTTCTCCAGCATTCCGGAATGGGGACACCATTCCTCAAAAGTATACTTGTGACGGTGATGATATATCCCCTCCGCTCCGTTGGACTGGCGTGACTGCTGGGACTGTTAGCTTTGTTCTGATTGCAGATGATCCAGATGCGCCGCTAGGCACTTGGGTGCATTGGTTGATCTATGATATCCCAGCCGGTGAGAGTGCACTTCCCGAAGCTGTTCAAGGCCTGGCTTTAGAAGGGGTGAACGACTTCCGCCGTACTGGCTATGGGGGTCCCTGCCCTCCCGCTGGGAAACCACATCGATACTATTTTCGCCTATATGCCTTGGACGAAAGATTAGACTTGCCCGCTGGGGTTGGTCGGGATGACCTGGAAAAAGCTATGCAGGGTCATGTTCTGGCTGAAGGGGAGCTGATGGGATTCTACAATCGCTGACGAACTAATATCCGAGTGTGTTTGTAATGGATTAGTGCTGTGCTGTAAGCGACAGGAATATCCATACCTAAATTACTTCACAGGATTGCAGGGTATTTAATTACACCCGGTCCTAATAAAGTTGCCCCACCATCGACATAAATGACCTGCCCGCGAATCATATTCGCAGCCGGTGAGCATAGGAATGCTGTGATCTCGGCTATTTCTTCGGCTTTTAATAAACGCCCCGCAGGAGTATGCGCAATAGCCCGTTCAATGATGTTCTCATCTGAGCGGATCGAGTTGAAGTGCTGCAGGGCTTCTGTTCGCACGATCCCCGGAGATACCGCATTTACGACGATGTTTGTTGAAGACAGTTCCACTGCCAAGTAGCGGGTGATGGATTCGATTGCCGCTTTGCTGGCTCCTACGACGACATAATCTGGAAGTACGCGCGTTGAACCCGCGCTTGAAATGCTTACGATGGCCCCACCGCCGGCTTTTTCCATTAATGGTGCTGCGAGCTGCGCACCGAATAATAGGGAACGGGCGTTTATGTTCATTGTCCAATCCCAGCCCTTCGGTTTTTGTTCGAGCACTGGACGGTTGTACCCCGATGCCGCATTGTGGATAAAAAAATCCAGGCTGCCAAATTCATTTTCGGCAACCCCGAAAAGGCTCTCCAGCTGGGATATCTCCCCGATATTGGCTTTCACGGCAATCGAATTACGCCCCAGAGCAGTGATTTCCCCGGCAGTCTGCTCAGCCGGCTCCCGGTGTCGGAAGTAGTTGATAATTACATCCGCTCCCAGATGAGCGAAGTGCAGCGCAATAGCCCTTCCAATCCCTCTGCCAGAACCTGTTACTAGCGCTCGTTTGCCGGTAAAGAATTTCCCTTCCGCCATGGCGGAAGTATATCACGGGCACTGGTTAGTTATGAAACGCCTTCGATCAACCGAGCTGATCATGTGCGGTGGGTACATGAAGCGTTTATTGCTACTTATAGGGCAGAATCTGGGTGTCTCAGCTGTGATTATTCGACGAAAATCTCGACTTTTTCGCCATCCTCTTCATCAATTACCTCTAAGATTTTTCCATGCAGTTCCGAATCCAAGAGCGCGCGTAATTCTGTCATATTCACATTCCGTAATTCATCCGTATAACGGGAGCCGATACCAAAGCCCCATTCAACCAAGCGCAGTGGGATATTGACCGTTGTCTTGATGTTGGTCGTTACAAGGTCAGTGATGATGATTTTTAACCAGCCTCCTTCAGCATGTTTTTTGGCGGCCAAGGATTTTTTCGGATGTGCTCCACCCAACGCATCCAACAGCTGTACACCATCGCTGGCAGTCACTTTATTATCAGCAATCATATTTAATATTTGTAATCGTTCACCGTTCTCCATCTTGTCAACTCCTTGTGTCTATCCGTGGACGTTTGTTGCTGTAAATTTGCCATATATCACAGAATAAATAATTACAACTTAATTATACACATTAAATTAAAATAGTCAATATGTAATTAATATAATTAATAAATTGTTGAAATTATCTTAATAACGTCGCCCCGCATGACTATCACTGATCTCATTTTGAATTAGTATATCTCCTGAGACGTGTTGTGACAGCCGATGAACCTAATCGGTCTCAATGGATACTGAAGTTAAAGGATGTCGTTGGTGAAATAGATTACTGGGATTATTATTCAAATGGCAGCGCGACCACTCTTGCAGGTATTACTGTTTCGCTGTATCCATCGTAAATATCCACTAAGACCAATTTCATGACATGATCGCCGTACCCCGCTAAACCGAAGTTGCCAAACTGTGGTGAACTCACGCTTGAAATCAACTGCCCAACGTTTCCCCCTCGGAATTTGAGCTTCCGATGGTTTCCAGGAATTGATAAGGCTATGTTTTCTTTGGTCGGTTAGTATGGAGGTAAAAAAATGGTGGAGAACCGGGTAAAGGTTCTCCACCATGGTGGTATCGAAGATTTTTATGTGTTACTAGGCTGCTAGGAGTACAGGTGTTCCGCTGGTCTTCGGTTCGGGTATTGGAAATATGCTCTCGAACTCTTCTCGCGTAATTGTCTCCACTTCAAGCAGTCGCTCAGCAACTGCATCCAACCGGTCGCGGTATTTTTCGAGGATCTGGCGGGCGCGAGTATGTGCTTCGTTGACGAGTGAACGCACTTCCTGATCGATTTGTTCTGCGACTGCATCAGAGTAATCGCGCTGCTCTGAGATTTCACGGCCTAGAAAGATAAGTTCTTCCTTTTTACCATAGACAAGTGGGCCAAGACCTTCGCTCATACCTAAGCGAGTGACCATCGAACGGGCCATGCCTGTCACGCGCTCCAGGTCATTCGAAGCCCCCGAAGTGATATCGTCGAAGACGAGCTCCTCAGCTGCTCGGCCACCCATGAGACCGATCATATCTGCGAGCATCTTCTTGCGCGGCATCAGTGTGCGGTCGTCTTCAGGCAAAGCTAAGGTGAATCCACCTGCCATACCGCGGGCGATGATCGAGACTTTATGCACTGGGTCCGCTTGCGGTAGTGAATTCATCACAACTGCGTGACCAGCTTCATGGTAGGCAACTATGCGCTTTTCTTCTTCGCTGATCAACCGGCTCTTACGTTCTGGACCAGCGATCACGCGTTCGATGGATTCTTGCATTTCGGATTGGCTAATGACTTTCTTGTCGCGGCGAGCGGCAAGAATTGCAGCTTCGTTTACTAGATTCTCGATGTCTGCTCCAACAAATCCAGGTGTTGAGCGGGCTATTACACCCAGGTCCAAATCGGGGGCAAGTGGTTTCCCTTTGACGTGCACTTTAAGGATCGCCTCGCGGCCGCGCATATCTGGCCGGTCGAGAATAACGCGCCGGTCAAATCGGCCTGGACGTAGCAGCGCGGGATCCAAGATGTCAGGTCGGTTGGTCGCGGCGACAATGATTACATTTGTGTCGGTATCAAAACCATCCATCTCTACCAGCATCTGGTTGAGTGTTTGCTCCCGCTCATCGTGGCTACCCCCAAGGCCGGCACCACGCTGGCGGCCAACAGCATCGATCTCATCAACGAATATGATGCAGGGGGAATGCCGTTTTGCCTGTTCGAATAGGTCACGAACACGACTGGCGCCGACACCTACAAACATCTCTACAAACTCTGAACCAGAGATGGAGAAGAAAGGCACCCCCGCCTCACCACTAACGGCTTTGGCGAGCAAGGTTTTCCCAGTCCCTGGTGCGCCGACAAGCAGTACACCTTTTGGTATACGCGCTCCTAATGAGATGAATTTTTCGGGTTCACCAAGGAATTCAACTACCTCATATAGCTCTTGTTTCGCTTCCTCTACACCCGCTACATCTTCAAATGTAACCGTCGGCTGGTCCCCGGTGAACATACGAGCTCGTGATTTTCCGAAAGACATCGCTGCATTATTGCTGCCTTGCGCTTGCCGGAAAACGAACCAGAATACACCTGCCAGGATGAGGAAGGGTAGGATATAGCCCAATGCTGTTGCAATCCCTAACCAAGCGCTCGGCGCTTTAACTTCAATCGTGATGTTATCTGAGTTTAGTTGTTCGGAGGTTACTCCCAATGCCAGCAGCTGATCTACTAACGTTGCCCCGGCTTCTTTCTGGGAGCTGCTTTCTGTTCCGTTATCGTATATTACCCGTAATCTATTTTCATCCTCAACAATGCGCTCGATAACACCTTTCTGGATGTCGGTCGCGACATGGTTAATCGCCAGGGTCTCTGTGGATGAAGATTGCTGCTGGAAGTTATATACCACCATTGCAATAATAGCAACAAACAGCAGCAGGTAGATAATCGATGATCTGCTTCGAGAAGGATTCACTGAAAACTCCAATAATTGTTAAACATGTACCACATGTTGCATCAAGATTATACCAATCTAATTACCTGCCTGGAAGTTAGATATTGTTGAAAAACAAGATTCTAACGCCTTTCTAACATTTATATTATTTTGTAGCTTTTTATCATAAATATGTCTTGCATTGATGCCCTACACATCCCTAATCAAAGATCAACGCCTTAGATTAATTGCTCGGAAAGCGTGCGTAAAAAGGCTGATTATTCTATCCGCCCCCAAATCATGCCTTCGATCCGGCGGATAAGCCGCAGCAGCAGCGAGCGCAAGCGTGCCAGGAACCGGTAGTGAGTTGGCAGGATGACGGGTCTGGTTACCATGGGGCCGCTCCACTGTGCGACTGTCGCTCCCCATGTTAGCCCCGCGCCGAAACCAACAAAGACAACCTTATCTCCGGGTGACATACGCCCTGAATTGATCGCTTCGCATGTCGCAATCGGTATAGAAGCCGTAGAAGTGTTTCCATAGGTATCAACGTTAACCATCACGCGGTCCATAGGGAAATGCAATTTGCGGGCGGCTGATTCAATGATGCGCTGATTTGCTTGGTGTGGAATAATTAAATCCACATCCTCAATTGATAGCTTTGCAGCTCCTAATGCTTCTTGGGTGGCGTTGGCCATGACTTTTGTAGCAAATCTAAAAACTTCACGCCCATTCATCTGGATATAGTGCAGCTCGTTGTGGACCGTATCAAAGCTGGCGGGCATGAAACTGCCACCTGCGGGTACATGCAGCAAATCTCCGCCTGAACCATCTGAGCGCGTCACTCCAGACAAGATGCCGCCAGGGATTTCACTGCTCTGTAAAACAAATGCCCCGGCGCCATCGCCGAATAAGATACAGGTATCGCGGTCTTTCCAATTCACAATTTTAGAGAGAGTTTCTGCACCGATAACGAGGACATTGTGTACCTCGCCGGACCGAATAGCCTGGTTGGCTGTGTTCAATCCAAATATAAATCCGCTGCATGCTGCTGACAGATCGTAAGCCCCGGCACGATAGGCACCAATCCGGTCTTGAACCAGGCTGGCAGTTGAGGGGAAGGTGTGTTCCGGGGTTGATGTAGCAACAATAATCAGATCCAAACTTGCCGGGAG
>Ga0209013_10001328_pt1 | contig 22811 bp, 17 predicted proteins | sample Cruoilmetagenom2_FD_187291 | JGI IMG/M metagenome (GOLD analysis project Ga0209013, IMG submission 187291) | Oil polluted marine microbial communities from Coal Oil Point, Santa Barbara, California, USA - Sample 2 (SPAdes) (version 2) | ecosystem: Environmental > Aquatic > Marine > Oil seeps ... | reverse complement strand
ATCACCGCGTGGACCAGCATCGAGTGAAGATGCACTGGCTGGTGATCCACTGTTGCCCTCCTCGATTGGTCGGCGCCTCCCGACCCTCATATTTCGGCGGTTGATCATATCATTTAATATGAGAATATGAATACAAATCGATGCTCTTTTTGCGACTCGATGTCAGTCAGCTACGGCCGCTCGACGGCAAGATTCTCGCACAGCTACAATCAGCCAGAAACCGGCCGCGACGAGGTGAAAATATGAGGGACCGCAACCGCACCGATCGAAACGCGCAAAAGCCTTGGATCTTCGGAATCACGATCTTGCTGGCTTTCATGACTTCCTGCTCCACCGCCTATTACTCGGCGTGGGAGATGCTCGGAAAGGAGAAGCGCGATCTCTTGCGGTCAAACGTCGAGACCGTGAAGAAGGACCAGGAGAAGGCCGCCGACGAATTCGAGGATGCGCTCGAACGCCTTCGGAGTCTCTATAAAGTCGACGCGGGCGAACTCGAAAAAGTCTACGACAGGATCAAAGACGATTACGAAGACGCCAACGATCGCGCCAAGGACATCAGAGAACGGATCGCCGACATCGACTCGATCGCGGAGGATCTATTCAAAGAATGGGATCAGGAGATCGGAGAAATCTCGAACGCGACCTATCGCACCAAGAGCCGGCAAAAACTCGATGAAACCAAAGACAAGTACGCATCCCTCGCCGCCTCGTTGAAAAAGGCCGAGTCGAGCATGGATCCGGTGCTCACCCACCTCAAGGACAACGTCCTGTTCCTCAAGCACAACCTCAATGCCGCCGCCATCGGTGGTCTGAGCTCGGAAATGGATCGCATCGGGGCCGACATTGAAGAGCTCATCGCCGATATGCGAGCCTCCATCGCCGAGGCGGATCGGTTTTTGGAGACGCTGCCGGAGTAGAGGTTTTGAGCCAGGAGGGATTGGACTCCTGACTTCAAAATCGTTGAACCGCGAAGACGGGGCTACGACCATACCCCCGGGATGGAGCGTTGGCAATCGGGGCAGGAACCGTTGACGAGGCGGTTGGAGAGGATCCGATAGCCGACGCGACGGATGAGAATCTCGCCGCAGCCAGGGCACGTCGTGTTCTCACCGGGGTGGCCAGGGACGTTACCCAAATAGACGTAATTGAGGCCTGCGTCGCGACCGATCTTCCACGCACGTTCGAGCGACGCCACCGGGGTTGGCGGGAGGTCGGTCAACCGGTAGGTTGGATGGAATCGGGTGAAGTGGACCGGCACATCGGGGCCGAGCTTCGACTTGACCCAGGCACAGAGGTCGCGAACCTCGGCGGCGGAATCATTGAGGGTCGGAATCAACAGGACCACGATCTCGAGCCAGACCCCGACCTCCTTGATGACCTGCAGGCTCTTCAGCACCGGTTCGAGCTCACCCCGAACCTGCTTGCGGTAGAACTCGTCGCGGAAGCTTTTGAGATCGACCTTGATCGCCGACAACAGCGGCAACACCTCGCGCAGCGCCTTTTCCTTTATAAATCCATTGGTAACTACGGTCGGTCTGACGCCGACGGCGTTGGCCGCGATCGCCACGTCACGCACGTACTCCCAGAAAACCACCGGCTCGCCGTAGGTCGCCGCGGTCAGGCGGGCTTGATTTCGACGCGCGGCTGCCACCAGTCTCTCGGGCGGGAGATTGTAGGCCTGGACCTGTTCCGGTCGAAACTGGGAAATCTCCCAGTTCTGACAGAACTTGCACTCGACGTTGCAGCCCGCGGTCGAAAAGCTAAAGGCCTTCTCACCCGGCAGGACGTGAAACAGGGGCTTCTTTTCGATCGGATCGGTGTGGATCGAGCACGCCAGGCTGTGGACGAGGGTGTAGTAGGTACCACCCCGGTTCTCACGCACCCCACACATCCCGCGTTCCAGGTCCGCGACCTTGCAGGCCTGTGGGCAGAGTTCGCACTCCACCCTCCCCTCTTCCAGTTTTTTGTACCAGGAAGCCTCGCGCGCCGGCAGCTCGTCGCCGGAGGCCGACGAGCCGTGCTGGGCTGCAGCGGCCTCCCACAGCAGCGGTGGATGGAGGGTCGCAGCAGCCCCGGCCGCTCCCAGCGCGATGAGCTTTCTGCGGTCGATGGTCATGCGGTCACCAACGAAAGTCTTGCAGGATCATCGACACCAAGACCGGCCTTGGCCGCGGTCGCCAGGAACCGCACCGGGCGTCCGGCGGCCTCGAGAGTCGGCATGCCGCGCCTCGAGCGCTCAGCTTCGATCTCCCGCCAAGCCCACAGATCGGCGGCAACAGGATCGGTGCTTGCCGCCACCATCCCGAGCTCGAAAATGCCGCCTTTCCGGAAGGCCGGGCCGCCGTGGCACTGGGCGATGACACCGTCGAGCACAGTCAGACGCAGCTTTTTCCGAATGTAAGGATGGCGGGCAACATCGGAAATATAGGGGTCGCAGCCGTTGTCATGGTACTTGTTGGGATTGTGAATCACGCCATACCAGTTCTTCATCCCGGCCGACACGCCCGATAGATCGTGGTCCTTGACGACTCCGAAGGAAACCAGAGCGGAACAAGTGGTGGACACCATGCGTGCGAAGCAGGAACCGATGGCGCCGCTGGTCGCGGGTTCGCGATCGTAATCGTTGTTGGTTCCGATGCACCGGTATGGGGGCCCGGATTCGCGGATCGTGAACCCTGCGCGTTGGAGTTCACGGTTCGAGCGCTCGAAAACAATGATGTTCCGACGGTCGACGCCCGCCTCGGCGATGAGATCCACCAAGGCTTCGACCAGCTCAACTCGCGGCGAAAGGTTCCTGCCGGCCAGGCAATTGACCTTGATCCCGACAACGTCTCTGGGCGAAAACAGGGCGGCTACGGTTTCCACGCCCGACTCCGCACCGACCGCCGCCGCCAGCGCTCCAGCCATGGCGAGGCGGGCCTTCTCCGGGCCCAACGGCTTGCCGAGTTCCGCCCTGGCCTCGGCCAAACCAACCACACCCGACTGCACCAGTGGTCTCCACATTCTCGCCTGGGCGGTCCCAGCCAGGGCGCCGGCACCGAATACAAGCGCCAGCTCGCGCCGGGTCAGCCTGGTCACTGGTGCTCCCCGAAAATCTGGGCGGTGAAGACATCGAAGTAGGCGCCCTCGCGCCAGCCGTCCGAAGGCAACCCGGCCTTTCGAGCCAGATGTTCGAGCATCGTTTGACGGTCCCAACCCTGCTCGGTGGCCACGTGGGGGAGAAACACCGCTCGGTGGCGGCCCTTTTCGAGGATCACCCCGTGCTTGCCAACCTCAATCGCCTCCGGCCCCACAATCCTTCGTACTGGCGACAACACCGAAACCTCGACCTCCAGGCGGGAGAGCTCCCCGGCTTTGAGAGGAGGAAAACGCGGGTCCTTTGAAGCCCAAACGGCCGCCCGCACTATCGCTTCGGACAACGACTGTCCGGCCTCTATCAAACCCATGCAGGCGCGGAGTCTTCCGGAGTCGCCTGCCTGAACCCCTGTGTGGTTGAGGGTGACGAAGGCGCCCGCTCTGGCTCGAAGTGCTTCACGTTCGTCGGATGTTGCATACCATTCGGCGAGGCTGCCGTCATGGAGGAGCAAGCTTTCGAGCGTGGCGCGGGCAAGGGCCACCGCCTCGGCACCCTGAGGTGTAGACATTTCCCCGAGAAGCGGAGCGAAACCTGGCTGCTTCCACCCGGACCACGAGCCGCGGAACGCGACGGCGGCGTAGGTCACCGACAGTTCCCAGGCCCCGGTGCGATGGCCGGAGGTGGTGACTTCCAAAACCTCGCCAGCGCCGTCGAACGCATGTGCCAGCAGCTCGGCCAGGACCATCGCCGGTCGGACGCCGCAGACCGTGTCGCCACTGACCTCGACCTGGTAGGTAAATCCGTCAGGATCGATCGCAGCCAGTCGACCAGCGGTCACCTCGCCGAGGTGAACCAGCTTGTCACCGAGATTCGGCTGAGAAAATGGTGTCCATCGGTAGCGGTCGCCGTGATGTGTGAAGTCAGATGAAACGATCACGGCTGTACCATCGTCCAGCAAGGGCACCAACGCCTTCGCAATCCGTGTGGCGATCTCGGTATCGGTCTCGTTGCCAATCAATATCGGGATGATTTCGGCATTGGGCGCGACGACCTGAAGGAATGGAAGCTCGACCTCGAGGCTGTGTTCCGGTCCATGCGCGGCGGACGGGCCATCGAAATCAGAATTCCCTCGCAGAGACTCCACCGCCGCTCTGTCTATCCGAACTTCTCCGAGTGGCGTGGTGAAGCCGTCTATCCCCTTCGCCGGCAAAGCGCCTCCGGCGAAGGCACGGTGATGCGACGGTCCAAGAAGGATCACGCGCTTGAGGCCGTCTGTTTCAAGGGCCGCGAACGCCTTGCCCGCAACCCCCCCTGAAAAGACATATCCGGCGTGCGGAACCACCAGCGCCCGGGCATTTCGCGCAGCAGGGGATGCCTTCAGCGCCTGTTCGACCACGAACCGAAGCTGTTTGGGGTCATCGGTGTAGAAAGACCCTGCAACGGCAGGCGGCCGTGTTGCAGCGCCCGCCGATGCAGAAACCCAAATAACGGTTGCGGCGAGAAGTGCTCTCACTCTTCCAGTGATAAACCCTGTCGCTGGAGAATGCAAATTGAAATACCCGTACCTCGACAAACTCCTGCAGCTTTCACCGATGAATGAGGTGTTAGTTCTGTCGTTCTTCGGACTCTTTCATCAATTTGAGCTGAAGATCCATTGCACGCTTGGCGAACTTTTGCGCCTTTCCATCATCGCCTTCCATCCTCGAGAGACGAGAAAGTGCGAGGTAGACTTCGGGCTCCTTGCCATACCACCAACGGGCCCGTCTGAGGTATTGACGAGCTGCCTCGAATTTTTCGCGCGCCATTTCGGCGTCAGCCATCGCGATGAGAGTGAAGGGATTGCGGGTCGAATCCGCGGCCGCGCGCATGGCGGTGTCGGCCTCTTCGGCCCGCCCCTGCTCGCGGTAGATCTTTGCCAGATTAACGAACGCGGAGGAGTTTCCGGGCTCGACCTCGAGTGCACGCTGGAACGCGGCAAACGCTTCCTCCGGCTTGTCGAGACGCGCACGGGCTACGCCAAGATTGACCCACGCCGGTGCCCAGCGGGGGGCCAGCACGACCGCGATCTCGAGATTTCGCACTGCTTCTTCCGGATCACCGGCCCGAATCGCGGCACCGCCGATGTTGGTGTGATAAATCGCGGATGCCTCGAGATCGTCAAGCACGCGCTGAGTGACGTGAGGTGAGGTGTTGGTCACGTAAAAGTCGAAGAGGTGAACCTTGCTGGGCGCTCTGAAACCGGCCACGACGTGTCGGTTCACGACCACCAGTCCCCCATCCTTCATCACCTCCGGTTGGCGTTTCACCGACACCAGAAAGGTTTGTAGGCCGAGGCTGCGGGAGAGTGCAATAAACAGAGATGTAAATGACATGCAGTTGCCGTGGCGGGCCGCAAATGCCTCCTCCGCGGTCAAGGTTCTCACCACGTCGTATTGGAACTCGAACTCTCCGCCATCGAAGAAGGAATGCTGTAGGATTTCGAGTTTGACCTCCGGCATGTGGGCTTGATGTCCGACAATCATCTCTTCAGCCCAGGCCGCCATTTCGTCAGTGAGGAGGAATGGGTAAACGACCTGGTTCGGGTCAACGTCGAGTTCGGCTACCGCCTGCCGCCATGCGTCGTATCCGAACACCTCTTCACCGGACCCAGCGAATAGCTGGCCTCCAATCGTAAGCATCGCGGCCAAAGTAAAGACAGCGGTGACATTTGAGCGATTCATACAATGAGTTTACGCGGTTGGGGCGGAATGGTTACGCTTCAAGGCCACAGGATAGGTCACAATGGTCATCACCAAAGACACCCCGGGAGGCCCCAAATGCTCCGCATGCCTGTCATCACACTGATTCTCATCATCTCCTTTGCCGCGGGAGCCTTAGCGGGCGAATCGTTCGAAGACAGCTTCGAAGACGCGACGCTGAGGATCGACTATCACCACACCGGCAACGCTGAAGAAGAGATCGTGGCGATTGATCGCCTCTACCGTCAGGGCGCGTGGGCTGGTCCGACGACCCGACTGATCAACAGCTTTTCCTACGGCGGCTATCGCGTGGAGGCACACGATGCTGAAAGCGGCGCCCTTCTTTTTTCCAGGGGTTTCGACAGCTATTTTGGCGAGTACCGGACGACCTCGACCGCAACTGCCGGCACGATGAAGACCTATCACGAATCCGTACTTCTACCCTTTCCGAAGCGGCCCCTGCGGGTGACATTGACGGCTCTCAGGCGGGACCGGACCTCGGCCCGACTCTTGGAAACCGTCGTCGACCCGACATCGGTCGGAATTTCAGGCGAACCGCCCGCAGCGAATGTGCAGGTGGTCGAGTCCCACGTCAGCGGACCGCCCCACAGTGTTCTCGACATTGCAATCCTTGGCGAGGGCTACACCCGGGAGGAGATCGACGTCTTCAAAACTGATCTGAAGCGCGCGACCGAGGTCTTCCTCGGTCATGCACCGTTCAAAGCCCACCGTAGTCAAATCAGTATTCGCGGCGTGATGGTCCCATCGCCCGAAAGAGGGTGCGACGAGCCGACCCGCGATGCGTTCCGCTCGACGCCACTTGGCGTAACCTTCAACTCCCTTGGTTCGGAACGTTACATGTTGACCGAGGACAACCGCGCGGTACGAGATATCGCCGCCAACGCTCCCTACGACGCCCTGATCATCATGGTCAACCACGATCGCTACGGCGGCGGCGGGATCTATAACCTCTTCTGCACCTTCACCGCCCACTCCGACTGGGCCGACTATCTTCTGCTGCACGAGTTCGGTCATTCATTCGCCGGCCTCGCCGATGAGTACTACAGCTCATCGGTGGCGTACAACGATTTCTACCCCAAAGGACACGAGCCCGAGGAGGCCAATATCACCGCCCTCCTCGACCCGGACAAGCTCAAATGGCGCGACCTCGTGGATCCAGGCACCGAGCTTCCGACTCCATGGGAGAAGGAGGCATACGATCGGGAGGATGCGGCCTACCAGGAAGAGCGAAAGCTGCTCAACGAAACCATCGCCGAAGCGTCGACGTCCGGCGCATCTGCCGAGAAGATCGCAGAGTTCGAAGACAACGAGGCTCGTCACGCCGCCATCCACGCTCAATGGGCGCAGGGGTATCTCGCCAGAAGTCGCTGGGTCGACAAGATCGGCGCGTTCGAGGGCGCCGGCTATTCGTCGACCGGACTCTACCGACCGGCGCTCGACTGCCTGATGTTTTCGCGAAGGGTGCAACCCTTCTGCAAGGTGTGCGAGCGAGCAGTCGAAGCTATGGTGTTCCAATTCGTGGAATAACTCGCCTCGAGATCGCCACCATTTCGCGATAACCGCGCCACGAGGGAGTTGCACACTCGAAGACAATTACCGATCATGGAGTCCTACGCATGATGGATCACAAGACGTTTGCCACGACCCTCGAGCTCAACCCGAGCTCGCGCTTCGACGTCATCGACGTCCACGCCGTGATCGAGGGTCTTTACGACGATGTGCTTGAGCCTTTTCGGCGGGTGCTCTACTTTTCCCACCACACGACGGCAGGCTTCCTCGAGCAGCGCATTGCCCACCGATTGCACGACCGCCGCGAAGGATTCGACGGCTTCGTTCGGAGCTATCAACACCTCTTTCCCCGAGATGCCGGTTATAGCCACGATGCGATGGAGCTTCGCAGCGAGCTGACGAAGGAGGAACGCCTCAATGAGCCTCCGAACGCTGACGCCCACCTCACATTCATGAGTTCGGGGCTACAAAGCTGCGTTACCTATTTCAACCGTCCCGGCCACCCGGTCTTCTTGTTGGATCTCGATGGCGTCTATCGTGGAACTGCCAGGCGACGCCAGGCAACAGTTGTGGCTTATGACCGTGAGGTGTTGGTAGCTGAGTTGGAAGCCAAGGTGCCGGTCAGTCACCACGCAATCGACTCGGTCAATTTGAGAGACGGGAGCATCGGCCTCGATCAACAAATTGACGAGATGTTACGCACCTATGGAGTCGAAAATGGCCGTCTCGACATCGTCCTCGGAACTCACGAGCGAAACGCAGGGCTCACGGTCAATGAGTACGAGACCCTGTTGATGCGTCACGACCTCGCTGAGATTCTCCGCAATCCCGTTCGATTCATGGCCCGTCAGGGGCGACATATACTCCGTGACCCTCGCGCAGTTCCGACCAAAAGCCTCGGCTATGCCCGCTACGACGTGGTGCGTATCATCAACAAGCTCATGGACGCCACCGGTCTTTCGGACTCGTCGTTCGAGGGTCTTCTGTCCCGCCTCATGGCGTTCCCGGCACAACGTCGATTGCGCTTCAAACGCAGCCTCAGCATGCCGATAAGGATCAACGAACATGGTCGTTCACAACTGGTTACCGGACGCTACCAGACACCGATCATGATCCAGTGGGCGGCGGCGCCCGGACAGGCTCGTAGGATCACACTTCGCCTCACGAGGTTCGCAAATGATTGAAATTGCCATTCCACGCGTTCATGTCATTGGTATGGGCGAAGTCGGTAGGCGCCTCGCCGGCGCTCTCCACCGCGCCGGAATTGCGGCCCTCCCCGTGACTAGAACCCAGGGCTGGGACGAAGCCCGCGAGGACCGGCATGGCATATGTCTCATCTGTGTCCGGGAAGAGGCACTCGCCGAGGTGCTCGACGCCCTCTCCGGCATCCCCTCGGAGCGGCTGGTCCTGGTTCAAAATGGGTGGATCCGGCCCTTGCTTCACGACCTCCCAAACGCGACCCGCGGTCTGATCTGGTTCACCTCCAAAGGTGAGTTCTTTCAGATCCTGCGACCCAATGCTTTCTCGGGCCCTGTCGCCGACGACCTGTCCCTCGCCCTCGCCGCAGGAGGTCTGCCAAGCGAAGGGGTCGAGGCCGGAGTCTACGACCGTCTGGATGCGGACAAGATGGGCTTCAATTGTCTCGTCGGCCTGCCACTCGCGGTCCACGGCCTGAGTCTGAAGGAGTATCTCGATGCGTTTCCGGACGAGGCGCATGCGGTCTTCGAGGAAGCCGTGGGCGCCTGCTCTGCAGCAGCCGGTGCCGAGAACAACGTCGGGGACTGGGACGCTTTTCTGGAATCAGCACGTCACCTCGGCTGGGTCAGGGTCTCAGAGGCAAAGGCCCTCGGTTTCCGCAACCAGGCAGTGGTGGCGCTGGCCGCCGAGTTCGGCCTCCCGGCGCCGGTCAACGCCGAGTTGCTGCGGAAGTACGGCGAGATATGTGCTACAACTCCGGACCGAAACGAGGAGTTGTGAGCAGGGAAACCATTTACCGTGTCAGTTTCATCAGCCAGGGCGAGGTCTACGAGGTTTACGCCCGCAACGTCTCTCAGGGCGGGCTGTTCGGATTCATCGAGATCGAGGAGTTGGTCTTTGGCGAGCGCTCGAAGCTGCTGATCGATTCATCTGAGGAACGACTCAAGAGCGAATTCGATGGAGTTCGACGGACCTATGTACCTCTGCACTCGGTTCTCCGCGTCGACGAGGTGGAAAAGGCCGGGCGCGGACGTATCACCTCCGGCGAGGGAAAGGTCGCATCCTTTCCCATGGCCATCATGCCTCCCGGGAAGAAGGGCGATGGCTAACCTGCATATCTCACCAACTATCTGCTACGGCCGGAAATCTGCAGGCTAACCGCGTACGAGCCCTTCCTCATGAAACACACAGCCGACCCTCACGTACACATAACGAGGGTTGGGGTGATCAATGGTCAAAAAAACACTGAAACGGTGGTGGACCGAGTGGCTGCGGTCAGTGTTGCTGATCGTGCTCGTCATCACATCCTTCCGTTCCGCGGTTGCGGATTGGAATGACGTTCCCACCGGTTCGATGAAGCCAACCATCTTCGAGGGCGACCGTATCGTCGTCAACAAGCTCGCATATGACTTGAAAGTCCCGTTTACCACCTGGCGTATCGTGTCATGGGCGAACCCCACACGGGGTGACATCGTCGTCCTCTATTCTCCGGTTGACCGTAAACGACTCGTCAAACGCGTGGTCGGCATCCCTGGCGACACGGTATCGATGATTGAAGACCGACTGATCGTCAATAATGTGGTCATTTCCTACTCTCCCCCACCACCCGACCTGGTGGCTGGCCCGACCCCCGGCGGTTCGGGGAAAATGATTGCTTCAGAAAACCTCGGTGATCGTTCGCACGCGGTCATGATCCCTCACGGCGCCCACTCTCGACCCAACTTCGCCCCGGTTGACGTACCCGAGGGCTCGTACTTCCTGATGGGTGACAACCGCGATGAGAGCTTCGACTCCCGCTACTTTGGGCCGGTGGCCCGCGGTCAGATCGTTGGCCGCGCCATGGTTGTCGCGGCCTCAGTCGACCCCGAGCGACATTACCTACCGCGCTGGGAGAGGTTCTTCCGCGAGCTCCGCTAACGTCGTACTCTTTTCCGATATCAAAGCGCGGATGAGGATTAAGGGTAAAGGGTTAAGAGTAAAGCCCACCCACCCCAGAGTACTCTTAACTCTTAACTCTTGACTCTTAACTTGCCTCGGACCCTGTATCAGCCTGAATCGCGTTTTCCGCCGCGGCAGAAAGCTGGTGAGATCCGCGGTTCAGGCGTCCTGGCTCTCGGCACATGCCAAAACCTGCGCCACCGACGGCTGGGGTCGGCAGGTCACGAGGAACTGGAACGCAAACAGGGTCGGCCAGACACGGGCGGCAACAGCGGCCAAGAACCCAAGGAATTTGCCCATCCGTCCGCCAACGACCGTTTCGAAAGGGACCGGTACCGGTCGAACCCTTTCGATGCGGTAGCCACAGTCCCGCAGCAGAGTGAGAAGACTCGAACGGGTAAAGAGGCGGCTATGGGTGATGTCCAGAATCCCCCTCTCGGCGTATGGGAAGCGGCCCAACAACAGGTTGAGGCGCACCGCAAAAAAAGCTACGTTGGGCGTCGAAAGCACCACCTGGAAGGGCTCACCCGCAAGTGGGTAGGGCCTCTCTGCACGATGTCGCAGGGAGACCATGAAGCCTTCCGGATCCCGGAGGTGCTCGATCAGGTCCAGCAGCAGCACACAGTCATAGTCACCCGGATCCACGGGCAGGCGGTCACGATCCAGGTCGGCGGCAACGAACTGGATGTTGCTTCCAGGCAGCGGGGCTTCGAGGTCGACGGCCGTGACACTGAGGCCCTCTTCTACGCACTGCGCGGCGACAAAGCCGGGGCCACTTCCGAGGTCGAGGAGACGGCGGGGCGCCGCCCTTCGAACCTCCTCCAAAGCCATCGCGTGCGAGGAGTATGGAACGGCGGTCTTGTCCTGATAGCGGATGGGTTTCAGGTGCCTCAGCTTGAGGCTGCAGAGCATGCCCATCTGGTGGAGTTTGAAACGGAGGGTGGAACCGACCACGTCCCGGGAGTAGCGCAAGCCAGGAACCCGGCATTCCTCGTCACCGTAGCGGGTTGGGATCGGGATCTCGACGATGCGCGCACCCACGTGAGCGGCCTGAAGCAGGATATCGGTGTCAAAGTGAAAGTCGTTGGTATTCATCTCGAAAGGGACGCTGCTCAGGAATCGGGTTGTGTAGGCGCGATAGCCGGTATGGTACTCGCTCAAGCCCTCGCCGGTCAGGCGATTCTGAAACGTCGTCAAGACGCGGTTTCCCACCCATTTGTAGAGCGGCATTCCACCTCGTCGAGCGCCACCCGGCTCCAGCATGCGCGAGCCGAGAATGACGTCGGCGTCCCCGCCGCGCCAGGTGACGATGATCTCCGGCAGCAGCTCCGGCGCATACTGACCGTCACCGTGGAGCAGAACAACCAGGTCATAACCACGATCGACGGCCATTCGGTAGCCGAGCTTCTGGTTGCCGCCATACCCCTGATTGACCGGGTTGCGCAGAACGGTGATCCGATCTTCCAGGGCGTGCTGGCGAACCCATTCCATCAGGACCTCGGCACCACGGTCATGTGACGCGTCGTCGATGCACAGGACTTGCACTGCCGGGTCCACGAAAATCTCCCCCGGAATTCGATCGAATACCGATTCGATGTGCCGCTCCGCTTCAAAAGCGACAACGAAGACCAGGATCCTGCCCAAGCCGGGTTCTCCCTGCGGTGGGCCTAGGGGTGCTTCCATCCTCCTATGGTACCTTCTGGCGAAAATCGAGATCTCGGGCTGAACGCAGCAGCCAAACGCCACCCACCAGGATCAGCAGGAGCAGGGGAAACACGCTGAACGCGCCGTTGAGACCGAGCAACAGACCCGCATTGGTCGGATGCCAGTACTCGGCGCCACCGATTTCGAGGGGCATGTAAGGTTGCATGGCGCCCGCTGCAACCCGACCGTGAAGCAGCTCGCGCCAGCTCCATCCATAGACCGGGTCATAGAAGAGGTCGGGACGTGCGAAGGGGTGCTCCTCCTGCGCAGAGGTGATCCCTGCTGCAAATTCGGCAGGTGGAGTCCAGGTAGGATTCCACCATCGAGGCGCGGCGCCATACCACTCGGGGGTCAGCGGGCCGACGACCGTCAGCACCAGCATGTTGGCAAGGGAAAGGGAGGCCAGCGTGGCTATCACCCAACGCCAGGCCCCGCGCCACGGCACCCAGACCAGAGCGAGTGCCCAAAGCGGCAGGGCAAGGATCTGGTACCTCGCAACCGCAGATGAGCCGGCGTGCCACCCGTTAAATGCGGCATTGGCGAACAGGTACATCCCGATTCCAGCGAGGATCAACCACACAATTTCGCGGCGAGGATGGCGTCTCCACCACCAGAACCCGAGACCAACGGGGGTCAGCAGCAGCAGCGGCACCTGCACCGGGAGACCGCGGTAGCGGCTCAGCAGCAGTGCAGCCACACGTTCGGTCTGTGGCACTCCGAGGACGCCGAGCGCGTGATCTTCGTCGACAAAAACTTCGTTTGTGGTGTCTGTTGCCAGTGCCAAGGGAGAACCGAAGCAGACCTGATGGTATGCAAAGAAGGCCAGCGCCGGCAATGCTCCACCGAGGAACCAGACGGCCAGCAATCGAGGTCGTTTCCAAACCCACCAGATCCCCAGCAACAACACCCACAGGATGGCGAGGTAATCACACAGCAGGGCCATACCGACGCTGAAACCGGAAACGAAAGCGGCCCGGCGATCGAGGCGCAGGGCGGCCGCCAGGCCGAGGGTCGCAAACGAGGCAGCAGTCGGGTGTCCCCAAAGCTGAGTCTGGTACGGAAGAAACGGAGTCGCCAACACCATCAGCAGGGCGACGGTGCTGGCCCGCAACTGCGAGGCCCCGAGATTCAGCGCCACCCGTCTGAGTGCCAATCCTGCCAGAGCCACTGGCACCACCGACAAAAACAGGTTGACCAGATATAGATGGAATTCCGTGCTCGCCGGACCTGGCGCAACGTTACCGAAAACACCCCAGATCCCCCTCACAACAGAGTAGACGGCACTGCCGATGAGAATTGTCCCGGGAGCCTTGTTGGCATAATAGTGGCCCGACACGAGGTCGCTCCCGGGCTGGGGCTGAATCACCCCGTTGGGTGGCGAAAAGGACCAGTCCACGGTATTCCCGCCAGTCGGTGGTGGCTCGCTCAGAATCCCATCGGGTCCACGCATGAATCGATCGATACGGAATCCCTCGCCGTCCGCTGCCGCAACCATGGCATCGAAGCGGACGTTCTGGTTCGAGGCGCCGCCGCCGTGGAAGTAGGCTCCAGAAATCACGAGCAGAAGCACCAGGACTATCTCGTGCCGGCGTACAGCTCGAGAGTTCGGCTGAGCAGGGTGTGAACCTACGTGCCCAGAGCTCACGGGGAGCAATCATCAGAGGGGCCCGCGCACCGCACCGGCCGCCCCTGGCAGTTAGGAAAGTTGGGAGATCGCACCTGACCTATTACGTCCTCAGCCAATAATATCACCGGCTTTCAGCCCTCCATACTCGGAGGCCACTCGCTATCGCTATCGATGGTCCACCTGGGATTCCGAGTCATGCATTCGATCCCGATAGCGATTGCGATAGCGATGGAGAGGTCGGTGACGTCGCCGAGCTGCAGATCTCAGCCTGAGTAAATGCCTTCAATGATCTCCGCAAAGCGTTCATTAACCACCGGGCGCTTCACCTTGAGGGTCGGGGTCAAAAATCCACCCTCGACGGTGAGCGTTTCCGGTAGCAGGTGAAACTCCCGGATTTGCTCATAACGCGCGAGCTCGACGTTGACGGCGTCCACCGCCTCCTGAAACAGCGCCAACACCTCAGGCTGTTGCAGAAGATCCTTGATGGCATCGAAGGGTACATCTTGTTCCAGAGCCCAGCGCTTCAGCTCAACGAAGTCTGGAGAAATCAGGGCGGAAATGAAGTTTCGACGGTCACCAATCAGAACCGCGACATCCACCAGCTGCGAACGTTTGAGGCGGCTCTCGATAGGCTGCGGCGCCACATTCTTGCCACCCGATGTGACGATGAGGTCTTTCTTGCGATCGATGATCCTCAGGTAGTCGTCATCGTCCATCTCGCCGATATCTCCGGTGAGCAGGAATCCCTCTGGGTCGAACACCTTGGCGGTCTGTTCGGGTTTGCTCCAGTAGCCCATCATCACACTCGGGCCCTTGACCAGTACCTCGCCGTCTTCGGCCAGCTTGACCTCGAGGTTTTCGAGGGGTCGTCCGAGCCATCCCCGTCGAATTTCACCAGGTTCGATGCTGCCAACGATGATGCACGGCGAGGTTTCGGTGAGCCCGTACGCGTCCACCATCGGCACACCGAGGGCGTGGAAGAAGTCGGCCACGTACCTTGGCATTTCGGCAGCTCCGGTGATACACAGCCGCACCCGACCGCCGAGGCCGCCTCGAATCTTCGAGAGCACCAATCGGTCCGCCAGCCCGTGCCTGAGCTTCAGACCGAATCCAGACGCGTTGCCGGTAATGCGAAAGTCGTTCGCCTCACCTCCGACCCCGAGCGCCCAGTGGAACAGCTTTCGCTTGACCGGCGACGATGCTTCGACCCGTTCGACGACCTTCTGGTAGACCTTTTCGTAGACCCGGGGCACGGCGAGAAAAATGGTCGGGGCGATCCGTCCGACGAGGGCGCCCACATGCTCGACCGTGCAGTAGGCCTTCGACGTGGAGTGCTGCATATAACAGTACCCAGCTATCCGCTCTGCGACGTGGCACAGCGGGAGAAACTCGAGGGCGAGATCGGTACGGTCTCCGTGGAGCCGGCGATTGGTGAAGGTGGCGTTCTGAACCAGGTTGTGGTGGCTCAGCATGACACCCTTCGGTTCGCCGGTTGTGCCCGAGGTGTAAATAATCGTTGCCATCTTCTGATCATCAACCGTTGCGGCGCGGTCCCAAAAGCGTCCTTCCGCACAATCGTCTTCGCCACTCGCGAGTTCTTCGAAGTCGAGGACATGGTCAGCTCGATCTCCCTCGATCTGAATGACGTGCCGCAGGCTCGGGCACTTGTCGCGAATCTCGAGCAATTTCGCCACCTGGACCGGGTTCTCCGCGACCGCCACAACGGCACCCGAATCGTTGACCTGGTAGGCAAGTTGGGCTGAAGAGAGCGTCTGGTACACGGGCACGTCGACGGCACCCAGATCCAGCACCGCGAGATCCACCATGTGCCACTCGGGGCGGTTGTCCGAGAGCAGCAGAACGCGGTCGCCGTTCGTGACGCCGAGCTCAGCCAGTTCACTCGCCAGCGCACACGTGCTGGCGAAAAAATCCTCGGTGGAGAGCACCCGCCGACCCGAGGGGGTCCAGTGGGAATAGTGTTCGGCACGCGGTGCGTCGACCTCGTGGCGGTATAGGTCCAACACAGTACGGTCGACCATGGCAGTGTCTCCGGCTGTTTTCAACGGATGGTAGCACGTCGCTGTGTAAAGGGTTAAGAGTTAAGGATGGGGTGGGTGGGTGGCAAAATCCGAAATCCGAAATTGAAGATGGGTGGGCTTTACTCTTAACTCTTTACTCTTTACCCGCCCGCAGACGCGGGCGTCAATCGAGATGGCCGCGATCGGAGTCGCCCATCTCGACGCCGCCATCCGGGAAATACTCGGACCAGCGGCGGGTGACAAGCTTAGCGGTGTCGGGGTCGCAGAAGAGCTCTTTTGGATAGGGCGGTTTCATACGTGCATCGATGACGATCGGAAGTGTGTAGGAGAGATGGTGACGTTTGACTTTTGTTCGGGCCGCGTAAATATCGGCGGCAGGTTCAAAGCGGGTGAAAGTGGTCCATAGGAAGTTGATCGGGCTCGCCGCGGCACGCTCCGGCTCATCCGTGAGCACGACCAGCGGCCAATCTGCAAAAGCTGGATGGGCGGCGAGGCGCGAAGGGGCTTCGGGTTCGTCACCGAAGCTCGGACCACCAACCACCAGGCATCCACCACAGAAGGGTCGCGCCTCCCCCACTCCGGCCGGTAGCTCTGACACCGAGAACTCTCTCGGCAGAGTCCTGACCGGCTCGCCGAGACCGAGCAGAACGCCCTTCGAACCCATGTTCACCTCGGGGCCCGTGTAATCGAGAGTGTCCATCGAGACGTTCGAAAATACGTAAAGATCGGTCTCCGGCTGGGTCCGTTCCAGGACGTGTTCGAGAGTGCGAGAAAAGTCCCTGAGATCGACCATGCTGTCGGTGACGAGGAGGAACTTGGTCAGACTGAGCTGCCCCTCACCAAGGATTCGAAATGCCGATGCCATTGCTTCGCGGCTGTAACGTTGGCGAACCACCGCCGCGGCCAGCGAATGGTAGCCCGTCTCGCCGTAGGACCACAAGGATTGGACGGCCGGCATCACCAAGGGGAAGAGCGGCGAAAGCAGCTCCTGCAGGAGGTCACCGATGAAGAAGTCTTCCTGGCGCGGCTTCCCGACGACGGTCGCAGGGTAAATCGCGTCACGGCGGTGGGCCAGGTGCTCGACCCGGAAGACCGGGTAGTCGTGACGCAACGAGTAGTAGCCATAGTGGTCGCCGAACGGTCCTTCAGGGCGCCGCTCGTCCGACGCCACCACCCCGCTGAGAGCGAACTCGGCATCGGCCACCAGCGGATGAGGACCAGGCCCTGCACATCGCCGGATTCGGCGACCGGCGAGCAGCGATGCCAGGATGAGCTCGGGGACATTCTCGGGCAGAGGCGCCACCGCGGCCAGTATCAACGCCGGCGGTCCGCCGACAAACACCGTGACCGGAAGCTCCTCGCCGCAGGCCGCCGCGTGCGCATGGTGGAAGCCGCCACCCTTGCCGATCTGCCAGTGCATACCGGTCGTCCTGGCGTCGTGGACCTGCATCCGGTATATCCCGAGGTTGTGGCCGGCGCCGTCGGGGTCTTCGGTGTAGACGAGGGGCAGGGTTACGAAAGGGCCACCGTCCTCGGGCCACGAGGTGATGACCGGCAACCGGCCGAGATCGACATCTCGGGTCTCGACTTCGCGCACTGGCCCCGAACGGGTCGACTTCGTTCCGAGCTGCAGACCGGCGGCCACCAGGTTCCTGGCCGACCACAACGAGCCGAAATCGGGGGGAAACGACCGCTGTGCAAATTCAACGGCTCGGCGCACGAGCTGGGCCGGTCGGCGGCCGAAGGCCATCTCCGCCCGGCGAGCAGTCCCGAAAAGATTTGTCGCGAGCGGGAAATCGCTGCCCTCGACCCGGGTAAATAAAAGCGCCGGTCCGCCGGCCGCGATGACCCGACGATGGATCTCTGCCACCTCGAGTCGAGGGTCAACCACCGCTTCGACCTCGACGATGTCGCCATCGCGGCGGAGATGAGAAATGAATGCTCTCAGATCGGGGAAACGCATTTCGTCCACCCGAGGAACATAGTGCAATGCGTCCGAAATACCTACCTCCTCTTGACGGTACGTTACGGCGCGCCTTCGGCGCTTGTGTCTCACCACCGCCAGCTCGTGTCAGATGGGCTCGCCTGAAGGCGAGCCTTCGGCCACTCTGAGCTGTCGTCGGCGGGGAGAGCAGCCCGATGCGAGCTAACGCCGCAGATCACTGCAGATTTTCGGACGCAGCAGAAAGTTGGTGTTATAAGCGGGTTAAGAGGTACAATTAAAGAAGCGAGGGCGCAAGGCGTGTTGTTCACAAATGCAACAGGTGCCGAGGAGGGTTTCACTCTGCAGGATCAGGGGCGGAATCTGCAGCCATGAGCAGCTTCGAATCGTCAACCATCGAGCTGGGCCAGGAGAGGTCTCCCCAGTTTGAGCGTCTGTTGACGAGCATCTCGCATCACTTTCTGCGTCTCGATGCCACAAACCTGGAAGTTGGCATCGTTGGTGCCCTTCGAAGCATCTGCGAAGCCTCCGGTGCCGACCGTGCGGTCCTGCTCGAGATATCAAAAAACGGGACGGAAAAGATCGCGTCCGCCCATACCTATTCAGACGACGACGTCTCGTGGACACCCGACGGGCTCAAGGGGCAATCGATTCTGCAGATGAGCTGGCTTGCGGACCGTCTCATGCGACGCGAGATCATTCACATTTCCTCGTTGGAGGAGCTCCCCGCATCTGCGGGCCCCGAACGCGGATTCTTCAATGCGCAATCGCTGCAGTCGGTGGTGTGCGTCCCATTGTTCTCAGATGGCGATCTGCAGGCCATCACCTGTTTCGCAGCCCAAGAAGACAAGCAGGACTGGCGTCCCGCCCATCTCGGATTCTTCCACGGAGCCACCGAGATTCTCGGCTCGGCGATCTATCGCTTGCGCACCGAGCTTGAGCTCGCTGCGAGCCGCGAACGGCTCGAACTCGCCCACCGTGCCGGCCAAAGTACGGCATGGGAGTGGCAACCGGACGATGACTCGCTGACTTTCTCGGGCATCACCGAGGTCTTTGGCGTCCCGGACCACTTGCTCCCCAAGACCGGCAAAGAGCTGCTGGAGTTCATCCCTTCCGCGGACCACAAGGCTATCTCAAGCAATTTTTCCAAGGTCTTCTCAACGGGAGAACCGTACGAAATCGAACACCGATTCAATGTCCCGGGACGAGGCATCGTCTGGGCGATGGTTCGCGGCCAGGTCCAGATGGGCTCCGATGGCCGGGTCGAGAAGGTGGTCGGTGTGTCCGCGGACATCACCAAACGCAAGCAAGCCGAACAGGGCCTACAACGCGCCAAGGAGCACGCCCAGGTCACACTTTCGTCGATCAGCGACTGCGTCGTCCGCACCGACGCGGGCGGCCGTATCGACTTCCTCAACCCTTCGGCCGAAAAGCTCTTGGGCGTGAGGCTTCAGCACGTCCAGGGACAGATGCTGTCCAGGTTCTACCGGAGCATTTCCGCCGACACCCGAAATCCGAGGCCCAACGTCGTCGAAAACTGTCTCGCGTCGCGACACGTTATTGAGCCCGCGGAAGCCTCGCTTCTGGTCCTCGAGGATGGTTCAGAACTCGCGGTTCGCGAGAGTGCCGCACCCATTATTACCGAGAGCGGTGACCTCGCCGGGGCCGTCCTGGTCTTCACCAATGTCTCGCAGCTGCGATCCTTGCAGCAGCGTATGGAGCACCTCGCAAGCCACGATCCGCTGACCGGTCTGATCAACCGTCGCGAGTTCGAGCTGCGGCTGGCAGAGGCAATCAGCGATGCGGCAAACAGCTTTCGTCAGCACATTCTCTGCTATCTGGATCTCGACGAGTTCAAGCTGGTCAACGACACCTGCGGCCACGGGGCCGGAGACGAGCTTTTGCGCCAGCTCACCTCGGTCCTGAGTGCGGTGAGTCCGAAGGGCAACACTCTTGCCCGGCTTGGTGGCGATGAGTTCGGGATGCTGTTCATGAATTGCAACCCCGACGAAGCAACAGCGCACGCCCAATCCCTTCTCGATGCGGTTCGCCAGTACCGGTTTCAGTGGGAAGGACAGATCTTCGAAGTCGCAGCCAGCATCGGCATCGTTCCGGTGGTCGGCGGCAACGGCAATCTTGCCGAGCTCCTCAGCGCCGCCGATTCCGCCTGCTACGTGGCCAAAGACAGAGGCCGCAACCAGATCCACGTCACTCGAATTGATGACTCCGCCGTACGAATCCGCCACACCGAAATGCTGTGGGTGGAGAGAATCAACCGTGCCCTCCACGAAAACCGCTTCCGACTTTTCAAGCAGCCGATACTCCCCCTCCAGAAGAAAGACGCGCCCAAATACCACGAGTTGTTGCTGCGGCTGGTAGATGCTGAAGGCAATATCGTCGCACCGAACCAGTTCATCACCGCAGCGGAACGCTATCGGATGATGCCGGTCATCGATCTCTGGGTCGTCGGCGCGGCGCTGAAATCTATCGGCACTCTCGCCAACTCGGCCGACGAGAATACGACTGCATTTACAATCAACCTGTCGGGACAGAGCTTCGGGAACGTTGAGCTCAAAGCGCTCATTCTCGGGCAGCTCGACCACCTCGAGATCCCGCCCCAGAGGGTGATGTTCGAAATCACCGAAACTGCAGCGATTTCCAACCTTTCGCAGGCCCTCGATTTTATGAAAGCTCTCCGCGCACGAGGATTCCGTTTCATTCTCGACGATTTTGGGAGTGGCCTGTCCTCATTCCGATACCTGAAAAGCCTCGACATCGAGTTTCTCAAGATCGACGGCGAGCTCGTCCGTGAGATCGCCACCGACCCGATACAGCGGGAGATGGTGGCTGCGATTCACCGGATCGGGGAATCGATGGGAATCCAGACGATCGGCGAGTGGGTCGAAAACTCGGCGATCGAACGGACCCTGACCGAGATCGGCGTCGACTATGCACAGGGCTGGGGGATCGGCCGGCCGGAAGCGTTTGTCGAGTAAAGACCTCCCCTTTCCAGCGTCATGAGAATTGCCGCATTGCGGCATTTTGATTTCTTCGACGCCTACAATTCCAACAGCAGACCCAGGTTGCGACTCATCCTCCCTCCGTTTCCTCGATCTCCAATATTTCGAGTACTTTGGGTCCTCGACACAGATCTGCCCATCAACCCAACCGCTTGACACCGTTGCCGCACTGCGTTATATAAAAGTGGACGCCGCAGAGCGGCATTCCGTTCCCAGAATTGCCCGCCGTGTTGGAGAAACGCCATGATCAGACTCATCAAACGTTACGGGAGCCGTAAGCTCTACGACACTGAGGAAAGCCGATATGTGTCGCTCGATGAGCTCGCGGGGTGGATCCGAACAGGTCAGCAGATTCGGGTCGTCGACAACAAGACCGACGACGACGTCACATCGCAGACTCTGACGCAGATCATTTCCGAAGAGGGCCGCAAGGGCACCGCCCTGCTCCCCAACGAGCTCCTCCATGAGCTCATCCGGATCGGCGAGCAGGCTGTCTCGTCGGGCGTCGAGCAGCTGCAGACCAGAATGGATCGGCTCGTCCAGGCCTCGATTGATCGCATCGGCCCGGTGCGCCGCGCACGCGAAGAAATGGGACGGCTCCGAGAACGTCTCGAGGATCTCGAGAGTTCCCTCGCAGCCATCGATACCGGCGGCCAGGACACGGCAGACCCTTCACCGGACTCGAAAGACCCTTCCTGAACGGTCGAGGATGATCGCCTCCCACACGTCAACAGCCAAGATCGGGCTCGCTCTAGCAGGCGGCGGACCTGAGGGGGCGATTTACGAGATCGGCGCCATACGAGCCCTCGACGAGTCGATTGAGGGACTCGACCTGAATGACCTTCATATCTACGTGGGAGTCAGCGCAGGAGCGTTCATCTCATCGTGTCTCGCCAATAACCTGTCGACGGCCCAGATGTGCCGAGCCGTTGTCAAACCAGAACCCGGCGAGCATCCATTCGTGCCCGAAAACTTCCTCACGCCCGCGGTCGGGGAAATGGTTCGTAGTGGACTCAAGGTCCCGCGTTTGCTGGTGGAAGCATTCTGGAAAATGCTTTCCCACCCCACAGAGTTGAGCCTCTTCGAGCCCATGACCCGCCTTGCCAGGGCCCTGCCTGTCGGCATTTTCAAAAACGAACCTATCCGAGAGTACCTCGCAAAGATCTTCAGCATGTACGGCCGCACCGACAACTTTCGCGAGCTCAAGCAAAAGCTGGTACTCGTGGCCACCGATCTCGACTCGGGGCAACCGGTCCGTTTTGGCGAACCCGGTCTGGATCATGTGCCGATCTCAAAGGCGGTCCAGGCATCCACAGCTCTGCCCGGTCTCTATCCCCCGGCACTCATCGATGGTCGCTACTACGTGGACGGCGTCCTCCTGAAAACAGTCCACGCGTCAGTTGCGCTCGAGGAAGGTGTCGACCTCGTGCTGTGCGTGAACCCGATCGTGCCCGTCGACACATTCCGCTCGGTCGAACTCGGAGTCATGCGCCGTGGTCAGCTCATCGATCGCGGACTGCCGACGGTGCTCGCCCAAACTTTCCGCACCCTCGTCCACTCTCGCATGGGGACCGGTCTGGCGGCTTACGAAACCAAATATGCCGACCGGGACGTGCTCGTCTTCGAGCCAAGGCGTGACGACTACACCATGTTCTTCACCAACGTTTTTTCTTTTTCAAGCCGCAAAAAAGTGGTCGAGCATGCCTATCAGAGTACCCGCCGCAAGCTGCTGCGCAATCGGCACCGCATCGAGCCCATCCTCGAGCGGCACGGGCTCCGCCTCCGCACTGAGATTCTCGAGGAAGAGCGGGACCTCTGGGAGTCCGTTGATCTCCATGGCCGGCGACGATCGACGTGGTACGTGAAGGAACGCCTCGACAAGACCCTCGCGAAGATCGAAGCCCTGGTCGCCGAGCAGCCGACGTAACTACTGTTGGTTTAGTTTCACCACCAAAAGAAGAAAAGAGAGGCAGAACTGACGTGCCAACGGCACGTCGGCC
>Ga0209013_10001327_pt1 | contig 22813 bp, 19 predicted proteins | sample Cruoilmetagenom2_FD_187291 | JGI IMG/M metagenome (GOLD analysis project Ga0209013, IMG submission 187291) | Oil polluted marine microbial communities from Coal Oil Point, Santa Barbara, California, USA - Sample 2 (SPAdes) (version 2) | ecosystem: Environmental > Aquatic > Marine > Oil seeps ... | reverse complement strand
TTTCACTTCAGATGACATTTGGTCACAAAAGTTACTTTCAATTTCTTACCTCATTGGTATGTACATTTTAGCTCAATTAAACTCATTATCATAAATGCGGGACTGAAGCTTCAGAACGTGTTACATAAGAAAATACTTTAAGAGACAAAACCCCAATGTTAAAAGGTATATATATTCAATCCTAAAATATTTCCCCCACCTCTATTGCCTTATTAGTATAAGAAGCATAAAGATTCACTAAAGGTAAATTCCTAAGTGTATACTCATTTTACTTTTGAAGATAGAAATAATGAGAAAAATCTCCTCAGAATATTTACTCTGAGGAGATTCGTTTCATTTTCTAGTTATTTTTTTAAGTCTTCAATAGATGTGATGTCCATATATGCTGGTACAACTAATCCAATTTTCACACCTGTCATGCTTGTACCAAGGTCTTCGAATTTGCCATCGAATTTTTCAGCATACGTAGCATGTGTTAACGGTAACCAACCAGCAAGTGATGCATCTGCACTACCGTCTGCAACAGCTGTCCACATTGGACCGGCTTCCACTTGAAGCATCGTTACGTCATAGCCCAGACTTGTTAAAACACTGCTCATAACGTTCGTGCTAGCAATTTCACTATCCCATGCAACGTAAGCTAGTTTAATTTCATCCCCGTCAACTTTTTCAATACCGTCTGTCCACTCTGCAACTTTTTCAGTATTTGCATCGATCCAAGTTTGCGCAGCTACTTCTGGTTTTTCACCGTCTTTAATAGCAATCATAACTTCGCCCATGTCATCTTCAGACCAGTTGAAATTAGAAAGAACTTGGTGTGCTTCTGGCAAGTCTTTTTGTAATCCAGTACGACCAATAGTATGAATTTCTTCTTCTCCACCATATGAACCTTTTGGATCTTCAAGATATTTTAAATCATATTCTGCAAATTTCCAGTGAGGAGTCCAACCCGTTACGACAATTGGTTCTTCAGCATCATATGCTTTTTTTAGAGAGGCTGTCATTGCAGCACTTGAACCACTTACAAGGTCCCATTCATCTAATTCATAATCTGTAATAGCTCGTTCTGTTGCTTCCATAATTCCAGCTCCAGGATCGATACCAGTAATTTTGTAGTCAAGCGATTCCCCTACTGAATTTGCATTGGAATCTGAAGATGTTGAATCTTTTTTATCATCTGTATCTCCACATGCTGCTAATCCGAGTGAAAGTAATGCAACTGCGCCAAGACCTGTTATTTTTTTTGCTAATGTCATAATGTATTTCCCCCTAGTTTTTTCTTTCTATTTCCAGCGTACTGCGTGACTCTATCCAGTATAATCGCTACGATTACGATAGATAGTCCAGTTTCTACGCCAACTCCTGTTTTCAATTGTGTAACGGACCGGTAAACCTCTTCACCAAGTCCGGGTGCACCTACCATCGAAGCGATTACTACCATTGATAGAGCTAACATAATACTTTGATTTACCCCAGCCATAATAGTAGGTTTCGCTAGTGGAATTTGGATTTTAAACAAACGCTGCCACGTCGTTGAACCAAATGCTTCAGTTGCTTCTATTAAATCTTTTGGCACTTGTTGAATACCCAACATTGTTAAACGAATTGTAGGAGGCATTGCAAATATGACTGATGCTACAACTCCCGGTACGACTCCAATGTTGAAAAAGAAAATTGCCGGTATTAAATAGACGAACGCAGGCATTGTTTGCATTAAATCTAATATTGGATTTACTACCTTTCGTACGCCTGCTTTTTGTGAACCAAGAATCCCTACAGGAATACCAATTACTAGCGCGAACATGACGGAAGTAAGTACTAGCGTTAACATTTGAAGCATTGGGAACCAATACCCTAAATAATCAATGAATAATAAGCCAATCAGTGAAAAGAAGGCAATCTTTCTCGTAGAAATAATGCCAGCGATTAGAGCAAAGATGAAAGCTAGTAATATAGAAGGAACTAAATCCAATATATCTACTGAACCTTCTACTACTCCTTCTAATACATCTGCAAATCCGTCTAGGCCTGTCCCAAACGTATCTACTAACCAGTCAACACCTGTATCAATCCAATCGGCAAAAGGTAGGCGAGGTAATAGTTCATCCATTTTACTTCACCTCCGTATGTTGTTCAGTGGAATCCATCGTTCCATCTTTGTTTATAAAATCATTATCACCAGACAATGCACCTATAAGGGCACCACGAATGATAATCCCTTGCATCTTTTGATCCTCGTTGATAACTGCAACTGGAATGTTTGCTGTGGACACTACATCAAATAACTCCGTAAGCACTGTATCTGGTAATATCATCGGAAGGTCTGATATAAGGACATCATTCAGCGTCTTCTCTGACTCAATAGCTCCTAAAGTATCCTGCGCAGTTACAGCTCCTAGTAAGCGATTGGCATTATCTACTACATATATAGAAGAAATACCTAATTGCTTCATCAATCGCAGTGCAACACGAGGACCACGATCAATTTTTACAGTGTCAGCTTTTTTCATAATGTGACCCGCAGTTAGTACTTTAGATAAATCGACGTCTTCTACAAATCGTTCGACATATTCATTGGATGGGCTCATTAGAATCTCTTCAGGTGATCCAATCTGTACAATTTCTCCATCTTTCATTAGCGCTATACGGTCACCAATACGAAGTGCCTCATCTAGATCATGCGTAATGAAAATAATTGTTTTTTGCATATCGTGATGGAGCTGAAGCAACTCATTTTGCATATCTTTTCGAATAAGGGGATCTAATGCACTGAACGCTTCATCCATAAGCAAGATATCAGGGTTATTTGCCAGTGCTCTAGCTAGCCCGACACGCTGTTGCATACCCCCACTTAGTTGTTTTGGATACTGATCCTCATATCCCGCAAGCCCAACAAGTCTTAATGATTCTACTGCTTTTTCATTTCGTTCTTTTTTAGAAACCCCTTGAATCTCTAGCCCATATTCTGTATTTTCAACGATCGTTTTATGTGGAAATAGGGCAAAGTTTTGAAATACCATCCCAATTTTCTTTCGCCTTACATCACGAAGCTGCTCTTTATTCATCTGAACAATATCCTTGCCATCCAGTAATATTTGCCCCATCGTTGGATCTATTAATCTATTAAGCAGTCTAACTAATGTAGATTTACCACTTCCAGATAATCCCATTATAACAAAAATTTCACCCTCATTGACATCAAAGGAGACTTGTTTCACACCTACCGTTGCACCAGTTGCTTTCAAAATTTCACTTTTTGATTTGCCTTCTTTCAGCATCTGTATAGCACGGCTACTACTTTTACCAAAAATCTTAGTAGCGTTTTTTACCACTATTTTTTTATTTATGTATTCCTCACTCATATCTTCACTCCTTACCGTCCGAAAAACCCGAACCCAATTTATTATATAGGTATTTACATATAATTTCAACAGTTAAAACTATATTAATTGTTTGTACAGTGAAAACTGTACGTAAATTATTTAAAAAAATTGCTTTTTGGGTAAGGATATAATACATTTAAATTTAGTTAGCTGGATGATATGAAGAAAGCTAATTTCAGTGGAGGGAACGTATATGGACGACCATGAAAAATTAGATAAAGCACGAGAGCGAATTATAGAAACTATTGCCCAAAACATACATTTATACGGCTTGGTACCTTCTGCAGGTAGACAATTCGGTACAATGTTTTTTCAAAATGAACCATTAACTTTAGATGATATGACAGAAAAATTAGGCATGAGTAAAACAAGTATGAGTACTTCTGTCCGAGCATTGTCTGAGCTTAAATTGGTTGAGCGCGCCTGGAAAAAAGGCGTTCGAAAAGATTTATATAAAGTGACGGATGATTGGCATCAAAGCTTTATTGATTTGTTTTCTATTAAGTGGCAGAGATCAGTTACACTACATTCAGCAGCAATTAAGAAATCACTTGCTGAATATGAGGAACTATTGCAAGACCCGGCCCTTAATGATGAATTACGTGAATTGATTGAAATTGATATTGATAAGCTCAAGTATATGAAAGATTACTACAACTGGCTTGAACGTGTCATAGATGCATTTGAGGACCAACGAATTTTTGATTTGGTCCCTAAGTTTGAAGGGTCTAAGGAAAATACTAAAAACTAAAGGATTCATAATAAAACCCCAAATAATTGGTACTTTTCGAAGTACCAAACATTTGGGGTTTTTGTGACTCTTTGCGAGATATATGCGTCTTCACGTAAAACGACTATCTATTGACAAGGAACAACAACTAGCTGGTGAAGTGAATGTTGAGAAGCACGTTGTTGGCACACAAGAAAGTGTTGAAGTTCCAGTAGAGCACGAAGAAGTGTATATTAAAAAAACGTGCAGTAGTTGATGAAAACGCCACTGGAGATATAGTAGACGATGGCAAGACAATTCTATAACCCCAACCACCAATTGATGGTTGGGGTTATATTTATTTAATATGTAAGCAAGGAAAATCATCATTAGGAGATCGAGTCCCCCATTTTTTGTTTGTCTTTTATAAAGGGGTTTCAAGCAATGGAGGCATCTCTTTCAAAGTTCGATGGAGCCCCCGTTAATTCGTTTGTATCCTCGCAATTTGCTTAAGTTTTCCACAAGTTGAAGTGCCGCAAGATCTTTTGCTTTTGCTTCGATCATAATATCTGCAGACTTCCCATAATCTTTTAACGCTTTTATAAAAGGAAGAGCAAATTCCATATCCACATAATCAGAATGAGCGCGAATCTGCTTTTCGGATTTTGGAGAAGATAAGTGAAATTTCGGTGCCTTTCCAGTAATCTCCCATGTGGCAAAGATGCGGGGCAATAGTTCTTCCCAACTGTCATTTCCGTTGTTCGTAAAATGATGATGGTAGTCGAACACGAAAGGAACGCTTTGTTGCTCGCAAATATGCAATGTCTCTTCGGCGGTATACGTCTTGTCATCGTTTTCCAGGGTGGTTTGCATACGAATAGGTTCCGTCAGCTTAACAAAATTTTGATGAAATCTAGCAATCGCATCCAACTTATTCCCATACATACCTCCCACATGAATATTAGTATTTGCATCCCTCTGTAATCCCATCGCTTCCAACATTTCAAAGTGATAGGTCATATCAATAATCGCATTGGTCGTAATCTCTTCCTTTGCACTTGTAAACAAAGTAAATTGATTGGGATGGAAACTGACACGTAAATGATGCCGCTGAACTAATGTCCCTATCTCTTGATACAGTTTACGTAAAGGCGATATAAACTCCCAGTTCACCTCTGGATGGGTGGCTAGCGGAACAAGCGAAGATGACATTCGATAAAGATCAATGCCAATTGCAATATTATAATGAAGTATTCGAATCGTGTTCTTTAAATTTTGTGTTGCAAGATAAAGTAGCTTCTTCTTTCTCGCTTCCTCCTCCTGTTTCTTCCAGTTTTTAAATGTCATTGTTCTTGATGGTGATGCTTCCCATAAAGCTTGCGCAGTCGACACATATCCAAATCTTAGTATCATCGTTTCATCTCAACCTTTGTATGTAAATGTTTTAGGAATGTAGGAAAGTTTATATACCTAAGAAAGTCTCTATTAAATTGTAATACTGAAATGGTATGACGAGCAGAATTTATTTTTGATCTCTTTTAGAGTTTATAAATACTGAGTTTTAACTAGTTAACCCCTTTTATTTTAACCGTTGTATGATTAATTATTCGCCGTGTGCACTTTGTTTTATGTTTGTTGAAAAATAATCACAAAAAAGAAACACTCACGATTGTTTTAAACAACGTGAATGTTTCATAAGTAGTGAGAAATCCTATTATTTATTCATCCTTGAAAGAAAATCTCCAAGCAAATCATCTAAGCTTTCTGTTTCGATATTCTCCTCTGAATCTTCTACTGTGGTCGCGTGCTCTTGTTTTGCTTGCTCCCAGTCAAAGTTCATCAAATCATCTTCTAGTTCTTCAACAGGAAATTCCTGTAGATTTCCCTCTGGTTCAGTCAAAACATTAGAATTAGTACTAGTGTTAAAATCATCATCATCTTCTTTTCCAGTAGGCTCGACTTGTAAGTATAAGGCTTGGTCAATGTCTAAAGCATTGCTGTTTAGAGAGGCTAGAATAGACATAGCACGAACAGGATCTGACAATAGATGATAGACAATATTCCCCAGCATAGCTTCTGAGTGTGCATGTTTAAGCCAGTTACGTTGTTCCTTACTTAACTGTTTCGGCATAGGAATGGTGATAGTTTCTCTATCCTTAGATAAGGAGGTACTTACCCCTTCCATAACAAACTCTGCCATTTTACTTGAAAAGTTTCTTCTTTCAATCTCTTTTAACTTTTGCATTTGCTTTAAAATGTGATCAGGAGTGTCAGAGGGCAGACGGAAAGTAATTGCTTGCCCTCTTTGAATACCAGCGTTCCTCGATTTTTCCATGAAATCACCTTATTTTTCTACTTTTTGTTTCAACGCTTCATTACTTTTTATGTCTTTCTTATTTTTTCTAACAAAATCAGAGATTAATTTGTGATAAGCATTTGCCATCATCCATATGCTCTCTTTTTCATCTTCAAAGAATTCAATATTATAACCATTTAAGTTGTTATTAAGTGTTTTAATATACTCTTTTAACACGATTGCTCCGCCGCCTACAAAATAGCAGATCTCTGTTTGCGAATTTTTTTGCCAAACATTACGTAGGTGACGATATTCTTTCTTAGCTAAGTCTAAAAGAATTCGGTCGGTAATATCGTGAACGCTTGTACGACTACCATTTACCATAATGTGATTGCGATCATTTTTTCTAGTGATAATATCCACTACATCTCTACGGCTATCTAATTCTACACCATGTTTTAATCTAATTTCTTCTCGAATAGACTCTAGTGCCTCTGATACACCTAGATTGAATCCCTGTGCTTTATCATCATCTACATTACGATTCTTGATAACTGCCACATCAGTTGATAAACCACCAATATCTTGAATTAAGATACTTTTATCTACCAAATCTCTATTTATAATGTTTAAATCATTATCCATTATTAAGTTTATATATGCAGCAAATCCTTCAGGATATATTTTCACTTCATCAAATTTAATATTTACTTTTAAGCCTTGGTATTTAGGTGTCACTAAAAATTCTACTTGGTGAACTGATCCCAATAGCTGCGAACGATAGCCTACATCTTTTCCTTCTTTTACTTCACGAAGTGGTAAACCAGTACCTAAAGTGTAGTTTGCATCTATGATATTATTGTTTCTTTTAAATAGATCGGAGTTTTCTTCTCTAACTGCATCTAAAGCTAAAGTTGCAAATAACATTACTAATGTTTGATCTTCCTCTGATTTGTTGCTACCAGGATCTAGTTCAGTTGCATTATCACTTTTAGTTGCTAAGCTACCAACACGGTAGATTATACTGTTATCGTTTAGAGCAGGGGAGTGCACTTTAATATGAATTCCTTCAATTGGATCCTTATCGTTCAGCTCTTCTATTCCTATTACTGGTCTATCTTCTGTTGATACCGCAATAACATTAGGGATATTGAGTTCATAATCTAACTTTCCAAATAAAGCTTTAACTGAGTCATTTCCTACATCGATTGCACAAATTCTTGAAGTATTCATCAAATCATCCCTTCATCTATATGTTTTACCATTTTAAGGTTATCTTATTGACTATGCTTGGTCAATCCACCAAAAGTTGTATTCAAATTGTACACATTAATTTTAATTTAGTATACATTCCACACATTTTTGTTTACAAGTACACTAAATTGTACACATACCTTTAAGACTTAATGTACACCTGTTTGTATACATGTTTACTTATTTGTAAACACATCGTTTTCTTTTTGTGTACTTGTATACATTTTGGGATACTTCATGAAAAACGAGTTTAGGTGTATTTACAAAAGTTCTTTAGTTCTTTTACTACAACAAAATACATTGCAAATAAAAGAACTATATTCCTATGAATAGATAATAATTAGGATTATTAATATTCCGATATTCCAATTTAGGTTTTAATACCCCTATTAAGTAGTATAATCTGCTAAACAAGCTTTCATATAAGAATCCAAAAACAAGGTGCTTAAAACGAGTTTATAGAACTCAAAATATAGAAAGAGAGTCTATAAAAAAGACCAAATAAAGCTAATACGCCACATTTGGTACATTATTTTATAGACTCTCTATTCAATCATCAAGATTTCTTTAATATCCTCTTCTGACATTGCAGACAAAGAGTTCTCACCTGAGTGAATAACTTCATCAATAAGACTTTGTTTTTTATGCTGTAGCTGAGTAATTTTTTCCTCTATAGTACCCTTAGCTATTAACCGTATGACATGCACTTCGTTTTCTTGACCCATTCGATGAGCCCGGTCAGCAGCCTGCTGCTCCACTGCTGGATTCCACCAGAGGTCATATAGAATAACTGTATCTGCTCCGGTTAGATTTAACCCAGTTCCCCCTGCTTTTAACGAAATGAGAAGTAGACTCCCTTCTCCGTTATTAAAGCGATCGCATAATTCTACCCGTTCTTCTGATGGTGTTTGTCCATCTAAATAGAAATAAGGAGTCCCCTCTCGTATAAGTCTCCCTCTAATAATGCCTAGCATCTGTGTAAACTGCGAAAAAATGAGCACTCTCCTACCAGATATTCTACATTCTTCTAATAACTCCATCAACTGTTCAAATTTAGCTGAACTTCCCTTGTAGCCCTCTAAAAAAAGAGCGGGATGGCAACATAGCTGACGAAGTCTCGTCAAACCTGCTAAGATTCTTATACGGTTTCGTTGAAGTTCTCCTTTTTTCAAATGCTTCAGTGCATCCTGTTTAAGTTCAGCCAAATAAGCAGCATATAACGTTTTTTGCTCCAATTGTAATTCGGAGTAGAGCATTGTTTCTGTTTTTTTTGGTAATTCCTTCAATACATCCTGTTTCATCCGACGCAATATAAATGGCCGTACTCGTTTCCCAATATTACTGCGACTTAATTCACTAAAAGCTCTTCTGCCAGGTAATAGTTCGGGAAAGACGACATGGAATATAGACCAGAGCTCCTCTAATGAATTTTCAATCGGTGTTCCTGTTAAGGCAAATCGGTATTCTGCTTTGACTATCTTTACTGCTTTCGCGGTCTTCGTTACGGGATTTTTAAACGCTTGGGCTTCATCTAAGAACAATGTATGAAAAGTTCTCTCTCTGTACAAATCAGTATCCATCCGAAGCGTAGGATACGAGGTAATTATTACATCACAAGATGAAGCAAGTCTCCACAAGTCAACTCTTTTAGACTTATCGCCATCAATCACCTGAACATGGGTATGGGGTGTAAATTTTTTCAACTCATTTCTCCAATTGTAGAGGAGCGAGGCAGGACATACTATTAACACCGGTGAATTTCTCTTGCGAACATCCGGTAGTATAGACTCAATAAAGGCAATACTTTGAAGTGTTTTCCCAAGCCCCATATCGTCTGCAAGAATGCCTCCAAATTTATATTTCGCTAAAAGTTGAAACCATCTAAAGCCCACTTTTTGATAGTCTCTGAGTATCCCTTCTAGAGGAACTGGACCCTCCAACTCTATATTTTCAGGGTCATGTAAGTTTGTCATGAGCTTAGCAAACTTTTCATCAGGTTCCAATAGGTCACTTTGATCTAAAGAATCGATCATTTGCATTCCTTTAATTAACGGAACATGGATTTCATCATCCATACTATCTGTCGTAATTCCCACATCAATAATAAAGTTAGATAAAGCTTGATATTCAGGCGTTTCAAGGGAGACTAAGTTACCATTTGGAATACGGTAAAATTTCCGTTTTTCTTCTATGGCAGTCATCAATCGCTGGATTTCCTTCTCTGGAATACCTTTCAAATCAAATTTAAACTCTAACCAATCTGTTCGCTCTTTTACCTCTATTCTTATCCTCGGACCAATATAACCTCTTTGTACACGCATTTTAACTGCTGTCGAGGCATATATTTGAACCCACTTTTCCATACCAGATAGCCCATGATATAAAAAGTGATACTCTGCCTCTTCGTCGAACAAGAAAAATCCACCTGGAGTTTGAGTAAATCCACTCTCCAATAGCTTGTTAATAATCTGTTGTTCTTTATCAAGCTGGCGTCTTATACCTGGATAGTGCATAACCTCTGAGTCTATCTCCTCACATGGATTTACAACAAGATGCCCATATTGAAATTCAAGCCCTGCTAGTAGTCGGTGCTTGACTCGATCTAAAAACAATTTAACTCGAAGCGGAGTTTCCCCCATTCTTTTAGAAATAGAATCCGCAATACTCACATAGCCAAGCTTCATAAGACCAGGAATAGTCTTTTCCATAAAATCATCTATCTGACTCTCTGATATGATTAGTTCATGCTTTCCAGACTGATTAAGCATCTCTTTAAGTTCGGCAAGCCTTATACAATCATCTGGAGGAAGCTTATACAAAGTTCCTTGTGAAAGTGCGTATCCATAACTTTTAAATACAATAATTTGCTCTAGTCCTTCCACATTCAATTGGTAATTGGTCCTCTTCGTTTCATCAAAAGCAAAACGGAGAGGAAGTTCTCTTCCAAAATTCACTCCACTATACAATCTTCCCTCCTGGATAAATCTAACTAATGGTGCTCTAGTTAACATTGGCACTAGCTGATCCCAATCCGATGCAGAAATGAGTAAAGTATCCGCTTGGAGAATTTGCTCATGCTGCCCTTTTAATAATAGCTGGAGAACGGCATCTGAATCTTTTGGAAAGCTATATACCTCCTGTGTGTAATATTGCTCTGTGGCATATTCAAACGGCTCTTTTTTCTCTATATTACGAAGAAAATCCTTTATGTTAGAAATACTATACAAAGTATTTGGTCCTACTTTTAACTGAATACCAATTCCATAGTCTCCATTTTCTTTTAACGGAATTGGACGGCATATAAATTCAATATGTAAAGTTTTCCTTTTATCAAAATGAAGCTGCTTTGCTGTAGGATGAATTGATTTATTTTGAAATAAGTCAAGCATTCTTGATGCCAAACGTTCTTCTGTTTCCTTTTCCTCTACTACAAATAGCACTGCGGCAATATGCTGGCAATACGTTTTGACAAATCCAATAGGCGGGCAAGTACAAGTACCTCCCACCTTCCCTTCAGAATCTGCTACTATCATAACTTCTACATCTTCCGCAGCATTTACTGTGGCCTTTATGACAGAATCATCCGGTTGATAAGAATGCAGGTGTACTTTTCCCGATTGATAATAAGATTTTCCTTTTTTAAGCGCTGTCACACCACATAATTTCTTTATTTTTGTTTCATTCATCGAAAAATTCATTGCCTATCCTTTCTCAACCTTTTCATAAAGAATATCTAAATATCGAATAGTTGGGTTTTAGTTTATTTTAACACACACCTATGTTGCCTTGACCTTAAATGATAGTTGGGTACTGAAACTCAAAGAAACCCCTTAGAACTAGTAGCTTCCAAGAGGTTTCCAACTATTAAATTGTTTTATATTATGAAGCTATTTTTATCACTTCAATAAAGTGTAATTGATGGCCTTCTTTTTCGTAAATAGAAAAGCTGTATCCATTAAATTCAACTTGTTTATCCATGGAAAGATCCATGTTTTGTGTGTAGTACCACCCACCGAAAGTATCGACATCAGGGTTTGCCAACTCTATTTTCAAAAGTTTTGCTACATCATTTAGTAACACTTTAGAATGTATTAAATAATGGTCATCCTTTAGTTTACGGATGTCTGCTATCTCATCTTCGTCAAATTCATCACGAATCTCTCCAACTATTTCTTCTAGAATATCCTCAACTGTAACAAGACCTGACGTCCCTCCATACTCATCTAAAAGTATAGCTATGTGCGTCCGCTCTTTCTGCATTTTCAATAGTAGTGAATTTATCGGAATTGTATCCATTGTATTTATGACAGGGTTTGTAAATCTTTCAATTGTAAATGTTTCCGCAGTAACTCGGTTGCTCATCCCCTGCGTCAAAAAGTCTTTTATATTTATAAACCCGATGATATTATCATGGTCACCATCATATACAGGATAACGAGTGTAGCGTTCTTCCGAAATTAATGTAAGTACTTCATGAAATGTTGCTTTCTTTTCAAAACCGATAATTTCAGTACGTGGCACCATAATCTCGCGAGCAATTCGATCATCAAATTCAAAGACATTATTCACAAATTTCAATTCATTTTGGTTAATCTCTCCACTTTTAAAGCTTTCTGCTAATAGTAGTCGCAGTTCTTCTTCGGTATGTGATAACTCATGTTCAGAAGCTGGCTTCATACCAAATAACCCTACTAAAACACGTGCAGAACCATTTAGGAACCAAATAAACGGTAATAAAATTTTATAAAAAATCATAATGGGCTTTGCAAAAAGAAGTGATACAGCTTCCGCTTTTTGAATCGCAACCGTTTTAGGCGCTAACTCCCCTACTACTACGTGTAAAAATGTTGCGATGGCAAATGCACCACCGATTGTAAAGTAATGAATATATTCAGTACTAATACCTATACCATCAAACAAAGGATGTAAGATGAATTCGAATGTCGATTCACCCACCATACCAATACCAAGTGCTGTAACAGTAATTCCTAACTGGCAAGCTGATAGGTATTCATCTAGATGTGTGGTAACATGTTTTGCTGCAAGCGATCCTTTGCGACCTTCAGCCACAAGCTGATCTATTCTCGTATGCCTTACTTTAACAATTGCAAACTCTGTTGCAACAAAAAATGCGGTTAATGCTAATAAAACAATAAATATAGTTAAGTTTAATACGGTCAATAAGTTGTCTTACTATAGTAGTAAGACTTCACCTCCTAAGTGATAAGTAAAAGTAAAGATTGCATAAGAGCAACGCTTTCTGTTGAGACTTTTTGCTTTATATGGTGTTGTGTAGTTATTTCTTTAGAATTGATCTGGTCAATCAAATGAATAACTTCTTTTTCTAAATACTGCATCTGTAAACGTAATTCCTGAATATCAACCTCTTCTATGTGTTCCTTTTCAAATTGGTTTTTAATAGCCTCCAAAGACATCCCTGTAGCCTTTTTTTCCTCAATTAACCGTAACTTTTCAATGGATTCCACAGAATAATAACGATAATTGGAAGCGGAACGTTCAGCTTTTAATAAGCCAAGCGTTGTATAATAATCTATTGTTCGTCTAGTAATACCTGTTTTCTCTGCTAGTTCACCAATTTTTAGTTTTTCGATCCCAATTAGATCACCCCAAACCATCACGTTGTGGTTTTAGTATAATAATATTTAAGTAGATATGCAAATATTTGTTGTGAATAGATGATTAAACATTGTAGATTTAGTGAAAGTTTACTAATTATATTCTATAACTTTTTGTTTATGGCAAACGCTAATGGGTAAATTACACTTAATACTAAAAAATATATGGAGGCATAGACAAATGACAGATAAAAAATTTGTAGGATCATTTCTAACAGAACAGGAAGTACTAGACAAAATCAATGAACTGAAACTAGAAGGATATATCGATGACGATATTTATGTAGTAACAGATGATAAGGAATCACTTTCCATTGTGCGTGGACAAACTGCAGTAGAGTTGGATTCTGTTGAAGGAAGCTGGTTAGACAAATTCAAGGCATTTTTAATGGGCGATGAGCCTGTACGTGCAGCTTTTAGTCAAATGGGATTTAGTGACGAAGAGTCTGAACGCTATTACAGTGAACTGAAAAGCGGAGGTATTCTTCTTTATGTAGATAAGAATTACAGCACTGTTTATGATGATTTTGTTAGTAACCAATCGGACTCTTCTTATGATGGAAATGATCTCGAGGGCACTGGCGAACCAATCCGTGCAAAAGATGTAGAAAACCGTTTAAACCAATATCCGTTAAGCGACCGTGGCGAGCGTTAATTGATTTAATATTGTTCAGCTTAAACAACACTAGCTAAATCCCTAACATTTCTTATTTGTTTAGGGATTTTAAGTGTGGTTTGGACAAAATCTTCTTGTATCATAACCTCGTTTTTATATCTGTTTAATGGTAAAATTAGTAGTATAAAATGTGACAGTACAAAGGGGATACGTATGAATATTAATGTAAATTATTCAGGGGATTATTCACAACTTATAACATCAGAGTTTACAAGTCGATTAAAGGCAATTCATGAAGGAATACAGACAAAATCAGCTGCTGGAGCTGACTTTTTAGGATGGGTTAACTGGCCAGGAAATATGAGCAATGAATTTCTTCAAGACATTCAAAATACAGCTGAACAAATTCGTTCTACTTCGGATGTCCTAGTCGTTATAGGAATCGGTGGATCTTACCTAGGTTCTAAAGCAGTAATTGAATCACTGTCGACACCATTTGAAACAAAAGAAGATTTAGAAGTAATCTTTGCCGGTCATATGGTTAGTGGAGAATATCTAAAACAATTAATGTCTTACTTAGATGGTAAAGAAGTATCTTTAAATGTAATATCCAAGTCTGGTAAAACGACCGAGCCGGCTCTAGCATTCCGTTTTTTACAGCAATACATGGAAGATCGCTATGGGGAACAGGCAAAATCTCGTATTATCGTGACTACAGATGAGGAAAAAGGTGCTCTTCTTTCACTTGCGATAGAAAAAGGATATAAACGCTATGTCGTTCCAAACGACATTGGCGGAAGATATTCGGTATTTACAGCAGTTGGTTTACTTCCAATCGCAGCTGCAGGTTACAACATCGAAAAACTAATCAATGGTGCCACGGAAGCTCAACAGGAATTCAGTAACTTGGATCCCAAAACGAACAGTGCTATTCAGTATGCTATTATTCGTAAGCATTTGTATGATGCTGGTCATCCGGTCGAAATAATGGCAACTTTTGATGAAAAACTTCGCTATATTCAAGAATGGTGGAAACAACTGTTTGGCGAAAGCGAAGGTAAAGAAGGTAAAGGGATTTTCCCTGCATCTGTTGTCTATTCAACGGACTTACATTCATTAGGGCAATACATTCAAGACGGAAAACGTATGTTATTTGAAACGTTTTTGACAGTAGAAAAAGCTAGCGATGATTTAACGGTGTTTGAGGCAGAAAATGACGGCGATGAACTGAACTATTTAAGCGGATTAACGCTTCATGAATTCAACCATGCTTGTCACGAAGCAACAGCCAGCGCTCACCTTGATGGTGGAGTACCTCAAGTTTCCTTATCTATCGAGCAAATTGACGAGGAGCATATCGGATATTTGTTATATTTCTACATGATTTCATGTGCTTATAGCTCGTATTTACAAGAGATTAATCCATTCGACCAACCCGGGGTGGAAGATTATAAGAATAATATCTTTAAAATCCTAAAAAAACCAGGTTACTAATGTGATGTATGTGGCGTCTTCGGGTGCTTTGGATTGAATAGTCATAACGACTATCAAGAGGCGGATAGTGATCTCACTACCCGCCCTTTCTTTATTTCCGTAAATCTTGTATCTCATATCTGCCTATCGCTCTCCTACTACCTTATAGGATAGATTTAGTATTTTGGGGAAAATTAGAGATTTTAAAATATAAGAAAACAGCTGAGAAAGATATTCTTTTATGAACTAACAAGAATACACCATTAAGAGTGCGACAAAATATATAGAATGACCATTCATACTATAAAGAGGGATTTTATGTATAGAATAATGATGATTGAGGACGATGAAAAAATTAGAAGGATTGTTGCAGATACATTGAAGAAATGGCAGTATGATGTGGTGGAAGTGACGCAATTTGACCAGGTTCTGAAGGAATTTGAACAGACAGATCCCCACCTACTTCTTTTAGATATTAACCTTCCAGTTTTTGATGGTTACTATTGGTGCCAAAAAATACGTTCGATCTCCAAAGTACCTATTATTTTCCTTTCATCTAGAAATCAGAATATGGATATTATAATGGCGATTAATATGGGCGGGGATGATTTTATCCAAAAACCATTCGATTTAGATATCCTAGTAACAAAAGTCAGCGCGCTCCTGCGCCGAAAATATACATATCAAGATGAGGAGAATAACGGATTCATCCATCGAGACTTGAAGCTACTTATATCCAATTCCACAATTGAGTATAAAGGAAAAAGCACGGAGTTAAGCCGAAACGAGTTCATTCTTCTCCAATTACTGATGAGGAATATCGGAAAAATTATTTCCAGAGATGACTTAATGCAAGCACTATGGACCGATGAACAATTTGTTGATGATAACACTTTAACTGTGAATGTAAATCGAATGCGCAAGAAAATAGCATCACTTGGACTAGAGGATTACATTGTCACACGAAAAGGGTTGGGGTATTTGATTGAATGACCTTTTTACATTATCTAACTTATGAAAAATCCTATATTTATCTGTATTTAACAGGTTTTTTGATCACTGCTGTGGTATTTTTTGCCGATAGCAATGATGGATGGTCCTGGGGGACGTTCTTCTATACCTTTGTCCTCTCTTCGTTATTGCTACTTGGCTTTTTGATATTTCGCTATCAGCAAAATGTTCGAGTGGTCCGGCAGATGAAAAGTGAGGATTATGAGAGTTTATCACTAGAAGGAGAATTCGCAAAAGTGCATATTGAACAGTTGGTCAAGCAACATATCCGAGAAATCAATCGGATTCAAGATATGCAGAAGGACCATTATGATTTTATCGTCTCCTGGTTCCATGAGATTAAAACACCGATTGCTGTTCTTCGCTTATTACAGCAAACCAATATGGATACCAATAGTTTAAGAGAAGAAATCTCGAAAATTGAAAATTATGTTGACCAAGCTCTCTATTATGCTAAGCTAGATAGCTTTAATCAGGATTACGAGATTCAAAATTGTGATTTAATCAAAGTTTCGAAAGAGGTCGTCAAAACCCATGCGAAAACTTTTATTTCTAAAAAAATAAGAATTGATTTCCAGGCAGAATTACTTACAGTACAAAGTGATCCGAAGTGGGTGCTGTTTATTGTTAATCAGTTAATAACTAATGGCTTGAAATACACTGAATCGGGCGGAAAAATTACCATTTCCTCATTCGAAACCTCAAAAGAAAAACAACTAATAATTCAAGATAGCGGAATTGGCATCAGCCAAAAAGATCTTCCACGAATCTTTAATCGTGGGTTTACCGGCGAAACAGGTCGTACCCATGCAGTGTCGACTGGAATGGGTTTATATCTGGCACAAAGCTTATCAAACAAACTCGGTCATTATATTAGTTGTATGTCTGAAGTCGGTGTATATACCCGGTTTATAATTCATTTCCCCAAGGATGATGATCCATATTTAATAAGAAAAAAACACACGTTGTAAATAAATCATCGTGTGTTTTTTTCATTAATAATTTTGTAGTAAATAGATGTAGATGATAGGTAAAAAATTAGATAGGTTAATACATACAAGCCCATAACAGAAAAAATAATTGTCGTTAAGGAAGGCAAGTCTTTTATTAGTAAGATTACTGTGTAATATAAAAGAAACCAACTGTGCACCAACCCTATTATTAATGGTGGTAAAAATACAAACAATAATTTTTTCCAAATAATTTTTTTCATTTCTTTATGGCCCACACCCATTTGCCTTAAAATAGCGTAATGCTCTTGCTCTTCTGTAGCTTCCCGCAGCTGTTTGAAGTAAATAACACTTCCTAAAGCAAACAAAGCAATGACTGCAAAAAATGCAACAGAGAACAATACTAAAGATGACGACTCCATATCCATAGAGTATATATCTACAAAAGCTGAATAATATGCTCCATCTGTTTTCATAACGATATCGTATATTTCTCGAGATACATCATTGGATGTTTTCGGATCTTCAATTTCATAAATATCATAGGAAGAAACAATACTCTCTTCTTTTAAATATGTAAAAGCTTCATCTGAAACAATAATTACAGTAGGTTGAAGATCGGTATCTCCACCAGGACTAGTTGGCATACTTAATAATGGGTATCGTATTTTTTGGACTATACGAAATGTATGGTCTTCTAAAACAGTTATTTCGGGCTGAGGGCTCTTATACTTCTTCGGATCATCTATTCCTCTTGTTAAAATAATTGCTTCTTCCCCTACTAAATCTACCTTATCACCAACCTTACGCAAATCAACAATAGCGTTCAATTGTGACTCTGGAAAAAGATAAAGCTCCTCCGTGTAATATTCAGGATGACTCCAGAACATTTTTCTATCCTGAATTTTCTCCATTTGAATTCCTGTGATTCTTTCATGACTAATAATGGGATGGGAGTCATTCATAATGCCTTCAATTTCTTTTTGTTTTTCATCTTCTTGAGTCGAAAACGCAATATGGTTTGGAAACTCTTTTCTTACAACATCACCTTTTACCGCATAGTCTACAGCAATGAATCCAACTGAAAAAATGACAACTGCACTAATTAGTGAGTTAAATGTAAAGTTTACTGTATTTCCTCGAATAGAGAAACGAAGGGAAGAAATCCACAACATTTTGTTGCCATTAAAGTAATTTTTAGTTTGACTCATTTTCTGTAGAACCCAACCAGAAAACTGGCTAAAAAATAAGTAAGTCCCAACAATCAATGCCACTGTTGTAGCAATTAACGTTTCCTTAAAATAATTTTTCCATATGTCTGTATGTCCCGCTAAAGTAATTGTGTAGTAGGATCCTACAATCAGTAGTATGGACAATATCGCCAAAGGCATGGAAAATGTGAAAGGTCTATCCTTTTTTCCTTTTGCATGAAACAATTCTACTAACTGAACACGACGGATGGAAAAATAGCTTTGGATTGTAATAATCCCATTTAACAAAGCGAATAACAGTACAGTCGAGACGACTGCTTCGAGTGGAAAAGCAAAAGAAATGTCATCATTGTAGCGCATTAAGTTCATTAATACCCTACCAAAAAACTTGGATAGTAATCCACCGATTAGGATCCCGCTAGAAACAGAAATAACGCTTAGAAATAACGTTTCAAAAAAGACCATTGCAACAATTTGTCTTTCCTTCATCCCGTAAAGTAAATACATACCAAATTCTTTTTTCCGTTGCTTCATAAAAAATGAGTTGGCATATAAAATAAAGAACACTATAAACAAAAAGACGATAATCGAGGCAATGAAAATACTCATTTCATAATTTTCTTTGTTTTGAATAGCAGCAACTACGTCCTTATTAAACATTAGACCCGAAAAAGTAAAATAAATGATAACACCAACAAGCATCGATATAAAATAAATGGTATACAAACGGAAATTGCGTTTCATATTTCTCCATGACAGATCAATTATGCTCATCTTCCCTCACCACCTATAACACTTTGAATTGTTAAGATGCGATCAAAGAATTCTTTTTCTGTTTGCGCTCCTTTAAACAGTTCATTGACTATTTTTCCATCCCTCAGAAAAATCACCCGCTGGCAGTAGCTCGCTGCATATGGGTCGTGTGTAATCATCAGAACCGTAGTTTTAAACGTTTTGTTGAGTAATTGAACTTGTTCTAGTAACTGGGTAGCCGATCTTGAATCCAGTGCCCCTGTTGGCTCATCAGCAAACACAATCGCTGGATTAGTTATGATTGCACGCGCTGCAGCGGTACGTTGCTTTTGTCCGCCTGAAATTTCATTTGGATATTGGTGTAAAATTCCCTCAATATTTAATGCCTCAATCAGTCTAGCTAATCGTTGCTCCATTTCTATGACAGGCGTTTTTTGTAATGCAAGTGGCAGCAAGATATTTTCTTTCACAGTTAAAGTATCCAGTAAGTTATAATCTTGAAAAATAAATCCCATTCGCTTTTGTCTGAATTCTCTTAAATCCTTCTTGTTTATATCTAACAACGATCTTCCTTCTATCCAAACATCTCCTCCATTAAAAGTATCAATCGTTGAGAGGGTGTTCATTAATGTTGTTTTCCCCGAACCAGAAGGTCCCATAATTGCCGTGAATTCCCCATGTTCAATGGTCATATCAATATTTTTTAAGACCTGTGTTTTACCATAAGCTTTGGACAAGTTTTTTGTTTGTATAATTATTTTCATTGTTTCAACCACCTTTACCACCCTAATATAACTGGCCATTAGCTCACTCACCATAGATATAACAACATCTGATGTGACATTTTTGTCATGTATGCAAAAGAGTGCCCAAAAAAATAATAAATGAGACTTTCACCTATTCATCGACTCAAAAAAGCCTTGCCCACATTAGGCAAGGCTTTTTGAGAATTTAAATTCTACCATAATCTTTGCAGATTACTTGGTTGAGTCCATTACAAGCATTGCTGCTCCTAGCATTCCAGCTTCGTTTCCAAAAGTAGCTCGTTTCACTTGAACTGGCTTTAGTTTCAATGGTTCTACTTTGGCAAGGAGTTCTTCCCACCAGAAGTCTGCAGAGTCGGATACCCCGCCTCCTATAACGACACAGTCCATATCTAGCACTGCTTGAAGACTCGAAATAACAATCGCAAAGTCAGAAAGGAAACGCTCACGAACTGCTATTGCTCCAACATGTCCATTTGCAGCTATACGGAAAACGTCATGGGGCTTCACCAATTCATTGGTTTCTGCATGGATGACATTATGCTCTTGGATAAGTCTCTTAATAGCCGTTCCGGATACATACTCTTCACTACAACCAGGTCTTCCACATCCACATACTATACCGTTTGGATATAATATTAAGTGACCAACCTCTCCACCGCCACCATTTGCCCCATTCATTACTTTTCCATCAAGCACTATACCTCCACCAAGTTTAGTTCCAACGGTTAAGCAAACCACTTGTTTGAACTCTGCTGCTGCACCAAGTCTTGCTTCAGCTAAAGCAGCACAATTGGCATCGTTGTTTATCTCTACAGGAAGTCCGGTTGCGGCTTCTAGTAATGCCTTTACAGGTGTCCCTTGCCAACCTGGCATTTCTGTTTCAAACGTAATGACGCCAGTTGCCGCATCTACCATCCCTCTTGTTCCAATACCTATTCCAGATAAGTCGGGTACTTCATTCTTCATCGCAAGTACTTGCTCCTCTAAATATGGATATAGTGGCAATATAGTTGGTATCGTCTTATCAACTAGAACTTCACCATGTTCGTTTACGACACCCATCCGTATTTTCGTTCCCCCAATGTCTATTCCTAGTACTTTTTTCAATTCTCTATCCCCTTTTTAAAAGCGACCACAAAGGCTTCATATGGACGAATCTCTACTATTTTTTTATCTGTATTTACCGTATCATAATTTGATATAATAAGTTCTTGTGATTTCGAAGTCACGTCACACTCTTTCCACTCTAGCTGTTCAACCTGATCAGAGAAGTTTGCAACTACTAACCATTCTTCACCTGCCGATACCCGTTTATAAACAAATAAGTTTGGATGATTAGCAAGTAATAGCTGGAAGCTTCCGTTTGTAATAATATTATGCTTCTTTCTAAGTTGTATTAGCTTTTGATACGTATAAAAAATAGAAGAAGAATCATTTAAAGCTTGTTCAGCATTTATCATCTCGGTGTTAGGGTTCACTCCAATCCAAGGAGTACCTGTCGTAAACCCACCCTCTGATGTCCATTGCATAGGTGTTCTTGCATTATCTCTGCCTTTTGCATAAATGCCAGTCATAATGTCTTCATGTGAAATTCCTTGCTCTATTTTTTCTTTGTACATATTCAATGTTTCAATATCCCGGTAATCATCAAGATGCTGAAATTCCACATTCGTCATTCCAAGTTCTTCCCCTTGGTAAATATATGGAGTGCCTTGTAGCATATGAAGACAAATGCCTAACATTTTAGCTGAAAGCTCTCGATATTCTCCATCTTCACCAAAACGGGATACTACCCTCGGTTGATCGTGGTTGTTCCAATATAAACTATTCCAGCCTACTTTATGAAGTCCATGTTGCCACTTTTCAAAATTTCTTTTTAAATCAACAAGTTTTAATGGTTGAACATTCCATTTCCCACCAGGTCCACTGTCTAAATCCATATGCTCAAATGTAAATACCATATTCACTTCATGATTGGCAGGATTTGTGTAAATACAAGCATCTTCCGTTGTTGCTCCAGGCATTTCGCCAACTGTAACTACATCATATTTACTCAACACTTTATCATTCATCTCTTTCAAGTATGAGTGAATTTTCGGTCCATTCATGAAATATGGGCTTCCATCTCCATATAATTTATTCGGATGAACTTCACCGTCCGGTAGCTTCATATCCTTCGAGATAAAGTTTATGACATCCATTCGGAAGCCACCAATCCCTTTTTCAAGCCAATAAGTCATTAGCTGGTAAACATCTTCTCTCAGGGGCTCATGCTCCCAATTCAAATCTGGCTGCTTCTTGGAGAACAAGTGTAAATAATATGCATCGGTTTTTTCGTCTTTTTCCCAAGCAGACCCTGAAAAAACAGATTCCCAATTATTTGGAGGTAGTCCGTCTTTACCATCTCTCCAAATATAGTAATCTCTGTACTTAGATTCTTTGGAAGCTCTCGACCCTACGAACCACTCATGCTCATCTGAACTATGATTAACAACTAAATCCATCACAATGCGAATTCCGCGTTTTTTAGCTTCTTCTATAAGCTTTTCTATATCTTCCATTGTTCCAAATTCTTGCATTATTGTTCGATAATTTCTAATATCATAGCCATTGTCATCATTCGGAGAATCATAGACAGGACTCAACCAAATAACATCAATACCTAACTTTTGAATATAATCTAATTTGGAAATAATCCCTTGAATATCTCCAATACCATCACCATTTGAATCCATAAAGCTTCTTGGATATATT
>Ga0209013_10001326_pt1 | contig 22824 bp, 17 predicted proteins | sample Cruoilmetagenom2_FD_187291 | JGI IMG/M metagenome (GOLD analysis project Ga0209013, IMG submission 187291) | Oil polluted marine microbial communities from Coal Oil Point, Santa Barbara, California, USA - Sample 2 (SPAdes) (version 2) | ecosystem: Environmental > Aquatic > Marine > Oil seeps ... | reverse complement strand
CAGCATCTCCCTGACGGCGCTGTCCATGCCCACAAGCACCGCTCTTGAGATGATGCTGTGTCCGATGCTGAATTCATCGATTTCGTTAAGCCCCTTAAACGCTTTTATGGTGTTGTAGCAAATACCATGTCCGGCGTTAACGCCCATTCTCAATTTAAAGGCGAGTTTTGCGGCATCAACGATATTGGAAAAAGCCTGGTCTCTTTTTCTGGAAGTTTTTGCATCACAGAATTTGCCGGTATGTATCTCCACCATGCTCGCATTGATCTGATGGGCAATTTTGATCTGATCCGGGTCGGGATCGATGAAGATGCATACGGGAATACCGTTGTCCTGAAGCGTGCCGACGGTTTCAGCAACGGCATCTTTGTGCACGATTAAATCCAACCCGCCTTCGGTGGTGAGTTCTTCCCGTTTCTCCGGAACCAGGGTGACGATATCGGGCTGAACATCGAGGGCAATTCCAACCATTTCGTTGGATGAAGCCATTTCCAGTATGAGTTTTGTCTGAACGACCTTTCTCAAAATTCTGAGATCGCGATCCTTGATGTGACGTCGATCTTCCCGCAGGTGAACGACAATACCGTCAACCCCGGCAAGCTCCGCCAGAACTGCCGCAGATACGGGATCGGGATAACGGCCTTTCCGCGCCTCCCTTAATGTCGCAACATGATCAACATTTACCGATAGTCCAGCCATCGAATAACCTCCATTGGTTTCTCAATTGTAGATTTTGTGCATTTGGGTGTAAAACTTTTTTCTTCTCGCCACAAAGACCCCAAGACCCGCCCGCTTTGCCTTAGGCGAGGCGGGCGGGTCTTTGTGTCTTGGTGGTAAATATTTTGGTTCCGGCCTGTCCAGCTGTGTTTGCGGTGCCGGGCCTGTCCGAGTTAGGTGTTAATTAGCGCCCATCCATAAACACATTTGAGCACTGAGTAGTTTCAGAATCTCCTTGCTCTTTTTTTCCATTTCGTGAGCGTCTTGATCCGATGTTTCGTGATCGTAACCCAGCAGATGAAGAATCCCATGCACCAGTAGCTGGGTAAAACGTTCTTCCATGCTGATTCCCACTCGTTTCCCCTCTCTAAAGGCGGTTTCAACGGAAATCAGCACATCACCGAGAAGCTGTGGGGTTATATTTGCATAGGGGCCGGTGCGCATGGGAAAGGCGATCACATTTGTCGGCCCGTTTCGATTGAGATATTGTTCATTGAATACCGCTATCTGCGGATCATCAACGATCAGGATGGAAAGTTCAGTATCAGGACAATCCAAGGCGTTTAAGATGGCTTTGGCTTTTTGTTGAATTTGTTTCAGCGATATCTTGTACTTCTTTTGCCTGTTGTCTATCAAAACTTCCATTTTTTCCCTTCCCATTGGTCAAGACCGGTTGCTCGGGATACTCAATGCGATGGTGGTGTATTCCATTTAATATTTTATTAAAACTTTTTGCGATGTTATGCAGATCCTTCAAGGTCAGCTCGCAGTTGTCCAATTGGCCGTCCGAGAAAATTTGGTTTATCAGATTTTGTACAAGACCCTGGATTCTGGATGGCGTAGGATTGGCCAGCGTTCTCGACGCCGCTTCAACCGTGTCTGCCAGCATGACCAGTCCGGCTTCCCTGGTTTGCGGCTTTGGCCCGGGATATCTGTAGTTATCGATATTCACCGAATTCCCACCTTTCAACAGCTTGGCTTTTTCATAAAAATACCTGATAAGGCTGGTTCCGTGTGATTGTCTGATGGTGTCGATGATGACTTGCCCGAGCTTGTTTTTTTTGGCGATTTCCACCCCGTCCTTGACATGTGCAATGAGGATGAGGCTGGACATAGACGGCGCGAGCTTGTCATGTTTGTTAACGCCGCTGGCCTGATTTTCAATAAAATACAGCGGTTTTTTGATCTTGCCGATATCATGATAATATCCGCAAACTTTTGCAAGCAGAGAATTGGCACCGATTTCAGATGCCGCAGCCTCCACCATGGTGCCCACAATCACCGAATGGTGATACGATCCGGGAGCTTCAATCATCAGTCTGCGGAGAATCGGTTGATCGAGGTTTGAAAGTTCGAGAAGTTTAATATCCGTGGTGTAGCCAAAAGCGATTTCCAGCAACGGGGCGATGCCGGCGGTTACGATTCCCGCAGCGATACCTCCTGAAAATGCAAAGGCCCAATCCCACAGAAGTTTAAAGACGGAGGTGCCTCCCATATAAGAATCGATGATCGTTGCCAGTATCACATTCATAAATCCAAGTTTTAGCCCGGCCTTTATAAACACTTTGCGCTCCCGGCAATTCTGCATCCAGTATGCCGCCATTAAGCTGTTGAGAAGGAAATAGATGAAAATATCGAATCTGTTTTGGAATATTATGGTGGCACCGATGGCGATGAGCATGGCCATGGGAATGGCTATTTCAAGTCCCAGAAACAGGCAGGTGGTCATGGTGGCCGCAGCAAGTGGGATGCCGTATGACATGGAGGATGTCGATATTGGGAACGGTGTAAGATAGGCAACGGATTCGGCCAAAGATGCGGATATTTTTGAGATGAACAAAAAGGTTACAAGAATACTCGCCAAAAAAAGCAGGTTTTTGGTGTTGTCGAGATGGGGCTGATTGTGAATGCAGAGAATATAGATGGTCATAAGGATGCACAGAATGATCAGTGTGGATCCAACACAGCTCACCAAAACCTGCTCCTTTTTCACCCCTTCCTGGTAGGCGTTGAGTTTTAGAAGCTGGATCCTGGTTACCCGTTCTCCTTCGCGCAGCAGCATCTCTCCGGCTTTTATCTTGTGAAATATCGGCTTGATTCCCGCATAGGCCTCTTTTTTCCGTTCTTCGGTTTCACTTCTGTTTAAGGTGATATTGGGCTGGATGAGTCTTTGAGAAAAATCGACGATCATGTTTCGCAGGGTGTGGTTCCGTTTCTTCAAAAGGGGTTGGCCGATAATTTTGACCATGGTTTTCGCCTGGTCAAGATCATAAAAGTGTTTTAAGTTAAAGACGACCTTTTCTTTTTTTGTTTTAATGTCGCGTAAGATTATCCCCTTATCGGCTTCTTTAAGGAGCAGCTCTTTGTTTGTAACCACCCCGTTTTCCAATATTTCAGTTATGATACTGGAAATAAGGTTCGAAATATCTTTAGAAAAAGCTTCTTTTTCGAGGATTTTATAGGCATCGTCGCTTACTGAAATGCCGAGTTTTTCCTCGAACTCCGGTTTCTTTTGCCAGACGAGATCATGAAGGGACATTTTTTCCCCAACACTATCAAATGAGGATGTTTCAGATGTTTCTAATGGGTCTTGTGATGCTGAAGCTTTCAAAATCGTCTGAAGATCGCCAAAGGCGGCCTCTGTCTCCCGGGTCATTGAGCCGGAAAGCACGACATCATGATCGTAAACCGTCTGGACATTTTCCAGAGCCTGTATCCGGCTGGTTTCAGTGGCATCCTCGTCTTCGATTAAAAAATCTTTTTTGGCTTTGGTATCTTTGGTTGCAACGTCCCCCAATTTGTAGGAATGTTTTTTGACCACAAGGCTTGGATACAACAAAATTGTAAAAATGATCGTTACTCCGGCCAGAATGCCCCAGCGGACACGGTCATTGTTGCCGAAAATTTTATTAAAAGAAAATTGGGTTTTTATTAGACTCATTGTAATTATTTCTTTTTTCTGGAATCGAGATCCTCATAGGCTTTAATAATTTTCTGGACCAACCCATGCCGGACCACATCTTTTTTTGAAAATAAGATGAATTCTATTCCTTTGATCCCCGGAAGTATATTTTTGGCTTCAACGAGCCCCGAAGATTTCTCAGGGGGAAGATCAATCTGGGTGATGTCACCGGTGATGACCGCTTTGGAGCTGAATCCTATCCGGGTAAGAAACATCTTCATCTGCTCGGAAGTCGTATTTTGGGCTTCATCTAAAATAATGAAAGAATCGTTTAAAGTTCGGCCCCGCATGAATGCAAGGGGCGCAACTTCTATAATACCTTGCTCCATCAGATTCAACACTTTTTCAAAGCGCATCATATCGTGGAGTGCATCGTAAAGCGGTCGCAGATAAGGATCTACCTTTTGAGCGAGATCTCCGGGCAAAAAGCCGAGGGCTTCACCCGCCTCCACCGCGGGTCTTGTGAGGATGATTCGACTAACCTGCTCCTTTTTGAGTGACGAAACCGCCATGGCCATGGCAAGATAGGTCTTACCGGTTCCTGCCGGTCCAATGCCGAAGACCATATCTGAACTTCGGATGGCGTCTATGTATTCCTTTTGGGCAAGGTTTTTTGGAATTACAGGCCGCTTTTTCGACGTGACGTAGACCTTATCCAGAAAAATGTCTTTGAGGTTAATACGGTCGTCCTCGCTCAAAATTCTGACCGCGTACTCCACATCCTTGGGGTATATGGGATAACCTTCTTTTAGCAGGTTGTAAAGCTGCTTGAGGATATTTTTCGCCAGGCTTTCGGCGATGCTATCCCCCTGGATAAATACCGTGTTGCCTCTTGCGTGGATGGAGACATCCACTAGTGCTTCGATTTTTTTAAGATTTTTGTTGTAATCGCCGAAAAGCTGGCTAGCCCGATTAATGTCCGAGAAAATTAATCGGGTTTTATTATTTTGGGAAATTTCATCCATGTTTCAGGGTCGATCCGGTGCGATGCTCCATGTTGACGGCTTCGTCACCCTTACGCAGGTTCCCAATAGATTCTGGTTCGGTCAGGATCCCTCCATTAACAGGAAGTCGGGAACCCCGCCCCTTGCCATTTGTCTGTTGAAAAGCTGCACCGGTAAATTTTAGCGGCTCTATTCCATGTGTAAAAAATTTTTCGAATTCATCAAATTTTGAGTAGAGCTTTGACATATCACAATTTTTCAAACGAATGCAAATAACAATTTAATACATGTGACAAAAAGAAAAATACCTTGACTCGAAATATCTGCTTTGTTAATTTTCGGCAACAAAAAATATTCCAAAAAATTGATCTTTCCGAATTTATCTATATTTTCAAAGAGTTTGGCATAAGAGATGTTGTAAGGGCATACCATGAACTATCTTGATATTATTATTGTCGTTATTTTAAGTTATTGCGTGATAAGAGGTGTTTTCAGGGGACTGATAAAAGAATTGTCTTCTATAATCGGGGTGTTTGGCGGTTTTTACGCTGCGTATACCTATTACACGATGGTTGCAAAACCCCTGTCAAAGTGGATTTCCAATCCAGGATACCTTAACATATTGAGTTTTATGGTTGTTTTTTGTGTTGTTTTCCTTGTAATCAGTATTCTAGGTGTCATCATCAATTACCTGCTTAAACTGGCTTTTTTGGGCTGGTTTGACCGTTTTTGTGGTGCTGTCTTCGGTGCCATGAAAAGTTTGCTCATTGTTTCGGTTATTTTGATAGCCCTTACCACCTTCCTACCCAAAGGTACACCGCTTATCAAAGATTCCCTGCTTTCCCCCCATGTGACGCTGGTCTCTGAAAAGATGATCAAAGTCGTTCCCAAAGATATGAAGGACGCATTTACGACCAAGATAACGGAGTTGAAAAAGGAATGGGACAAAAAGAAATCGTAAAACTTTGTCGATTTGCCGTTTTTTTTAACGCGTACGAATGGATTCAAACCGTGACCCGATCTTAAGCTCGGATATCCGAATGCCCGTTGGTCTCATTTTTTAATAAAGTGACTCAAGTTTCGCACCCGAACTGTTGCGTAAGCGCATCTTCCGGTGATGTTTTTATCTCGTTTTACCGGTGGAGGATGATCAAAAACCTGATAAAATCGTTGGAAAACAAACGGTTGGGCCCTTGCCCTCTTGAAAGCTCGACCCCCCTTTTCCAGCTAAATTGGAGAAGAACCGTAAAATAATACTATTTGAGAAATTCCTTCAGTGGAGGCAGACAATAATGGGAGTTGATGCCATCATCGGTTTGATCGAGACCTTGCGGGGGGAAAACGGTTGCCCATGGGACCGGAAGCAGACGCCCCGGACCATTGTGGCGTATCTGCTGGAGGAGGTATACGAGCTCATCGATGCCGTTGAATCCGGAAGTCATGCAGACGTTTGCGAGGAACTCGGAGATGTATTGTTTCACATATTGTTTCTCGTCAGTCTTTACCGGGAAATGGGCCGTTTCGATATCCAAGACGTCTGTGATATCAATCTGAAGAAAATGACCCTCCGTCACCCCCATGTTTTCGGGGATGAAAGGGTTGACAGCGCAGATGAAGTGAGGGCGCGCTGGCAGAAAATCAAGATGAAAGAAAAACCTCTTGCCTCGGTGGCTTCGATTCTGGATTCGGTCCCTTCGAATCTTCCCGCCTTGATGCGGGCCTATAGAATTTCCGATCGTGCAGCTAAAACAGGATTCGACTGGGATGATATTTCCGGTGTGATGCAAAAGGTCGAAGAGGAGTGGGCTGAATTGAAAACAGCGTTGAGCAGACAGGATGGAACGTCGCAACAACAAAATCATTTGGCACTCGAATTTGGAGATGTTCTTTTTACGCTGGTCAATGTGGCCCGGTTTGCTCGTATTCATCCCGAATTCGCTTTAAGAGATTCTACGAAGAAGTTTGAAAACCGGTTTAAGTATATGGAAAAGCAGATTGAAAAAAGTGGAAAAGGCATTGGATCTGTCTTACAGGAGAAGATGGACGCATTGTGGGAGGCGGCCAAGGCCAAAATCGGCTGACCCGGATATCTCATGAAATAAAAGGATGCGGTAATGAACAAGAAAAAAATCCGAATTGGAATTGTATTCTTGCTGGTAGCGGGACTGATTGCCGGGAGTGTGTATCGCCTTAGACGGCGTGAAAATGCGCCGATAAACGCCTTGAGGCTCTATGGGAACGTGGATATCCGCCAGAGCCGGCTGGCCTTCTACGACATCGGGCGTATTGAACGACTGCTCGTCCAGGAGGGAGATGCGGTTGAGCCGGGGCAGCTGGTGGCTGAAATGGATTCTGTTCGCTATGAGATGGCTGTAAAAGAGGCTGAAGGGAATGTGAATGCCCAGAAACAGGTGCTGGCTCGTATGCTTGCCGGCTCGAGGCCCCAGGATATCAAAAGGGCCAGAGAGCGGGTCAAGGCTGCTGAAGCAATGTTACAGGTTGCCCAAGTTACCTATGAGCGGATAAAAAAACTTGTGAAAGGGAAATATGTTCCCCAGCAGCAACTGGACGACGCCACCGCAAAACTCAAGACGGCCCAGTCCGATCTCAAGGCTGCCGAAGAAGACCTGATGCTTGCCGTCATCGGTCCCAGGAAAGAGGATATAGCGGTTGTCGAGGCCCACTTGAAGGGATATCAGGCGACCCTGGCCCTCGCCCGTCAAAAGCTTGCGGATACCAATCTCTACGCCCCGTCGGCCGGGGTGATACAGGACCGTATTATGGAGCCCGGCGACATGGCGTCGCCCACGACCCCCGTATTTACCATGGCCCTTGACAGACCCATGTGGGTCCGTGCCTATGTGCCCGAGCCGAGCCTGGGAAAGATCATCCCCGGAATGAAGGCGGAGATTACCACGGACAGCTTTCCCGGAAAGATCTATAAGGGATGGATCGGTTATATCTCACCCACCGCCGAGTTTACCCCGAAAAACGTCGAAACGGCCGAACTCCGGACCCGCTTGGTCTATCAGATCCGGGTCTATGTGTGCAATCCCGACAATGAGCTACGTCTGGGAATGCCGGCGACGGTAACCCTCCGGTTCGATGCATCGGGCCCGGACAAGAACCCGCCGGGTTCCTCTGTCTGTCGGGATGATTGATATGATCCGGGAACAAACGCACGGGGCGAAGAAGCCGGAATATGTGCTGCGCATCGAGGGAATTGAAAAGCATTTTCTGGCCGGCAAGCAGCGGATAATCGCCCTGAAAGGTGCCAGCGCCAAGGTTAGGCGCGGCGTGGTTACCGGTCTTATCGGTCCGGACGGCGCTGGAAAGACCACCCTTATGCGGATGATCGCAGGGCTTCTGGTGCCTGACAGCGGCGAAATTTCCGTTCTGGGCATGGATGTTGTCCGGGATCCCCTCAAGGTTCAGGCTTCTATCGGATACATGCCCCAGCGCTTTGGACTTTATGAGGACCTCACGGTCAAGGAGAACATGGATCTCTACGCCGATCTCCAGGGTGTTCCCAAGGACCATCGTTCCAAGCGTTATGAAGAACTCATGAAAATGACCGGACTTGCCGCCTTTACCGGAAGGCTTGCCGGAAAGCTCTCGGGCGGCATGAAACAGAAATTGGGCCTTGCCTGCACCCTTGTAAAACCTCCCGAACTCCTTCTCCTCGATGAAGGCACTGTGGGGGTCGACCCGGTATCCAGACGTGAACTCTGGACCATTGTCTACAGACTGGTTCAGCAGGAAGGGATCAGCGTACTCCTGAGCACGGCCTATCTGGATGAGGCCGAAAGATGCCAAGAGGTCATCCTGATGCACGAAGGGCATTTTCTGGGCCAGGATGCACCGTCTAAATTCAGTGGACAGCTCAACAAGCAGACATTCATGCTGAGTCCTGAAGGTGAGAGCCGGCGCCGGCTTCAAGAGCGTATCCGCGCAATGCCGGGGGTGATCGACGCCATTATCCTGGGTAACAAGGTCCGGCTGGTCATCGATCACCCCCTTGAGACCGATCAAGTGGCAAAACGCTTTGGCGTCGGGTCAGAATCGTCTGTCCAGGCGGTCCCTGCACGGTTTGAAGATGTCTTTATCGCCCTGCTCAAACAACGAACCGGGGGTGATGAAAAAATTGCGCATCTCGAGATGGAAAAAACCTCCCATGCCCCACCCAAAGTCTCGGGCAAAGATATCATCGTGGTGGAGAAGGTAAAGCGTCGTTTCGGGGACTTCTACGCGGTTAAAGGGATAAGCTTTGCGGTGAAGCAAGGTGAGATTTTCGGGCTTCTCGGTGCCAACGGCGCGGGGAAATCCACCACCTTCCGTATGCTTTGCGGCCTGCTTCCCGCATCCGGTGGTAAACTCAGCGTGGCCGGTAAAAACCTGCGGGTTTCGGCGGCCCAGGCCCGGGCCCGGATCGGCTATATGGCCCAGAAGTTTTCTCTGTATGTCGGGTTGACGGTAGGGCAGAACTTGCGGTTTATCAGCAGTGCTTATGGTCTGGGAGGCAGACGTCAGGAGGAGCGGATCGCGTGGGCCCTGGATTCTTTTGAACTCGCCAAGATGGCGGATACCCCAAGCAGAGATCTGCCGCTGGGCTACAAGCAGCGGCTTGCCCTTGCAGCGGCCCTTATGCACGAACCGGAGATTCTGTTTCTGGACGAACCCACCTCCGGAGTGGATCCTCTTGCCCGTAGGGAGTTTTGGCGCCGCATCAACAGTCTGGCAGAGTCCAATGTCACCATAATGGTGACCACACATTTCATGGAAGAGGCAGAGTATTGTGACCGGCTGGTCATTATGGCCCAGGGAGAGATACTGGGGCAGGGGACCCCTGAAGAGGTAAAAGCCCGGGTTCGAACCCCCCGGAACCCTGATCCCAGCATGGAGGACACCTTCATCGCCATGATCGAAGATTATGAGGAAAAGGAAGGGGCGCGGACATGAACGTCCAAAAACAGCGCGGTGTTCGTAAAGGCATAAATATCATGCGGCTTAAAGGGTTGATCCGTAAGGAAAGCTATCAGATCGTAAGGGACCCTTCCAGTATCGCCATCGCCTTTGTGCTTCCCATGATACTGCTTTTTCTCTTTGGGTACGGCGTGTCCCTTGACGCCAATTATGTTCCCATTGCAATAGTTGTGGAACATCAGAGCCATGAGACCTCGGATTTTTTGGCCGGATTTCGGCAGTCCAGATACTTTGTTCCGGTCATCGTGACGGACATACAGGCGGCGGAACAGGCCATGATCGAGGGGAGCGTGGACGGGATCGTCTGGCTCCGGGAAAATTTCGGGAAAAAAAGACTCGGCACGGGCGATGCGCCCATCGGGGTCTTCGTAAACGGCGTGGATGCCAACCGGGCCAGGATCATAGAGGGCTATGTCAGAGGGGTCTGGATCAAATGGCTCGAGCGGACATCCATTGAAAGCGGCAGGCCTCTCCATATCCCTGTCGAGGTGAAGGCGCAGATATGGTTCAATGCCCAGATGCGCAGCAGGAACTTTCTGGTCCCCGGGCTGATCGCAGTGATAATGACCCTTATCGGCGCACTCCTGACGGCAATGGTGGTGGCCAGGGAGTGGGAGCGGGGCACCATGGAGGCCCTTATGGTCACTCCGGTCCAGGTGCGTGAGATCATATTGGGCAAGATCATTCCCTATTTCATCATGGGGATGGGGGGAATGACCCTGTCTGTGATCATGGCCACGTGGTTTTTCCATGTACCTTTGAGAGGCTCTTTATGGGTTCTTTTCGCAGGATCTTCGCTCTTTCTGGTGACGGCCCTTTCCATGGGCCTTCTGATATCGGTTGTGGCAAAAACCCAGTTCGTGGCCGGACAGGTCGCCATCATCGTCACATTTTTGCCGGCCTTTATTCTATCGGGTTTCATCTTCGACATAAGTTCCATGCCGCCGATAATCCAGACCATGACCCACGTCATTGCAGCGCGCTATTTCGTCAGTATGTTACAGACGGTCTTTCTGGCAGGGGATGTATGGCCGATAATTATCTATGACGGTCTGGCCCTTACGGCCATGGCCCTGCTTTTTCTTATGATCGTAAAAAAGCGCATGAAAAAACGCCTATAATTGGGAAAAACAGATGCTTCGTCGAATAATCGCCCTGATGGTCAAGGAATTTCTGGCCCTCCTTACCGATAAAAAAAGCAGAATGGTTGTCATTGTACCGCCGGTGGTCCAGCTCCTCATTTTCGGCTACGCTGCCAGTTTCAACCTGGACCATGTTCCCTATGCTGTCTACAACGAGGACTCTGGGCGTGCCTCCAGGGACCTTTTGGCGAAGATCCAGGGTTCTCCCAATTTTTCCTTAAAGACCGTGATCCGGAGCGACAACGAGATTGCGCCCCTTATCGACACCCAAAAAGTACGCGTGGTGGTACATGTGGAGTCAAAGTTTTCAGAAAATCTGCTCCACCAGCGGCCGGCGGAAGTACAAGTCATCGTGGACGGACGCAATTCAAACACGGCAATGGTGGTGTTGAATTACATGAACAGCATTGTCACAGATTTCAACCAGCAATGGGCGATCAGACACGGTCATTCGCCTCCCCCGGCCAGACTGTACGTCAGATTCTGGTTCAATTCCGCTCTGGATTCCCACTGGTTTGTCATCCCGGGCATTGTCGCCCTCCTGACCCTTGTTGTGACCATGCTGGTGACGGCGTTGTCCGTGGCCAGAGAGCGGGAGGCCGGCACCTTTGACCAACTGCTCGTGACCCCCATGACGCCCCTTGAAATTCTTATTGCAAAGGCCCTGCCGGGCTTTATCATCGGCACTATCGAAGCGACATTTATTATTCTGGTTGTGGTGTTCTGGTTTCACGTGCCCATGAGGGGAAGCGTCGCCGCCCTCTATCTGGGACTTTTTATGTTCCTTCTTTCCGCGGTGGGCACGGGACTCATGATATCCTCCCTTGCCGTTACCCAGCAGCAGGGGCTCCTCGGGGCCTTCCTGTTCCTGGTTCCGACCATCATCCTTTCAGGTTTTGCAACGCCCATCGCCAATATGCCGCCGGTGGTTCAGGTCCTCACTTACATAAATCCCATGCGCTACTTTCTCATCATCGTTCGTTCGGTTTTTCTTGAAGGGGCCTCCTTCGATCTGCTGTGGCCCCAGTACTGGCCCATGGCGGTCATGGGGATCGTAACCCTTGCTACCGCAGGATGGCTGTTCCGTCGGCGGATGTACTGATGAAATCGGTCTTCCCTTTGAAATGCCTTCTATTCAACAGATCGTCGTTATTTTTCTTTTACTTTTTTAATTTCGTCGATGTTGGCTTTAAGACTGTCGATCTGGGTGTCGGACAGTAAAAAAGGATAATCATTTTCCGAAGACACGGCCGGATACGTTTTTTCATCCTTGTTTTCTTTGGTAAATATGGAAAGGGAATGTTCCCTGGGTCCTTGCAGTGTAACGGCATAGACGGGGTCTTTAAAAACGTCTTTTTTAGAATCGTCTATATATGCTTCGCATTCCAGACGATTCAGAAAACCGAGGAGACGTCCCACCTTGACGGCATCCACTTTTTTACCGTTGGTATCCAACCATGCGGTTTGAGGTTCAGAACTTTTACCGGTTTTGGCGGCTGCATCCTTTTTTTCCCCGTCGGCTTCAACCACCTGTTTCAGGTCGAGGGCCACGGTCTTTTTATCCCGGGCAATTTTTATTTCCCGGAGATCTTTTTGCACAAATGACAGTACGGTTCTGTCCCGGAGATCTTCGACGGTGGGATCGAAATTTTGTCTGAAATCTCCCCTGGCATGATATACATTGGGATCTTTCGCCAGTTTGACAAATGTATGCTGATAGGTTGCGGCCGCTTTGCCGATATCGAACTCTCTGATCAGGGACTCGCCCTGCCAGGCTCTGACGTGGATTTTTTTATCCGGATTTAAATCGTACCGGACATAGTTTTTGGATTCCGATACCAGCGCCGTCACCTTCAAGTTTTCAATAACGTTAAGGATGTCTTCAATTTTATCTGAATCGGCAGGATATTCTTTCGGCCCGATATTCCAGATGTTGTCTTTTTTATTCAAAACAACGGTTCCGTCGGCTTTTTTGAACTCTATTTTTGAGATGTGTTTGCCGGGAATGGAAGAAATCTTCGGAAGGGTATAGTGGGTCCGGTTTGAACGGTGCAATGCAAGGTATAGGATCAAGGCGACCATGACGGCCGTTAGTATGAGATATTCTTTTTTTAGTTTCATATTAGCCTCTTTCAATGCGTTCACGGGTTCAAGGGTTTTCGGTCCGAGGTTGAGAAAGATTGCATAATAGGTTTAACCTCGAACCCTAGGATCCTTGCCCCCTTGATTCATCAAATCCTTGAACCCTTTGGGATCACACCGGCTCAATCGGAGATGACACACTTATTTTACCCTAATTAACTATCACTAATCGGGAGATGATTCACCTTTCTTTATTTCTGAAACATCGACTGAATCCGCTTTTTTCTGGAATGGCGCTTCAGCCAAACGATGAGGCCTAAAAAGACCACCAGCACCGGAAGTCCGGCAATGTTAAAGGTTTTGACAAAGGTTTTTGTCACCGTTCCGGCATCCATCAGGGGATTGAAACTGAGCACCTTGCTTCGCATCATGGCAATATTTTCCCGATGGTTCAGGGCATCGATGGTGTTCAGAACGAACATGTCGTTGGGGCTGTTCCCTTCAGGATTCAGAACATTGTCTTTGAGCATGTCCGACGAGGCCATCAGGAAAATTTTGGCGGCCGTGCCTTTGGATATAAAACCACCCTGACCTTTGATTTTCGACAGGTCGGCCGTTGCCTTCTCAGTCTTCGGTTCGGGGGTGCTTTCTTTATTGTCCCGAGTTTCTGTGGCGGTATCTTCGGTTGTTTTTTCAGGCATCGGTTTTCCGTCAAAATAACTGGGGAACGACCCTTCAAGAATGTAGGCCAACGGAAAACTCTGCTGTTCATCATCCGGGGATGGCGGACTGAGGAACATGGGGTTGAGATTGATGGGTTGGCGCATTTCCCAGGATTTTTCTGAAGATGCAATCAGCTTGACCGCCGTTAGCGCATGTTCTGAAATTCGTGCTTCGTCCAGTTCCAAGGGCGATATTTTGACTGAAATCAGTCCGTTGATGCCGCGCATATATTTAAGGTCATGGTTGATGAACCTGTTTTTGATAATGGGGGCAAAATATATGGGCCGTTCACCCCCGCCCATGCTTTGGGGAAGCCGTTGCTTGTGACAGTTTTCATCGAGGACATACGATTTTTTTATGCGGATGCCGTAATGTGCCAGTAATTTTTCAAGACCGGTATCCAGCGGTTCATAATTCGGTCCCCGGTTCATTCCAAAAGGCTGCTGGGCGTTGGGCCTGACTTCTTTGAAAGCATCCAGAAAGAGTGCCAGGCTGGTTCCTTTCATCAATGCCTGATCGATCTGGTAGAGTTCGAAATCTGAAAAATTTTCCGTGGGTCGCGCGATGACCAGGCTGTTGACGCTTGGGGGAATGTCGGCGTCTTTTAAATTAATGGGTTTGATGCTGTATGTCTGTGACACCAGACTTGAAAAAACGGATAACGCGTCCGGATTTCGCTGCCCCATGGGTGAAGCCCCCGAAATATCGAGGGTGCCGTGATCCGAAAGGTATCCGAGAGTCTGGTTGATATCCACCAGCGTCTCCAGATTGTCGTCGATGAGGTGTTCCATGTCATCAAGGTCGGCCAGATTATACTGGGTCCCGATGATGGGAAGCTTGAGAACACTTAACAGCGGTATCTCCCTGATTTTCTCCCCGTATTCCATTACCAGGCCGATGGTTCCTTCTCCGGCCTGAATATTACCGTCGGACAGGGCCGGCCATTCAAGGTGCATCAGGTTATATTTCTTCCAGGACGGTTCCTGTGTCGATTTTGTTGAAGGGTCGATATAGGCATATTCCAGCTTTCCGTAGTTTTTGGCATTAAGGCGGTCGACGATTACTTTCAATTTGTCAGGGTATTCGGGAAGTTGGTCAAGGCCCATAAACGGTGCAACAGATTTCAAAGAGGAAGAAAGGAACAGCTTGACCTTAATTGTGTCGGGCAGACTCAACAGGGCGCTGATTTTGTTGTTCAGTGTCTGGATGGCCGTGGTCAGTTTGTACTCGATTCCGTTGATGGCGGTAATGGTGGGAATCTTCTCCACCATATCTCCGTGAATCAACACCAGGCCCATATAGGCCTTTTTGAATTTTACCTCATCTTCTTCAAAAACCTGGATTTGAACCGGGTGGATGCCGTAGTTGTTGGCCAGTTTCTGATTTTCCAGTGCCCGCGGGTCGATCCCTTCTGCCTCCGGGCTGACGTCATAAAACCGGTAATTGAAATACGCGTTGGCGTGGATGGCATATTCTTCAAGCAGATCGTGCAGATATCGCTCCGTATTATTGTACGGAGCCGGCAGATCTTTGGTAAAAAACACATTGATGGTCAAAGGTTCGGAAAGTGTGGAAACCACCGTTTTGCTGGCTTCGGATATGGAATAGATTCTGTTTTCGGTAAGATCCATCCTGAAAAAGAGGGTCATGCCCGCCACATTGATGAGGACGATAATGACCAGATAGATGGACAATTTCATATATTTTGCATAGGGGTTCTGCATGCTCATCTTGTGCTCCTTAGCTTTTTTCCTGCATAACCAGATGTGTTCCGTAAAGGCCGATGAAAACAACACTTAGAAAATAGAGAATGTCCCGGGAATCGACAATCCCCTTGGCAATGTTTTGGAAATGAAAATCAGCCCCAAGATACCCGATAACACCCAGAAGAGAATTGGGGAAGAAAAAGAGCATTTTGTCGATCAACGTCAGGGAAAAGCAGATAGCCATGCCCACAACAAACGCGATGATCTGGTTGCGTGTTAGGGATGAGGAAAACAGACCCACAGCGACAAAGGCCGCACCCAGCAAAAGGGCGCCCAGATAACCGCCTGCCACAGGTCCCCAGTCCAACTGCCCCATAAATGCGATGCAGATTGGATAGGCTAAGGTGGGCAGCAGAGCCGCGGCGACGAATAACACGCCGGCCAGGAATTTGCCCAGAAGAACATCCTTAAATGTTACCGGCAGGGTGATAAGCAGTTCATAGGATCCCACATTCATTTCCTCGGAAAACAATCGCATGGTCACTGCCGGGATGAGGAAGGCGAAGGTAATGGGGAGCAGACCAAAAAAGTTTCTCAGGTCTGCCTGGTTATAATAGAAAAATGTCGTAAAAAAGAACCACCCCGTCACCAACAGGAAAATTGATATGACGATATAGGCGATGGGGGATATAAAATAGTCTTTTAATTCCTTGTTGCAGATGCGGATAGCCTGGTGCATGTCAGTCCTCCTTGGTGAGTTCTCGGAATATGTTCTCAAGGGTTTTGGTCTCCTGATGAAACCCGATAAGAACCCAGGATGTCTGTTTAATGGTTTGGTAAATGGTTTCTCTCAGATCCACGGCGGATTCGCAGGCAAGGCGAACCTTTAAGGAGCCGCCGGGAGTTTCATCGATCTGTTCTGTGTTTTCAATGCCTTGAATTCCGTTGAGTCCATGGCATACTTTTTGAAAATCTGTGTTGAGTAGTTCTAAATGGATAAAATGTTTTTGACCTGCGGCCTGCTTGAGGTTTTCCACATGGTCGTCCGCAACGATCTTGCCGTTATTGAGAATCACCACCCGATCGCAGGTGGCTTCAACTTCGCTGAGAATATGGGTGGAGAGAATGACGGTTTTCTCCTCACCGATCTTTCGGATGATCTCCCGGATTTCGACGATCTGATTGGGATCGAGGCCGGATGTGGGCTCATCTAAAATCAGGATTTCCGGGTCGGTCATCATGGCGTGGGCCAGGCCGACCCGCTGATTCAAGCCTTTGGACAGCTCATTGATGCTCCGGTGCATAATTTCGCCCAGTCCGCACAAATCCACAAGCTGTCGAATCCTAAAAGCCCTTTGGTCTTTGTCCAGCCCCCGGATTCCGGCAACGTAGTCGAGATAATCGAAGACCAGCATGTTGTGATACAGGGGGGCGGACTCGGGCAGATATCCGATGAGTTTTTTGATTTCCAGTAAATTTTCGTCGAGGAGATAGTCCTTGACGCGAATGGTTCCGGATGTGGGCATAAAATAGCCGGTGAGCATCCGCAAAGTGGTTGTTTTACCTGCGCCGTTGGGGCCCAGCAGGCCGAGGACCTCACCTTTATGGATGTCGACACTGATGCGATCCACAGCGCAAAACTCGTTGTAATATTTGGTCAAATTTTCAACATGGATCATGGTTTTTCCTTTTTATCGACGGTTTGTTTTTATTGGCATGTCTTTTAGGAAATTTTAAAGCGTTCATCAAGGCTAAAAATTTTGGGGGCATTGAAAAATTTTGTTTTATCCGGACAGGCGGTCGCAAACGCCTTGCCTTCGTCCGGATCCATACCGCCGCCGTAACCTGAAGTCCTGTCCGGTGGCGGGGTGCCTCTGAGCCGTGCAATTCGATCTTCCAGGGGCGGGCGGGTGGAGAACAATCTCATCATTTTCTTCCCGGTTCATGATGTCGAGGAGCCCTTCAGTAACCGCCACAACCGCATGTTCCGGTTTTTTGTATTGACGGTTTCCCATAAGGTTAAAATTATATCTTAACCTTAAGTTTAACTGTTGGGTCATAACTATCTGGTAAAAAAATAAAAAATGCACTTAAAAAACGAATCTTTCGCCGAAGAGATGACGCATTCCACTTTCGCTGGGTCAGGGTTAAATATAAATCCGTTTTTAAAAAATTCAAGCAGACGATTTCTCGCCCGAAGAAAAATCCGCTGGGTTTCCTGTGCGGAGAGGAAAATGCTGGATCCTGGCCGTGAACTTGGCAATTGCCGGAACTTCGGCAAGCCGGTCCAAAAAAGCGGGGACACATCAATAAATTTACGATTTACAGGCGCCCATTTCAATGATATTAATGATACCATCGCTTCGCTTGTTCAAGTCCGACGAAATTTGCCATGTCCGCATTCAATTGGCGAATTCTCGAGGAATCGGTTTAAACCACTGCCTTTGGCGACGGTACCCTAAAAAGGTTTTACGGGTGTCGTAATTCTTCATTTTCAGCGCTCTTTAGACACTTCAAGCTTTAGGCACCTAAATCAGGGCTCTTTTTATGAGATCCAGTGTCCTCAAATATTTTTCGGCGTTGACCATTCTTTTTTTGTTCTTTTTGACGGCCTGCAATTATCACATCCAAAAAAGGATTCCCCCGAAAGCCATAAAAGGGGTTCTCGACCTCACCGATTGGGATTTTAAGCGGGACGGACCCGTCGACCTCTCCGGCGAATATGCATTCTACTGGAAGCAATACTTTAATCCGTCAGATTTTTCCAAACCGATCCTGCCTCAAAAAACCGGATTCATCAGAGTGCCCGGGTATTGGAACGGTTATGAGGTCAACGGTCAGACCCTTCACGGTGATGGATATGCCACCTACCGTTTGAAAATCCTTCTGAAAGCACAAAAAGAACCCCTTGCCCTCAAAATTTTAAGCATGGGTACGGCATATATCCTTTTTTTAAACGATCAAAAAATAAGTTCGGTGGGGATTCCAGGCATTGATCGGGAAAGCACCGTCCCTCGATATTTTCCACAGGTCGTTGAATTCAGCCCTGAAACAAATCAGATGGATGTCATTTTCCAGGTATCCAATTTTCATCACAGACGGGCCGGACCTTGGGAACCTATCCATTTGGGGGAAGAAAAAGAAATACAAGAAATCAGGGAGGATCGTCTTTGCTTTGATCTGATGCTATTCGGCAGTATTTTCATTATGGCGCTGTATCATCTTTGTCTCTTTGCGCTGAGAAAAACGGATCGATCGTTCCTGTATTTTGGTGTTTTCTGTTTTCTGATCATGTTGAGGCTCCTCACCACCGGTGAAAGATATCTCGTTTATTTTTTTCCGAATATTCCCTGGGAGATCGTGATAAAGATTGAATATCTTTCCTTTTATCTATCAGTTCCTTTGTTGGTACTGTTTGCACAATCCCTGTTCCCCCGGGAAATTCCAAAGCGGATTCCAAACCTGATCGTTCCGATCGGGATTGCTTTTTCGTGCAGCGTAATTTTTACCCCCGCAAGGATTTTTTCATATACGCTTCAGGGATACCAAATCATCACCATCATCACGATTATGTATGGACTCTATGTGCTCGTCGTTGCTTCCATCCGAAAGAGAACCGGTGCGTTTGTCTTTCTCCTGGGATTTATCGTTTTAGCATTATCCGCCATAAACGACATGATGTACGTTGAAAAGATCATACAGACCGGATATTTTGTACCGTTTGGCGTGTTTATCTTTATTTTTTCCCAGGCGCTTCTTCTTTCCTTTCGATTGACCAAGGCCTTTGAAATTGCAGAGACACAGTACAAGGAACTGAAGGATACTTATCAGGCATATAGAGGAGAAATCATCGATCGTGTGCAGGCCGAAGCAGATCTGCGGGCAAGCGAGCAAAAGTATAGAGCGATTCTTCATGGTATGGCCGACATATATTATGAGGTCGACCTTGAAGGAAACCTTACGTTCTTCAATGAACCTCTGTGCAAAATGCTCGGGTATTCCAGAGATGAAATGATGGGGATGAACAACCGGCAGTTCATGACCGAGGAGACTGGCAAGAGGGTCTATGAAACTTTTAGCAAGGTTTACCAAACAGAAGAACCCTCCAAGACTTACGATTGGGAGGCCATCACGAAAGACGGCAGTCAACGGTATGTGGAGCTTTCCGTATCTCTGATAAAAGACGCAGACGGACGGCCCGCCGGGTTTCGGGGAATTACACATGACATTACCTACCGGAAACTGGCTGAAGAGGAGGTCAGGTTACATCAGGAACAGCTTTTCCAGGCCAGTAAAATGGTTGCCTTGGGGACGCTTGTTTCGGGCGTGGCCCACGAAGTGAACAATCCCAACAATTTCATTCGGCTCAATACGCCCACACTGTCGGAGGCCTGGGAAAGTGCCATGCCGATCCTCGATGAATACTACCGGGAGAATGGCGATTTTATTCTCGGGGGGATGAATTACAGCGAGATGCGTGAAAAGATTCCGGTGTTGTTCTCCGGAATACTGGATGGGTCCGGACGTATCACACAGATTGTTGAAGACTTGAAGAATTTCGTACGGAAAGATATTTCAGAGATGACACAGTCGGTGAACATCAATGATATTTTACGGTCTGCCATTTCCCTTATTTCCAATATGATAAAGAAGTCTACGCATCGTTTTTCAGTAGAATACGGCAGGGATTTACCTGTGCTGACAGGCCATTCTCAAAGGCTCGAGCAGGTCTTTGTCAATTTGATTCAAAACGCTTGCCAGGCGCTTCCGGATTCTAAAAAAGGTATTTTTGTCTCGACGTCTTGGGATGAAACGGAGGCGGCTATTCGGATCAAAATACAAGATCAAGGGGTGGGGATTTCCCCCGAGAGTTTGCCGCAAATTACCGATCCCTTTTTTTCCACCAAGCATGATTCGGGCGGAGTTGGGTTGGGCTTGTCGATCTCTTCAAGGATTGTGGAAACCCACGGCGGCAGATTGACGTTCATCTCGGAAATAGGGGAGGGAACCACGGCCGAAATTTTCTTGCCCGTTAAAGAAAGGTGACATCGTTGTGCTTTGAAAATAGGTGATTTCAAGAACCATTGAACTGCCACCGCTCGTCCCGTTGAATTTCGAGGATTCAACCGGGCAAGTGTATTTCCCGAAAGCGTGTTGGAGCGAAGTTTACCCCACCCGCCCCGCAGGTAGTTTACTGTCGTACCGGGGTGAAACCTTGTCTTTTCTGTTTAATCGGGGCGGGAATCCCCCATTGCGGGGCTGCGGACAACTTCAGATTTTACTATAACAAACGTATTCCAACATATTGAAAAATTAATAAAATAATACGTTGAAAGGGGCAGAAGAATGACGGCGTCCATGTATCCTGATTTTCCGGTCATGTTGGTAGATGATGAAGCGCAGGCTTTAGACAGTTTTGAAATTGCCCTCCGTTCAGCAAGTATGAACCATTTCATCCGCTGTCAGGACAGCCGCGATGTAATGCCGATGCTTTCCCGTCAGGAGATTGAAGTCATGCTCCTCGATTTGAGAATGCCCCATGTGTCCGGTGAAGCGCTGCTTCCGCTGATAATCGCCGACTTTCCTGAAATTCCGGTGATTGTTATTACAGGGGCCAACGATGTAGACACCGCCGTCATGTGCATGAAACACGGTGCATTCGACTATATGGTGAAGCCTGTTGAAAAAAATCGCCTTATCGGCGTCGTGAGACGGGCCGTGGAACTTCGTGAATTGCAAAGGGAGAACCGATTGTTGAAGGCCCACGTCCTGTCCGACAAGCTGGAGCATCCCCATGCTTTTTCGGAGATTGTTACAAACAGTGCAAACATGCGGTCTATTTTTCAATACGTGGAGGCGATTTCCAGCAGCCCGCGGCCGGTTCTTATTACGGGAGAAACCGGTGTCGGCAAAGAATTGGTTGCCAAGGCCGTGCATGCCCTGAGCAATCGCATGGGTGATTTTGTTCCGGTAAATGTGGCGGGTTTGGACGACAATGTTTTTGCAGACACCCTTTTTGGACATAAAAAAGGTGCCTTTACCGGTGCGGATCAGGCCCGCAGCGGCCTGATCGAACAGGCGTCCGGAGGAACGCTTTTTCTGGATGAAATCGGTGATCTGAGCCCTCCGTCACAGGTAAAACTTTTACGGCTTTTACAGGATGGCGATTTTTTTCCCCTTGGATCCGATGTCGCAAAAGGTTCCAATGCCCGAATCATCGTTGCCACGAATCAGGACATAGACGGGCTCAAGTCATCGGGCAAATTTCGCAAGGACCTTTACTACAGACTTTGTGATCATCACATCCATATTCCAGCCCTTCGTGACCGTTTGGAGGATGTTCCCATTCTTATGGAGCACTTTTTGGAAAAAGCGTCTGAAACGCTGGGGAAAAAAAAGCCGACGCCGCCTGATGAACTGTCGATCCTGCTGTCCACCTATCACTTTCCCGGAAACATCAGAGAATTGGAATCCATGGTTTTCAATGCTGTGAGCAGCCATAAATCCGGCAAGATTTCCATGGATCGCTTCAAATCGCATATCTATCAGAAGCATCCCGGATTTGAAGCACCCTCAAATAAAATACTGCAGGAGAAGAAGGCCTTGATATCTTTTTCTGAGCAGTTGCCGACCCTCAAACAGGCTGAACAGCGCCTCATCGATGAAGCCATGAAACGGGCAAACGGCAACCAGTCCATTGCAGCTCTGAGCTTGGGAATCACGCGACAGGCATTGAACCGGCGGCTAAAACTCATCAGACAGTAAAACCCCACGGGTTTGTGTTCGAGGACGCCAAGCCGTTTTAAAATCTCCCGTTGTTTGGAACGGTGCAAATAATTTTGCTTTGTAAACATTTCTTGCTATCCTTCAACGTGCTGATTTAACAGCATCCTGTCAGAAAATCAAAAATCGTGTCAAAAATTGTTGCTCCCTTCTGCAAACTCCCTTTCGCCCCCATATCAGCCCCTTTGAAAAAAAGGTTTAAAATTTATCGACGCCGGAGAACCTTCTCCCATAAACGCAATACCGTATTGATAACACGCCAGTATATGCAGCGCAGGCCGCTGATCTTTCATTCATAAAAAACGGCGACCATGGCGGTATTTGGAGGGCAGCGTCATATTTGGAACGCGATTTGCTCTATAAAACAATAAAACAGCAAAGCGCTCCTTTGTAAGGGGCCCAACAAAATCGTCCGGACGATGATATTTCGGCAAAGGGTCCAACAATTCTCTTGCGAAGATTTTGTAACGGTGTCCGGACCATATGAACCTTTCCATAATATGGACATGGCCCGAAACGAAGAAAAGCAAAATCGCGAACATCTTTCATGAAAAATTGTGAGGAGAAAAAGCGATGAACCCGAAAACCGATCGTTCCAGTTCTCAAAAACCGATGACAGCCGGCGGGATGGTTCCGAATAACAGCGGGACCAGGAGGATCAACGTGTTGGGTCTGTGTCTTGGGGCCTCGACCATATCCCTGGTTCATCTGGATTATGAGCCGGTGGAGGATATAGGGAACCCCACAGGGGTTATTCGTCCGCCCCGGGTCATGAAATATTC
>Ga0209013_10001325_pt1 | contig 22825 bp, 24 predicted proteins | sample Cruoilmetagenom2_FD_187291 | JGI IMG/M metagenome (GOLD analysis project Ga0209013, IMG submission 187291) | Oil polluted marine microbial communities from Coal Oil Point, Santa Barbara, California, USA - Sample 2 (SPAdes) (version 2) | ecosystem: Environmental > Aquatic > Marine > Oil seeps ... | reverse complement strand
TCGTTTTTTGATAATAAACAGTGTATTACTCATAACATGTACCTTCTTACCAGTGGTTATATTAAAATATGAAACCTCACTTACTTATGATAAGGTTCACCGTACCATATCTAAATGCGGTTTTTAATAATCGGCTTTGTTTAATGATGTTTATTTGACCTTAACGGATCGATCTAGTTGAGTGGAGCCTATCCATACTCAATTCCTCCTATTAACACACGCAAAAACACCCCAATAATAGGATACATAAATAGCCCTATTATTGGGGTGTTGTGTTTGCTCGACACTTCTTACTTGTCGCAAGGGTGTGGGGCTTTTTATTTAAATTATTCTAACGTGGATAGATCAATTTCTGTTATATAAGGATTGCTATCGAATGAGATTAGTTCATCTAGTTCCAATTCTAGCGGCTTGGTTGTATCAGATATACCAACTGCGCTCTGGGCACCTTCGATTACCCCACCAGGTCTTACTTCTTTTTGTCCAATTCCTAAATCTACACCCTCAACCATAATTGCATCATCAGTTTCAACATCATCTTGGAACCCTTTTAACATGAATGTCATGAACGGTGAAGCTGTATCTTCCGAATTATTGACCCAGTCGTATTCAATGATTAAAGCATTATTTCCTTCATAATCTACACCAAGGCTATATTTTTGAATAGTTAATGTGTATTCTCCTAATTTTATAGGTTCCCCTAAAACAATCTCGTTTCCAGCAGGTTCCTCAACTACTTTCTCTTCTTCCTCTAACATAGCTTCATCTGTAAATTCTATTGAACTAAGTATATTTTCAAATTCATTGCTATAATCTTTATCTGAATTTGATTCCGTTCCCATAAACAAGCTCATTATTCCATCATGATAATCGAAAATAACTACAGAAGTTTTTAACTCTTTGTTGGATACTACATTATCGAAATTGTACTGATATGCTGTTGTACCTGCTACGGTTATTTCTGACTCCGAAATTAAATCGAATGAATCAAAAGAAGAAGTAACGCCCTCTATGAAATTCGCTCTTGTTACATCATCGGAAATAGTTCCTTCTGCCTCCGAATAACCAACCATTAGCATACTATCTTCAGGGTAATAATATTTCAGATTTTCATCAGATACCTCTTCAGTCCAACTTTCAGGAATTGAGTACTCCATGCTACTCATATCATATAATTTACTTTTTTCATCTACTAAGTTAGTTTCAGTCTTTGAAACTTCTTTCATTGTCTGAGTATTCGCATCCGAAGAGCAGGCACTCAATACCCATATAACACTCAACAACATCAAAGAAATTTTTTTCATTTTTGTTCGCTCCTCTTCGATCAGTAACTTCATTTGTAACGGTTTTCATTATCAAAATACCAGACTATTTCCAGTTTCTTTTTATTGTCATTATTTTTGTTTTTCGAGTTTAACCTTTGTAGTCGTCCCCATAGCGGAAGCCTCATAACTTAATACTCCATTTTGGTATGTCATAGTTTTAGTATCATCCGAAGATGCAAGCATAGCACTATCAGTTTTGCTATGGTCATTTTTTGAATCCCATGTATAAGTTTCGTCAGCAGTTGTGGGAGCGATAAAAGAGCCAGCCCAATAAAGTGATTTTGTGTCGCCGTTATCACTTACCCAGTAAATTTCGATTGTATCACCGCTTATTGTAGCGGCATGAAAAGTTTCTTCAGATTTACTGTTTGATTGTTTCCATTCTCCAGTTAATTGAGGTATTTGCTTTTCAGTGGTTTTGAGCGTGGAGCTACACCCAGCAAATAGCGTTATGAGTAGAGTCACGCAAAGGGTAATAATTGTTCGTTTTCTCATTTTTGTTATCCTCCTATTTTTCATTAATCCAAGTTTAACAATTAATTTCTACCAGAGATCCTTTGGCATTTTTCTAAACTCCAAATTAGACTGACAGAAAAAATCTGTCTTTAAACACTCTGTATGGCTTTCCTCCTCTTTACCACTTCTTACTACACCTATTAAAAATATCTCGTCATTCTGAATTGATACTACTGGTGACCCACTACTTCCCTTCCTTGCATCAACATTTACGGTAAAAACTCGTTCCCCATTAAAATTTTGATTTGGTATTGAGGAAATATCGCCTTTATAAATCATTGGCGTGTAGTTATATTCATCATGTCGTCCCCTTGGATAACCATACACATATACTAAATCTGAGGGATTTAGGGTGCTGTAATTTTCTTTAGGTAAAACTTGAGAAATTTCCAAAATCTTTATTTTTAGTTCTTTTGCTGTAACATGTCCATTATCAAAAATCGGTTCATTATAATACTCATAAACGTTATCATTCTCAACTAAAAATGGAAATGCAATTAAGTCCATGTACTCCGATCCAAGTAAATTCTCTGTCCCAAAATAAAGATTCAAACTACTTGATAAATCAAAGGTTAGGCGAAAGAAACGTCTATCCTGTAATTCTGTGTGGACTTTAAAACTTAGAAATTTGCTGTTCTTTACCACATGCTGATTAGTAATTAAGCAAATCATTTTTGATTTATCTAGAAATTCAAATTCAAGGAAAAAACCACTTGCTAATCCATCATTAGTTTCAAGTAACACAGAATTATATTTATAGTCATGTATACTTTCCATCCTACTAATCATTTAATAACCCACCTTTTAATGGAATCTTGCTGTCGAGCGTTATAAAACTACTCTCATGAAACTATATAAATCAAAATTTTTCTGTGGGATACTAAGTTTATATGTTAATACCTTTTGTTTTACATTCTATGGCAAGTTTAGAGAGATTAAGTTTAGTATATCGATGATTATTATTAATTGGATAAGTACTGTACACATATTGTATAAAATCTGTCCAATATAATAATTTAGTATCCTCTATAACCTGATTCAAAATTTCCACAGTCGATTCGTCTAGTTTGCTTTTAAACAAAAACTCAAAATGGCTTTCTTTTAGAACCACTACTTGTTTCGGACTACCATAGGCAGTTACATCATGTTTAATCAGAAGTCTTTGATCCTCTTTTACCGCATCGTACACATCCACTACATAAGGTCCATAGTGGTCAAAATACCACTCAATGTCAGTAAGTTGATCTCCATATTTTAAAGCATTATACCAATCTACTAAGTACACCATCTTTGTCAATCTAGTCTTTGAAAGCTCTTCTTTATATGGATAGAATTCCACTAAGTACCTTACTAGGTATTTAATTTTGACCATGATTCAATTCCTCCCGACCAATTGGAGAATTCTTTTTGACAGTCTCAATCAAAACGATGCCAAACGGACCTTCTAAGAACATCTTAATTTGCTCTATGTTTGGAATGTTCGTTTGCATTGACTCAATAACTATAACGGCTATAGGATCATCGCCATTGTGATGAAGTCGTTTGCAATAGAAACTTCTGCTCTTCATTTGCAAATTTGTTATTTCATCTTCTGTCATTCCACCTTGTTTTAATGCTTGTTCAATATACCTCTGTGGGCTCGAATCATAGTTAGCTAATTTTTCCTTGAATACTTCACCCTGTTCCCAACACTGTCCAATAAATCCTGAATTGATGGGATATTCTTTCCTTCCCATTTCTCTATAAATTGGACTTTCTGAAAATCTCGCAACTGGCATAAAGCTACTTCGATCTCTTACACGATATAAAGTTACTCGATCATCATTTCTTAACTTAAAGTGTTTTGCTAGTGTTTTAATCATGTCTACTGGAACGGACTCTAAATTTGTAACTAACATGCTATTAGAATCTTCTAGCTCGGCTATTCTATCCTTTAAATCTTTTTTACTATCAAAGCTTTTCACTGTTAGGATGCTACCAAATAAATATAGTACAACTCCCAAAACCCATCTTAAGTAATGGTCATCCAGAAAATCTTTAATTACATCTATTCCTACCAAAATCGGAAAGAGAATTGTAATAAAAGTTACCCATGTTTCTCTTATATATCTTAAAATCTTCATCCAACATTCTCCTGTAAAATTCTCTTTTAATTCATTATATACTAAATTATCCATTTAATGAGATTTCTTGTTGAATGTTGAATTGATATTAGCCACCAAATAGTAATTGGAGCATGGGGTTCATCCGTAGACAACCCCATGCTCCAAAATGCATGTATATTTCTATAGTTCATCAACGCCATGTGATATAAATAGAGTTTCTAAACGCTTGATTATATAATCATGGGCCCTTTTTGTAATTTGAAGATGCGATTTCTGTCTATGAGTATATATAATTTCATTAAAATCAGATTTAGGATTAGGGTAGAGATCTATGTTTAATTCCCGAGCAAGTTCCCTCAAAGAAATACCATTCTTTATTGGTCCACTTAAAAATCGCCCTTTTACAAATTCAACATAATATGGATACCTCCCATGGTCTTTTGTAGCAAACGGAGCACTACCATGAACAATATTGGATTTCTTATATCCTGATGTTTCAACATAACCAACTATCATTGGGGTGTCATTTCCATATAGGTCTCGACTAACCATAGTCATAAATAAAGTCTGTCCTTGTTTTATACCGGTTGGTTGTGTTGGGAAAAATGTGCGTTTCATATGCTCTTTCTTTCTTCTCTCAAAAAATGATAATTCATTAGGTATTCGATTTTCACTATTTCCCTCGAACTTTAACCATATTCCCGTATTACGTTCATGAGTTGTTTCTTCCGATTGGGAGTGAAATATCGCCTCTAAAAAATCATTATTATCATTATCTTTATTGGGTATATCTGTGAAAGGTAGTGTTGCCCCCCATCTACGTGAATTAGGTATAATAATCACTGGAAATGAATTCTTACCTGGTTTCTTTTGAGCGAATGCCCTTTCAGCAACGCTATTGTCACAAATTCTCTTCTCATTTTCAACAATAGAGACAGTTACTTCCCAATCACCTGATTCATTAATGTCGGACAACAATCCTTCAAAATAAGCATTACACTCTTCTGCAAAAACCTTCTCATTCTCCATAAAAATTCCAAATTCATGATTTTTATAAAACCCATTAAAAGTAAAGTTAGCCGAACCCATAATAATAGATTCTTTATTAAATATATATAGCTTTGTATGGAGTGATTGAAGAGCATAAATCTTAACTCCGGCTTTCACAAGTCGTTCTAATCCCGCTATACTACTAACTCCATTAATAAAATCTTCTCTATCAAAACGAGTTATAACTATACATTCTATTATCTCTTCTGATTTCTCGATGAAATCAGCTAATGCACTTGCTGTCCTAAATCCAATAAACGGAGAAACTATTTTGATTTCTCTATTTGAAGAGTTCATTAAAGAGGAAAAAGTGGTGCCAAAGTTTTCATCTAAAAAGCTAATTGTCATAAGATTTCCCTCCAATGCAGTACGGTTATAAATTTTTAGTTTAAACCCACTATTTTCTTAAATATTGGTGTAAGTAGTACTCTTTCACACTAATTTCTCAACTTTACTTAATAAGGAAGATTAGAGTGAAGAGGTTAAAGACCATAAAGACCGCTAAAAAAGAGATACTTGAGTTGCAAACATATGTTAATTTAGTAGAAAATTACGAAACGGATACTTTAGAACAATCAATCTTCAAGTCATACGCTTATACTAATAGCCTTCAAAAAGTAGTTGAGACTATTAATAAAGATTTAGAGATTATTGATGAACCATTGATTGATCAAGAGTATGTTACTTTATTGATTAAAAGTAAACCGCAAGATGAATTACATAAGGTTTTGAGATCCAACTATTTACTTAAGACAAGACATACTCGTAAAAAACCATACTAACCGACAAAGAAGATCTATCAATGAATCTAAAGTAATAATCCTCACCCTTTAAGGTCGGGGATTTCATTTACCTTTTTAGTTTGCTTTTTGACTTTATAAATTCTAATTATTCATTCATATTTGGATTTTCTTCTATTTCTATAGGCTCAAACTGGTTTAATAAATCCATTGAAAACCGCTTATTACCTATATTTTCAGCTAAGTATTTATTTATGTGTGGCAAGGTCTCCGCCATTATGCTATTAAAATCCAAAATATATTCACTGTAGTAGTTAATAAAATGTCTTTGAAACTGCTGTTGAAATTTCTTAGTAAGTTCTCCTTTACTTTCGTGACCTGTGAAGGGATCAACAATTTTCGGTATGTATATAATGTTCCAAGGAGCAGCAAAAGCGTAAGGGTTTTTAGTACGTCCAAAAATATGTGAAACCTGAAAATTTTTAATTCTTTCATATTTATTATCAGTCTTTACATTTTTTCCATAACCAGTTAACTCCTTTATTACTTTGGTGGGAATATTATTATTAGTTGAATCCTTTATAAAATTAGAATGACCATACAATTCCTCATACATTTCTAAATATAAATTGGTACCTTTTGCATCTCGTCCATATCCCCTGATAAATACATTTTGGTCACCTGTTATGATACTCGATTTCAATAGCTCCCATTTCTGTTTTACATTACTCTTTTCAACAAATTTTGATTCTTTAATCCCGAATTCAATAATATCTTCATGTCTTATATTAAATTTATTCAGGAAAATTTCATAAGCATCTACCATATATTGTCCTCCACTTCTCACTTGAATCAATTGATTAATAATAGCTCTTATTTCATCTAACTTTTGCTGCGAAAAGAATTTTTCAGCTTCAATTCTGTCCTTTAAGGATTTAGACCAGATTATCTTCTATCACCACAAACCTCCTATAAAAGAAAGTACTCTAACAAACTCTTTTTTGTTAGCACATAAGATATTATTCGCTTTAAGGTCCAAGACTGTCCGGCTAAGTATTGTCTAATAAACAATCCCTTTAGTTCAGTTAATATTTATTGATTAATATTCATTTCTAGAAATAGAGTGGACTTGTTACTGAAAGTTAATTGTCTTCTCTAATAGCTCCAGGGCTTTTTTGTATGAACCAACAGCATTTTTATATTCTTCTTCCAAACTTGATCTATTCAAAATACCTTTTTTAGCTCCGTCAATGCCGAAATGATGAAGAATATTCATCGCCACAAAACCCCCACCTCGTACTGGTGCATCAATTTTCAAAATTTCCTCTTGGATTCTTCTGTGACTCTTTGATTCAACTAAATAAGCTTTAATTACTTGGGCTAGTAAAACATTACTGTAATTGTCCATTATCTTTTCCATTATAGAGCTCCTTTACATTTTTAAGAACGTCTTAGTTACCAATCGGTTCTTCTTATTCTTTCATCCATTAATATTGCAAACAAATAAGAGGGGGCTTGCAAGTGCTGTAAAGGGACTGTATTTTCTAGAGGAACAAATTGTAATGCTTCATTAATGGTATTTTTTGAAATTGAACGATTTGTTCTACTTAGGGTTAATACGTTTCCTTTAACCTGGTAAGTAAATTCCCCTCCTCTTATTTGGTAGAAAGCTTGCCCTTCACATTGAGTAATTCTTTCCCAAAGGTTATCAATCAATATTAACTCTCCATTCTAAGGTGAGATTTATTTATATATGCAAATCTCAAAAACCTAGATTATCGTTTATAGTTCTTCTATATTTGTTATTTGTAATTCTATAGCGCCATTATATTCATTTGTTGTCCCAAAGACTCTATAGACTTCCATTTCATTAATAAAGGGTACTTCTTCATCCTTGAAAATGACTGCATTGAATATGAAACCTTCCGCTTCTAATTCTAGAAACTTCACTCCACTGTCACCATCAATACTAAAATTTATTACCTTAGCATCTACTGCGACATCGTGGTCTGGACCTGTAAAGGCGTCTGGAACCCTTTCGTACATATAAGTCCCATCCATATACGGCAACTCAGAAATTTCAACAAAATCCTCAGATATATAACTAGAATCGTAATCATCATTTAAATCACTCGTTGATAATTTGTCCACAGCTACAATACCGACACAAACTACAACAGCCATTAGTAAATACAAGCCCGATCCCATGGCCTTCTTAGGAGTATATGTTACCTTTTGAACAGGAGTCTTTAAAACAGTTGAACTATTAATGCTCTTTTGTTCTTCAAACATTTGCTTTGTTTGATTAGCTAAATCCCTTATTTCTTGTGCGGTCTTATCCATTTCATCCGAACGAATTAAATGAGTAATATCTGATTCAGTTAGTTTGCTTTGTGAATTTCGAATATTTGTAACAATATCTTCAATCCACCGTACCTGCATTCCATCATTCCGAAACTTAGCAGCCAGTGCCAGTCTCGAATCTAGTTGGGAATTTAAATCATCCTTAAATAAATGGAACTTTAAAAAATCTTTAGCATTCCTTTCATCCCAGGTTTTTACGAACTTTTCCATGTCTCCCCTGTTAAAACCATAGTGAATAACACTGTATCCAATTAACTTATATGGATCGATTAAGTGAGGATGATTTGAAATTAAATATCCTCTTAAGTCAGCCACATGATTTCTCACTTGCTGAAGTGGGTTATCTGTTTTGTTTAATATGGTAAAGACACCATTAGAATGAACATTCTGGATAGGATTGAATGACCAGTTTTTCACTTCAATTATACGAAATCCATAACGAGGTGATATTACTAAAATGTCAGGCTCATATTTCCCTATCATTGGTTGTGAAATGACAAAAGTATCTTCTGGTAGATGTTTTGCCAACAAATCCCCGACTTCAAACTCTCCTCTAAGCCCTTTTAGCTCGTTAGTATTTCTATAGGTTGCTTGATTTAATTGATTGAGCAACATGTCCCTACCGATAAACTTTGCCATATATGACACCCTCATTTACACCAAATTTATAAACCTTTATTATCGTTATAATAATCTAATAGTACCATTACTTACCAAATTTATAGTACAAATTTTTCATCATTTCTTTATAAGTCGATAATAATAGTAAAAGGGGTAAACAAATCATCGTTGATGGATGATTAGTCTCCTCCCTTATATACATCTTTTGTAAACCAGTTTCAAAATTCACTTTGGCTCAGAGTATTTATAATAAGCATTCCTTGATGATTCTATAATTTCACCCCATGAAAATTTACAACTCCCTACTTTACTTAAAGCCAATAATTAGAATATATTATTTATATATTCTAATTATTTAAAAGGAGGGTAAACTTGAAAAGATTAAGGACAATCGCGACAGCTAAAAAAGAGATACATGAGTTGCAAACATATGTTAATCTAGTAGAAAATTACGAAACGAATACTTTAGAACAATCAATCTTTAAGTCATACGCTTATACTAATAGCCTTCAAAAAGTAGTTGAGACAATTAATAAAGATCTAGAGATTATCGGTGAACCCTTGATTGATCAAGATTATGTTACTTTATTGATTAAAAGTAAACCGCAAGATGAGTTACATAAGGTTTTGAGATCCAACTATTTACTTAAGACAAGACATACTCGTAAAAAACCTTACTAACCGACAAGGAAGACCTATCAATGAATCTAAAGATAAACCCATTTAATTTGCTTAGGGTACTCACATCTAATTTCAATAAATAATTAAATGACCAAATAAATAGAAAAAACCCTATCCGCTTCTTGCTCGGATAGGGCTTCTTGTAGTATCTCAGTTTGAAGTTCTTCATTTAATAACAGGGAAATGCTTTCGATTTTCTTCTCTTCATTGATTTTAATTTCCTTGATGATCAACTGCAACAACATCTTCTTCTGTTCAAATGAAGCAATTTCGAGTAACCGATGCCATTCTTTAAACAGCTTCCGAAGATAATCAGCGTTAAATGTTTGTGAGGTACCACTCGATAATTCAATTTCAATTGTAGCTTTACGTTTTAACAACTTGTCCCTATCTTCGCGAAGGTTATTCATCCTCTCAATAATCATTTCTTGATCAATCATGTTATTTTCATACAACTTTAAATATTTATCACGAGTCCTCTCAACTTCTTCAATTAAAGGCTTAATGGATTGAAGCTCTTCCTGTAACGGTTTAATATTGTTCCGCTTCTTCAGATTAGTGCGTTGAATAATTTTTTCTAGAACATTGGGGTGATTCACCACATACTGTAGTCGCTTCATCACGTATTGCTCCGCATAGTCAGATCGTACGCTATTTGATTGGCAGACGGCACTTCCTTTGCTACGAAAAGCACCACATGAGTAATAACGAAGTACTTTTTTCGTACCATCTTTCATTTTATTAGTAGTTCGACTAGAGACCATTGCTGCACCACACTTAGGACATTTCATTAGTCCAACCAATAAATACTTGCCATCATAATTTTTGATATTTGTTTTAGATTTTTTCTGTTGAATAAACTGCACCTTATTCCACAAATTTTCGTCAATAATGGCTTCATGATACCCTTTAACAATAATTACGTCTTCACTTTTACCTTTTCTACGTTTTTCATTCCAGTTTTCGTAACGATTAAAACGAATTTTACCTACATAAACGGGATTAAGGATGATTTCTTTAATAGACGATGTACTAAACATATTTTTACGTTTTGTTCGATAACCCTCGTGATTCAGTTGATTAGCAATCGCTTTTAAACCTTTTCCACTGGCATAAAGGTTAAATATTTTACGAACAACAATTGCTTCTTCTGGAACAATCACTAATGTGGAAATATCTTGGTCAGAACCCAGCCGTTCTCCTTTAGTGCTTTTATAACCAATTACAACGCCCCCATTCCATTGTCCTTTTCTAGCACGTTGCCGCATACCCAATCTCACATTTTCGACAATCGTATTGCGCTCAAATTCAGCCACCGCACCCATCATCTGCAAACTAAATTTACCCATAGTTGTTTCTGTATCAAAGTTTTCGCTAATCGAGTACAATTTCACATTATGTTTATTAAGCTCTTCTACAATTGTTAGCAAATCCACATTTTTTCGTGCTAACCGGGAAATTTTCCAAATGTACACGATGTCAAATTTGTTTTGTTTAGCATCTGCGATTAATTGGTGCAAAGCAAAGCGACCTTCGATTGATTTACCACTTACACCTCGATCAACATATTCTTCAACCATGATGTGCCCTTTTTGATGGCAAAACTTCTGAACATTATCGATTTGTGCATCAATCGAATAACCGAGTTCGGCTTGCTCCTCTGTAGACACCCTCACATAAGCAACAGCTCTGATAGTTTTAATATCTTCCGTAAGGTCTTTATTGTAATTAGGTTTCGCATACTTAGTTGTGACCATATCTATTCCCCTCTCTTGATTATTCCGCAGCCACTTCAATAAGTGTATTCATAAAACGAAATTCAATATTTACAAGCTCTTTTTGCTTATTTACTTCTATACGAGAAAGCATTGTTTTAAATAAGACTTGCTGTTGTACGGTATCAGCTTTTTGTATAACTATTGCGAATTGATCAAGCATATTCTTGACTTTATTCATCGAAATAGTTGGTTTTATAGGAATTCTTTCTTCTTTCGGTTGCACTAAATCTAATTTTTCTTGATTCAATTTCGAGATATTCGTAATAAATGCTTGTTCGTCGATACGATCTTGCTCAAATTCCAACATCAGTAATTCCTTTTTTGCGTTTAGTATGCCTACACGTTTATTTAAATTTTGTTTAGGGGCATTTGCTTCACCATCATTACTTGGTACACCATTAATGCGTTCATACAATTGGTGAGCAATACTTGGTTGTTGAACGAACGATTGAATCCGATTAAATATAGTTTGTTCTATTTTGTCCGCTGGTATAGAGTTTGGACGACAAGCAGTAATCCCTTTATTAATGTATTGATTACACATATAATATCGATAGGTTCTAACATTCCCTGTTTTTAATGTTTTTTTTACGTTATGACCAGACATACCACCCCCACAAAAAGGACACTTCATGTATGATGAGAATGGAAAAGAACCCGAAGCATATGACGATCTATTTCTTTTTATATTTAATCTAAATTGAGCTCTCTCCCACACATCTAAGCTAATAATTGGCGGATGGTGACCTTCAACAATCTGATTTCCTTCATTTGAGGTGTAGCTGATTTTCCCGACATATGTTGAATTGGATAACATTTGCCTTACGGTTGTAAGGCTAAATAATCCGTCCTTTTTAGACTTCATGCCAGCCTTGTTTAATTGATTAACAATTGCTTTTAACCCTAAACCTCCCTGTGTATACCACTGGAAAACATTTTGAACAATCTCAGATTCGACTTCGTTGATTACTAAATTCGAAGAAAATCCCTTTTCGATACAAACCGCTTTTGAAATCACGTCATAACCAAATATATGCGCACCGCAGTAGTTTCCGAGTTGACTTCTTTTTTGGCGACCCATTTTCATGTTTTCCATAATAACCGTCCGCTCCATCTCACTCATTGCTCCTAACATTTGGAGCCCTAATCTGCCATGTGCGGTACTGGTATCTATGGATTCGCTCATACTTTTCAGGAAAATATTATGCCCAACAAATAGCTGCTCGATTTCAAGCAAATCTTTTAAATTACGTGCAAGGCGGCTGATTTTCCAAACGATTACACCATCAAATTTGCGTTCCTTTGCATCATGTAAAAGGGACTGGAGTCCTTTACGCTCCAAAACTCCTTTTCCACTTATGCCAGCATCTACATATACTCGATAAATTGTATGTCCTCGTTGTATACAGTGTTCTCGTAATTGATGCTCCTGAGCTTCTAGACTGTAGCCTTTTTCCGCCTGTTCACGTCCACTAACCCGAAGATAAAGTGATACATTCTGCATCAGTTTCTTCACCTTCTTGATTAGGATTCATCATTTTTAATCTCTACATTGTTGACATTAGGTTCCTGGTCCAACCTACTAGATTCCACATGGTAAGCTAAAATAAGTTCTGCGACTGCATCAATGAAGTAATTGAATTGTGTAGTTTGCGATTCGTTTATCATTAGCATTTCCCCCCTTCTCAAGTTGCTGGATAAAGTATAAGAATAAATAGAATTGGTTCTAAGAACCTCATTACCTAGTAATCTAATTTCTTATATGATTGCACTTATATTATTATCAACTCACCCTCTAGACCCTCTCGAGACCAAGATTCAGACACTCCCGTATTCCATGAATACCATGTGATGGTTATCAATCGACCCTTTAGACCTACTTCTAAATAAAATAATTAATAGGTAAAGCTTGATAGAATTTTTTTACTGACACTTCACTAAGAACAAGGTCAATCGGGTCGATTGGGACTTCTCAAGGGACACAAGAAAAGTCAAAGAGTCTGGTCTCAGATTGGAAAAGTTCACAAGATTCATTTACATGTCGTCTATTGATTCAAGTTCTTCTTCAATTGGAATATAATTTACTTCAGCAACTGATTCATTTCCTTTTTTTTTGTCTAGTCTCTTCTTTTGTCTCTCCAGATACTTGATAGTTTCCACTTCAATTGGTTCTAACATATTTTCTTCGAACTTCACTACATACATATCTCGAGAAGAAATCCCTGGAACGGTTCGTTTCTTTGTCTTCTTACCTACTTCTGTAAGCAGCAAATTTTTGGCTTTCCATTTGGATAGGATTTGATCGGGATTCTCAAACCCTCTTTCTGCTAGTTGTTCTTTAAATACATGCTTGATAAATGCCACTTCAATACCATTAATTTTTTTGAAAATCTTCCCCCAAGTTTCATTTGCAACAGGCAACTCATTGTCACGTGCAAATTTGGTGTGATGTTGCATGATCAGTTGTTTAAGTGCATCATAGGCACGTTCATCATACTCACCTAATGAAGCGACGGCTAGATATTGTGTAAGAAGGAACTCAAGCAATTTATCAAGGTCAACTTGGAATTCAAAGCATTCATTCATCAGTTCGGCGGTTGCCATCAGCATTCCGTACTTCTCAGACATCCTTTGTGACTTCCCATCTTTAGATGACATTTTGTCGTGTACCCTTTTTGACCACTCCGTAGCTAACTCGAAGATTTTTGGTTTTCCTGATTTAATCAAATGCTCGACAAACCTGGGGCCGGCATGTCCGTAGTGTTCAAGAAGACCTTCTTTTAATCGAGTAGCATGTGGTCCATTATTTGTCCATTCGACATTGGCAAACTCTTGTAGTCGAACATAAAGCCCTGTGTTTTGATTAGATTTCATCAGAAGCGAATGTTCTGCGGTTGAGAAAAAGGTTCCTGACCATGTTCTCTCTTTACGTAAGCGTAACTCTTTAGTCATACGTCCCTTTTCTTTACCTTCCGCCAATAAATAGATAATCTCTGTAAAATCAGTCATCTTGTTCATGGAAGCCTCATCAAGAGCAAGCGGAAGACCATGATTGTTTGCGATTCTTCCAATCATGTTATTCTGCGTGGCTTTCCAGTTGAGAATCAATCCACCATCTTTTCTAGCAGGACGACCAAAAGGGGAAACGAATAATCGAGCTGCAGTTGTTTTCCCTTTGGAGGAATCTCCGTAAACATGCAGAACAAGCACCTCCATGTCAAAATCCCTCGCAATCCAAGAAACAATTGGAGCCGAAAAACCTGCAACTAATGCAAACTCTAAGGGAACATGCCCCATTACCTCTTGCTTAATTACGTCCATCCATCCTTGAAATGTACCATTTGATAAAATAAAATCACCTTCAAATGTTGAATTGTATTTCGAATCACCTACCATTTTATAATGTTTGTAAATGTTCTTTTTTCCCTCCACTGTCCATCCAAGCGTTGTATGTTCGTAGCGTTTCGGTGCATCTGATTCTTGATAATCAAGAAACATAGAAATTTGTTTCACCTTATACGAAGCAACATCTACTCCAGATATCATAAGTTTTGATAGTTCATTCACCTGCAACTGATCCCGACGAATCATGATTTCTTCCCACTGGGAGTGATACCAATACCGAAGCTTCAAATAAATTTCGATGGGTTCCACATCAATTCGGTGAAGTATTTCCTTTATATAGACGGTTCTTCCGACAAGTTTAATGGATTCAGAACCATTCTCTTTAGGTTCAGCAGTATAGAGACTGGTTCCTTTTACACGAAAATGTCCATGGTTTTCTTTTGGGAAATACGCTTCAACCTCATCTGTGTGTACTGAAGTCTTTTTCCTTGCTTTCGGAATGTTAGGAACGGTTGAAGTAACTTCAAAATCGTCATTATTAACTACGTTATCTACCTCTGAGGAGGCATCTTCTATAGGCGAATCCTCAGCATCTATTTTCATTTCTATTTTGCGTTTACGCCGGAGGAGTGGAAACGAGCTAAACGGAATATTGGCTTGTTGTTCATCTTCATTCATATATAAACCTCCCATGTATTGGATGGATAATGGTCCTTATCCATCCAAACTTAATACTTTAATCTATTGAATATATAGCTAACCCGTTTCAGTGAATTTTTTAACTAAACATCCGTAAATGGGATTTATTCTGCTTATATCCCAACTAGGGTCAGCAGGGTCAACCGGTATTTTATCAGTAACCATCTATACATAGGAGAATAATGGGTCCATCCATTCTCAAGAAATCTTATAATAAAAGGAATATTATTGTTCTAAAGTTATTTATGAGCTCATCATCGTACTATTGCTGGATTGCAAACAACGCTTTTTCCGACTAGTTAAACATCGATTCGTTACATCTATTCTTTTACGGACCTCGTCAATTTTTTCACACTCATTTAACTCAATTGGTGGTTCCTCTTCAATTGGGGTTTCGTTGAGATGTATCGTTATCTCAGTAATTCCAATATTCGATGCATCGAATGCCTGGACAATAGCTTGATTTAACCGCTTCCATAACAAATCGATGCTTTCCATTGTAGCTAGTTTCAATTTACTCGAATGTAAGTCGCATTTGATTACAAGTTCATTCACTTCAAAAGAAACGTTCGTTAATGTAATTTCAGCAATTTCACTAAAATGGATACATTTTTGGTGAAGGATTAAGATATTGGAATCAATTGAATCTATATGAATTCTAATTTCCACATTCTTTGCTTCTAATGATGAAGTAGGATATTTCGTATCCCTCGTTTTTCTATAAGTCATGGCTGCCATGGTCATTCTCCTTTGATGTTATATCTGGATGCAAAGGTCGATAGTTGACCTTTGCATGAAAAATCTATCTTTTGTACTTAATTCATATGAATTCGCGACATCATATAACCGTTTAACTTTTCATATCTTGCCTCCTAAAAGTGAATTCAGGACGGTTATAATCCAATTAGTAATTACTCTGGATTTTCTTTTAACTCGTTTCATCCTTGGCACTTAATATCCTGATAATTAAAATTCTATTAGACATAACACTTCGATTTCGCCATTGGAACCAAAACATTCTTTGTTGAATTGAGGTGAAAAGTTTACTTCATTCATCGGGATTTCATGAATACTTCCACCTGGATCATCATCAAAAAAACCCTCTTGTAAATCGATGTTATCGAATTGATTTTTTTCCAGAAAGTGAGCAAATTGAAGAATTAACTTCATATACTGTGTTTTACTACTGACTACTTGGTTACCGATTGCATGCCATTCAATATCAAACATATTGTCATAAATGAACACACGTGAAGGTCTTACTGATAGCTGATATAACTTTCCGATCACGTAGTGGCTATACTCTAAAACCCCTAGTGCATCTGATGCAGGATCAATGGAGATTTTTGCTGATAAGCGATAAAATCCATTTTTTCCATCAAAGTGGTCCTCACGAAACGAACCATTACTCCAAAACTCCATTGCAGTGTATAATGCATTCTGATGTGTATTCATTTCCATTTCACTCACTCCTAGTCTTATTAATCTATTTGAACCCCTTTATTGAGTGTCCTTATACCTGCATTATTTCGAACTCTTCCTGTGGGATCCTCATTCGAATCCTTTGTGGTTGCTTTCTTTTTTTACCGATTTCACTTCACCTCCCCTTCTTCATTTCTATTACTTTAATAGAATAATGGATTTAGGGATTTATAAAAATTCACAAAAGTGAAGAATGATATTCACTTTTGTGCAGAAACGTATGTTCGTTTTTTAGACAAAAGAAAAAAGCATAATTACTTATGCTTTATTGCTCATGCCACTTCTCAGCTACCATCTTCCTAATTGATTTACCGGCTACTTCAGCTTTTTGTTTAAGCTCATTGTAATACCATTCTGTATAGTAGACGATTCTATGATCAGGAGCTTCATCCATTATAAATTTCATATCTTGCTGTATAGTTTTCAGTAGTTCATTATGTAATAACATGGCAATCGATTTACCATGGGATGTAGACGTATAAAACAGTTCATAAATTGAAGTCATCGACTGTTGAAAGGGTTGATTATCCACTTTACTGTTTTCCAAATCATTAAACTGATTATCAATTTCACTCTTCGCATGGATTACATCACCGACGAAGTTCATATATCCATTTTTTGAAGGATTTCCTTCTACAGCATTAATATTTTTCAATAATAGTATCCACATGGTTAGACTTGATTTAGGAATGGCATATTCTTTACCAGGTTTAAATGATTCCGGATCGATTCCTAACTGATCACAAGCTCTTTTAAATGTAGTTGATGCTTTTCTTTTGGCAGTTATTTCATCGACTTCAGGAAAGGCAATCATTCCTAGCTCTCTCATATTAACAGTGTCTTCTTTTACTGGTACATTTAAGTTGTCATCACTCTTTAACATAATAGCCTCCGTTATTAGATCCTACCTCTAATATTAGAGGTAGGATCACTTAGTTATAAATTAAAGTATTACATTTTATGATAATTTCATGCATTCATGAAAATAATACTACAACAAACGGTAGTCATTCATTAACTGTTTATTCACATCAAATACAAGTTCCTAGTTTTCATTTTTATTACTTATCAATAACAATCATTACTAATTGCTGCTATCGTCTGAAAATTCACTCAGCAAGTATGCTTTCACACTATCATTTATTAAAGCGGTTATTGATGTTATTTGATTTTGTTTCAACAGCATTCTGACAATTAAATGGATATCTTTCTCGAGGTAACTCGTTATCCGATCATAAGATTCTTCGAATGTAGGTTTTCTCTTCTTTTGTTTAGGTACGAATGGCTTTCCATCGATATATAATTGCTGAGGATCTCTTTCTAGATGTTCTTCAAGTGTATCAGCTTCTAGTTCTTCATCTAGTTCCTCTTCAGCTTCTTCTAATTCTTCTCCCGAATTTACTGTAATCTCTTCATATTCATAATCGTCGTCTTCGACTTGATATTCATCAATCACCTTTTCATTTTTGTCCTTAAAGATACTTAATGTCTGATCGCTTCTCTCAAACCTCGACATATCAATGTTTCTCTTTCTTCTCTCACCATACATATGTGTTACCCCCTATATCGTTTTTACATATACGTTAACGTTGAGTCTACTTCTACGTTTATGCATTAATAATATGTTTGTGTCTATGTGTGGGAATATATCGCGAAAAAAATAGGGGCTAAGTTAGGGGATAATATCGAACAATCACTGCCTAAATCCAGAACAATATGGAATCAGGCAGTATTTGTTCACTAGTAATCTTGTGGAAACAACATCATTTGTCCTTCCTCTCCATTGTGAATGCACCAAACCGTCCTTGTTATTGGTTCTGCTTCTTCTAATGGAATGATCCATGTTTCTCTTCTTACAGGTACTTCTTGTCTATGAGTAATGGCTAATTGATTATCTTCACTAACAGAAAGCTCAAACACTTGAAGGTAATCTAGTTCGATTTCCTGGTCATTTAGTCTATCAATCAATTGCCATAGGATAATTGCGATCTCCATGTGGAGTTCTTCTGCGATTGCTCTTGTCACGTAGCGTTTAGTCTTATTATCGAACATATATGACTCTCCTTTTATTCTTTTCACCCTCAGTTGCTTAACCACTGTTCTGTCCAGCCATCTAAAGTACCTTCTAAAAATAGGTAGATGTTGACGTTTCCATCGACTACTACCTTGATCTCGAAGTAGTTTGTGTCACCGATACTTTTCACTTTCACATATTCGAAGTTGTTAATGTGCTTAAGAATTACGTGTTCATCATCATCTTTGGTTAAATGGTAGATACATGCTTCATCAGGTAATCGAAACCCGAGTACGTTCTTACCATTGCCTTCTACTTCAAATCGTTTCATTAAATGTTGTTCGATTACCTTTGTATATTCATTCGGCAGCTTATACAGTATTTTCAGCATTTCTAAGTCTGCTATGCTTTGTATCATCTGCATGGAATTCATCCTTTCTTGAGTTAACTTCTAGTTACGCTCACGGTTTCGGTTAGAAGGAAAGGTAAATCGCCGTTCATTTTTTATCTGAGTCCTTTTGCATTCGATTCTTCCAGAGCACTCGATTTGAGAATTTGTTTTTTGGATCCGAAGGCGAGGGCTTCCGATTCGAGAAGGGAGTGTTCCGATTTTTTTTTGCTGATCTAATTCCTGAGACAAGTTCCGATTTGTATGAAAAAGTATTTTATAACAAGTCCAAAGCGTCTTGCTTATCTTTTCTTGATGTCTGAATGTACATTTGTGATGTAAGGTCAACTGAATGATGACCAAGGATTTTACTTACTGTTACAATTGGCACTCCACGTCTTAACAGAAGCGTTGCACAAGTTCTTCTAAACAAATGGGGATATAGTTTGATTCCTACATCTTCAGATATATTAGCTAACCAATCCCGAACTGCATCTCGATGTAGTTTCTTACTTCTCTGTGATACCAGAAGGTATTCACTTTCATGAAACCGTGATTCTATTCTTTCTCCAGCTTGGTAGTCTTTGATTAACTTCATCAAGTCATTTCGAATGCCAATCTCTCGAACCTTCCCCCCTTTACCTCTCACCATTAGAGTGAAAGCTAAAGAATCAATGTCTGCTAGTTTTATATTTACTAATTCGGAAACTCGAACTGCGGTGTACAATAATAAATAAACGATTAATTTATTTCTATTACTTACTTTCGTTTTATCCTGAACAAAGAACAGAACCTTCTCCACTTCTTCGTCAGTAAGTGCCTGAACGACTCGCTCACTACCAGTTGCTATTGGTACACGATCTCTCTTTAATTGAATGTAGTTTTCTTTGACTAATTCTTTTGCTTGTAGATAGTCATTGAACACTTTTAAGCTGTTCACCTTTTTGTTTATTGTTGATGTCTTTAGCTCGTGCTCTAGTAAATGTTGTTTATATCTTACAAAGGAAAATCGAGAAAGCAGCTGTTTTTCATCAGCTGCCTTCTCAGTAAGATACAACTGGTATTGCTTTACGTCATTACCGTATGATTCAATTGTTTTCGGACTTTTACCATCTTCAGTGAGCCATTGCTGAAAATCTTTTAGTACACTCATTCATGCTTACCTCCAAATATAAAAAGAGCCATGAACGCTTTTTTAGCATTCATGACTCCTATTTTTCTTTCGCTAATTCTCGAACTATTTCGGCTGCCACTGCAACAAGAATTGGAACTATGATTTTCACCCACATGCTTTTTCACCACCTTAAAAGGAAACTTAAAATCCACTGACGACATTCTTTAGATAATGTCGTGTGACTTTGTATGATAAAAGTGGGCAGCTTCCTTTGTTTACTCCATTTCTACACTATCAAATTTGCTATCAATAGAACTGTCGTTAGTTTCTATTCACGTCTACTTAGTTTTGTCGTGAGATTTATTCGATGAAAATCATCACATTTCGAAGAACCATTTCTCCATTTTTAGTAATAACCTGCAAACACCACTCTGGTAGGGTTGGGTAAAAGGCAATTACACCAATCCATTCATTATTCTGCTCGTCATCAACCATCATGATTTCATAAAGAAGTGTTTCAGGAGCAATCTCGAAAAGTTCACTCGGATCAAAGAAATCCTCCACTTCGTCTAATCCCAATTCTGTAGACTCTACTGCGATATCTTTTGAATCTATCACCAATTGGAAAGTGTCTTTTAGTGTTTGTATAAACCAATATATTTCTCTTGATTTCATTTCTCTATTCTTCTCTCCATTCGCCTTCATAGATAATTTTTCTCTTTAAAGGATAAATATTCATCATTACAGACGATGATATGGTCAAGCAATTCAATTCCTATTATCTTACCTGCTTCAACTAATCTTTTGGTTACTTCAATGTCTTCAGTGGATGGAGTTACATTTCCACTTGGATGATTATGCCCTACCATGAAGGACGCAGCATTGGAAAGTATTGCCGATTTCATTACTTCTCTAGGATGAACGATACTTGCATTTAAACTTCCTACATGACAAATGTTGATTGAGAGGGGAGAGTTTTTCACATCTAAAGAAATCACAATAAATGCCTCACGATCCAAATCCTCTAAGAAGTGTTTCATAAGTTTGTATGCATCTTCTGGTGACCGAATATTTCTTTCCTTGTAAAGTAGGCTTGATTCCTTTACTAGCTTTATGCTGACAATGTTAATTCTCTTGGCTGGTTGATTCTTCATTTCATTTCCTCCTTTTAATAGTTCTAATTGCTTTGAATCTAATGGTTTGTAATAGCTCACTCTAATTCCTCCTAAAATAAAAATAAGCCTTAACTCCGTAAAGGAATTAAGGCTTGTTGTAATTAATACAATCAATTTTATATTAAATGATTGAATATTCAGTTATAACGAATTCCAGTTTTAATTTATCGACACAATCATCATGAAAAGCTTGAGAATGCATAACGTTCTACCTTATGGGTTTAAGTTATTATACGGATCATCATCAGGCTTACTTCTTATATAATGCTCTACCGATAACCCTCCAACAAAATCTGCTTTATATGTTACCCATTCAAGGATTGTTCCTACGTTGGAAGGAACAATCCTTTTAGTTATTGTGAGTATCTTGAGAGTTGCAATATATTAAATCAAACTGATGTAAAAGTTAATTTTATTTCTAAGTAGCGATAAACGTTATTATCGTTACTTAGTAGAAAGTTTACTTAAGGAGCAGTTTATGTAGGAAAAAACAATAATTATTGCGTATTACATAATATGGTACAATTACAAATAATTAATTAAAGAGAAGGTGTTCATTTTATGACTAATACTCATGCGACTGTTAATCTTAGCCATTTAGTAAGTTATGCTTTTTTAAAAGTAGATTCCAATAATGATAAGGATTATTATGACTATTTTGTACCTTTTGTAATAGAAGTACTCGATAAAGTTGATGATGACATTGTTTTATCTAATAAAATCCAAGAATTACTAGATATTGAATTTAAAATTATATTACCAATCAAAGTCATAGATACTCTTTTTAGACGACTTACAAAGCAAGGAATACTTTATACAGATAAAAGAACTTATAAAATAAATAAGGATAAAATTGATAGGAAAAGTTTTAATCAACGTAAGCAGCAAATCCTTACACAACATTCAATTTTAATTGATGCCTTAATTAGATTTGCAAAAGAGCAGTATCAAGAAGTCTATGATTATTCAATCGCTGAAAAATCACTTAATGACCTTATTAGTCAAAATCAATTAACCTTTCTTAAGGATTCACTGACTAATACTTCAACAGGTCTAACACTAAATGTAATAGATACAAAATATGCACTTATAACCTCGAATTTTATACAAGATATATATATAAATAGTCCCCCTCTTTACAATCATTTAGTAGAGATTATTAAAGGAAGTATGTTACTAAATGCAATATACATAGTCGATGGAATAGACCTAGAACATATTAAAATGAAGTTTAAAAAGACTCAAATATTCTTTGATACATCATTCTTATTATATGCCCTAGGATATTCTGGTCCAGAACTCCAAAAACCATGTACCGAACTCTTAAATTTGTTAAAAGCTTCGAATGCTATTCTACGATGTTTTTCTCATAACGTTGATGAAGCTCGAGGTATTTTAGAGTACTGTAAAAAGAACTTAGGTAAACCT
>Ga0209013_10001324_pt1 | contig 22835 bp, 19 predicted proteins | sample Cruoilmetagenom2_FD_187291 | JGI IMG/M metagenome (GOLD analysis project Ga0209013, IMG submission 187291) | Oil polluted marine microbial communities from Coal Oil Point, Santa Barbara, California, USA - Sample 2 (SPAdes) (version 2) | ecosystem: Environmental > Aquatic > Marine > Oil seeps ... | reverse complement strand
AATTCCGAATTCCTAATTCGCTCTCAGACCTTTGCCAGCGCCTGCTCGAAATCCGCGATGAGATCGTCCGCGTCCTCGCAGCCGATCGAGACCCGCACCAGGCCGTCGGTGATGCCCGCTTCGAGGCGGTCCTCCCGGGACATTGCGGCGTGGGTCATCGATGGCGGATGTTGGATGAGGGTCTCGATGCCGCCCAGCGAGACTGCCAGCGTCATCAGCTCGACGTTGTCGAGGAGCCGCGCTCCAGCCTCGATGCCGCCCTTGACCTCGAACGAGATCAGCGATCCCGGCCCGTCCATCTGGCGCTCGGCGAGCTCGTGTTGGGGGTGGCTGTCGAGACCCGGGTAACGGACCCACTCCACCTTGGGGTGGGCCTCCAGGAACGGCGCCACCCTGCGGGCGTTGTCCTGGGCGGTACGGACCCGCATGGCGAGGGTCTTGAGCCCGCGCAGGACGAGCCAGGCCTGGTGCGGGTCCATGCACGCCCCGAGATAGGAGTGGGCGGGCTTGATCCGTGCCCGCAACTCTTCGGTGGACGGCACGATCATTCCTGCCACGACGTCGGTGTGTCCGTTGATGAACTTGGTCATCGAGTGCATCACGATGTCTGTCCCGGACTCGAAGGGTCGTTGCAGAATTGGGGAGGCGAAAGTGTTGTCCACCAGCATCAGGGCGCCGTGCTCGTGGGCGATCTCGGCGATCGCCTGGAGGTCGGAGAGGACCACGGTCGGGTTGGCCGGGGTCTCGACGAAAACCAGGGTCGTCGAGGGACGCAGGGCCGCCCGCACCGCGTCGAGGTCGGAGGTGTCGACAAAAGTCGACTCGATTCCAAAGCGGCTGAAATCTCGCTCCATGACCACCCGCGAAGGGCCGTAGACCGACGAGGTGCCGACCAGGTGATCTCCGGCGTTCATCAGCGCGAAGATCACCGTGCAGAAGGCGCCCATTCCCGAGCCGGTGGCGAGCCCGGCGGCGCCGCCCTCGAGGGTGGCCACAGCCTCCTCGAGGCGGGCGACCGTCGGGTTGCCCATTCGGGTGTAGATAAAACCGTCCTCGGCGCCTGCAAACCGATCGGCGCCCTGGCGGCAGTCGGAGAAGGCGAAGGTCGAGGTCTGGAATATGGGCGGTGCGACGGCGCCCGTGGCTTCGTCGACGTGCTGTCCGGCGTGGATCGACTGGGTAATGCGGCTGTACTTCTTGAGGTCGTGGCTCATGGGGACTCCTCTCGGGGCGCCGAAACCGCGCCCGCGGCGGGAAAGATACCGCGGATGGGAACCGGTGTCGAGTTGCCGCAAACGATTGTGCGTTTGAACGTTAACCCACATATCTCACCAGGTTTCGTCGCGAGGGCGGCACGGCGCCGTTCACAGTGGGGTTTTCGACCCGAGGGGCGCGGAGGCGTACACGACAGTACGTCGAGCACCCCGAGGCGAGAAAACGCCGCTGAGCGCGGTGCATCGTCGGCCGCAGCCGGAAGCTGGTGAGATATGCGGGTTTAAGCGTTCCATCATTGTCTGGGCTATCATTCGGCGGCGGTTGAAGGAGGTGACGGTGGCAGACTCGGGTCTCAAGATATTGATGATCACCAGCGAGGTCGTTCCGTTCGCCAAGGCCGGGGGCCTTGGCGACATGGTGGCGGCGCTCTCGGCCGAACTTTTCCGCCAGGGTCATGATGTGCGGATCGTGCTGCCCCGGTACTACTCGGTGGACATTGGGCGCCTTCAACGTTTCGGAGACACTCTGGGGGTCTCACTCGGTCTCGAGGAGGAATGGTGCGCGGTCTATGCCAGCCGCCTTCCCGACACCGAGGTACCGGTCTATTTCCTCGACCACCAGGAGCTCTTCGGGCGCGACGGTATCTATGGCACCAAGGCCGAGCCGGACTTTCACGACAATGTGCGCCGCTTTGCGCTGCTCAGCCGGGGCGCCTTCCAGCTGTGCAGGGCCCACGACTGGTTCCCGGATGTGATGCACGCCCACGACTGGCCGGCCGCGATTGTTCCGGTCTGCCTCTACGCGCGCGAGCAGGAGGGCCCGTTCGCCGACACCGGCAGCGTGCTGACCATTCACAACCTGGGTCACCAGGGGATCTTCCCCAAGGAGGACTTCGAACATCTTCCCTTGGCGCCGGAGCTTTATCGCAGCGCCGGATTCGAGTCACGGGACGGCCTCAACCTCCTTCAGGCGGGCATCCACAACGCCGACATTCTGACCACCGTTTCGCAGACCTATGCCGAGGAGATCCAGACGCCTGAGTTCGGTTGCGGTCTCGACCGGCTCCTCCGTCACCGAGCGCCCGACCTTTTCGGAGTGCTCAACGGCATGGACTACCAGGTGTGGAACCCGGAGACCGATCTCCACATCCCCGCAAACTACTCCCACGAGGATCTCGCGGGCAAGGCTCTGAACAAGGCCGCCCTCCAGGAGGCGATGGGGTTGGAAGTCGATCCGGAAAAGCCGATCTTTGCGATGGTCAGCCGCCTGGTGGATCAGAAGGGCTTCGGTGAGCTCTGTGGTCCTACCCACGGCAGCCTGTACTCCATCTGCAAGGACCTCGACCTTCAGTTCGTGATCCTGGGGACCGGCGAGGAGTGGTGCGAGGAGGAGCTGGCTGTCCTCGACGAGAAGCTCCCGAACCTCAGCGTGGCCCTCGAGTTCAACGACTCCCTGGCCCACCTCATCGAGGCCGGCGCCGACTTCTTCCTCATGCCGAGCCAGTACGAACCCTGCGGCCTGAGCCAGATGTACTCGCTGCGTTATGGCACCTTGCCCATCGTGCGTCGAACCGGAGGGCTCGCCGACACCGTGGAGAACTACAACGAGGAGACCGGGGAGGGAACCGGCTTCGTTTTCGATCTCTTCACCCCCTCCGCCGTCGCCAACACCGTCGGCTGGGCCCTGTGGGCCTGGTTCAACAAGCGTGAGCACATTCTCGCCATGCAAAAGCGCGCCATGCAGCAGCGATTCCCGTGGGAGCAGTCCGCCGAGCGCTACGCCGAGCTCTACCAGTGGGCCATCGACCGCCGCCTGGGCCGCCAACCACGGACCTGGTAATTTTTTTTTGGATGCCCGGCGCCCGCAGGGCGCCAGTAACGCGCCCGAGCGCGGGCAACACGCCCCAATCTACCCGGTCGCATCCCCGCGCCGATAATTCCGAATTCCGAATTCCGAATTCCGAACTACTGGCGCCCAAAGGGCGCCAGTAACGCGCCTGAGCGCGGGCAACACGCCTCAATCTACCCGGTCGCATCCCCGCGTCGATAATTCAGAATTCAGAATTGAGAATTGAGAATTTTCGAATCGTTCCCGCACGCCGATAACTCAAAACTAAAAACTAAAAACTCAAAACTATGAATGTGCTGCCGGGAACTCGTCGGCTAAACTAATCCCACCATGTCGAAGCGAACCCTAATGGTCGTACTGGCGATGGTCGTCGTTGCCGGAGGTTTCTGGCTTCGCCACTACTTTTCGCCGGGCGAGGTCGTCAAGCGGCGATTCCTCGGTGTTGTCGCCGCGTTCGAGGAGGAGCGCCTCCTCGGTGTGATGGCTTCGATATCCCGAAGCTACACCGATCCTTGGGGCCAGAGCTATGAGGGCCTTGCGGGTCGGATACGCGAGGTCCAGGAGACGTACGACGCTCTCCAGCTCAACCACGAGCTTTCGGAACCCCGGGTCGGGAAATACGAGGTGCGCCTCACTTTCCACTTCGTTCTCTGGGGGACCTTCGAGGGAAACCGCGGATACGTTCTCGGCAGCCTCAGCGATCCCTGCACCGCCACCCTCCTGTGGCGCAAAGAGCCGCAGGGATGGCGACTCGCCGCCACCGAAGAGCTCGATATCCCCGAACTCCGTGACGAGCTCGAAGCGCGGCGGGTGGATCGTTAACCCGCTTATCTCACCGCGTATCGTGGCGAGGGGGGTGATCCGGGTGAACAATGCGGAAGCGCCGAGGCAGGGGAGCTTGAACATCGATGATGCGGTCGGGTTGATAGGCGCTCGCTGCCGGACCGCCTACTCGCCTCGGCAGGTTGCGCATTAGGGAGACCTTCAGATCGCGCCTGACTCGGTACACGAGCGATTCGCTGAAGTCCTGTGACGGTAGCGCTTCACCCGAGCGCAGCCGGCGAGCGATTCCGTATGTGGCCAGCTGATAGCGAATGAACCCTCCCGTGTTCACCACGCCCGCGAGGAGATTCTGCTCGTCGTACAGGTATCGCAGGGCATGCTCGAACACGTTGCTTCGTGGGCTGAATCCTGCCGTCCGTCGGACTTCGCCGGTTTCGCCGACGAAGAGCATGGCGAAAAAAGTGTTCGGTCGGACACCTGGAGCCTGCTCGATGACCGCCGCTAGCATCGAGCCCTGCCTGTTCGAGCCCGTGCAGTAGCGTGCATGCTGGTGGAGAACCCGGACCGTCGCCAAACAGACCAGGAGTCCCATCAACCCGACCGTGACGGTCCTCACCCGGCCGGTTTTGCCGCTGAGAACCCCTGCGATGCCCGGAACGAACAACGCCGCGCCCAACGAGGAGACGATGAACGATCGACCATCCGTGAATCTCAGAGACGTAGGCACGAAGGGTGCGAATCCGAGGCCGATAACCAGCAATCCGGCCAACGTCAAAAAACGGTAGAGGCGACGATCGACCGTGCCGGTTCCCGGCCACAAGACATATCCCACGACCAGGACCGCGGTGGCAGCCAACCCCGCGACAACCAATAACAACACGTCGGTGTCGAGCAGACGGACACTCTGCCACCAACCGTCCGCCAGGTGTTTGCGGTAGGCAACGAGCAGGCTCTCCACCATGGGTCGCCAGCCGGCGTCCATTGCGAGAATCTCCACCCCATGACTGGCCCCAAACGCACGATCTGGTACCAGCACTACCATCAAGTGATGGGCGGCGTTGTGGATTGCATTCAGAACCGGAATAATAAGCCACAGGGCTGCGCCGCGCCGAAACTCGTGGTCGGGTTTCCGCGCCACCCAGAGGAGAAACAGCGGCACCGCCAGCGTGAGCAGAAGGATCGCCTCGTTCGTCCAGAGGCTCAAGATCTGCGCTACCCACATCCCGATCAAGAGCGGGACGCGGGGCCGGCGCCACGTCACCAACAGCAGCAGAACTGAGAGGAGAAAAAAGAAAACAGCCCAGTGCCTGTCCACAGGTGCGTCGATTGAGATCCACCAGGTGCTTGCGGGGTAGACAATCGACAAGGCGGCGGTGAGGAAGGCAATCCCATCGTGGCTGCCGGGTAGACGGCGCAAGATCTCGAAAAGCACCAAACCCTTCCCCCAGAAAATGGCGATCAACAGAAGGTGAACGCCGATGAAGGAATCAGGAGAAAGAAAATGCGCCACGGTCCACGGAACGAGGATGAACGCCCGTGTCGGGTTGTTTGAAAACACCCATCGTTCGCCGCTCGCGACACGGTTTTTCAGAATCCAGCCGTCTCCCTGGGGGGTGGTGTGAATGCCGAACGGGGCCCACAACGCCACCACGATCAAGAGCAAGGCCCCGGCGGCCACGATGGTTCGCATCCTCCCGGAACCGATTTCGACGTTAGCCCACATATCTCACCGGGTTTCGTCGCGATTCTGATCGACCACGTTCATGGAAGGCGAGGATACCAATTCCGCAATCCGCAATCCGTCCGTTGAGCGCGCGTTCCAAAGCTCCGAATTTGCGCTTCCGATGGTGACCCGCCCTTTCTGTCGTCGGACTTCCCGAGGATTGCCAGGTACGTAATTGTGGGGCAACGAGCTGCCCGAGTCGTGCGATCTCGCCACAATCACGTACGATTCGTCCCGATCAGCGCGCCCAAACGCGGGCAAGACGTCCCAATCTACCCGGTCGTTTCCCCGCGCCGGAAATTCCGAATTGAGAATTGAGAATTAAGAATTAACGAATCGTTTCCGCGCGCCGGTAATTCAGAATTGAGAATTGAGAATTAAGAATTAACGAATCGTTTCCCCGCGCTGATAACTCGAAACTCAAAACAAAAAACTCAAAACTTCACAGGCCGATGGCATTCCGCACCGACTCGATCGCGGTCGCTACGTCGTCATCCGTGATCTGGTAGTGCGTAACCATCCGCACGCTGTCGTGGCCGAGGGAGTGGGCGAGGATGCCTCGCTGGGCGAGGCGGGAGGTGAGATCGGGGGCCGTCAACGGCGCCGTCTCGTCGAGCTTGAAGAACACGATGTTCGTCTCCACCGTGGCCGGGTCGAGATCGACTCCGGGCATTCCGGCGAGACCATCCGCGAGCACTCGCGCGCGGCGATTGTCCTCGCCGAGACGTGGCAGCATCTCGTCGAGGCCAACCAGCCCGGCGGCGGCGATGATTCCGGCTTGGCGCATGCCGCCGCCGAACATCTTGCGCACCCTCCGGGCCTCGTCGATGGCGTCTGCGCTGCCTACCAGCAGTGAGCCGACCGGGGCGGCGAGACCTTTGGAGAGACAGAACATAACCGTGTCGCAACCCTCGCTCAGCTCGCCGGCGGAGATGCCGAGGAAGGCGGCGGTGTTGTGGATGCGGGCGCCGTCGAGGTGGACCGGCAGGCCGTGCCGCCGCGCCACCGCGACCAATTCGGCCATGATTTCGCGGGATGTCACCCTGCCTCCTGCCAGGTTGTGACTATTCTCGAGGACTACCAGCGAGGTCGGGGTTCGGTAGCCGGCGGGGGGCTGGATGGCTGCCTCCACTAGCGCCGGATCGAGGATACCGTCGATGGTGGGAATCGGGCGGGGGAGGGTGCCGGAGAGCGCCGCCATCGCCCCCATCTCGAAGTTGAAAATGTGGGCGCCGGCCTCGGCGATCACCTCCGAGCCGGGCTCTGTGTGGAGGTGGATGGCGATCTGATTGCCCATGGTGCCGGTGGGAACGTAGACCCCCGCCTCCTTGCCCATGAGCTCGGCAGCTCGCTCCTCGAGCCGGTTGATGGTCGGGTCCTCGCCGTAGACGTCGTCGCCGACAACTGCGGTCGCCATGGCCTCGCGCATCGCCGGTGTGGGTTGTGTTACCGTGTCGGATCTAAGGTCGACAGTGGAGTTGGTCATGGTTGGATTGTACATTCGCTGCGGCTTGACTTCACGTATGCACAAAGCTAGGATTCGTTCTCATGAATGAAGACAAGTCCAATGATATCTTCATTTTCCCGAAATGGACGTGGGTCTTGCGACCCGCGATTGCTATCGGAGGGTTGGGGGGCCTGCTCTATGCGACGGTCGTCGTCGCCTTTGGTTTCTCCCCCCTGACCACCGACGTCGGCTATGCCCCCGTCCAGCCCGTGCCCTACAGCCACGCGATTCACGTGGGCCAGCTGGGGATGGATTGCCGGTACTGCCACAACACCGTCGAGCACACCGCCAGCGCCTCCATCCCGCCGACCCAGACCTGCATGAACTGCCACAAGACGGTGCGCGTTGCTTCCGAGAAGTTGATCCCGGTCTTCGAGAGCTACTCCACGGGGATGCCGGTCGAATGGGTTCGCGTCCACGACCTGCCGGACTACGTCTACTTCAACCACTCGGCCCATGTTGCGCGGGGCGTCGGCTGCGTCTCCTGCCACGGGCGCATCGACACCATGGAGGTGGTGACCCAGAAGGAGCCTCTGAGCATGGGTTGGTGTCTCGACTGCCACCGCAACCCCGAACGCCACCTCAGGCCCCTCGAGTTCGTCACTCAGCTCGACTGGGTGCCTGCCGAGGACCAGCTGGCCCTCGGGCAACGTCTGCGCGAGACGAACAACATCAACCCCCCGACGGATTGCAACACATGTCATCGATGAACAGAGAGTCTGGCCCGAGGTATTGGCGGAGCCTCGACGAGCTCGCGCGCACCCCCGAGTTCCAGGAGGCTGTTCAGCGCGAGTTCCCCGACGACGAATGGGATCGGCTGCCGCCGGCGACCCGACGCCAGTTCCTCAAGGTGATGGGCGCCTCCATGGCCTTCGCCGGGCTGACCGCTTGCCGCTGGCCGGCCGAGAAGATCGTTCCCTTTGCCCACCGGCCCGACGGCCGAACGCCCGGCGTGCCCGAGCGTTTCGCCACCTCGATGGAGCTCGGTGGAGCGGCCCTGGGAATGGTCGTTACCTCGTATGACGGGCGGCCCATCAAGGCCGAGGGCAACTCCCTCCACCCGGACAGCCTCGGCGCCCTGACCGCGATCGCCCAGGCCGACATCCTCCAGCTCTACGATCCGGAGCGCAGCCGTCGGCTGCTCTACCGCGAGAGCGGCCAGGAGTTCGTCAAGAGCTGGGAGGACTTCACGATCTTCGTCGGCGAGCGGTGCGCCCACGACGGGGAGGGGATCTCCGTGCTCGCGGAGGCCTCGTCCTCGCCCGCTGTGAGCCGCTTGCGCGATCGTTTTTTGGCGGCGCGTCCTCAAGCCCGCTGGTACGAGTACGAGCCCATCTCCCGCGACAACGAGCGCGAGGGGACCCGGCTCGCGTTCGGAAAGGCGCTCCGTGTTCATCCTCACCTCGAGGGTGCGCGGGTGGTTGCGTGCCTCGATGCCGATCCGCTCTTCGACCACCCAGCTACCCTGCGTCTGGCGCGCGAGACCGCCGGCGCCCGCAGCCCCGAGTCGGAGACCCGAAGCCGCCTCTACGTCGGAGAAAGCACGTACAGCCTCACCGGTGCGCGCGCCGACCATCGTCTGGCGGTTGCCTCCGGTCGGGTGCCGTCCTTGCTCGCGCAGGTCGCCCACCTCCTGGCGGCCGCCCACAGCATCGAGCTTCCGGACGCCGCAGCCGGCTTCGCCGGGATAGCGGGGTCTCCCGGCGACGAGCGCGAGGCGCGCTTCGTCGAGATGCTCGCCGCCGATCTTGCCGCGCACCACGGCTCCGGGGTAATCCTCGTGGGTCCGCGTCAGGCGCCGGCGGTGCACGCGCTCGCCGCGGTGCTCAATCAGGCCCTCGGCAACGCTGGAACGACCGTCACCTACACCGCCGACCCTGAGCCCGAACGGCCTTCCCACATGGCGGCGATCACGGAGCTCGCGGCTCGGATTCGGGCCGACGAGGTGCAGAACCTCGTGATTCTCGGCGGCAACCCGGTCTACAACGCGCCCGCCGACCTCCGCTTCGGCGAGCTCCTGGAGAAGGTCCGCTACTCCTTCCACCTCAGTCTGTACGAAGACGAGACCTCGAAGCTGTCGACCTGGCACCTTCCGGCCGCCCACGGCCTCGAAGCCTGGGGCGACGGGCGGGCGTGGGACGGCACCTACACCCTGCGTCAGCCTCTCATCGAGCCGCTGTACGGCGGCCGCACCGCCATCGAGGTGCTGGCCTTGGTGCTCGGCGAGGCCCCGTTCTCCGGCCACGAGATCGTGCGAGCCGTCATGCGGGAGTCGGCGCCGGCCGTCGATTTCGAGGAATTCTGGCGGCGCGCACTGCGCGATGGCGTGGTGCAAGGCAGTGCGTGGGATGCTGTCGAACCGATCCCGGACCCGTCCGGGCTGACGGTGGCCCTGGATGGGATGCGGATCCTCCTCGAGGCCGGGTCCCCGCCGAATGCGCAGCGCCCCGAGCTCGTCCTGGTGGTAGACGCCAGGGTCCACGACGGGCGTTTCGCAAACAACGGATGGCTGCAGGAGCTCCCGGACGCGATCACCAAGATCACCTGGGACAACGCCCTTCTGGTCTCTCCTTCCACCGCTCGGGAGATGGGCATTGCCGACGGAGAGATCGTCGAGGTGGAGGCCAACGGCGCCTCGGTCGAGCTGCCGGCCTGCGTGGTTCCCGGCCAGGCGCGTTTCTCGCTCACGGTCGCCCTCGGGTACGGGCGGACGGCTGCAGGCCAGGTTGGAAACGGCGTCGGCGCCGACCTCTACCGGATGCGGACGACCGGCGCACCGCACCAGCTTTCGCAGCCTAAGGTGCGACCCACCGGCCGCCGTTACCGCCTGGCCGTCACCCAGGACCACTTCGCCATTGACACCATCGGATTCAATGCACGCAATCTGCGCGTCGCCGACCTGGTGCGCGAGGCGACCCTGGATGCCTACCTCGCGGACCCGGAGATCATCCACCACCACGACCATCACCCGCCGCTGATCTCGCTGTGGAAGGACCAGGTCTTCGAGGGCGAGCAGTGGGGGATGTCGATCGACCTCAGCTCGTGCATCGGCTGCAACGCCTGCATCGTCGCCTGCCAGGCCGAGAACAACATTCCGGTGGTGGGCCGAGAGCAGGTGCTGAACCAGCGCGAGATGCATTGGATCCGGCTGGACCGCTACTTCAAGACCGACCCCAGCCTGGCTCCCGACGAGGTGGAGGATGCGGAGGTTGTCTTCCAACCGATGACCTGTGTTCAGTGTGAGAATGCGCCCTGCGAGCAGGTGTGCCCGGTGGCTGCGACGCAGCACACCACCGACGGTCTCAACGCCATGGTCTACAACCGCTGCATCGGTACCCGCTACTGCTCCAACAACTGTCCGTTCAAGGTGCGGCGCTTCAACTTCTTCAACTACCACAAGGACCTCAAGGACACCACCCAGATGCAGTTCAACCCCGAGGTGACGGTGCGGTCGCGAGGGGTGATGGAGAAGTGCACCTTCTGCGTGCAGCGCATCCAGGCGGTGCGAATCGCTGCAAGCAACGACAACCGGCCTATTGCAGACGGTGAGATCACTCCCGCATGCGCTCAGACCTGTCCCAGCCAGGCCATCCGCTTCGGCAACCTCAACGACCCCTCGAGCGAGGTCTCGCGCCTCCGTGAGGACCCCCGGTCCTACGCAACCCTGGCCGAGCTCAACATCAGACCGCGACTCCATTACCTGGCCAGGCTGAAAAACCCCGCCGAGGGGGCGCCAACGTCCTTCGGAGAGGGCGATGCCCACGGGAAGGAGTCGGTCTGAGATCATGAGCACGACCACCATCGATGGGATGAGCTACCTCGACAACACCGGCGACGACCCCCGCGAGCGCGCGCGCCTGATCGTCGGCGACAATGATTTCGCATCCATAACCAACACCGTTTGCGGCGTTGTCGAGCGTCCCAAGCCGCCGAAGATCTGGTGGGTGATCTTTGCGATCTCCTCCAGCCTCACCCTGGTGCTCCTGGCCATGATCGCCTACCTGGTCACCAACGGGATCGGCGTCTGGGGCCTGCAGATCCCGGTGGGTTGGGGCTACGCGATCGTTAACTTCGTCTTCTGGGTCGGCATCGGCCATGCCGGCACCCTGATCTCGGCCATCCTCTTCCTTCTGCGACAACGTTGGCGCACCAGCATCAACCGCTTCGCCGAGGGGATGACGATCTTCGCGGTGATCTGCGCCGGGGTCTTCCCGGGCATCCACGTCGGGAGGATCTGGTTCGCCTACTGGCTGGCGCCGATCCCCAACCAGATGAGCATGTGGCCGAACTTCCGCTCGCCGCTGCTGTGGGACGTGTTTGCGGTTGGAACCTACGCCACGGTCTCCCTCCTCTTCTGGTACATGGGGATGATCCCCGACCTGGCGACCCTGCGGGACCGGGCAAAGACAAAGGTCCGCTGGTTCTTCTACGGCGTCCTCAGCCTCGGCTGGCGCTCCTCGAACCGCCACTGGCATCGCTTCGAGATGGCCTACCTGCTGCTTGCCGCCCTCGCCACTCCGCTGGTGCTTTCGGTGCACTCGGTGGTGAGCTTCGATTTCGCGGTTTCGATCATGCCCGGCTGGCACACCACGATCTTTCCACCCTACTTCGTGGCCGGCGCCATCTTCTCCGGCTTCGCGATGGTCGTCACCCTGGTCATCCCCACCCGCAAGATCTTCGGGCTCGAGGAGATCATCACCCTTCGCCACCTCGAGAACATGGCCAAGATCATGCTCGCGACGGCGATGATGGTGGGTCTGGCATACAGCACCGAGTTCTTCATGGCATGGTACAGCGGCAACCAGTACGAGGCCTTCACCTTCATGAACCGCGCCTTCGGGCCCTACGCCTGGGCCTACTGGACCATGGTCACCTGCAACGTGCTCGTGCCGCAGCTCTTCTGGTTCAAGAAGCTGCGCACCAACATCGTGGCCCTGTGGATCGCCTCGGTGCTGATCAACGTCGGTATGTGGTTCGAACGATTCGTGATCGTGGTCAGCTCGCTGAGCCGTGACTACCTGCCCACGAGCTGGGGTTACTACCGTCCGTCGATCGTCGACATCCTGACCTTCCTCGGCAGCTTCGGGCTCTTCTTCACGCTCTTCCTGCTCTTCGTCCGATTCCTGCCGATCGTCGGCATGGCGGAGGTCAAGGGAGTGATGCCGCAGGCCCACCTCGATCGGCCGGGGCACCGGGGCCACGGCGACTACCACGGAGACATCGCCGGGACGGAGGTGGTGTCGTGAGCAACGAAATGCAGTCGTCCGAGTCCGCCCGCGAAGAAGCGGCCCTCTACGGATACCTGATCGAGTTCGACAAGGTGGACGAGCTCCTGGCGGCCGCCGCCAAGGTACGCGACGCCGGCTTCACCCGGTGGGACGCACACACCCCGTTTGTCATCCACGGCCTCGACGCCGCGATGGGCGTTAAGAAGACCGTCCTTCCCTACATCGTTTTTTTGGCGGGGCTCACTGGAGCGGCTGCGGGCATCCTCCTGCAGTGGTTCACCAACGCCTTCGACTACCCGTTCCTGATCAGCGGCAAGCCGCTTTTCAGCCTGCCGGCCAACATCCCGGTGGCCTTCGAGACGACGATCCTCTTTGCCGCGATCAGCGCTCTGGTGGGCATGTTTGCCCTCAATGGACTGCCCCAGCTCTTCCACCCCCTGTTCAGGAACAGGAGCTTCAAGCGGGCTACCGACGACCGCTTCTTCATCTCAATCGAGGCTGCCGACCCGCTCTTCGATGCGACCACGACTCGACGGCTCCTCGAGTCGATCTCGGACCAACCGGTCGAAAAGATCGAGGAAGGGGAGTGACCATGCCGCGTTGGATGGTTTACCTGTTGCTAGTGCTGGTGGCCCTTTCCTTTGTGCCGCTGGCCCTGATCGCGCGCGCCCGCGCGTCCACGTCGGTTAAGCCACGGATCCACATCATCCCCGACATGGACTCGCAGCCCAAGTTCAAGACCCAGGCCCGCAATCCGCTCTTTGCCGACCGCCGGGCCATGCGTCCGCCGGTGGCCGGAACGGTGGCGCGGGACGATTCGGTCGACAATCCGACGTTCGTCACCGGGCGGGTCGGCGAGGATTGGGTCGAGGGGATTCCGGTCGAGACCGACGCCGTCCTCCTGCAGCGGGGGCGCGAGCGCTACGACATCTTCTGCTCCCCCTGCCACGGGCTCGCGGGCTATGGCGACGGCATGATCGCGAAGCGAGCGGACGAGCTGTTGGAGGGCACATGGACTCCGCCCACCTCGTTCCATACTGACCTCATCCGTGAACGGGCTGCGGGGCACCTCTTCAACACCATCTCGAACGGCATCCGCAACATGCCGGCCTACGGCTCGCAGATTCCGGTCGAGGATCGTTGGGCCGTCGTCGCCTACGTGCGGGCCCTCCAGCTCAGCCAGAATGCCACCGTCGACGACGTGCCGCCGGACATCCGGGCGCAACTGCGATAGCGAGGAGCACATGCAGGGCAACCAGCTCGATATCACCACCGAGGCGCGCCATCTCAACGGAGTCACGCGCCCCGCCCTCATCTTCAGCGCCATCCTGGCTGTGATCGGAATTGGCGGCGCCCTCGCCGTCGCAAGCGCTACCGAAAATGGGATCGACCGGCTCCTGGAAACCTACCTGGTGACTTTCGCCTTCTTTCTCAGCATCTCTCTCGGAGGTCTGTTCTTCGTCCTGCTCCAGCATTGCACGCGCGCCGGGTGGAGCGTCGTGGTGCGCCGCGTGGCCGAGGCGGTGGCCGCCAACGTCGTGCTCATGGCGGTCCTGGCCATCCCGGTGGTTTTGGGGATGCACCACCTCTATCACTGGGCCGACACCGCCGCAGCCGCCCACGACCCGTTGCTCGCCGGCAAGATAGGTTTTCTCAATCCCACCTTCTTCACGATCCGCCTGGTTCTCTACTTCGTGATCTGGATCGCTCTGGCGAGCTTCTTGTACCGCACCTCGGTGGCCCAGGATGAGAGTGGCGACCCGGCTCTCACCCTGCGTATGGAGCGGCTGAGCGCGCCCGGGATGGTGCTCTTCGCCCTCAGCCTCAATTTCGCCGCCTTCGACCTGCTGATGTCGCTCGATCCCCATTGGTTCAGCACCATCTTCGGCGTCTATTACTTTTCGGCCTCGGTTGTGGCCTTTTTTGCGGTCATGCCGAAGATCCTGGTCGCCCTGCAGACCCAGGGCCTGCTCAAGAACGCCGTGACGGTCGAGCACTACCACGACTTCGGCAAGCTCCTCTTCGGGTTCGTGGTCTTCTGGGCGTACATCGCCTTCTCCCAGTACATGCTGATCTGGTACGCGAACGTTCCGGAGGAGACCGAGTGGTTTCTCAAGCGGCAGACCGGGGAGTGGACGACCGTGAGCCTGATCCTCATATTCGGCCACTTCGTGATTCCTTTCCTCCTCCTGGTTTCACGCAAGGTGAAGCGGCGCCCGCTTCTGCTGGCCATCACCGGCGGTTTCGTGGCGGCCATGTGCTGGATTGACATTTACTGGCTGGTGATCCCGGAGTTCAGCCCGGGCGTGGCGCGCTTCGGACTCATCGATATCTTCTGCTTCCTTGGAATGAACGGGTTGTACACCGCGGTGCTGGTGCTGCGCCTGCGCCGGCACTCGCTGGTTCCCGAAAAGGACCCGCGCCTCGCGGAGTCCCTGGCCTTCGAGAACGCGTAACCATGAATTCTCAATTCTCAATTCTTAATTTTGAATTTTCCCCACCCACCTCGGGCGTCCCGAAGGGCGGGGTTCGAAATTGAGAATTAAGAATTGTGAATTGAGAATTGGAGTCTTAGGTGCGTTATGACGACCCGAATGTCGCCGCCTCCGCCGTGGTCGGCATCATCTCTGCGATCCTTCTCTTCGTGATCATCGTCATGCTGCAGGCCGTTTTTTATCGGGCCGAGCAGCGGGAGCTGGCGAAGAAGGTCTACTCCCAGCCTTTCGAGGCCCTGCAGCAGCTCGACGCCACCCAGCTCGAACAGCTCAACAGCTACGGCTGGATCAGCCAGCCCGATGGCGTCGTCCACCTGCCCATCGAGCGCGCCATGGAGCTCATGGCTGCCGAGAGTGAGTAGACAGAGAGTTCGCAGGTCTCAGGTCGCAGGTTGCACATCGCAGGTCTCAGGTCTCAGGCCGCACATCGCAAGTCGCACCAGAATCGTCGGCTGGAATCCTGGATGTTAAGCCCATTCTGCAACTTCCGTGAGTTTTTCAATGAAACCTGAAACCTGAGACTTGAGACCTGCACCCAGCATCCAGCCGGCCGGAAACACCCGAATAACTGGTGTCCTGCGGAGGCGTGGCTGGAATAGCTGTCATCCTGAGCGAGCGAAGCGAGTCGAAGGATGACAGCTGTGGGGTCGCGCCCAAGCGCGGGCACTACGCGGGAATCCACTCGGCCTCCGCCGCGCGCCGATAATTCCGAATTCCGAATTCCGAATTCCTAATTCACTCGTGCCTGAGCGCCTCAATCGGATCCAGCGCCGACGCCTTGGCGGCCGGGTAGGTGCCGAAAAAGATGCCCACCAACGCGGCGAACCCGAAGCCGATTGCAACCGCCCACAGCGGCACGTGCGCAGGCGGGAAGCCGGGAATGGCCTTGGCACCGACGATCCCCAGACCCCAGCCGGCGAGAATGCCCACCAGGCCTCCGAGCAGGGAGAGAGTCATCGCCTCGATCAGGAACTGCACGAGGATGTCGGAGCGGCGCGCTCCCACGGCTTTGCGGATGCCGATCTCGCGGGTTCGCTCGGTGACCGACACCAGCATGATGTTCATGATCCCGATGCCGCCGACCAGCAGGGCGATGCTGACCACGCCGCCGACCACGCTGGTGAGAGTGCCGAGGATCGCACCTGTGGTCTCCAGCAGCTCTTCCTGCAACAGCACCTGGAAGTCGTCGCGAACCCCCTCGGGCAGGTTGTGGCGCCTGCGCAGGATCTCCTTGATCTGATCTTTCGCGAGATCGACATTCTCGGCGTCGACCGCCTGGAAGTCGAGACGCAGCTGTTTGAACGCCTCGACCCCGTAAATCTCCCGGGCGGCGGTGATCGGGATCAGGATGAAGTCGTCCTGGCTCTGGCCGAACATCTCTCCCTGGTGCTCCATCACTCCGATGATCGTGAACGACGAGCTGCCCACGATAAGGTCCGCGCCGAGCACCGGCTCCGGCAGCTCCAGCTCCTCGATGACCTCGGTTCCGATCAGGCATACCCGCGCCGCTCTCTGCAGGTCGATGTCCGAGAAGAAGCGGCCGCGGTCGACCCAGTGGTTGGCCACCTCCTGGTGGTGGGGCCCGACGCCGAGGATGACGGAGGCGTGGCGGCGGCTGCCCGAGAGGGCCTGCTCGCCGCGGTAGAACACGGGATTGAAGAGAGCGAGAGCCGACGCGCGCTCCATGATCGCGAGCCCGTCATCGTAGGTCAGCTTCACCTCGCGGCCGGCCAGATCGGGGTCCTGAAGGTCCTGGCGGGGGAAGACCATGATGTAGGTGACGCCGACGCCCTCGAACTGGGTTGCGATGACGTAGTTGAGACCCTGCACGATCGACACCACGGCGATCACGGCCGCAACACCGATGATGATGCCCAGCGTGGTCAGCAACGAGCGCATCTTGTTGGCCCAGATGGCCTGCAGAGCGATGCGGAGGTTGTCCCAGATCATGTTGGGGTCCCTTCGGCTCCCACCCGTTCGTCGGTGAGCACCTTGCCGTCGAGTAGACGAACGACCCTTTGTGCGTGGGCGGCGATGTCCTCCTCGTGGGTGACCACGATGATGGTGTTGCCGGCGGAGTTGAGCTCGTCGAAGAGATCCATGATCTCCGCAGACGTTCGCGAGTCGAGATTGCCGGTCGGCTCGTCGGCGAGCAGGATCGACGGGTTGTTGACCAGTGCCCGGGCCAGGGCCACGCGTTGCCGTTGTCCGCCCGAGAGCTCGTTGGGCTGGTGCTTGACGCGATCGCCGAGCCCGACCTTTTCGAGGGCCTCGCGGGCACGTCGGTGCCGCGCGCCGGCTGAGACGCGCGCGTAGATGAGGGGAAGCTCGACATTGCTGAGGGCCGTTGATCGTGCCAACAAGTTGAAGGTCTGGAACACGAAGCCGATCTCGCGGTTGCGGATCAGGGCGAGCTCGGTATCGTCGAGGTCCGAAACCGGCTGTTTATTGAGGATGTACTGGCCCGAGGTCGGCGAGTCGAGGCAGCCGATCAGGTTCATCAGGGTCGATTTTCCCGACCCCGAAGGGCCCATGATGGCGACGTACTCTCCGGCCTCGACCGCGAGATCGACGCCGTCCAGCGCGCGCACCTCGACCTCGCCCATCTGGTAGATCTTGCGCAGGTTCGTGATCGAGATCATCATCAGTCGACGTTCACCTCAACCTGGGTCTCCGCGGTTTCCTCCTCCGTCTCCTCGTCGTCCTCCGGCTCTTTCACGCGGACCGCGTCGTCGGCTTTGAGGGCCTTGAGGGTCCGGTACGGCCCGACAATTACCTCGGCGCCTTCCTCGAGTCCTTGGGTGATCTCCACGTAGAGCTCGTCGGAGACGCCGGTGGTGACCCCGTGCGGCGTCGCCTTGTCCTCCTCGATCAGGTAAACGACATCGGTTTCCTCGAGGCCCTTGGCTTCAGTTCCCCGCACCTCCTTGCCTTCGTCGTCGAGCTTGCGCTTCACCACCGCCTGGATGGGGACGGTCAAAGCGTCCTCGCTGGTGGCGGTGAGGATGTCCACCCTCGCGGTCATGATGGGCCTCAGGTCCGGTTCCACGTCATCGAGGGCCACCTTGACAGTGAAGCGGATGGTCCCCAGGGCGGGGTCCTTGCGCCCGGAGGTGGCGATCTCTACGACCCGGCCCTTCAGCGGATCGGTGCCGAGGGCATCGACCTTGACCTCCGCCTCCTGGCCCAGCTCGACTTCGACCACGTCCACCTCGCTGACCTCGACCTCGGCGAGCAGGCGCGACATGTCGGCGACGATCATGATCACCGAGCCGGGAAGGTTGGTGGAGCCCGGCACCACGGTCTCTCCCTGTTCGGCGTCGAGCTGGACGATGGTGCCGTCCATGGGTGAGCGGATCGTCGTCCTCGCGAGATCGTCCTGGGCGCGATCGAGGGCGGACCGGTACTGCTCGACCGAATGCCGGAGGGCCTCGACCTCGACCTCGGCCATGTCCACCGCGAGCTGGGCGGTGTCCAGCGCATCCTGGCTGACCAGGCCTTCGGCGAGCAGCTCGTCGACCCGATTCAGGTCTCGCCGGGCGTCGGCGAGCTGCACCTGCTGCCGTCGGACCGATACCTCCGCCTGGCGAAGGGCGGCGCGAGCCTGATTGCGGCCCGCCTCGTAGAGGTCGCGCTCGATCTCCAACAGCAGCTGTCCGGCGCGGACTTCCTGGCCCTCGACGACCGGCAGGGTGATGATCTCACCGACCACCTTGGCGGAGATCTCCACCTTCCTCTCGGGAGTGATCTCTCCGGTCGCCTTGACTCGTGAGGAGATCGTGCGGTGCTCGGCAGCCTGAATCTCCACCTCGGTGCCGCGCGGACGCCCCTCACGGAGGCTCGCCCACACGATCACCGCCAGCGTCAGGAGCACACCGGCCCCAATCAGCCACTTCTTCATATTCATTCAGCCTCCAAGCTCCGTCCTTCGACCAGATTCAGATGGTTCGCCGGATCATCACTACGAGACCAGCGCCGCCATCCCGGCCTTGCCGGCCATCCAAACCACCCACGGCACCAGGGCGACAACCGCTGCGCGGCCCCGAGAGATCTTGCCCACCGTGGCAAAGCCGATGATCAGCAACACGATCGTCCAGATGTTGAAGATGCTGATCGTGCTCGCCGCCGCCGCAAGCCAGGCCGGCGCGTCGGGCGACAGGAAGACGCCCAGGTGCGACTTGACGACATTGACGAGCTCATCCTGGGGTATCATTCCCATGCGCTGGATCAGCACCGAGGTGAGCACCAGCTGCATCACGCTCGCCGGCCAGTAGGCGTGCAGGGCCGTTGACATCGACTTGATGTAGTCGGCATCGGAGCCGACGATCTTCAGGAGCACGAAGAAGATCGCCGCCATGACGAACCACACGATCGGTCCCACGACGGCGCCGATGATCGGCGCGAACTTGGTGAACTTCTCGCTCCCCTCGACGATCCGCTCGATCTGCTCGTCGCTCATTTCGGTGCCCCGGTCAGCCATCTGAGCGCGGATTGTCGCCTCCGTGTCGATGTGGGGCATGATCACGAACTGCGCGGCGACGCTGAGGACCACCAGCAGGACCATGCACACCAGCCAGGTCGGTTTGATCCCGATGTCGACGAAGACCTTGCCGGGCGAGGCAAATATCATCCACAGACGTTGCATCGAGTTGAATTGTTGATGCGGCCCCGGAGTCGGCGCCTGCGTCAGCTCAGGCTCGTAGCTCGGACGGTCCGTGTTCTCATCCATGGTCGATCTCCTTCCTCGGATCTCCTCATCCCTACCCTGATACGCGCATTATATTCCGGGAGTTTCTCAATTCCAGGTTTCTCCCCACCCGGGTACGATCCCAGCCTCCGAGCCGAGCCCGAGCCCGTGCCCGTGCCCGATGTCCAGAAGCGCCCTCCCGGTTTCAAAGCGATCTTACTATCCGCACTCTGCCCGAGAGTGCCCCCCCCCTGACAATGTTTGGATTTCGACGGGCAGGTACGCCACAACGTCCACACACTCCGAAATTGTCAGGGACGGCACGTCCGAAGTAGCGCGCCCTTGCCCGCGTTCCGGCGGCGCGCTCCCGATTTGTGACGCGACCCTCAGTCGTCGCTCCCAAGCGCGGGGAAAAACGCTTCGAGCCACCCGGTCGCCCCCCCGCGTCGATAAATTCGAAATTCGAAATTCGAAATCATCTCCTCGTCTTTGCTAAATTAACACGCGAATGAGGAGGAGGGGTTTGCGGTCGCGCTTCGCTATCGGTGCGCTGGCTCTGGCCGGCGCAGTGGGCGGCGTACCGAATCACGTGATCGCCGAGGACGGCGAGTCGATCGAAGAGCTGGTGGTGCGGGTGGGACGTGCTCGCTGGACCCATGACAACCGGGTCGAGCTGTTGACCGATCCCCGACGCGCATGGGACGCCCGCGTAAAGCTCGTCGAGAAGGCCCAGCACCACATCCATATCAGCACCTTCTCCTGGCACAACGACGAGTACGGCATGGCCTATCGTCGCCTCCTCAACGAGATCATGGACCGACGGCGGCGCCAGGACGTCGACTTCAGGGTCCGGGTGCTTGCTGACGCCTCGGGCCTGGGCCAGTTCACCGGCGCGTTCTCGGCCCTCGAGAGGGAGGGAGCAAAGGTGCGCGGCTTCAACCGCAGCACTTACGGCCTCAGCGCCATCTACGACGGCCGCATGCACGACAAGATGATCATCGTCGACGGTCGCGAGGCGATCATGAGCGGCCGAAACTTTTCCGATCTGTACTTCGATCCCGAGCATTGGTGGCTCGACCTGGGTGTTCGCCTCGAGGGGGGCGCGGTCGAGGACATGCAGATGAACTTCCTCAAGGCGTGGGAGCTCACCAGCGTCAACCGCAGCCCGCTGAGCTTCTTTGCCCCCCAGGGCAAGCTTCTGAGCGATCTCCGGCTCTTCTGGCGGACCGGCCGCTATCCCTCGGGCCGAAGCCCGCTCGAGCCCTACATGACCCCGGAGTTCTTCCCCCCCCGGGAGACGGCGCCCGGAGCAATGGCGGTGGCGGTCCTTTACGACAACTGCCTGTTGAGAAGGCGCGCCGCCAGCACCGACCTGATCGTGGCGCTGGTGGATCGGGCCGCCACCCGGGTCGATCTGATGACCCCGTTCCCGAACCTCGTGAACGAGCTCACCGACGCCCTGGTGGCGGCATCCGAGCGCGGTGTGAAGGTGAGGCTCTTCGTCAATGACCACGAGGCGGCGATTCGCGGTGGCCCCTTCATCCTCGCCGGCTACCCGACCCTGATCCGGCTCATCGAGGTCGGGGTGGAGGTTTGGGCGTGGCGTGCCAACCCCAAGGTCCTCCAACAGATCAAGGACAGCGACTGCGGGCCGACCCTGCTGCCGCCGGTGGCCCTGCACGGGAAGCTGCTGCGGGTGGATGAGGAGGTCTCCGTGATCCACTCGTCCAATTTCAACTACCGCTCGACCTACTACAACACCGAGGCCGGGGTGGTAATCCTCGATCGGGGCGTCAACCGCGCGCTGCGAGAGCTTCTCGACGGGCTGATCGCCCTTCGCGACTTCGAGCCGGACTGCGCCAACGGTGACAACGGTTTTAGGTTACCTGCGGTCCTGGGACTGCTCGGCCCCGAGGACATCCCGCGGATGCGCGAAGAGCTCGGCAATAAGCAGAAGTTCCTCGACTCGATGAGCGTGGCGTGGTGAGGGCTCGAATCGCTTTCCTGGCGCTGTTGCTGCTCGCGGCAACCACGGCGGCGCGGGCGGGGGATGAAATCGACCTCGATGCATGGCACGAGCAGCTCGCGCTCGAGCTGGGCGAGGACCACTCGGTGGATGACGAAGAAGGCGTGCTCGCTCTGGGTCTCTATCCAGCAGCTGGTGGCGCCCTCGGCCCTCCCAATTGGGCGTCGGCTCAGGCGAGCGCCTATATCTCGTTCACCAACGGCAGGAGGTTCAGCATCTATGGCGGTTACGGCTACGAGTGGGGGCCGCGGGCGGACGCCCAGATCGTCACCCTCGGCTGGGGGGGAGTCAAACCCCTGTACGTGGCCTCGAAGGGGTTGGGCTTTCACGGCAAGTTCCTGCGCTACCGCCGCTGGGACGACGAAGACCATGGCATCCACCACGGAATCTCGCTCGGCACCGAAAGTGGAGTCGGTTACCTCGTTCTCGGCTTCGAGCTCGGGGCGGCGCGCTCGTCGAGGAATCACTGGATGTTCACGGCCCAGGTAGCGCTCAAGGTCGCTCTACCCGTCCAGATTCCGCTGAGACGGAACCCAGAAACGGAATAATTCTCAATTCTTAATTCTCAATTTTGAATTGTGCCGTCTCGAGAGGGTTTGATTTCGCCGGAGACGGTGGGCGAAATTAAGAATTAAAAATTGAGAATTGAGAATTGCATCATTTGCGGACCGATTCTGTAGACTCCTTTGATGTTCCTCCGCCTCCTCCTCCTCTTCACCGTCGTGCCTCTGTTGGAGCTCTTCATCCTGGTCAAGCTCGGGAGCGTGATCGGTGTTGGAGCGACCATTGGCATCGTCATCGGTACCGGGGTGCTCGGCGCCTGGCTGGCGCGTCAGCAGGGTCTCGGAGTGATGCGGCGGCTGAGCGCCGAGCTCGGCGCGGGCCGATTGCCGGCGGAGGCGTTGATCGACGGCCTACTCATCCTGCTAGCAGGCGCCGTGCTGCTCACCCCGGGGCTCATCACCGACACCCTGGGATTCGTGCTCTTGCTGCCCCCGGGCCGGGCGGCTATTCGCAGGCAGGTGATGGCCGGGCTGGCGCGCCGAACGAAGAAGGGAGATCCTTCAGTCATCGACGTCGAGTGGCGTCGCGACGACTGAATCTCCTGATGACCGGCCGGATTTCGCGGTAGAATAACTCAACAGATCACAGCGCAGCCGCTGGAGCATTCTCCGGGGCGCGCCCGCACTCTGGAGGAAAGGTCTGAATGCCATCCTGGGAGCGAAATGTCGAGGCCTATCACATCGTGGCCGATATGCTCGTCAACCTCAGGCGAATTATGCACCGCGGTCTGGAAAAGTGTGCGGGCAAGACCTGGTACCT
>Ga0209013_10001323_pt1 | contig 22846 bp, 21 predicted proteins | sample Cruoilmetagenom2_FD_187291 | JGI IMG/M metagenome (GOLD analysis project Ga0209013, IMG submission 187291) | Oil polluted marine microbial communities from Coal Oil Point, Santa Barbara, California, USA - Sample 2 (SPAdes) (version 2) | ecosystem: Environmental > Aquatic > Marine > Oil seeps ... | reverse complement strand
ACGGCAACATCGAGTTGTACGTTGTTGGGGTTTAGGGCTTTACCGACTTCATCGACGGCTTTTTGGGGCGTATTGTTCGTTTCGCTAAGATGGGCCAGAATGACATGCTTTAACCGGTCGTGTTGAATTTCATTGAGGAGTTGTTTCGATGCCGCGTTGGACAGATGACCGGTTCTGCTTTTTACTCGCTGTTTGACCGACCACGGATAGGGACCGTTGATGAGCATGTCTTCGTCATGGTTGGCTTCAAGGATCAATAGATCGCACCCTTTAAGATGTTCTTTGACCATAGCCGTTACGATGCCAAGGTCGGTTGCAATTCCGATGGTTGTTCCGTTCTGATTTAGGGTAAACCCCACCGGATCTTCTGCATCGTGGGATATGGAAAAAGGATGTATTGCCAGATCATTGATCAGAAAAGTCGAACCACACGCAAAGTTTTTGACGTCATGGACCTTTCCGATCTGTGGAAAGGCGGCGCCTTGTGTTTTTGAGTTGATATATACCGGTAGATTAAAACGCCGCGAAAGAACACCGACACCCTGGATATGGTCCGTATGCTCATGGGATACGAGAATGGCATCGAGATCTTTCGGGGAAAGTCCTTTGGACTTTAACCGCCGTTCAATTTCGATTCCTGAAAGGCCTGCATCGATCAGTATGGAGGTGGAACCGCTGGAAACAAAAGTGGCGTTTCCCCTGCTTCCGCTGGCCAGTATGCATACGGCAAGGTTGTAATCAGGCGCTGCTTGAGAGGGTTCAGAGAATGGAAATTTTTTCATGTTAACGCCCGGTATGCCCGAACCCGCCGGTATTTCTGTCGGTTTCATCGAGTTGTTCCACAACCTTTAATTTTGCCTGATAAACCCTTTTAACCACCATCTGGGCAATCCGGTCTCCCCGGTGAATCACATATTCTTTTTCTCCAAGATTTACCACCGCAATCTTTATCTCTCCGCGATAGTCGGCATCTATGGTTCCGGGGGAATTAATGATCGATATTCCGTGATTTACCGCCAGTCCGCTCCTGGGACGGATCTGGATTTCAAACCCTTCTGGAATAGCGACGGCGAAACCGGTGGGTATCAAAGCAATTGCCCCTTTTTCCAGTATAAAATCCGTTTCTATTGCAGCACATATGTCCATCCCGGCGGCCCTGGGCGTCATGTAGCAGGGCAGGGGCATTTCTGCATCCGAGTCAGGTCTTAAACGAAGAAATTTGATGGCGGGGGGCGGGGGCGTGTTCATAAATCAGAGGGTCCCAGCATATCATCGAATTCATCTTTATCGGTTACCGGTCCCAACAGGGTCAGTGCAAATCGATGGGCCGGGAAAAGAGTTTCAGCCAGATTGCAGATATCATCTTCGGTCACCGCTTCGATTTTATTAACAACCTCTTCCAGAGGGATATAACGTCCGTAGTGCGTCTCGTTCTGTGCCATTCGAACCATCTGATTGTCGTTACTTTCCGATGCAAGCATGAGGTTGCCCTTTGTGAATTCCTTTGCATAACGCAGCTCGTCCGGATCGATCCGCACTTTTTTAATCTTAAATATTTCTTTGAGGATCAGTTCAACGGATTTAAAAGCATTGTCAGGATGGACGCCTGCATAGACCCCGAACATACCGGTATCGACATAAGATGATATAAAAGAGTAGACAGCGTAAGCAAATCCTCTTTTCTCCCGGATTTCTTGGAACAGCCTGGAACTCATGTTGCCGCCCAGGATCGTGTTCAAAAGGGAATATTCATATTTTCTCGGATCGGTTATGGACATCCCTTTTGTTCCCAAACAGATATGAACCTGTTCCAGATCTTTGTAGTGAACATCGACCTGGCAGCGTCCGTCAGATGTCATTCGATCGGGGAAACCGTTGCCTGGACGAATCGATTCAAAAACCGGTCCGGCAATATCGACCAAGTGGTTGTGCTCCAGGTTTCCTGCAGCTGAAATGATAATACGTTCAGGCTGATAGAAGCGGCTGAAAAACCCTTTAAGGGCATCTGAATCAAAATTTCTTATGTTTTCACGATTGCCGAGAACCGAGCGGCCCAAAGAATTTTTACCCCAGAAATTAATTCCGGAAAGAAAGTGAATATAGTCATCCGGGCTGTCTTCCATCATTCCGATTTCCTGAAGAATAACCGCTCGCTCATTTTCGACCTCTTTTTCATTGAACACAGAGTTTAAAAAGATATCTGAAAGGATGTCGACCATGATGTCCAGATGCGTGTCCATGACTTTTGCATGGTAGCAGGTATTTTCAGCACTGGTAAAAGCGTTGGTCTGACCTCCGATGGAATCAAACGCTTTGGCAATCTGATAGGCGGTTCTTCGTTGGGTCCCTTTAAAAATCATATGTTCGATAAAATGGGAAAGGCCGCTTTCTTCAGGCGATTCTTCACGGGCACCGACATTCACCCATACGCCCATGGATACCGAATGAAAATGCGGCATATTTTGGGATACAATTTTGATGCCGTTATTGAGGGTGGTTTTATGAATTTCACGACGCATTTTATTTGGCCTGTTTTTCTTCTTCCAGAGCGGCTTTGTAGCTCAGCCGGATTTTTCCATCTCTGCTGATCTCGAGAACCTTGACTTTAATTTGGTCTCCCTCCTTAACAATATCCGTCACCTTGTTTACGCGCTGCGCGGCAAGTTGTGAGATATGTACAAGACCGTCAACGTTGGGGAGTATCTGGACAAAGGCCCCAAAGTCCATGATTTTTACAACGGTGCCGTCGTAAATCTTCCCAACTTCAGGCTCAATTATAATTTCATTGATCATCTTTAAAGCGGCGTCTCCTTCTTCTTGGGATAAAGCGGCAATTTTGACCAGGCCCAAATCATCTATTTCAACTTTTGTATTGGTTTCAGTTTGAATGGCTCTAATGATTTTACCACCCGGTCCGATGATTTCGCGAATCTTATCGGGATTAATCTTGATGGTAATTATTTTAGGCGCATACTGAGAAATTTCTTCACGAGGTACATCAATGGCTTCTATCATTTTTTCAAGGATAAAAAGCCGGCCGACACGGGCCTGTTCAAGGGCTTTTTCCATGATATCTCTGGTGAGTTCAAGGATTTTGATATCCATCTGGAGCGCAGTTATGCCTTCGCTTGTGCCGGCAACTTTAAAATCCATATCACCCGAGTGATCTTCATCTCCAAGAATATCAGACAGGATAACGATATCGTCTCCTTCCTTTACGAGTCCCATTGCAATGCCGGATACCGGCGCCTTGATGGGAACACCGCCGTCCATGAGCGCCATGATGCCCGAACATACGGTACCCATGGACGAAGAACCGTTGGATTCCAAAACCTCCGAGACAAGGCGGATGGTATAATCGAAATCTTCCTTGTCCGGCAGAACTTTTTCTATGGCCCGAGTGGACAGTCCGCCATGACCGATATCTCTCCGGCTCGGTCCCCCAATGCGCCTCACTTCTCCAACCGAAAATGGCGGAAAATTGTAATGGAGCATAAAAGGCCTGAGTTCTTCTCCGATTAAGGTTTCCACTCGCTGCTCGTCCCGACCCGATCCAAGGGTCAGCACGCTGAGCACCTGGGTTTCTCCCCGCGTAAAGAGGGCACTGCCGTGGGGCCTGTTTAATATGCCGATTTCACAGTCAATGGGTCTTATTTCATCGAATTTTCTGTTATCGATACGGCGTCTTTCTTCAAGGACTATGTTCCTGCTAAATTTTTTCAAGAGGTCGTTTAATATGTCATTTACTTGGTCCCTCCGATCCGCGTACGCTTCTCCCAACTTTTCGAATATATCCGATTTGGCGGCGCGAAGCGCAGCAACGCGTTTAACTTTACCGGATGTCGTCAGGGCTTCATATATCCTCGAAGATCCTTTTTCCTCAACTATTTTGACAAGTTCTGAATCTTTTTCAGGCGGTGTAAAGGGCCGTTTCGGCACCCCGTGGGTTTCCTTGAGTTTTACCTGCATATCTATAATCGGCTGCATCGCTTGGTGGCCGAAAAAGATGGCTTCCAGCATGTCTGACTCATTCACAACATTACCACCGCCTTCTACCATAACGACACCGCTTTTTGAGCCTGCAACGATGATGTTGATGTCAGAATCTTCGTATTGGTCGACAGTGGGGTTGACGATCAATTGACCGTCGATCCGACCGACCCGTACACATGCAATCGGTCCGGCAAACGGAATGTCTGATATCTCAAGTGCGGCAGACGCGCCGATCATTGCCAGAATATCGGGATCGTTTTCCTTGTCCATGGACAGAACTGTTGCAATAATTTGAGTTTCACTGCGATAGTTTTTGGGAAAGAGCGGCCGGATGGGTCGGTCGATGAGACGGGCGGTCAGGGTCTCTTTTTCACTGGGCCTGCCGATTTCACGCCTGAAATAATTCCCGGGAATGCGGCCCGCCGCATAACCCTTTTCCTGATACTCAACGGTAAGGGGTAAAAAACTCATCGGGCGTTCTTCGTAAGAAGATACGGCAGCCACAAGTACCATGGTATCTCCGTATTGAACCACAATCGAACCCGAAGCCTGTTTGGCAAGTTTGCCGGTCTCGATACTCAGAGTTTTGCCTCCGATTTCTGTTTTTAATAAAGTTTCCATAAATGTCTCCTAAAAGCCAAACAGCTTCAAATCTGTGACCGTACAGCAACTCGAGCCTTTTCTTTCCTCGAAAGAAGGCTGCAAAATTTTAGCACGGATTTCTCATGAGTTCTACGTGTTCATTTTCAAGGCATCGTAAAATTCTTCACGAAAAAATTTCGTTCCTTCGATTGCCGATGGCAGGGTTAATTGAACTTGTTCCGTTATAAAGGTAAAGTTCTTTGATGCGATCTTGTGCTTGATTGAAAATACAGGAATCTGCCAACCTGAAACATTTGTCGACGGCTGTTGAGATATTCCGGCATATAATATAATTTATCTTCTTATCCCCAGGTTCTCGATGATGGTACGGTATCGTTTTACATCTTTATTTTTTACGTAGTTTAAGAGCCTGCGCCTTCTGCCAACGAGAATCAAGAGCCCTCTCCTGGAGTGATGATCTTTTTTGTGAACCTTTAAGTGCTCTGTAAGGTAAGAAATCCGATGCGTCAGCAGTCCGACCTGTACTTCGGGGGAGCCGGTATCATCTTCGTGCAGTTTAAACTGCTCAATCAAATCCTTTTTCTCTTTAGATGTCAAAACCAATTTATTTTGCCTCCTCTTTTATTGTTATGGTTTTTTTAATGTTGTTTTCGCTCATTTGGCGTTGAATACACAGCAATACTTGTATCTATTCTTGTCTTTCGTATACTTCAGTACGGCAATAAGGTCATTGTTTGTATCGAGGATCTTGATGAAACTTTCCGGAATATCTATGGTTTCATGCCGTAAATCATCTTTTGTTAGGACGTTGCCGTGCATTATTTTTTTTTCTAAAACCTTGTCGGCAATATGTGCCGGCATGCCCCTCAGAGCGTTTGACATCCGTATGATCCGGTCGAATGATTTCCCGGATTCGGCCAGATCCTCGAGTCCTTCTAATGTTGCCGCCTCCGATAGCGTAAATCCGCTGCTTTCGATCCGTTTTAATTCTTTAAGGTGGCCCCCGCACCCAAGAAATGTGCCGATGTCTGCACAGAGTGTTCTAATGTATGTTCCAGCCGAGCAGGCGACTTCGAAACGTATGAGCGGCACCTTAATTTCAAGTATTTCAATGTATAGTATAGAAACACGTCTTGCCGGTTTCTGTACAGGTCTGTTGCTTCTGGCAAGCTTGTAGAGCGGAATCCCTTTAAATTTTAGGGCCGAATAAACCGGTGGAAATTGCTCTATGGTTCCCTCAAACCGTTCAAATGCCGACCGTATTGCTTTTTCAGAAAAATTAATATCATCACACGTGGCCGTGATATTTCCGGTGGAATCCTGTGTATCTGTTTCAATGCCGAGGCGAAGAACAGCCTCGTATTTTTTTTTGCCGTGCAGAAAAAAACCGGAAAGCTTTGTGGCACGGTTGATACAACACACCAGAACACCGGTCGCAAAAGGGTCGAGTGTACCGGTGTGTCCTGCTTTTCTTGCGCCGAGCAACTTCTTGACACGGGCCACAACTTTAGCGGAGCTCATATCTGCAGGTTTATCAACAACTAAAACCCCGCTTAATTCTCGGTGCATATCTCCAGCCCAATCCCGTGAGAAAAACGGGCGAAAACCCGCGTGCCTTTTAATTTAATGATATAAAAATTTCCTTTTTTTAAGCCCCGTTTTAAACGAAACGTCCTATAGCAACGGGAAGCGACGGTACAATTAAAAAACCTTCCCAAATCGTTTGCTCGGGTTTTAAATCAAATTTCATCCGCCAAACGTATAATTTGTGATTTAATATCGGGAAGTGTCGATTCAATGCTAAACCCGGCAGCAGTGGAATGGCCGCCCCCGCCGAACGAAGATGCGATAACCGCAACATCGATGGTTCCATCGGAACGGAGGCTGACATGAAACCGATTGGAATTTTTTGATTTTTCTATACCGGTCCGGTTCTCCTGTAAGAGTGCTGCGACTTTAACATCCTTTATGCGTTTTGCATAATTAATAAAACCGTCCACGTCTTCAGGCTGCGTATGAGTTTCGTCAAACATCTCCTGGGTCAGTGTCATGATCGACAGTTTCCCGTTTTTTGAAATTTCAATGGAGTCAAGGGCTAGATTCAAAAGCTTTATGCGACTCAGTGAATATGCTCCGTATACATGCTGGGCGATGTCGTACGGATCGACGCCCAATTCCACCATTTCTTGGCTGATTGCAAACGCCGTTCTGTTTGTATTCGAAAACCGAAATGAACCGGTATCCGCAAGAATGCCGGTATATATTGAAGTGGCGATTGCTCTATCGATGGGGATGTCCATCTGTTTTATCAGTTTGTATATGATTTCCGCCGTGGCACATGCAGATGTGTCGATGAGTTGAAGATGGCCGAAACCGGTGTTTGTGATATGGTGATCGATGTTGGCAATGACCGGTATCCCACTGACCGCGGAAACAGCCGTTCCGATCCGTTGCAGGTTTCCGCAATCAAGGATAACGGCCAGGTCGTAGTCAGGGCTGTTTATGTGATGTTCGACACGATGAACTTCCGGAAGAAAACGGTACACAGCCGGTATGGGGCTTTCACAGTATAACGTCGTTTTTTTATTCAGTGCGTTCAGAGAAAGCCCCATGGCCATGAGAGATCCGATGGCATCGCCGTCAGGGTTCATGTGAGTCGCAACTAAAATATGGCTACTTTTCTTTACGTGACGTATGATTAAATCCATTATCCGCTTTGACGTCCTTCAGAATTTTATCGATATGTGATCCGTAATCAAAGGATTCATCGTAAAAAAATCTAAGCTCCGGCATATAACGTAATCCCAGCTGACCGGCCAGCGTACGCTTTACATATCCAATGGCGCTTTTAAATCCTTCAACCGCTTCTTCGGCATTTTTTTTATTGCCGGTTGTCGTGAAGTAGATCCGAGCAATCCTTAAATCTCGTGACATCTTTACGTCTGTAATGGTCGCGGATTCAAGACGAGGATCTTTAATTCTTTTGAGCAAGACATCAGACAGTACTTTATGTATTTGACCGCAAACTCTGTCAGATCGTGCAAATGGTTTCATAAATTGATAATTTCCATTTCACTGTCGATGACCTCCGCCAGATTCAGATCATCCACCAGATTGAAAATTTTGTCTATTTTCGAGTTGATGACCCCTCGATTATTTCCCACCATGGCAAATCCTATTACAGCCCTTTGGTGGATATCGTTTGATCCAACTTCTGCCACCGAAACATTAAAATGATTGCGCAATTGACCGATAATCGATTTTACAACCTTGCGCTTACCTTTTAAAGAGCGGCAGTCATGCAGTCTAAATGTGATGATCCCTAAGCCTGCTACCATAATACGCTCACTGTCAGCGGAAACGTTTGACACTTTTTCTGGATTGTTCATTACGTCCAATCCGGAGCCACCGAAGCCAAAAATCACAAAATTTATAAACAAGCTCTATAGCGGCATCTATCCAAAGTTAGCTGCGGAGCAGGGCCCTATGCCCATGGGACGCTATTCGAGTTCAGGCCTAATCTCTTCCAAGTAGTAGCATTCGATGACATCGCCAATTTTGATATCATTGTAATTTTTAATTCCGATTCCGCATTCATAGCCGCTTTGTACTTCTTTGGCGTCGTCTTTGAAATGCCGAAGGGAAGAAACCTTGCCTTCATAAGAAACCACCCAATCTCTCAGGATGCGCGCGAGCTGTCCCCGCTCAATTTTGCCATCGGTTACATAGCAGCCTGCGATGGTTCCGATTTTGGGGATGTGGAATACTTCCCGCACTTCAGCTCTGCCCAGGGTCCTTTCTTCAAAGGTAGACGCCATCATGCCGACGATGGCGTTCTTGATGTCTTTGATGACATTGTAAATGATGTTATAAAATCGTATGTCAACATTTTCTTCACTGGCCAGCGTCTGGATTTTTGAACTCGGACGGACGTTGAAACCGATAATGATGGCATCGGAAACCGTGGCAAGTGAAATATCCGATTCATTCAGGGCGCCGGTGGCTGAGTGGATCACATTGATTCGGACTTCCTCGTTGGAAAGTTTTGTCAATGCATCGGTAATGGCCTCGATGGAACCGTGAACGTCGGCCTTTATGATGAGGTTCAGGGCTTTGACTTCATTTTCCTGCATCTGTTCATAAAGTTTTTCCAGGCTTAATCTGCTGGATTTGGCCAGTTCTTTTGATCGCTGCTTCTGAACTCGATGGGCACTCACCTGCTTTGCATCTTTCTCGTCTGCCAGGGCAATCAGTTCATCTCCGGCGTTGGGAACACCGGAAAGACCGATGATTTCCGCCGGCATTGACGGACCGGCAGACGTCACCTGTTTCCCTCTGTCGTTCAGCAGGGCACGGACTTTACCGTAGTGTATCCCACAAACCACAGAGTCGTGGAGCTTAACGGTCCCTTGTTTCACCAGGACAGTGGCAACAGGGCCTCTGCCCGCATCCAGCTTGGATTCAACCACGTGGCCCTGGGCCAGGCGGTCCGGGTCGGCTTTAAGTTCCAAGATTTCAGCCTGGAGGAGCACCATTTCAAGCAGATCGTCGATCCCCCGATTCTCCTTGGCAGAAACCTGGACAAAGATGGTATCGCCCCCCCAATCTTCCGGCACAAGTCCTACATCGGCAAGTTCACGCAGGACACGCTCGGGATTGGCGTCCGGTTTGTCAATTTTATTGATGGCCACAATGATCGGCACTTCCGCGACTTTGGCGTGGTTAATCGCTTCCACGGTCTGGGGCATGACGCCGTCGTCGGCGGCAACAACAAGAATCACCAGATCCGTAATCTTGGCGCCGCGGGATCGCATTTCAGTAAACGCTTCATGCCCCGGCGTATCCAGAAAGACTATCTGCCCTTTATCGGTTACGACATGATAGGCTCCAATATGTTGTGTAATCCCTCCGGCTTCATTTTCGGTGACTTTGGTTTTTCGGATCACATCGAGAAGCGATGTCTTACCATGATCCACATGTCCCATTATGGTAACCACCGGCGGTATGCTTATGAGTTTTTCGGGGTCATCCTTTTCAATCTTTAACACCAGGTCCTCTTCAAAAGTGGCTCTTTCCAGTTCATAATCGAATTCTGCCGCAACAAGGACAGCGGTATCAAAGTCAATGATTTGATTCACCGTTGCCATAACCCCCAGATCCATAAGTTTTTTAATCATTTCATTGGCTTTTATCCCCATGCGTTTTGCCAGATCAGACAGGGCGATGGTGTCATCTATTTTTACCCGGCGTTTAATGGCTTTGGGTATGGTTATCAACGGTTTTTGCCTGGTTGCCGTTCCTTTTCCCTTGGCCATCTTCCGGCCTTTGCGGGTTCGATGCGCTCGGGTGTATAGATCCGCCCCTTCGACAACCTCTTTTTTACGGAAGGAGATCTTCTTTTTGAAAAACTTTCTATCCCGAGGGCCTTCTCCATCCGGTCGTTCCAGTTTCACCTTCTTTTTTTTGTCTTTTCCAGGCACATCTGTAACGGGTGTTCTGGTTCCAGGCTTGCCCTTTAATTTTTCAGGTGTGTCTGTCACTTTCGTTTTAAGTCCAGAAACCCGGTTTTTTTTGATCTCAGGTGCTTTTTGTTCAGGCGGCGGCGTTACAGGGAGTTTTATAATTTTTGCCGACGTCTCTTTTGGGAATTTTTTAGGTCGTTTCTTCGGTTTTAACGGCTTGACGACACCTGGTTTTTTAAGTTTCGGTTCAACCGGTTTTTCGGGTTTCCCTTCCTTTTTTGCAAGAGCGGTAGGTGTAATATTGTCTTCAGAAACATCCACTTTTTTCAGTGGTTTTTGTTCTGAGAGCGCTTTCATCTCAGGCGCCATTTCAGTGGGTTGATCCGCAATTTCTTTTTCTTCGGGCAGAGAATCCGGTGTTGCATCCGCTTCTACACGAATAGGCACTTTTTGGACGCGTTTTTTACGTCTCCGGATAATTGTCGGCTTTATGCGCGTTTCTTCTATCTCCTTGGCCGATATCCCAAGAATATTTTTTTTGATCTTAGCCACTGTCTCGTCATCCAGAGAACTCATATGGCTTTTTACCTGAATGTCCATATTCCGTAACTTTTCGAGCAGCACTTTATTGGTCATGTTAAGATCCCTGGCAAGTTCATAGGCTCTGATCTTTGCCATCCATCCCCCCTATTGTTTAGAATTAAGAGGAAATCCTCGAACGAGGTTTTTCCCCTTAATCGAATTCTTTTTATTTGCAGTTTTTGTATGCTTTAGCAAGAGCGTTATTCTTTCTGATCGATGGGGTCTGATCCCTCATCATCCGACGGTAAGACTTGTTCGGATATATTTTCGTCATTAATCGATTCTTCTTCAGCGGCGTTAGGCCCATCCGAACCCTCTGAAGTTTCATGGTCATTGTCTTCCTCGTTGGCTAAAGCCTCCTTGGATGTTTTATCGACGTCATCCATCCTCAACATATGGGCTTTCGCGGTTTCAATAAGTTGGATGGCGTCTTCTTCGGTAATATCTCTAATTTGGGTTAGATCTTCCACAGAAGCCTTGCCGAGTTCCTCTGCAGAAAAAAAGCCCTTTTCATACAGTGCGTCCGCTAAACTAATTCCAACGTTCGGTAGCGATACAAGAGAGTCATATCCGTCTTGCATCGCATTGCTGTATCGTGTTTCACTGATGACATCAAGATGCCATTTCGTCAGTTTCGAAGCCAGCCGGACGTTTTGTCCTTTTTTCCCGATGGCGATTGAAAGGAATTCATCCGGAACAATGACCTCCATGGAATTATGTTCCTCATCGATAATCACTCTGGATATTTCGGCGGGTGAAAGCGCCTTGCACACAAATTTTGCAGGATCGATATGCCAGGGTATAATATCTATTTTTTCACCCCTGAGCTCCTGAACCACGTTCTGAACACGGCTGCCTTTCATGCCGACACAGGCGCCGACCGGGTCTATATCAGAATCGTTTGAAGTCACCGAAAATTTTGCCCGGATTCCAGGTTCCCGGGCCGCATTCATAATGGTAACGATCCCTTCATTAATCTCGGGCACTTCTGTTTTAAAAAGCGAAATCAGAAATTCAGGATGCGTTCTCGAAAGAATGATCTGCGGGCCCCGGGTGTCATGAAGTACATCCATGATGAGCGCCCGGATTCGATCCCCCCGTCTATAGGATTCCTTGGGGATTTGTTCCCGATTCGGAAGGATGCCTTCTGTTTGACCCAGATTAGCAATAATATCACCCCGGTCGAAACGCTGGACAATTCCGTTTATAATTTCACCCTTTCGGTCGATAAAACTGGCGTAGACCGCATCCCGTTCCGCATCTTTCATTTTTTGTATGATGACCTGCTTGGCAGACTGTGCGGCAATACGACCAAAGGTGGCGGTGTCCATTTTTGATCCGAGACTGTCGCCGATTTCACATTCCGGATCCAACTTACGTCCCTCTTCAAGGGTGATTTGAAGGTCGGGTTCTGTCACAACCTCAGCAACATCCTTGAACTGGAAGACCTCGATTTCACCGGTCGATTCATTGTATTGAACTTCAACATCGACCTTGCTTCCGAATTTTTTTCTTGCGGCAGATCCAAGTGCCTCTTCAAGGGCCTTGATGAGTATGTCACGATCAATCCCCTTGTCTCGACTCACCTGTTCGACGACACGTTTGATATCCGAGATAAACATTCATTTTCTCCAATATTATTTATTCCACCCACACATAACAGTTTGACAAATCGTCTGTTTTGCGCGCTGTACACATTTTGGTGCTCAATATCCCTGGCAAAAGACGTTTGACGGGTTCATTGTCGGCGGCGTATAAATTTATGGTATCCCTTTGTCAATTAGCCGGGCCATTATAATTTCCTCGTGGGGAATCGCTACGGTTTTATCATGGATCGATAAATTTACCCGATCTTCCGAGATGCCCAACAATACACCTTTGAATCTATTTTTACCGTCAATGGGGCGACCGGTTCGGACTTGCACGCGATTCCCTTTGAATTTCTCAAAATCAGTTTTTTTCGCCAGCGGTCGATTCGTCCCGGGCGACGAAACTTCCAAACGATATGGCCCTGAATGTTCTAAATATACATCCAGCACATCGTTCGATTGACGACTGATATATGCGCAATCATCAAGGGTTACCCCGCCGGGCCTGTCGATGAAAAGACGGAGTGTCCTGCCCCCCGCCTCACGCTGATACTCAACGCAAATCAACTCCATGCCCTCGGCTGAGAACAACGGTTCGAGCAAATCATTTACCCGGGCGACAATTTTCTTCTCATTGGTCAAAGACCGATGGTTATGCTCCTGGCGCTTGCCCTTGATTTTCTGTCCCGTCTTTCTTATCTTTTTCCCTTGACCGTTCAATGGCCTTTTAACTTTCGCTCCTAAAAAAAAACAAAAACGGGCTGTCGCCCGTTTCTTCTCATTCAGGTAGATCTTATGGTGGATAGAAAACTTTACCTGTTCATTTAATTACCCATGAGAAAAAAATTAAATCCAAACCATACGTACATAGTCAAAATCTACACTCAGCAACCGAGGTCTTTGAAAAACGTTCCCTTTTGTTCAGTCCTTGCGTCAGGCTCAAATTTTAATCCTTATTGAACACGTTTCAAGGGCCTCTAACCTCTATAATAAAAAGGCGACCTTTAATGGAGCGGGCAACGAGATTTGAACTCGCGACTCCAAGCTTGGGAAGCTTGTACTCTACCACTGAGTTATGCCCGCTAACTAGCGAAAGTAAATTATTACAAAAAATATGCATTGTCAATATTTTTCAATAATAAATTTTTGCGTTTTTCTAACAAATTAGAATTGATAGAGATTAAGTTAAAAGATCGCGGATTTTTTTCAGTTCCAGGCGGATTTCCTCGAGGGTGTTGACGGATGGTTTTATTTTTTCCTCAGCGGGTGCTGTTTTCAAGTGTTGTTTTGCGCCCTGAATCGTAAATTTTTTTTCATACAGGAGATGTTTGATCTTCAAAATCAGCTCGACATCTCTTTTCCGGTACAATCTCTGTCCCGAAGGCGTCCGTTTGGGTTTAATTTTTTTGAACTCAGACTCCCAAAACCTTAAAACATACGCAGGAACACGCACGATGGCACTGACTTCCCCAACTTTGAAGTACAGTTTGTCTGGCAATTCTTTTTGATAAGATGTGTTGTTCTGCATCTTGAAGTTGCCGGTTTTTCAAACGGTCAGAAAACGAATCGGTTTGCGCGCGTTTAGGGTTGATGGTCTCGTAAAAAGTCCGTTTTGCTCGCTCAGTGACCATTTGGGGGCGTTTCAAACTGTGCTGCTAAATTTCAAGAACTCGTCGCAAGCTCCTCAAACAGCTTGAAATTTTTAACGCATCACCGTCTGAAACACTGGATCCCCAGATGATCAGATATCGCTCACAAAAGACTTTTTACGAGTTTGTCAGGGTTAAATACCTTAACAAAGATTATTCGGCCGGCAGGGTGGCATCAAACTTTTCCACCAGGAGCTGGGTCATGCTTTTGTGAATATGATTTATCCGGACATCTTCCAAAGTTTCATCTAAAGACCTGTAAGTTATTCTCAATGAAACACTTTTTCTTTCTTCAGGAATCGGGGCCCCTTCAAAAACATCGAAAAGGCTTATGGTTTCCACCAATTCCTCGTCCAGCATTTTAACGTATCGAATAATCTTGTATGTCTCAACGTCCTTATTAATAATAAGGGTAATATCCCTCGATGTTGCCGGATATTTTGGGATGGGCTGGGCGAATTTCTCATCAGATAGTAACTGAATGAGCCTGTCGAGGTCAAGTTCAAAAATAAACGCTGTTTGTTTCAAGTCATAATTGGCAAGTACTTTAGGGTGCAATTCTCCCACAAGCCCCATGGGCTCGTTTTTAACGAGAATCTGAGCCGTAGCGCCGGGTTTTGTATAAAAACAAGATGCCGGCGGCATTCGTATGAAGATGGTATTCACAACCCCCAGTTTCCATAGCAGTTGTTCAACCACACCTTTTAAGTCATAAAAATCAGAATCGATCGCCTTGGAAAACCAGGCCAGATCGATGGCTGTACCAGTCCAGAGTCCTGAAATAATTTCAAATTCATTCGGCTGCGTATCTTCCTGGCCCGTGTCAATAAAGACCTTGCCAATCTCAAACAGCTTCAGATTTTTGTTTTGCACCGACAAATTGTACTTCATTGTCTCAAGAAGACCGGGGACAAGAGACGTCCGCATCACCGATTGATCTTCAGACAGCGGATTTAAGATCCCCACCACCTGCCTTTTGGGATCATCGGGCGCGAGTTCGAGGAGATCGCAGGATCGTTCGCTGACAAAACTGTAATTTATGATTTCGTTGAACCCCAGTCCCGTCATCAGGAATTTGATTCGATTTCTGGATTCGATCTTTTTTGACGGATGGGTTGCTTCGGCCGGTATCAGCGGAAATGTTGTTTCGATATTGTTATAGCCGTATAGCCGTGCAACCTCTTCGGCAATATCTTCAAATCTGGAGATATCGACCCTGCAGGATGGCGGGATCACCCGAAGTCGGTCAGGATCTATTTCTTCAACTTCAAATTCAATCGATTTTAAGTAGTTTCCGATATCCTTTATATTGAGATGGGTGCCCAGGTGGCGATTTAAATCCTTGTCGTTGAATTCGATGGTTTTTTCAGAAAAAGGATTTGGGTATTCGTCGATGATTCCGTTAACGAGTTTGCCGCCGCCGATTTCGACAATGAGTTGTGTTGCACGCTTTAACGCAGTGAGGGTTCCGCCGTGGTCGACCCCCCGTTCGAAACGGTGAGATGCATCGGTATTCAATCCTGTTTTTTTGGATGTTTTTCGAATGCAAACCGGGTCAAAATATGCGCTTTCAAGGAGAATCCTTGTGGTGGTGTCTTCGACTTCCGAATTGAGTCCGCCCATTACACCTGCAAGGGCAACCGGCTTTTCACCATCGCAAATCATCAGCATTTCCGGGTCCAGGCGGCGTTTTTTTCCATCCAGAGTGACAAAGGGTTCATTCTCACCGGCGGTTCGAACCACAATACGGTTTTCGGCAAGGCGGTCAAAATCAAAGGCATGGAGCGGTTGGCCGGTTTCCATCATTACGAAGTTGGTGATGTCAACGATATTGTTGATGGGCTTCAACCCCACAGAAACAAGCCGATCCTGAAGCCAGTAAGGAGACGGCCCAACGGTAATATCAAAAATGAGACTGGCGGCATATCTCGGACAAAGGTCGGGAGCCATGAGTGTTACAGAGGAATAATTGGAAATATCATCAAAGGATTCAGGCAATAAAATTTCAGGATATGACACCTTTTTGCTCTGGAATGCCGCAATTTCGCGAGCCGTTCCAATGATGCTGAGGCAGTCGGGTCTGTTGGGCGTGAGGTCTATTTCGAATACAGGGTCTGACAGATCAAGGGCCTTGTTGAGCGTATCTCCCACCGAAAGATTTTTGCCAAGCTCCATGATGCCGTCACTGTTGATGCCGAGTCCCAATTCGGCTTCGCTGCAGAGCATCCCTTCCGAAGTCTCTCCCCGGATGATACCTTTTTTAAGGACCGGTCCTTTAGGGAAACACGTGCCGGGCAAAGCACACGGGGCAAGCATATCCTTTTTGGCATTGGGCGCGCCACAAACAACCGTGATGACGCGCTCACCGACGTCTACACTGCAGAGCTTCAGCTTGTCAGCACTCGGGTGGGGTTCAACGGTTGTTATCCGACCGATGACAACACGGTTCAAATAATCGTAACGGTCTGAAACAGCTTCAACTTCAAGTCCGGCCATGGTGAGTGCATCCGCCAGATCATTTGGACTCATGTCAACGTTAACGTATTCTTTTAACCAGCTTAAACTGACCTTCATGTTAAAACTGCCTTAAAAATCTTAGATCATTTTGAAAGTATTTTCGAATATCGTCAATCCCGTATTTCAGCATGGCAATCCGTTCCACACCCATTCCGAAAGCAAAACCGGAATAGCGGGTTGTATCGTATCCGACATTTTCAAACACTGCAGGGTGAACCATGCCGGAACCGAGAACTTCCAGCCAACCGGTTTTTGAACATACTCTGCATCCATTGCCTTTGCAGATAACGCACCGAATATCGACTTCGGCACTCGGTTCGGTAAATGGGAAAAAGCTGGGCCTGAATCTGAGGCTGGTCTCTGGGTCGAACATTTGGTGGACAAATGTGGTTAAAATACCTTTAAGATCGCCGAAGGATATATTTTCATCGACCAGAAGCCCTTCAACCTGATGAAACATGGGCGTGTGCGTTAAATCGGAATCACAACGGTAGACCTTGCCGGGTGAAATTATTCTTACCGGAGGTTTCTGATTCTCCATGATTCGGGGCTGAGTCGGAGAGGTATGGGTTCGGAGAACGATGTTCTTTGATATATAAAAGGTATCCTGCATATCTCTTGCAGGGTGATTTTTAGGGATATTCAGCGCTTCGAAGTTGTAATAATCGGTTTCAACCTCAGGCCCTTCAGCAACGTCAAATCCCAGCCGGATAAAAATGTTGGTGATCTGCTGGGCAATCTGGGTAATCGGATGCAGAGATCCTTGGGGGACAACTCTTCCGGGAAGCGAAACATCCAACCGGCCATCTCCTCCATCAGCGGATGCTTCAAGTTGTTTCAAGGTTTTTTTGAATAATGTTTCAAGGGTTTTTTTGGCCTCATTGGCCTTTTTTCCCGCCTTCGGCCGGATTTCTTTGGGCAGTTTTGAAACATTCCTTAAATACCGAGTGACCGCTCCCTTTCGGCCCAGATACCGGACAGAAATGGCCTTGATACTTTCAGCGTCAGATGCGTGTTCGAGCTCCTTGAGCGCTTCTTCTTTAATCTGTTCTATGGTTTTTTCCAATTTCGAACTCTATCTATAAAGCATTTCCGAACAAATTTAAGGTCAACAGCAAAATCCCTTTTGGTTTCTGCGTGTTGCTGATCCGGATTAGGGTCATAGCTGTTCTGATGCCAGTTTGGCAATCTGAGTAAAGCCCGATGGATCGGATATTGCCAATTCCGCCAGAACTTTTCGGTCCAGCTCAACACCGGCAATCTTCAATCCGTGAACGAATTTGCTGTAAGATAGATTGTTCATCCGGGCGGCCGCATTGATCCTGGCAATCCAGAGTCTCCGGAAGTCACGCTTGCGAACTCTGCGATCCCGGTAAGCATACATCAGCGCCTTATCTACGGCATCAGCTGCTGTACGAAATAATTTGCTGCGGCCTCCACGATATCCTTTGGCTAATTTTAGAACCTTTTTTCTACGTTTTCTTGCTTTAAAACCTCTTCTTACTCGCATGGATTTTCTCCTAAAAGGTTATGTCAAATCAGTTACCCATTGGGGAGTAACCGTTTGATTGCCTTCATATTGTCTTTGTCAATGATTTGGCTTTTCCTTAAACCACGTTTTCGTTTGGTGGTTTTTTTGGTTAAAATATGACTTGCATGGGACTTGGCAAAGACGAATTTGCCTTTACCTGTTTTTTTAAAACGCTTTGCTGCTGCGCGATTTGTTTTTATTTTCGGCATTTTTTTATCCTCTCCGATGGTTCAAATATAGATGGCGTGAACCATAGACAGATCCCAGCCCACGCCATCTATATAAACAGAATATATTAAACATTATTGATGAATTCGCAACACAGCGAATTCATCAATGGTTAACTGACGCTTACCCAATGATAAACAGGTTTTTATTATTTGTAATAACAGGTTGTCAAGACACAATTATTTTTATACAGGCTTGGGTGCCAGGACCATCATCATGGTGCGGCCTTCAATCTTGGGATACTGTTCAACCGATGCAATCTCTTCTGTTTCCTGAACAATCTTTTCGAGCAGTTTTCGGCCCTGCTGGGTGAGTGTAATTTCTCGGCCCCTGAAAATGACGGTTACCTTGACTTTATCCTTTCGATTGATGAACTTTTTGATATGACCGATTTTTGTATTAAGGTCGTGCTCACCCGTCTTTGGACGCACCTTTATTTCTTTGAGCTGAAATGTGGTTTGTTTCTTTTTGGCCTCCTGTTTTTTCTTGGTCAGTTCATATTTGTAACGGCCGTAATCCATGATTTTGCAAACAGGAGGATCAGCGTTCGGTGAAATTTCCACCAGATCAAGGCCAAAATCATTGGCAACAGCAATTGCTTTGTAAGTCGGTATAACACCGATCTGATTGCCGTCAGGATCGATGACTCGAACCTCTTTTGCTCTTATATTTCTGTTGATGTTTATTCTATTTGATCGGCTTCCCCGATTTGTACGTCTCGAAATAGCTATATCTTCACCTCCTAAGCCATAAATTGTTGCCATTCTCACTCACACGGAATCGCAGGAAAACCCTTTATTTTATAAAGATATTCCATGTAAGGCATTACAAACGTAAAGTGAAGTCTGAAATATATAAAAACCCTAATAAATGCAAGAAAAAAATGCAAGAAAATAAAACCCAGCCGGCTCCGCTTCGCTCCTCAACCGGTGTGTTGGAATAATGGGGTGTTAAAAAATTGGATTCAAACTCTCCCAACGATTCTTCAGGCAGTGCCATAACTCTCTGACCCGGCCCTGAGGACCAGGTTTTTAACAACCCAATAAATCGCCGTAAAAGGGCATGTGATTTTCCGCTTCAGGCGGATAAAATTTCCAGGACGTCATGGTTGCCTGAGTGTGTAGTCTGCTAAAAGGCTTCCTTGCCAATAAGAATTTTTAGAATTATTGAAAAAGGCCTGGAAAAGTTCCAGGCTCTCTTTTCGTAAAATGTTCGGAACAACCGAGATTCGACTGTTTGTGTAAAGGGGCATCAAACTTTTCAAATCGCAGCTCAAGCCGCCGCCCATGACGTCTTCGTAGGCATATACAATTTCGCTGATACCGCTTAAAATGAGAGCTCCCAGGCACATGAGGCAGGGCTCCAGTGTGGTGAAAAGGGCGATTCTCTTGTCATCCCTATGGATCTCCAAGTCGGCCAGACGCTTCAATGCAATCATTTCTGCATGGTCGATCTCATTGGGGATATTTCCGGCGGTACCCTTTCTGGCACCGGTTGTCAGAATCCGGTCTTCATGGACCACCACACATCCCACCGGGAATTCCCCGGCGGATAGGGCGTTTTTTGCCTGGTTTAAAGCCTTTTTCATGAAATGTTCATAGTCCATTGAATACGCCAATCTTTAAATAATGGAGGGGTCTGGTATTTACTTTGTCCTAAAAAACCTGGTTCTTCCCCGCATGGCGGGATCTTCGATGGGCCATGCCTGTCTCGCATTACGGGAGTCAGAGTTCCCCGGCTCTGCCTTGAAATTTGGTGTCTTAAATCACAAATCCCAAGCACCAAATTACAAATAAACCCGCCTGCCATTGCAAGGCACGAGCGGGCAGGTCTCAAATTCCAAATTCCAAACCGTTTCAAAGCGATTGTTTTTTTGTTTGGAATTTCAATAAGTCAGTGAACTTTCAAAAAAGCAAATCCACTCTGGGCCGGGCTTTGTTACAAAATGCATATGGTATCGTCACACGGACAGCTCCCATCGACTTCAAAGGCATAAAGGATTCTCGATTCCATTTCAGCCTGTTTTGCCGATATCTCGTCAAAGTCTGTTTTTTCAACCCGTTGGACAAGTGCTGCTTTGACGGGTATCGATTCGAGACCGGATGAAATGATGTTGCCTGTCGCACCCTCAATAATGTCTGCATCCTTTCCGTTGGTAACCACCGCAATCGGAACCTGATACGGCGCCACGAGTCTTGAGGCCGCCAATGCGGATCGGTGCCGGGTAACCAGAGAGCCGGGGCCGTATTTTAGGATCATGCAAATCCTTTCGAAAAGGTGAACAACAAAGTCGATCTTCAAAATCGCTTGTTTATTTTCAGCCGCTACACGGAGTTCGAAGCGTGGCTGGATCTGGTTTTTGAGGTATCCTTTATGCTCCACCAGCAAGCGAGCCAGTTGCTGCCGGTATCTTTCATCATGTGTGTCCGGAATTCTTTCACCGGTAACAAAATCGATCAGTTCACCGAGAACGAGGTGATGCCCCTGGGTCTCTTTCAACGCTTTATTGAACCTTTCCACCCCGAGTCGATGGGTGGCCAAACGGTAATGGAATTATAGAAAAATTTTATGCCCACCCCAGAGAATAGAAAATCTAACGAAAATATTTCGTGCTTTCCCGCGGCCCCGAAGGAACAGACTCCCTATTTCACGGGGCAGGGGCCGGAATGCAGAAGGTTGTCTTCTGCAAAGCGGAGGGGTAATAAAACATCACATTGTGCATAAAATGCAAAAAAATACAATCGATCAGAAAAAAAGCATAAAATAAGAATTTCAGGATGTAAAGGGTCAAATATTTCTTTACAATTTAATTTTCCTATGAATAACTGTCCGGTTATGAGTATCCGCGAAGATTTTGAAAAACGTGAGAAAGGCTTTATTTCTCCTTTTGGATGTGTGAGCGCCGAATCCCGGGGCCGTATGACACCAGAAGACCTTTGTCCCATCCGAACCGTTTTTCAGGTGGACAGGGATCGAATAGTATATTCCAATGCTTTCAGGCGGTTAAAATATAAGACCCAGGTCTTCCTATCCCCTTTGGGCGACGAGTATCGAACCCGCCTGACCCATACGCTTGAAGTGGCTGAAATTGCGAGAACCATCGCGCGCGCCATGCGTCTCAACGAGGATCTGGCCGAAGCCATTGCATTGGGCCATGACCTGGGGCATACGCCGTTTGGCCACGGCGGCGAAACGGTTCTCAAAGAAATATTTTCCCCCGATTTTTCACACAAAGAACAGAGCCTGCGTGTGGTGGATGTTCTGGAGAATAACGGTCGGGGACTGAATCTGACCTATGAGGTGCGCGACGGCATTTTAAAGCATTCCAAGGGGTATGGAAAGATTATGCCGGATGATCCCGGCGAGGAGGCCTGCACCACCGAAGGAAATATCGTTCGGATCGCCGATATTATGGCATATCTTAATCATGATCTGGACGATGCCGTAAGAAGCGGCGTGGTCACTTCCGATCAGATTCCGGATTCGTGTATAAAGGTTCTTGGACGCACCCATTCGGAACGCGCCAGCACCATGATAAAAGATCTGGTATTTTCCACCTGTGTTCGCGATGGCAAACTGTGTCTGGAGATGACCGATAGAGTATATTCCAGCATGACCGTTTTGAGAGAGTTTCTTTATGAAATGGTGTATCGTTCACCGCGAGTGCACAAAGAATTTGTAAAAGCCAAAAAGATTTTGTCCGAACTTTACGCCTTTTTCTTGCAGGATGAAAAAATGCTTCAGAAAAGTCTTGAGGATATGCAGATGGCCGATGGTTATCGCAGGCAGCTACCCATCGAAAGGATCGTTTGTGATTTCATTGCCAGCATGACCGATCGAGATGCGTTGAACCTTTACAAAAAAATCTTTTTCCCCTCGCCGCAGTTTTAACCCGGTGGTTATCAATATATGAACCCACGCTACCCTATCCATGATCTGTTGACCGGATTTGCGCGTAACATCTATCCTCCTTTTTTGGACCGGTTAAAAATAATCTTTTCAGTCATGGATGGAAAATACCAGGCCGCAGCGGATTATTATGGTTTCAACTGTACAGGGTGCGAAGACAACTGCTGCTTCACCCGTTTCTATCATTATACCCTTTTGGAATACCTGTATATTTTTGAAGGCCTCAATAACCTTGATGGTGAAAAACGGGCTGATATAGAGCGCAGGGCCTTGGATGTTTGCCGGGAAACCGATCGTGCCGATGCAGAAGGCGTTCCGGTGCGTATGATGTGCCCCCTGTGTGTTGACAGCGTCTGCCTCCTTTATGCTTGCCGGCCCATGATATGCAGATTGCACGGCATTCCCCACGAACTTCAGAGCCCCGGGGGATTGGTGCAGGCTTCGGGTTGCGATGCTTTCACGATTCAGTTCCGTGGGAAACAGGGTTTTAAGTTTGACCGAACACCCTTTTATAAGGACATGGCAGGTCTGGAAAATGAACTCAGGCAGGCTGTGGGGATACCGATAAAGATCAAGATGACGGTTGCTCAGATGATTGTAACGTTTGGTGATGGGTAAAGGGGTGTCAGATTTCAGGTGTCAGGGAGTTCCGGGAAAACACATCTATGGTTCAAGGATTAAAGATAATGATCTCGTAAAAAGTCATGAATTCAACTATAGATGGCTAAGTAAAAAGGTTCATATACAAGGCGTAGTATTTTTTCAGGAACGAGGCCATACATG
>Ga0209013_10001322_pt1 | contig 22853 bp, 12 predicted proteins | sample Cruoilmetagenom2_FD_187291 | JGI IMG/M metagenome (GOLD analysis project Ga0209013, IMG submission 187291) | Oil polluted marine microbial communities from Coal Oil Point, Santa Barbara, California, USA - Sample 2 (SPAdes) (version 2) | ecosystem: Environmental > Aquatic > Marine > Oil seeps ... | reverse complement strand
CATCTATTTTTTTGCATGAAAAAAGCCCACCGACTGTACCTACAATCGATAAGCTATTATTCATCATCTGCTCCAAGTTCTCTGTATGCATCTACAAGATGTGTTAAATCTTCTATAAATGCAGCTGCTTGTTTGTTTGTTAATTCTTTGCTGTGTTTTACTTTATAGTTGGTCATCATCAATCCCTTCGCAATGTCTACACTTACTAATTCTTCTTTCATCAACTGAATAATCTCCAGCAGTTGCTTGTTGGTTACACGTTCATCACCCCCTTTAATAAATCCTTTTCTTTGAAAATCCTCGATATCTTGAGTGAATAGCCCACTGGCTCTTGTTGCAGATAATATTGCATCTATTAACGCTCTTTTCTTGGCCATCTTCAAAACGGTATTTACATTGGTATAAGAATTTTGGTTTTGAAACGATGGTTCCTTGCTGTTACAAGAACCTAAACCTTCAGCCTCTATAACTCCAGTTTCTTTTGAAATTAAAGTCATCTTCACTTCATACGCAAATACTCCTTTCTCCCATTCTTCAATGCGGTTGGTTACTTCTACTACTTTTGAAAAACCAAATACATCACATAGTTTTTCTGCTCCAGGCTTTAATAGTGTCGGTTTTGAAAATCCTCCGATGATGCCATAATCTACTCCTTTAACCATGATTTTTTGTACAAACTCATTCAGTTCATTTATACGATCTTCAGATTCACTTAAAGAGATTACTAAGTTCGGTAAAACTACCGATTTAGAAAACTTAGAAGAAAGTGGCACCACTTTGTTTTGCGTCTTAATCATCCTGCATTCCTCCGTTATTTAGTTTTGTTTGAGTGATTGGTGATTCTTTTGCTGACATTTTTTAATACTCCGATTGATTGGTTTACTAGAAAACGATTTATTCTTAGGTGTACTTTATTCGAAGTTTCTATTAAATTAGCTGACTTATTAATTGTTTCAGAAGCTAGTGTAATAGATTTTTTCTCTATAGTTTTGAAACCATTAGCCATCTTCTCCCGTATTTTCATGACCTTAATTTGAGATTTGTGAACAAGGTTACTTGACTTACTTATTTCGATGTTTAATTGTTCCTCGTATGTTTCTTCTATATGGAGTAGGGTTTTCTGAAGTTGTTCTCTCTTTTTAATTAATCTCTTTAGTGAGACGTAGTCACCGAAATCACATACACGCTTTATATCATGTTGAAGATGCTTTAATTCGCTCTGTAAGGCCTTATAAGTAGTAACAACATCTTTAATGGATAAATCTTTACCTTCTTCTATTTCCTTCGTATTCCAACTGTTTTTATACATCCAATTCATCATCTTAATCTTCCTCTCCATACTTAGTTTTGTAATTCAATGTGTGGTTCTTGATTAGAAAAATGCTTGTAACCTTTCAAAGTCAGTTTGATTAGCGTTCCTCTATCACTGCAATGATAGACAAGTAGATTACCTTCATCTTCTAAAAGGTGTATTGTCCTTGATGAAATGTTATTCAAGGTCAAAACGCTTTTTGGAATCCATTTGTTCTGTTTCTTTGCGTGTACTAGTAACCTAATCATTGAATTTGACATTGTTCTCACCTCCTTAAAATTGCGTTCCTCTCACTACGGATGTATTCTCTGTATAGTTAAAAAGACGTTGCTCATCCGTTTGGATAAACAACGTCTTATAAAAGGGGTGGGGCATGAAACAGAGGGGTACCCCTTTTGATATGAATGACCAGGTACTGAGGAAAAAATTCTATAGAAAAAATTTATATATAAAGCAGGTTACATACTAATTGGTTGTGACTAGAAAAAAGTGTTTTTTTGAAAAGTCATCTTAGTGTTTGTATATTAGGTATTAGTAGCTTGAATAGGGAATAAGGATTAGTTTTCGAAATAGGAAAGATTAAGAGGCATGAATAACAGTATTTGTTACTCATGCCTTAGATATTGATTTAACTTTGCATTCAATTTTCTGGATTATACTCAAGTTCACACATCTCAGAGCAAAAAGAAAAATGATAATCCTCAGGTATTGGGTCTCCACAAGTTACACATATTTCTTTCTCATCTTCTCTCATATAAAAGAAAACACCCCTTTCAAATTCTTCACTTTACTATATGATTAGGTGCTTAAATTATTCTAAAAATGTTATTAATTCCTTCGCACAATAGAAAATTGAATAATCTATGCCACTCTTGCTAAAAAGGGATGGGGCATGAAATAGAGGGGGTACCCACTTTAATATAAAACCAGGTACTGAGAGAAATTCTATAGAGAAATTCATGTATAGAGCAGTTTACTTACTAGTTGGTATTAGCTTGATAAAAACCAAAGTAAGATTTTTGTTGCAAGAAAGAAAGTTATATGTAAAAATATAGTTATCTAAAATCGAAACAAACTATAAATTGAAAAAGAAACAAACTATTATTTAATTTAGGAGGATCTTAATGGAGATTACAAATGAACAAGTAGGAAAACAAGTAAAAAACTTACGTGAATACAGAAAAATGAACCTGAGAGATTTAGCGCAAGAAATCAATGTGAATTATACAGCGCTAAACAAAATTGAAAATGGGGCACAAAAATTAGATATGGAAACACTAGCGAAATTGGTGCATTATTTCGAGGTGCCTGCAGATTATTTCATTGTTTCTTCAATGAAAATTGAACAATCTTTATCTAATAAAAAAACAACATTATTTTATAGAGAAGCTTTCAAACGAGTATTAAATGAATATTCACAAGAAAAGACACAACCTTTGAAAAATAATCCCTTAGCTAACTTTGTACGTAATGACCTAGTGGAGATCATTAATACAGAAATCCCTCTAGACGAGAAGAAGTATTTAGTGACTGGATCTGTTGGTCAAGGCAATTGGGCGGCTATACCTTGGGTAAGTTGCTTTGATCGTTCAGTAACAACATCAGCAACAAATGGCTATTACATTGTATATTTGTTTAAAGAAGATATGTCTGGTTTTTATTTAAGCCTTAACCAAGGCTACACTTTCTTTAAAGAAAAATACGGTAAAAGAGAAGGACATCAAAAGCTTCAACATACTGCTAAGTTAATTCGAGCAAAAGTTGATGTACCAAATGAATTTAAATTAATGGGTATTGATTTAGCTTCAAAAGCTGACTTAGCATCGGGGTACGAGAAGGGACATATTTACGGAAAGTACTATGATGTAAACAATCTTCCTTCACAATCTGAACTTATTACGGACTTTCGTGAACTCCTAGAAGCTTATAAGAAGATTGTTGTGTTCATGAATGGTCGTAATGTTAAAGAATTTAATGATTATTTACTACTCCAAGATGATCTAGAATTCTTAGAAATGGATGAGGAAAATTATCAAGATGCAGTTAATTATTACGCAAATCAAATTGAGACGCGGATCTCATTAATTGATTTAGACAAAGGAGCTCGGCCTCCGAAGGATGTAATTATTGATGAAGCTGGAAAAAAAAGATATCCACGTAATGCAAAAGAAGCTGCAAAAGCTTTATTAAGGGAAGAGTTTGTGTGCGAAGTGGATCCAAACCATGAAACTTTTATCTCAAAATCAACCGAGCATCCATATGTCGAAGCTCACCATTTTGTTGGAATTGCACAATATGAAAAATTCCCAGAGGTAGATCTAGATCGAACTGCTAACATTGTATCTTTATGCCCTACCTGTCATCGTAAAATCCATCATGGAATGGATGAGGTAAGATTACCGATGATTGAAAAACTTTTTGAAAAAATAAAAGGTCGTCTTGAAAAAGTAGGTATCGAAGTGACTATGACTCAACTTAAAGAATTCTACGCTGTGAAAGTGAAATAATTTATAAAGTGGTGACGCAACTTTTTGAGTATGCGTTTCTATATCCTTTGTTCAGATCAATAAGTCAACTGGTATTATAAAATTTTCTTACGAGTTCTTGCTGGGAGCGTTAATGCTATTCAAACAAGCGATTAGAGAGAGAAACTAATAATAACAATGGGTACCATCCTATCGTAAACATAAAAAATGTAATCTAAAATGACTATCAAATCGTAGATCGGTTTAATAGTCATTTTTTGTTGCTAATTAGAGATTTGTTAATATTTTTTTAATCAAACTAGTATAGATAAATATAATTCGAATTGTAGGAATTAGAATAGTTGGTACATGTCTCTTTCTTAATGATGATTTATATACAATAAAATACAGATAAATATGTTTTAAGATCTAATGGATATATATGCTAAAATAAATACAGAGACTGTGTAGTAATGTACTTAACTAACGATTCGCCTACTGTTAATTTATAAGAAAAGAATTGAAACTTTAAAATTATAATAGGGTTAAACAGCCATTGCCTATTCTTCAATTATCTTATCTATTGCAATAGGGTCTCCCGAGTTGCCATATCATATCAATATGTTGCGACTTACCTAGTTCTACGACCCCAGAGAGGTTTTGTCCTTCTAGCCTTTAGCGAAGAAGTAAAGTTAATGGTTATGGATGAATAATTGCCAAAAAAAATACTTTCATACTTTCAATAGAAAACAGTTAATTTTAACTTTTAAAAATAATTATATAAATCCTAAGGAGAATTGTTGTGATAGATATTAATCAAATAGATAAAGCTCTAAAAAGTCATGAAATTGATACAGACAGTGACATATCAAGCTTCATAAATAAAGAAATTAAAAGTAAATCCAAAGAAGAAGTAGCAGATTTTCTTTGTAGTGTACCACCAAAGGAAATGGGTGGTATAACAGCAATGTCGGGTTTTTATTATCAAATACTAGTAACCATTGAATACTTAATTGAGTTATATGACGGGAAATGGGATTTTGTAGCTATGGAATTGCATGACGACATTGTAGTCGGTAAAGATAATTTTATAAAGTTTATTCAGGTAAAAACAAGTAAACAACAAGCAGTAAAAGCATCAGAATCTCCTGCAAATGGATTGTATTTACGAAAAAACAAGGAGAGTAAGAAAAAAAAGTATTTGATAAATTCTTCTTGGGTTGACAAACTTCTATCGAAGGCAGAGCTCTTTAAAAAATCCGATGATTATATAACAGAATTTGAACTACATTCTAGTTATAATATTTTTCAATCCCCTCATTATAATTTTGATTATTATTATGATCCTTGTTCTGAAAGAGAAAAGCTAAATAAAAAAGATGACTTATTAGATATTATTAATAAGCCGGTTTTCGATACTCAGTTGAATAACTATGATTATTATATAAAAACTGGTGAGTCGGTAGAGGAATTGTTAAGCAGGTTTAATTTAAAGGTTGGAAAGAAATTGACAGATTTAAGGGCTTATAAGAACCACCTTTGTGTGGAATTAGGAGAAAGGCTAATTAAAAATATTAATGGTAAAAATATTGTGCTATCGGAAAACGATTTAAATATATTAATAGGAATTTTGTGTGCAAAGTGTACAATCAGTGAGGATTATATGACTTTAATAGTTACTAAAGAAAAATTAGATGGATTATTAAAAGAAATTAAAGAGAGAATAATCCAAGGCGCATCTGAAACTACCATACAGCATGGAAATATTGAGGTTAATACACAAATTTTCGATGTTTTCATTAACGAAATTAAGAAATTCCCTATTTTTGATTATATAAAGGATGACATTTACAAATATAAACAATATTTAGATAAGTGGTTATTAAATGAAGGGGGAAATATAAGAGATTTATTAAATAGATATATAGACGGGACAAAAGATTCAGAAAGTTATTTTGAACTTGCAGACCGATTAAGGCAAGAGAAGTTTGAAGATTTTATATCTATAATGATTATCGTAAATTTAATCCATAATGATGTTCTAACCTTTGCAGATTGTGAATCTTTATTAAGTAAACATCAAATAGATCAAGGAGAAGATCTAATAGCATTTCTTTCACTGGATAAATCATTCGATTTTAGTTTTGGAGTAAAAAAGCTGCAAGAAATATATGTACAATTACCACTTAAGGAACAGATATTTTATGATAGTAAAAATGTAAAAACAATTTTTCAAAAATACTCAGACAGAAGCTTTGTTGCATCTCAAACCATTAAGCTTATAGGAAAAGATGAGGTTCCATTGGAGAATTTCAGTAATGAGAAAAAGTTGAATATGGTAGAAAAAGTTATTAGCGTAATGCCGGGGGAGATTTTGCAAGACGAATTTTACAAAATGGCTAGGGCAAGCAATCGTGAAGAATTAGTAAAAGGATTAAAAAAAAATTGGAATAGTCTATAGGAGTGATAAATTTGGAAGTATTAAATCTTATACATAACAGGCTAGAAAACAAAAGCTTTAGTTTGGTTTCAACGGATAACTCAATAATATCAGAACTAGGTTTAAGTCTTTATCAACATAGTATTTATAAGGTAATAGTATTTAAGACTGAACATATAGACCTTGAAAGAGTTAAAACTGTTGCATTTAGAGTTAGAAATTTCTTTCTATCACAAGACTATAATGTCTGGAATACTTATTTATTAATCTGCTCAAATGAAGAACTTGAAAAGGGAATGGTTTATGAAATAGAAAGAGACACAGCAGCTTTAAGGAAATATGTCATTCGAAATGAAAGCGATCTGAATCGTATACCATTTTTAGATGAAGTTACTCAAAATAACGAAAGTGCTATTTTTGATGAAGAGCAAAATATTCATTTAAAAAATAAATACGTACAATTAGTTTATAGTCACCTAAAAAGTACAGAAGGACGAGATAAACCATTTGGGAATGGAGAAATAGTACAAGTTGTTAATAATATACTTAGTTTGGTGGAAAAAACATGAAAATTAATAAAGTAACTATTGAAAATTTCAGGAATTATATTGGTAAACATGAATTTAACCTGACCAAGCGTATAATAGTATTACATGGCGATAATGGTTTTGGAAAGAGTACCTTCTTTGACGCAATTGAATGGTGTTTAACCAATTCTATTAGCAGATTCTCGAGTAATGAAACGGATAGTTCCAAGATGGAAAGTTTTAAAAATGATATTGTTACTCAATATGCTTTAAGCGAGAATATAGATTGTTGTGTTTCAATTGAATTTGGGGATTTTATCCTTACAAGAGAATTTAATGTTAATAAAGGGCAATTTGGAAACACACAAGCTAAAGTAATCAATACTAAAGGAAAGTTACTTCGGAACGAAGACGATAAAGAAATCGATACAATAGAAAGAGTAGAAAACTTTTTAAAATCAGGGCTAACTTCGACTGCAACTATAGGTAATAAGACATCTGTTGGACAGTTGTTTAAGCAGACTTACATATTGTCACAAGAGCAAGTAACAGAATTTATTTCGAGCGATAGCCCTGAAAAAAGATTTCGCTCGCTGGCAAATATTATGGGTTTCCAACCAATGCTAAACCTATCTGACAACACGAGAAAGATAATGAAGGAATTGGATAAGGAATATAAACAAGTACAAAATAATATAGACTTAGCTAACAATTCTATAAGAAGTAAAGTGGAAACCAAATCTGATGTAGACGTATTTGATTTAACATACATCTTAAGGGAGTTAAATCTTTCTCCAAATAATGAGTTTTTGGCAAAGCAGTTAGATGATTTTCATACAATACAATTAGAAAAAAGAATAAAAATAGAGAAGCTAATTGAAATATATTCAAAAAATAATAGTGAATACTCTAATATATTTGAATTAGAAACAATAATAAAAAACTATAAAACTGATCTTAATGAAAGTAAGAACCGAAAAAAACATGCAGAAAAGTTATTGGACAAAGTATTTAATAAATGTGAAGAATTGCACAATGAAAAGATGCATCATCAAGAGTTATCAGACTTAAGAATTAAATTACAAAACGTTGAACTAAGTCTAGCTGATTTAGGGTTCCAAAATGATTATAAACAATTAAATTTAACAGTTGAACTCTATAGAAACAGAATAAGTCAATTAGAATATTATTTTAGCATTATTAAAGATATTCAAAAAATTAATACAGAAAGAAAAGAAATTCCATTAAATATTAAAGGCTTAAAAACTAAGATAACTCAAGCAAATAATAAGTTAACAAGAAACAAAATGGTGATTAGTTCTATAAGTGAAAAACTTTTAAACAGGGATGACAATGTTATTGCAAATTTATTAAATAGTGTTAGTAAAGTGTATGATCATCTCCAAAAACAACATAGTAATGGTTATTGTCCAGTCTGTTCGTCTTTTGTGGGAGAAAGCTTGGATGATTCGGTTAAGTCTAACGTCATTATTTTGACTGAGAAGATGAATGACGAAGCTGGGTACGCAGAAAAACTTCTTAATACAAAAAACAAAATTGAATTAAGAAATCAAAATTTAGTATTTGAAATAACTAAATGTAAGAATGAAATAACATTAATAGAAACAATGTTGAACGAGAATGAGAAGCGCTATACAGAAATCAAAAATAATGAGTACTTTAATGAAGAAGTACTAACGCTTTCTTTGCCTGAAATCAATGAATATCTGGGTAAAAACAAAACGAGGTTAGCTTCACTGGAGAAAGCTTTAAGTAATGTAATTACTTATAGAAATTTGGAAGGGAGGTATAATAATTTAGGGAAATTAGACCATTCAAGTTTATCTTTAGAACAGATTTCAAAATCGCTTGCTAATTTTGATAAAGCTAAAGTTAGACTTAGTAATTTTATGATTAATGTGGAGGAAAAGGTTTCAGGACTCCAAAAAAATATTAGAAAGTTAGAAAAAACTTTAGAGGAGTTTAATTTCAACATAGATGAAAAATATATGGAATCGAACTTTCTAGAAATATATAAAATGTTGGAAGCTGATTTATCAACTGTAAATATAAAAATTGATTTAATATTGAAAGCTAAAAACGCCTTTACGGATATTGCTTCTAATGGAGTAATAAATCAACAAATTATAGATTTAAATAAAGAAAAGGTTCAGTTGAATATAAAACTTAGTGGTATAGATTCTGCGATTAACTCCCTAGACGTTTTCGTAAAGGACATAAAAAATGTTTTCGGGGAAGAAGCACAAGAATATTTAAACAAGCCTACATCACCTATTCAAAAGTACTATAGATATCTTGATCCTTTACCTTCAACTAGTTTACTTAAATTTATTAGTAAAGAAGAAAAATTGTGGATTAAGGTAGCTTTCAAAAATAATGTTCAAGATAATGGGCAGCTAGCTACCGCAAGAAATATACTTAGTTCAGGTCAATTAAATGTACTTGCTATATCTATATTTTTAGCGGTAAATGAAGCTCAAAAAGTTCATCCCCTGGACTTTGTGGCAATTGACGACCCGATTCAAAATATGGATGATGTAAATCAATTTTCCATTTGTGATATTTTAGGTGGAATAAAAAAACAACTTATTTTTTCTACACATGATTTAGACTTCCTGAAATTATTTATTAAAAAAAATGAACATATTAAGCATGACATACAAATTATTAATCTTAAGAGTCCATACTTAGATGTAAGTAAGGTTGAACATATCTCTCTTAGTTAAATAAAAAGTCTGTATTAAACAAATTTTAGAAGGAGGGAGTTCCCTACTGAAATATTTGGATGCTATTCATTATCACCATGAAAGAATTGATGGGAAAGGTTATCCGCGTTAACTGCGAGATAAGATAAACCTTTATATGCAAGGATTATCTCGATTGCTGGCACATTATATAAAATAAAAGATGAATGCTATTTTATCACAATGATCAGTGAGTTGTTGTTAGTAATTTATTTAATAAACAGTCAATTATATAAAGGCTTGACCTATATAAAGTAATAGGCAAGCCTTTTATTGCATCAGATTTATACTTAATTGAACTAATGAATGCTTATGTGAAAGATTGCTGAGTTGGAATGTGTATGTGATGAAAATCGCACACGGGGCGAACATAGGGAAAAGCCGGCGATAACTTAAAGGGTAATGGTTTCGGCCAATGTATTTATAGTGGGGTAGAAGATGAATTTGATACATAGGTGAAAGTCACTGAAAAGCCGGTATATTAAGTTTGGAAGAACTATTCACGGACTACTTTGAAGAGGAAATCAAAATATCTATTGAATGTTTATTATTATTGATAAAAAAATAGAGGTGGCATATGAATTTAACAGTGATTGAAGCCGTTTGGGTAGGAGCAGCGGTATTGGCTTACGAAACATATCATAGTAAAACGAAACCTGCTGAAATTGATATGTATTTTAGACAAGTGGATATTCAACATAAAGCACAACAATATACAGCAAATGCTGTACAACATGCACGTGTTAATCAATGGGCAAATGGTGATCATCCTGGAAGTCAGGTAAATTATTTACGTGAAGGAGAAAATAAAACACGTCGTCTTACATTTAACGGAGAATTTCAAAGTGTTAAAGAGAGACCTAACTTGAATGAGACAGATACGATAGAAACAGCGATAGGTGTAGTAACATTAGCTGATATTTATAGCTTTGTAAAGAAGGAATATACATCTTTATTTACAATCGATTTCTTTTCGATTTTAGACTATCTTGAACAATACAGTAATATGCCGTACAAAAATCCAGAAGCCACTACAGGTGAAGAAAAGCAGCAATTGGAATTACTGCGAGAACTCGGTGGTGCTGCGGTTACAGAATTAAACAAAGTAGCCCGTCTATGTGGAGAGAAATATCATCTGAAAAATAAAATAAAATCGAAATGGCTTACAGGTGGAAATGATCGTATACGCCGTTATTTCTGGGAGCAACTAAAGCTTGAACAATTCATGGATTATCCAACGAGTATCTCGTTATTTGCAGAAGCGGCAAAAGATGACGAACATAAAGCACGCATTCGACTTGCGGTAGAATTGGATGAGAAAGTTGCAACGCAAGCAGACTACACGAGGCATCACCAATTTTTAAATGAATCAAGTATTCCATCAGAGCTTTCCTATTATGTAAAAGAAAGTGCAACAAATCATAATTTTCATGTTTACGATGAAGAACCAGAGGTCATTAAGAGAAAGTTGCAAAATAAAACGTATAAAAAGGTGCAATTAACGTATGTCCTGACCTATGAAGAAATTCAAAGAAACAAGATGACTAACGAACAAATTTTACAAAGGGTACTAGAGGGGGTAGATAAGCTTTTGCCTTATTATCAATTAGCCCTTCTTGGTGATATAGAGGAAATAAAAACTACAGATACGAGTTCTTTAGAAGAGGGAGAACAGAGAATGGATTATCCAAAAAATATGATTCTATACGGCCCGCCTGGCACAGGGAAAACCTATAATACTATCAACTTTGCTGTCAGTATAATTGAAAACAGGCCCTTAAAAGAGGTGCAAGAAGAACCATATGAACAGGTCTTTTCTCGTTATAAAGAGTATCAGAAAAATGGACAAGTTGGCTTTATTACATTTCATCAATCATATGGTTATGAAGAGTTCATTGAAGGAATCAAACCTGTTTTAGATGATGAAAAATCGGAACAAGTGAGATACAAAATTGAAGCAGGTATTTTTAAACTGTTTTGTGAACAAGCACAACAATTGCAAATTTCTTCATCAAATAAAGAACTAGAGTTTTCTATAGATAAGCGAATCTGGAAGGTATCACTTGGTAGACGCGGAGATGAGAAAACAAAAAAAGATTGTTTTAGCAACAGTCGTATCCGCATCGGATGGGATGACTTAGGAGAAGAGATTACGGATGAAACGGAATTTCCGAACGCTAGTGTGAAAAATATATTGTCCAATTTTTATGATGAAATGAATATAGGAGACATTGTGTTGTCATTGGGCGATCAAAAACATATTGATGCAATCGGCTTTGTAACAGAAGAACCCAAATGGCTTAACGAAATGCCGTATTACAAAAGAAGTAGAAAAATAGAATGGATTGCAAAGGACATTTGGGAATACGTTTATGAGTTTAATCAGCAAACCAATTTAACTTTAGCTACTGTGTATGAATTAAAAAACATTAATAGAGAAGAAATCAATAAGTTGATTTTGAAGTACTCTACGAATCAACAAGCTGAGTTGGAAATTCAAGAAAATAAGAAAAACTATGTATTTATTATAGATGAAATTAACCGTGGGAATATCTCGAAGATTTTTGGAGAACTGATTACACTCATTGAACCAACAAAGCGACTTGGAGCAAGAGAAGAAATGAAATTAAGACTTCCCTATTCGAAAAAAGAATTCGGTGTACCACAAAATGTCTATCTCTTGGGTACGATGAATACAGCTGACCGCTCGATTGCTTTAATGGATACAGCTCTAAGAAGACGTTTCAATTTTATTGAAATGATGCCTGATACAGCTACCCTACAAGATATTCATGTAGGAAAAATTAATATTCAGCGAATGCTAGAAGCGATGAATCAACGTATTGAAGTGCTGTTTGATCGTGAACATACGATTGGCCATGCATATTTCACAGCTCTTAAGGAAGTGCCAACACTAGAAAGATTGGCTTTACTTTTTCAAAATGAAATTCTGCCTTTATTGCAAGAATACTTCTATGAAGATTACGGTAAGATTCAACTAATCTTAGGAGATAATGCGAAGAGCCCGTCAACTAGATTTATTTTAGATGAGAAATTAAAGATTAAAAATGTATTTGTTGGCAAGATAAATTTTGATTTACCTGAACAGACCTTTAACATTCAGCAAGAAGCATTTCTAAAACCTGAAAGCTACATTGGAATTTATGAGCAGGTTGCACATGAAGAAGATTATTGAAGTAAAAGAGTTTGATATTATCACATGCAATCGCGAATTTGAAAAACTAGCAGGGTACGTTTATATTGATTCAAGGTCATTCCAACAATTAGAAGTACTCATTTTAACATTTAATGAAGATGAACAGACGGATGGAATTGATTTCTTTAATGTGACAACGAAGAGAGAAGTAGGGAAGATCATTAAAGTGAAAAACTATGTGGGAATGATTCATTTAGCAACAGGGCTTCAAATCGAAATTTTACCTAAAATTCATCGACATACTACTGGAGATACGCGAAAGATTTTTTTGAAGATGCTTAAGACACTTAAAGACTTTCCAACTAAAGTTTTTAATGAAGCACACTTGAATACAGAGCGTATGCCGCTATTTGAAGTATTTATTCATTTATTTATCCAGGAAGTGCAGCAGCTTGTTAAGAAAGGCATAAAATCTGCCTATTATGAGGTGGAAAACAATTTAAATGTGTATAAGGGAAAAATGCTATTCAATTCGCAAATCAAACATAACCTCGTACATAAAGAAAGATTCTACATGCACTACGATGAATTCGGTATCAACCGGGCAGAGAATCGACTTATTAAATCCACATTACTTCAATTATTGAAACAATCTACTGATACAGAAAATTTAAAAGAGATTCGAAAATTACTAATGCACTTTGAGTTGGTGGAAACTTCCGTTAATTATGAAAAGGATTTTCAGTTGGTCGTCATTAATCGAAATTCGAAGGGTTATGCGAGGATCATCGAATGGTCAAAAGTCTTCTTAAACCAACGTAGTTTTACAACATTTTCTGGTGGAACGTTTGGAAAAGCACTCCTATTTCCTATGGACAAGGTATTTGAAGCATATGTGGGGCGGCACATCGCTAAACAGTTTTCAGATGATTGGAATGTGTCGTTACAAGATAAGGGCTTCTATTTGTTTGAGGATAAATTTGCACTTCGACCAGATATTGTCCTAAGAACGCAAGATGAATCACGTATCATCATCATTGATACAAAATGGAAACTATTATCTAACTCTTCAAGCAAGAATTATGGTATTTCACAAGCTGATATGTATCAAATGTATGCGTATGCAAAGAAATATCAAACAAATGAGATATTCCTGGTTTATCCTATGAATGATCAATTTGAGAATACGAAAGAGATTCAATTTGTTAGTGATGATGGGGTACGAGTGAACATATTCATGTTTGACTGCGAAAAGGTAGAAAATAGCCTGTATAATCTAAAGCTAAATTTGGGATAAACTAATTTAATAGTAAGGCGTACGGCTATAGACAAATCTTTACACTAGTTCGATTTTACTGAAGAAGATCACATTATATTTTTCAAATAATGTTTGTAACTAAGAGGATGAAAATGTTGTGAGAGATATTATATACGGTTACAAAAAAAGCAGCATGAGCTTATTGATATTTTATATTTCTACGAGACGGTTTAGTGTAAATATTTGTGAACTCGAGACTAATTATAAACGTAGTAAGTAGGAGGCTTATTTCCGAACTAGAGTTTTTGTACTAGGATTTACAGTCATCCAGCTACATCCACACACCATGAAGCGAGATATGGAGTAATATGATTAGTAGAATAGTTGTTCTGCTAGTCGAAATCCCCATTATAGTACAGGTGAAAACTTTTAAAAAAGGTGAATGGTAACGAGTAACTGCATACAATAAATTTGTCCATTTGATCTAATATCGAGCTGTTTCTGCATGACTTAAGAATATTAAAAGATACTTTCCATAACTTTATAAATTTAAGATAAAATATGTTTAATTTTTAAGAATTGAAAAGGAGTATATCTATGGATTTAGCAAGTTTTTTAAAAGAGATAGCGAGTGAACAAGGACAAGAAGAAGGAGATTTTCTATCCAATAGTACTTTCAAAATTGGCGAAACTCTACCTAAAAAAACATCTGGAGTAGTCTATGGTTTTGTAGTTAGACTAAATGCGCAAGAAAAATTAGACTTATTTAATGAAGCAAAAAAACTAGGCGGCAACAAATTCGATGCTGATTCAAAGACTAAATCAATTATAAATGATTATTATCCGTTATATTGGGGGAAAAATTCTGATATTTTTGGCAGAATAAATGCTCATGTAACTGGACATAAGGGCGGGAATAGCAATTTAGGGTTGAAAGACTATTCAACTATAGAAGATAAAGAAATTTTATATGCAAGAATTTATCTTAATAATAATGAAAAAATTGAAAAATATTTAATTTCGACTTATCCACCTCTTCTAAAAACTAGAAAGCAGTGAAGTCTATTAAATAATCAATTAATAGATAAATTTGTAGGAGTATACAAACATTAGTTTGTATACTTTTATTTTGTCGAGTGAGTACCTAAGAACAAAATTAAGATATGCAGGAACATGCATTTCAATAACACGCAAAAGAAAAAGCTTTAGAACTTACTATGTTGAGAAAATCTAAAGTCGTAAAGAAGTTAAAGATAAGACTGGGAAATTACAAGTTATACCTAAAATTGAAACTATAGAGTGGGAATAGGGTTAACTTATTGAATGGTGGAAGATGGTTAATTTAACGTGATTTTCTGATTGTTGGAAACGTAAAAAGCCTATAAAATTGAATGATTGGTCGCCAAACTTCTATTTTATCTGACCACTGAAAATAGTTTCGCTGTGATACAATAAAACTAATGAACATAACAAAAAAAATAGAGATTTTGTTGAAAAGGGTGGAGTTATGAATAAACAACAACTGGCTTCGAAAATATGGGAGTCTGCAAATAAGATGCGTTCAAAGATTGAGGCGAATGAGTACAAGGATTATATTTTAGGATTTATCTTCTACAAGTTCTTATCTGATAATGAAGTGAAGTTCTTAAAGGAGAAAGATTATTCGGAAGAAGATATCAAGAATCTAAAAGAAGAAAGCCAGGAAGAGGTAGCATTCATTCAAAATGGAATCGGATACTTTATTGAGTACGATAATTTGTTCTCAACTTGGCTAGAACTTGGGAAAGATTTCTCTGTTGATAATGTCCGTACAGGATTGTCGGCATTCGATCGTCTTATTGGTCAAAGCCATAGGAAAGTTTTCGACCGCATTTTCAATACTTTGCAAACCGGGTTGAGTAAATTAGGGGATAGTTCTGGTACTCAGACAAAAGCGATTAGTGATCTGATTCAATTAATTAAAATTATCCCTATGGACGGCAAACAAGATTATGATGTTATTGGTTTTATTTATGAATATCTAATTAGTATGTTTGCTGCAAATGCAGGGAAAAAAGCAGGTGAATTCTATACGCCTCATGAAGTTTCTGTTTTGATGTCAGAAATAGTTGCCGATCATTTAAAAGATAAACAAGAAATTAAAATTTATGACCCAACGAGTGGTTCAGGTTCACTATTAATCAATATTGGTCAATCTGTTGCAAAACATTTAGATAATGAAAATAATATTAAGTATTTTGCTCAAGAACTTAAGGAAAACACTTACAACTTAACTCGAATGAATCTTGTTATGCGTGGAATCATACCTGATAATATTGTAACACGTAATGGTGATACACTTGAAGAAGATTGGCCATACTTTAATGATAATGACCCTATTAATACCTATGATCCGCTTTATGTGGATGCAGTGGTTTCAAATCCACCATATTCACAAAGTTGGGATCCAACAAATAAAAATAGTGATCCTAGATATGCAAACTACGGTTTAGCCCCAAAGACGAAAGCTGATTTTGCTTTCTTACTTCATGATTTATTTCATATTAAATCAGACGGGATTATGACGATTGTTCTTCCGCATGGTGTACTTTTCCGCGGTAATGAAGAAGGAGAAATACGTAAAAATTTGATTGAACGAAACAATATTGATTCCATTATAGCCTTACCTAGAAATATCTTTTTTGGAACAAATATTGAAACTATTATTATAGTGTTAAAACAAAAGCGTACAACAAATGACGTTTTAATTATTGATGCTTCAAAAGGATTTACCAAAATGGGTAAAAACAACGTATTACAAGCATCTGATATTAAGAAAATTACTGATACGGTTATTCAGCGAAACAACATTGAAAAATATTCTCGTGTAGTAAGTCGCGATACAATTCGAGAAAATAATTACAATTTAAGTATTTCACATTATGTGGATTCTTCTGATGAAGGTGAATCTTGGGATATTTATGCGTCTATGTTTGGTGGGATTCCCAAAGCTGAAATTGAAAAGTTGAGCTATTTCTGGGGTTCCCTGCCAAAACTTAAAGAGGGATTGTTCTCAGAAAATGATTCACCATATGTTGACTTAACAACAAATAATGTTAAGAAAACCATTTCTGAAAATGTTGATGTAGTTAATTTCAAAAACAATTATAACAAGTCATTTGATGGGTTTGAAGATTATCTTAAAGAGAAACTTATTAATCAAATTTCTTTAATAAATATTAGTAAAGAAAAAATAACTATTAGTGATGACATTTTCTCACGCCTCTCTTCGATTCCTTTAGTAGATAAGTATGAAGCTTACCAAGTTTTTGATGACGAGTGGTCAAAGATTGCCGTTGATTTAGAAATTATTCAAACAGAAGGTTTTGAAGCAACTAAAAAAGTTGATCCAAATATTGTCTTGAAGAAAAGAGATGGGAAAGAAGTTGAAGTACAAGAAGGCTATATAGGGCGTGTATTTCCATTTGATTTAGTTCAGGAGATAATGCTGAAAGAAGAAGTAGATGCTATTAGAATTTTAGAAAATCGTTTAGCTGAAATTTCATCTTGGTATTTAGAAATTATAGAATTACTTTCAGAAGAAGAAAAGGACTCAACAGTACTGAATGATACAAATGACTCATTTATGGCATCAGAAGTAAATAGAGTATTGAAAACTGCATATGCAGATATTAAATCTGAAGAAATTGATGTGTTAAACAAATATATTGATTTGCTAGATGCAAAAGCTAAGAAACCAGAAAAACAAAGTTTCATTACTAGTCATCCAGAAGTTACTTGGTTAAATATTGAGCCGAATAAAGATGGTACATTCGGGAAAAGCAAAGTTAATGCATATTTGAAAGAATTACAATCTAATTTTAAATTCCCTGAAGATTCATTCGAGGCAAAACTTGTTCTAGTCAGCGATTTAATGGTAGAAGAAAAAGAATTAAAGGCACAATTCAAAATACAGTCAGCGGAACTTCATATGAAGACAAAAGAAACAATTGAGAACTTATCTGACGAAGAAGTTTTTGAGTTAATTGAAGCGAAGTGGATTAGTCCACTTATAACAGCTTTAAAAGAGGTACCTAATAATGTTATTTACGAACTGATATTAAAAGTTCAGAAGTTAGCAGATAAGTATGTAACGACTTATTATGAAGTTGCGAGTGAACTTTCAGATACTAAGAAGACTTTAGCAACTCTGATCAATGGTTTAACAGGTAGTAAATTTGATAAGAAAGGGCTAAGCGAGTTCCAATTGCTATTGAAAGGTGAATAATATGATTGAATGTAAAAAAAATCCTGATATTAGATATAACCAATTTTCTGACGATTGGGAACTGCGAACGTTAGATGACTTGGCTAGTTCATTTGAATATGGATTAAATGCAGCAGCTAAAGATTTTGATGGTATGAATAAGTATCTTCGTATAACTGATATTAACGATAACAGTCGAGAGTTTGTTATGGATGGTTTAACTTCACCTGATTTTGAATTAGAAAAAGCTGATAATTATTTACTCTCAAAAGGCGATATTCTTTTTGCACGAACAGGTGCTAGTGTAGGGAAAACTTATAGCTACAAGGAAACTGATGGGAAAGTTTATTATGCTGGCTTCTTAATAAAAGCCCATATTACCGAAGAGAATGATTCGGAGTTTGTTTTTCAGAATACGTTAACTGACTCCTATAATAACTTTGTGAAAAAAAAATCTCAACGTTCTGGTCAACCAGGAGTTAATGCTCAAGAATTAGCTGGTTTTAAACTTGCAGTACCTTCGAAGGAGGAACAAGTGAAAATTGGCGATTTCTTTAAAAAAATTGATGAACTTCTAATGCTTCAACAACATAAGTATGAAAAGACGGTAAACATGAGGAAAGCTTTGCTTGAAAAAATGTTTCCGAAAAATGGAGAAGATAAACCAGAGATTAGGTTTAAAGAGTTTACTGATGCTTGGGAACAGCGTAAGCTGGGGGATGTTTTAATTGAACACAATGAATTAATGAAGGGAGATAGATATCCAATTGCCACATCATCTAGAAAAGGGTTGTTTTTACAAAAAGATTATTTTAGTGGTGCGAGAAGTGGAATAAGTGAAAATTTAATGTATCATCTTGTTCCCGTGAATTATATTACTTACCGCCATATGTCAGATGATTCAACTTTCCATTTCAATAAAAATCGTGTGAAAACTCCTGTTCTAGTTAGTAAAGAGTATCCAGTTTTCACAACTAGTGAAGAAGCAAATGATGAGTTTATACTGATTCATTTAAATTATTCTAGTGGATTTTCGAGGTTCGCTCATATGCAAAAAAAAGGTGGGACTAGAGTTCGTTTGTATTACAAAGTTTTACAGAGTTACAATTTATTAATCCCAACGTTAGAAGAACAAAAAAAGATTGGTAATTTTTTGACGCAATTTGATAATACCCTCGCTCTTCAAAAACTTGAGTTGATAAAACTGAGAAATATAAAGAAAGCACTACTTCAAAAAATGTTGCTTTAAGGAGATACTGTATTATGGTTTTTACAAAAGAAATTGAGTTTGAAGAAGCTTTAGTCAATTTGTTACTTTCCCAAAAAGGTTGGGAGGAAGTAATTAAGCGTCCTACTGAAGAAGATCTAATTCACAACTGGGCAGAAATACTCTTTCAAAATAACCGAGATATAGATCGTTTGAATAATGTACCCTTAACAGATAGTGAAATGCGACAAATTATAGAACAGATTACCGATCTTCGTACGCCATTAAGACTTAATGGTTTTATTAATGGGAAAACTATTTCGATTACTCGTAACAACCCTAATGATAAACTGCATTTTGGAAAAGAAGTTAGTTTAAGGATTTATGATCGTTTGGAAATTGCTGGTGGTCAAAGCCGTTATCAAATTGTACAACAACCACAGTTTCCTACTAAATCAAAAATATTAAATGACCGTCGTGGAGATTTAATGTTACTTATTAATGGTATGCCTGTAATTCATATTGAGTTGAAACGCTCTGGTGTTTCTGTTAGTCAAGCGTGTAACCAAATTGAGAAATATGCTTATGAAGGAATTTTTACAGGGTTATTTTCACTAGTCCAAGTGTTTGTAGCTATGGTGCCAGAAGAAACAGTCTATTTTGCTAATCCAGGGCCAGATGGGAAATTTAATTCAGATTTCTATTTCCATTGGGCTGATTTTGATAATGAACCTATTAACGAGTGGAAAGACATTGCAGGTTCTCTATTATCTATTCCAATGGCTCACCAATTAATTGGATTTTATACTGTTCCAGATAGTAGTGAAGGAGTACTTAAAGTAATGCGCAGCTATCAATATTACGCAGCAAATGCGATTTCTGATAAAGTAGCTGAGGCAAAATGGGCTGAAAAAAACATGCTAGGTGGATATATTTGGCACACCACTGGATCTGGAAAAACTATGACAAGTTTTAAATCTGCCCAACTGATTGCAAATTCAAATGATGCAGATAAGGTGCTTTTCTTAATGGATAGAATAGAATTAGGTACACAGTCACTTGAAGAATATCGTGGTTTTGCTGATGAGAATGAAGAAGTTCAAGCTACAGAAAATACGGATGTTCTTATTACGAAGTTAAAGAGTTCAAATCCTGCGGATACGTTGATTGTAACCTCGATTCAAAAGATGTCACGAATAAAGAATGAAGAAGACGGTTTTAATGCAAAAGATTTAGATTTAATGCAATCGAAAAGGATAGTATTCATTGTTGATGAAGCGCATCGGTCAACTTTTGGAGAAATGTTAATTAATATTAAAGATATGTTTCCATCTGCTATTTTCTTCGGCTTCACTGGTACACCGATTCATGAAGAAAATCAGAAGAAAATGAATACTACCTCAACAGTTTTTGGTGATGAATTACATCGTTATAGTATTGCTGATGGAATTAGAGATAAAAATGTTTTAGGTTTTGATCCTTATAAAGTTTTGACATTCAAAGATCGCGACCTAAGAAAAGAAGTGGCTCTTTATAAAGCAAAAGCAAAATCAGAAGAAGATGCGATAAAAAATCCGGAAAAATCAAAGATTTATTATAGTTTTTTAGATTCTACAACGGTTCCTATGGCTGGATATAAAGACTCTATGGGGAAATATATCAATGGAATAGAAGATTATATACCAAAGTCACAATATGAATTAGAAACTCATCGGGAAATCATAGTAAAAGACATTTTAGATAATTGGATTACACTAAGCCATGGAAGTAAATTTCACGCAATATTTGCAACTAGTAGTATCTCTGAAGCTATTAAATATTATCGAATGTTAAAGAATAATAGTGTTGGTCTGAAAGTAACTGCACTGTTTGATTCTAATATAGATAATATGGGTGAAATTGAATTTAAAGAAGATGGTTTGGTTGAAATTATTGTTGATTATAATAAACAGTATGAACAGGGATTTTCAATTGCTAGCTACGATAAGTTTAAGAAGGATATTGCTTCACGTCTTGCACATAAAAAACCACACATCATGATTGAACGTGAACCTAGTCAACAAATTGATTTATTAATTGTAGTGGATCAAATGTTGACAGGTTTTGATTCTAAATGGATTAACACTTTGTATATAGATAAAGTGATGAAATATGAAAATATCATTCAAGCGTTTTCACGTACAAATCGTTTATTTGGGCCTGAAAAGCCATTTGGTACAATTCGTTATTACCGTTACCCAAATACTATGGAGCGTAATATTAATGATGCTGTGAAACTATACTCTGGCGATAAACCTCTAGGGTTATTTGTTCAAAAACTTGAAGGCAATCTCAAGAAAATGAATAATATATTTGAAGAAATAAAAGATGTTTTTGAAAATGCAGGGATAGAAAATTTTGAGAATTTACCTGAAGATATTTCTGAAAGAGGTAAGTTTGCTTCGCTATTTAAGGAATTAAATGAGTATTTAGAAGCTACACTAGTTCAGGGTTTCAAATGGGTAAAATTGATATATGAATTCATTAATGAACAAAATGGAGCTAAAACAAATATTGTTATGGAGTTCGATGAAACTATCTTTCTTATTTTAGCTCTACGTTACAAAGAACTATTCAATGGTGGTGGAAGTAGTGGTGGAAACGAAAGTGAGATACCGTTTGAAGTTGAAGGATATCTAACTGAAATAGACACAGAGGTAATTGATGTTAATTACATGAATTCTCGTTTTCATAAATATTTGAGATTGATTACTCGAACAACCAGTTCGAAAAAAGCAGTCGAAGAGGCATTAAATGATCTACATAAGACATTTGCAACTTTAACTCAAGAGGAACAAAAGTATGCTAATCTATTCCTACATGATATACAAAGTGGAGAAGTGTCTGTAGATTTGGGTAAAACCCTTAAGGATTACATTACTGAATACCGAGCAAAAGCAAAAAATGATCAGATTCATAAATTTGCTGAATACTTAGGACTTAATGAAGCTGAATTGAGAAGAATGATGAGCTTGAAAATTACAAAATCGAATATTAATGAATTTAATCGTTTTGATAATTTAAAAAACACAGTTGATAAAGAAAAAGCAAAGTCATTTTTCGAAGCAGCTGAAGGTAAATCACTTAAACCGTTCCAAGTGAACATCCGTATCGATGAATACCTACGTAGATTCTTATTAGAAGGCGGATTAGATTCAATTTTGTAAAAAGTTATTGTGCAAAATAATATCTCTAAATAACTATTTATTATTAAACGTAGTCAAAAACGTAGTCAAATAAATGCCTTGCCCCCGCGACTATTGATATAACAACATTCTAAGCCGGCAGGTTCGACTCCCGCCGTCTCCATTTTTAGAAATCATTGGATTTCAATAGAAGTCAAAACCCTTGGTATGATAGGGTTTTGACATTTTTAATCCATTAATCTAAAAAGGTGTAGTCTTCTCATAAGGAGAAGACTACACCTTTTTAGTTAA
>Ga0209013_10001321_pt1 | contig 22859 bp, 11 predicted proteins | sample Cruoilmetagenom2_FD_187291 | JGI IMG/M metagenome (GOLD analysis project Ga0209013, IMG submission 187291) | Oil polluted marine microbial communities from Coal Oil Point, Santa Barbara, California, USA - Sample 2 (SPAdes) (version 2) | ecosystem: Environmental > Aquatic > Marine > Oil seeps ... | reverse complement strand
GACCGCCATATAGGCACGATCTACAACCCGTTCGGCATCGACCTTTTTGGTGTTTTGAAGATCCCTTACTCCACAGTGAGCCGTTCAGTAGCGCTTGGTCGCCCGGCGCTTGGAGTTGGCGGATCGACGCTTCCCATGCAGATCGCCAGGGTCATCTATAAAACCCCGCCACGCGCCGGCGAAAGTCCGATCGCCAAGCTCAGACGCAAGATCGGCGAATGGTGGCTGGCGCCCGTGATCTATTTCGAATTGACCCAGGATGGTGATCAAACCCGGCTCAAACAATGGGCGGCCAATCACCTGTGGTTGGCGCAGCGCACCGGAGGCACATCGCTGCACGGCGTTGAGCTGGCCAGCCGCATCGTCTTTGGCAAGGAGGTAAAGGATCTGACGGTGGCCGAGCAGTTCGTGCTGGCCTCCGCCGTCAACAAGCCGATCATTCTCCTGCGCGGCAGCGAAAGACTGAACCAAGTCCGGCTCGATCGTTGGCGCTACATCACCGAAGTGCGCGCTAGAAAGTGCGCGGAGAGGCTTGTCGAGGACGAACAAAAGCAAAAAGAAGTGGTGTTCGAATTGATCGGCCTGGCCGGCGGTCCGCCCGATCCCCGCGTTCAACCTGGTCTCGATAATGCCCTGGAGAAGCTGTCGCCTCGCCTTGCCGCCCGTGCCCGCGCCAATCCGGTCATTCGCGCCAATGCGTTGATGCCGGCGGCGCGCTATGGACTGCGCGAAGAAATGAAACAGGTCTACGGCTTTGATTGGCGTAGCCACGTCCGCGGAGTTTCAACTAGCCTTGATGCTGCAGAGAACTTGGTCTTTGCGCAACGAATGACAGGCGCTCTGAAGAAGCTCAACAGCAAGCTCGAAACCCGCATCGATCCCCGCTTCACTCTCGATCCCTCGCGCACCGGTCAGGGCGTGGAGTTACCACATGTGGCTGTCGTAGCAGCCGACGCGGATGGCCGCATTGTTCGCTATTTCGAGAACACCCAAACAGCGAGCTATTTTGGCTCACCAGTGGCCCGCGATACCAAAACGGGTTTTTACGAACGCCCACGCGAACCGCGCATGATCGCCTCGATCGGCAAGATGATTGCCGCCGTCGCAATCGCCAACGAAGGTAAAGATAAAGCCAATTCGCTCTACCTCGACACAACAGCACCGCAGCGAGGGTTGGAAACCTGCCGTCGCAAGGGCAATCTCCGTCGCGGCCGCAAGGCGGTCGTTGCCTTTGCTTGTTCTCTCAACGTCCCGGTCGCGAACCGCACGGCCCGTCTCGGCCAGCAGCGAATAAAAACGTTAATAGATCGCTTCGGTTTCAACATGCCCCCGGCGGGCGCCGACGGTGAAGGCACGCCGCCCTCGACGGCCGCAGTCCTCGGGCTAATCTCGGGTTCGCCGCGCCGTGTGCATCAGATGTCTTCTGTCGTTCTCAACGCGCTGATCGGACGTGGCGGCGTCAAGGTGCGCCCGCCGACTCTCATCAAATCCTATGACTTTACCCACCTGGAGGAGACAAAGGGCCAGTCTGTCGACCAGCTAGCAAGCTCGATAACTCCCAGACAGGTGATCCGCACGCGCGGCCGCCCGCTCATCAAGAGCCTGCTGCAAGCACCGTTGTGCTACCGCTCCAATAAGACATCGTACGGCACATTGAAGAGCCTCGCCAAATGGTGCGCTGACCGCCGCTCCAACTTGCGCCTTCACTTCGCCAAGACCGGCACGCAGGTGACCCTCGATCCCGACGCCACCGTCGATGCTTGGGCCTCTGGCGGTATTCAGTTCGCCAACGGCGCCGCCTATTCCTACGTCGTCGTCGTTGGAACCGGATCGGCATCAAAGCCCTGGGCCCGCTCTGTCCATGCATCTCAGGCAGCCGCGCCGCTGCTGGCTGAACTGCTGCCGGAGCTTGCCGCCCACGCCAAGGCCAATCCGCGCTCCGACCTGCTGCCGCGTCGGCCGCGACAAACCAGCCCGCCTCCGCAACGCCGCGGTAACAAATCATCGGGTTGGCGGCCCATGTCGCAAGAAGAACGGGAACGCGCATTGGGATTGAACTAGCCCAACGGAAGCTTGCGCCGTGTTGGCAGTGCAGATCCAACGCAAGCTTGCGCCGTGTTAGCGGAAAAACTCCAACTCTCGCCAGCTCCGTGTTGGCCAATCAAGATCGACCTCAGTCCTCTGTTTAGTGTCCTCCAAAACGTGTGGCCGTTCATCTCCTGTTATGGAGACCGGCGTCATAGCGTCACAATCGCGCCGTGCTCAAGCCAAAAACAAACACTACTCAGATAATTGGAGTAGGCGGCTCGTGGCGGTATTTTTGAGTAAAGCGGGTATCCCAGCTCCGGACGCGAACGAGGCAACAACATCACGCACCGGGGCGTGGCTCGAATGCTATCGCCCAACTGGGGAACTTCAACACGCCGTGTTGACGTAAGAACTGGCGGTTCCACCCTACACAACACAAGCTCGCCGGCCGCGTGACGAGAATGGATGGTCGAGCCGATGGCTTTGAATGACGATACGTCGATGCGCGAGCCGAGTTTGACACTCGGCGGCGCCGGCTCTGCGAAATTCGGCAGCGGCGATTGGATCGAGCCTGAAAAGGCCCCCCGAGACTGGAAAAAACTGTTCCTGGTGTTCGGGCTTGGCGCGTTGTCCTGGGTTGCCACGTACGTCGGCATGCTTGAGCTCATTGAATCGAACATGGGCGACTTGCCGATCGTTCAGAAGGTCATCATCGGCTTTGCCGTTGCGATGCTGATGACCATGATCATCTGGCTTCTCGATCAGATCTTCAGCCCTGTCCATTTCACCACCAAAGTCGTCTACGTCTTCGGCTACGTGTTTTTGACGGTGATTTCGGTCGGCTTCGGGTTTGGCTTCTATTGGAAGGTTTTGGAAAGCCGCGGCGAGGCGACACGTTCGGCTGAGTCGGCGATCTCGCAGGTGCAAACGGCACTGCACGCCGGTTCCACGCGCCTTGAGCAGCTGTCCGAAACGCTTCAGCAACTCACCGCGGTCTCGGCGGCCAAGGCCATCGAAGAGCGCGAGAGAGGAACCAGCTGCCCGAACTCCAGCCCCGGTGATGGACCCCGCCGCAAGCTTCGCGACGCGGACGCGCAAAAGTTCGCCTTCTCGGGCGACTTCGTAAAAGGTCGGGTTGGAACTATTCGAGCGGAGATGGTCGGTCTTGATGCCGAACTTAAGAAGATCACCGATGCAAGCAACACGACCATCGATCCCAAGACCGGAACTCGTAACGAATTCATGCGTGGCCTGAACCGACGTCTCGATCTTACGGTCGCTGGCTTCAACGCCTTCCGCACCGATCCTCAGCTTGCACAGATTCGCGGCGACCTTGCACTTCGCGCCGAAAAAGCCGTGTTTCCAAACGGCCGCGGCGGCACCTTCGCGTGCCCCGATACACAGCTTCAAACGGCACTACGTGGTGTTGTTCGAGCGATTGATCAGTTGCCGGTGATGCAGCGTCCTAATGTGGCTGTCGTTGAAGGTGCCGAAGCAACCATCGAAGCCTTCCGCCGGCTGGCCGCAACCCTTCAGGGTGCGGCGGTATTTGAATTGCCGCCATCAGCCGACGAATTGCGCGCCCTGCAAAAGAAGGCGGTCCAATCCGTCTCGGGTGGTGCCTCCCGACAAGCAGCCCCGATCCTTGCGCAGTCCGTGGGTCTTTCAAAGCGCGACTACATCCCGCTAGCAATTGCTGTCTTCGTCGACTTCTGCTTGCTGCTTGTGTCCATCGGCCGCCCCATCAACCGGCTCAATGGGCTTGTGCCATTGATGCGCGAAGCCGAGCGCGGGCCGATGATCGGAATACTCTCGCGCTTCAACGAGATTCACCGCGATCCCGAAATCCGACAGAATTTCGAAGTGTTCCGCCACGTCGTTTTCGACATGCATGGCGCTTACTATGTCGCCGTGCCGCTCGATGCTCCCTACCGGCCACACGCCCGCAACGCACAAGTTGGCTTTGGCTATGGCTCGCACGACGCCCAGGAGCTTCAGCATGAAGCGCATCTTCTCGCCAACCTCTTCGCGGGGTTTGAGCAGCAGAAGATCTTCACGCGCGTGTACAACCCGTTCCTGTCGACGAAAGCCATTCAAAAGAAGCTGTGGCGCCAAGGCAGCAAGTTCTCTGGCTGTCAGGCATTCCGCGTCTATCGGTTCCGTGATGGCGCCTGGTCCAACATGATCCTGCAGGCGGTGATGGGTGCTGCTAGGAGATCCGAGGAAGAACGTCGCATTCGCATGAACGCGGAGGCCGAGGCTCGCGCATCCCAGTTGGCCGCGGCCCCCGTTTCAATGTCCCAGCGTAGAATGGACGACCACGCGCAAAACGATCCGCTGCGTGGGTTCGATACCGGTCTCAAGTTGGCTCCGGATGTCGAAAACTCTCGCCACGTCAACGGCGCCAGCCGGGTCCATCCTGGCGCGATGAAGACGGGCCGTGATTTCGATGCTCGGCTCAGCGCCAACGGTGGTGGACTGAATGGCGAATCCGGTCATGGGGTAGCAAGCGACCGCACCCAATCGACCAGGTCGGCAAAGTCTGCAAACGGCTACAAGGTCAACGGCAGCACCCACCGCTCCAATCGTTGTCGCTCCGCCCGCCGGACGGAGAAACGCGAAAACGACGATACCTCGCGCCGTGACGGTAACGGCTACAATAAAGAGACGCTGCGCTCTGCTTTTGGAGAATATGCAACCCGCGCCGCGGCCGAGTTTTCCAATGGCTTTGACGATATCAATGAGCTGTCGGAAGGCGATGTCGAACCCATCGCGAAACCCGCCAATGGAAACACCTCTCCTTCGGCGCGCGTGGACAGGGCTCGCAAGTCCGAGGCGTTTGGATCCATAAAGGCAGCATCCCCCGCCAACGGTTCGGCGGCTGGCGACGATATCGTGATCTCGCTTCCCAACAGAAGCCACGACCTGGCAGCCGATTCCTCGGTTCACTTGCTCGCTTCGGATACTGATCCACAGGTAGAGGCTGCCAAGGAAAGAGCCGCCGAAACGGAAAGCTACGCCACCTCCGTGTCGGCCAAGCTGGAGCCCATGGAGACCGCAGCAACAACGGATTCCGGTCCTGAAACGACCGTGACAGTGACCCGAGAAACCGCGACCTTTACGGTTGCCGCCGACGATGCACGCGTTTCCGCTGCGCTGTCGGCAGCGCAACCGGCGGCGATCGCCAGGTCGCAGCCGGGGCCAGATCTTGAGCCCGAATCCGAAACACAGGTCTTTGCGCCACCGCCGCCAGTTCACGAACAGAACGCGACCATTGCAGGTGCAGCGCGAGCCGAGATCGATGCCACCGCGGAACCGGTCCAGGACGAGCAGCACGCTGAAGACGAAAGGCGTTGGGAACTCACGCAAAATCCCTTCGAATTTGGCGCGGATCACGACGACGAAGACGACGAGATTATCACAATTGCTCAGCGTCTCCGCCCAGCCGCAAAGAACTAGTAGTCTGCTCACGAATAAGCAGACTAAAACTGATGGAAACGAGGTGCACTCTGATACACGTCTCAACGGTTGCTTAAGGTCTTTGGCCCTTAATGGGTTCAACACGGCGACCGGCTTCAAACACGGTCACCTGGCCCCGGAAAACATGAAGGACAAACCAATGCAAAACAGCGATACCTCCGGTCTCCAGGTTATTAAGAAAGAAGAAAAGGAACCACGGGTAACCGCTTTTATTCAGAACCATCTTGATCGGCGCGCGCAGGCCCGCAACGTCGAGCCAGCCGAATACCTGCTGATCGCCCGCTCTCCTTGCAGTCCCGTTTGTCGTGCCCTGGCAAGTCTGGCGTCCAGCCTTGCAGCCCACAGCATTACCGTCCGCGCTGTTTTCACCACCATCGAAGCAAGCGCATCCGCAGTTGAACCCGGTAACAGGGCAGGTCTTTTTCAGCCGGCAGCCGCGCGCGCTATCAAAGACGTCCGTCTTTTCGAGGCGCATGAGCAACTCGTTCTCGATTCTGAAACTTGCTGGATTGGCGATTGCATGCGCCGCGAACCCATCAAGCGTGACGCCTATGAGTGTTATTCGAATGCTTCCGAGGAACTCGCCCTGACCGCGACCAGGGCTTTCGCGAACCTATGGCAGATTAGCTCCCCCGCAGGCCCCGTTTTGCAATTGACGCCGTCGCTTGCCATTCAAGATGGCAGCCCGGCGGATGTTCTGACCGGCGCCCTAACGGGCGAAGATAAAACCCCACCGACCGCTTCAACCCGACACTAAGGCAGAGCATACCCTTTTGCGATTGAAGCCGGCCGTGAGGTCGGCTTTTTTGCGTTTATGGCTCTGTCCCATGAGGAATTACCGGTAACGGCCCGCAACAATCGGTATTTTGCCGTTGCGGCCTGGGTTTGGCCATGCCTGGCTAATAGTCTTTCCTTAAAGACCGGCAAGTGTTGAAGTTGCCAAGACCGGTTTCTTGTCCGGGCAGGAATTCGCAAAAGGAAGATAGCCATGCGCGTCTCTCAACTGGGGTCCCCACCTCAACTCAGCATCCTTTGGATTTGCTGGATCTTACCGTTACTGGCTCTTCAAACTGCGCTGACCATTGTCCCTTTGGATGCCGCCCAGGCGTCCTCCTTCGCCCACAAACAAATTGAGGGCGAAGCTTCAAACTACCAGAAGTACCTTAAGCGATTCAAACCGAAGTCGCGGACCGTGCGTTTGCCGGCCCTGCTCAAACGGGCGGACGGCCTGCTCGCCACCGATGCCCGCTCTGCCGCAAGTGTTTATGCGACGGCGGTCGCTCTGCAAACCGATAGCTCCGTGGCCTGGCTCGGGCTCGCCAAATCGCTTCTCGGCTTTGACCCCAAAACCTATTCCAGCTCTGAGCGCTACAACGTCCCAGTCAATGCCTCGGGTGCCGCCTATCGCGCCTACCAACATTCCCGCACCGACGCCGACAGAGCAGAAGCCCTCGATGTTCTGACGGACGCGCTGGTTCGGCGTTCTTTCTGGCGTCCGGCGATCGAATCCTTGAAGGAGAGCGTGGCGCTTGTCGATGTCCCGGCCCGCCGCCAGAAACTCGCCGCCCTCAAAGCCGAGCACGGCTTCCGTATGACCAATTACACCACCGAGTCCGATACCCCGGAGCCGCGCATCTGTCTTGAGTTCTCCGAAACGCTGCTGCGCACTGAACCCGACTTTTCTGACTTCGTTTCCATTGGTGGCAAGGATCCACAGTCCGTCTCCGTTGAAGGCAAGCGCCTGTGCATCGGTGGTTTGAGCCATGGCCAACGTTATGAGATGCAGTTGCGTGCGGGTCTCCCCTCGGATATCGGCGAGACGCTCCAAAAGACCGTCGACATCGCAGCCTATGTCCCCGACCGCAAAGGCACCGTCCGCTTCACTGGCCGCGCCTACGTTCTTCCTAGCCGCGGTCAGCAGGGAATTCCCGTCGTATCGATCAATGCTGACGATGTGAAAATTGAAGTCTACCGGATTGGCGACCGTGCGCTCTCCGGCACGCTGGAAGAAGGCGGGCTAACCCGCCAGCTGTCGTCCTGGGAGCTCGATGCGATCAAACGGCGTCGCGGCGAGCAGGTTTACACCGGGACTTTGCAGGTTGCGTCAAAACTCAACGCGGAGGTGACGACCGCCTTCCCAGTGAGCGAAGCAATCGGCACTCTGAAGCCCGGCGTCTACGCGATGACGGCGAAGCCCGCCAAGCCTTCGTCGGACAATAGCTACCAGATCGCAACCCAGTGGTTCATCGTCTCCGACCTCGGCCTTACGGCGTTGACCGGTGTTGACGCTGTGCACGCGTTTGTCCGGTCACTGGAGACGGCGATGCCGGTCGCGGGAACCGAGGTGCGCCTTGTCGCGCGTAACAACGAAGTTCTCGCTACCGGCAAAACTGACGCTCAAGGCTACGCCCGGTTTGATGGGGCACTGACGCGCGGCGAAGGCGGCCTGCAACCCGCTATTCTCGTCGCCCAAAATGGCGCCACCGACTACGCGTTTCTCGATCTGACCACCGCCGCCTTCGATCTCACCGATCGCGGCGTCAAAGGCCGCAATCCATCAGGACCAATCGACGCATATGTTTATACCGAGCGCGGTGTCTACCGTCCCGGCGAAGACGTGAACCTAACAGCGCTTGTCCGGGACGCGGCAGGCAAGGCGTCGAGCCTCCCGGTGACGTTGATTGTCACCCGCCCCGACGGTGTCGAGCATAGGTCTTTGAGATTGACGGACCAGGGGCTCGGCGGGCGCACGACGCTTGTTTCGTTAAGCAGCGGCGCAATGACCGGCACCTGGCGGGCGCGCTTGCACGTCGATCCCAAACAGACCGCCATCAGCCAGACGGGGTTTCTCGTCGAAGACTTTATGCCAGAGCGCCTGGACATGGAGCTGACAGCCGCTTCCGGCGTTCTCAAGCGGGGTGAGGTCACCGCGATCGAAGCAGAAGGCCGCTTTCTTTACGGACCGCCCGCCGCTGACCTTTCCCTGGAGGGTGAAATCATCGTCCAGCTGTCGAAATTCGGCGCGCCAGGTTTTGAGGGCTACCAGTTTGGCCAATTCGACGAATTGGTAACACCGGTCCGCGCACAGCTTGCTGAACTGCCGCGCACCGACGGTACGGGCCATGCCACTGTTAAAGCCAGTCTGCCGAAAGTGCCAAAAACCCAAAAGCCTCTCGAAGCACGCGTGATCCTGCGCCTTGCCGAACCAGGCGGCCGGGCTATCGAACGGGCAACGACGCTGCCCGTCGACCTCGGCATCGCGCGCATCGGCATTAAGCCGCTGTTCGACGGCAAACGCCTGGGTGAAGGTGAAGAAGCCCGCTTCGAAGTTATCAAACTCGGTTCGGACACAACCCCGCAAGCAACCGCCGGACTGCACTGGACCTTGAAACGCCTCGATACCCGCTGGCAGTGGTATCGCCGTGATGGCAGCTGGGCGTATGAACCGGTGACGATTTCGCATCTGGTTGCTAGTGGTGAAACCACTGGCTCCAGTGTCGACCCAGAAACGCTCTCAGCCCAGGTCGATTACGGACGCTATCTGTTGGAAGTCACTGGCGGAGATCCTGCAGGCCCCGCGTCTTCGGTCGCGTTCAACGCCGGTTGGTTCGCCTCCGCCGATAAACCCGATAGCCCAGAAGTCCTCGACGTCGCCCTCGACAAGGAAAGCTATGCCGCTGGCGACACCGCGAAACTGCGCATCGCCACCCGTCTTGGCGGCCGCGCCATGGTTGCGGTACTTGGCTCGAAACTGCACGTCATGAAGGAAGTCGACATCCCGAACGGTGGTGGGTCGGTCGACATTCCAGTTGGTGAGGATTGGGGTCCAGGCGCTTACGCTACCGCTATGCTTTACCGTCCAATGGACAAGACCGCACGTCGTATGCCGCAGCGCGCGCTTGGCCTGTCGTGGCTAGGTCTCGACCAGTCCGGCCGCGAGCTCAACATCAAGCTCGGCGCTGCCGACAAGATCAAATCTGGTTCGACCCTCGAGGTTCCCGTTGAGGTCGAAGGGCTTGCCCCCGGCGAGCCTGCGCGCATCACGGTCGCTGCCGTCGATGTTGGCATTCTCAACCTTACCCGGTTCAGGTCTCCCGCTCCCGAACGGTGGTTCAATGCGCAAACAAAGCTCGGCACCGAGATCCGTGACTACTATGGCCGGCTGATCGACGGCATGCGGGCTGAGCGTGGCTCCCTTCGCTCTGGCGGTGATGCCGACCAAGGCATGGCCATGCAAGGTTCTCCGCCGGTCGAAGAGACTGTCTCGGTTTTCTCCGGCATCGTCGAAGTCGGCTCCGATGGTAAGGCGACGGTGAATTTCGACCTGCCGGACTTCAACGGCAGCGTTCGATTGATGGCCGTGGCTTGGACATCGACCAAGGTCGGTCACGCGACGGGTAACGTCACCGTTCGCGACGCCGTCGCCCTGACACTCGCCACGCCGCGGTTCTTGACACTCGGAGATGAAGCTCAACTTGGCTTCAGTCTTCATAACGTCGAGGGACCGAAAGGCACCTATCAGCTCAACGTGACAGGTGGTAGCGAAAACGCACCACTAGCAGATGTCGCCAGCCGCGATGTTCCACTAACGGCCAGACAGCGTGTCAGCGAAGCCGTCACACTGAAGCCCGAAACTCTCGGCTTGCACACTTACACAGTCGCAATTAGCGGCCCCGGCGGCATTTCTGTGAGCCGCGAGCTCAACCTCGATGTCAAAGCCCCCGCCGGCGATATCCGGCGCACGACGATAGCCAAGATCAAGCCCGGTGGCAGCCTGCAGCTATCAAGCGATCTCATCGCCGACCTGATCCCCGAACGCAGCGAAGTCAGCGTCTCGGTGGGCCCTGCCGCCAGGTTCGACGCGGCCGGTATGATCGCCAGTCTCGACCGCTATCCTTATGGCTGCGCCGAGCAGACGGTTAGCAAGGCTTTGCCTCTTGTTTACGCCAAGGCCGTCGCCGCGCGCACTGGCATCACCATGGCTCCCGAAGTTGCCGAGCGTGTTCAAAAAGCGATCGACCGAGTTTTCGAAATGCAGGACTCTTCAGGAGCATTTGGTGCTTGGGGCCCATCGTCGACCAACATGTGGTTGACGGCCTATGTGACTGATTTCCTAACTCGTGCAAACGAAGCCGGTTACAGCATCGACCAGCGCGGCTTCAATGCGGCACTCGATCGTCTGGCAAACTTCATCGCCTACGCCCAGGACTTCAAGAAGGGCGGTGGTGACCGTGCCTACGCGCTTTATGTGCTGGCTCGCAACGGCCGCGCGCCGATGGGCGAACTGCGCTACTACGCCGACGCGCGTCTCGGTCACTTCGCGACGCCGATCGCCAAGGCGCAACTGGCGGCCGCCCTCGGCCTCATGGGCGACCGCCAGCGCGCGTCCACCGCGATGTCTGCCGCCGCCAGCGATCTCATGCGCCAACCTTCACCGGCCTATCGCACCGACTATGGCTCATGGCTCCGCGATGGAGCTGCGCTTCTGGCGCTATCGGCCGAGACCGGTATCAAGCCAGCCGCCACCGACGGCCTTTCCGACAAAGTTGCGGAGGCCGCCGTCACCGACACGTCCACCTCCACTCAGGAGCAGGCTTGGCTTCTGCTGGCGGTGAAGGCGCTTGGTGATAGCAGCGAGGCATCGGCGTTACGTATTGGCAGTGAGACATACCAAACGCCGCTGACGCGCATCCTGACCGCCCAGAAGATCAAAGCCGAGCCATTGACGATTGCCAACCAGGCGAATGAGGAAACCACTGCAGTCGTGTCGGTCATCGGTGCGGCAACGACACCGGAACCCGCCGTCGCCAAGGGCTTCCAGATCGAGCGCGCTTACTACACCCTTGATGGAGCCGCAGTGGATCTCGCAAGCGCCAACGGTGGCAAATCGGTCGTCAAACAAAACGAGCGCTTCGTCGTCGTTCTCAAGGTGACGTCCGAGAACGCCGGTGGCCGCATTCTGGTTGCCGACCGGTTGCCGGCGGGGCTTGAAGTCGAAAATCCGCGCCTTGTCACATCCGGGGACATTAAAAGCCTGAGCTGGTTGAAAAGCGACGTTGACGCCGAGTATACGGAGTTTCGCGACGACCGCGTCGTCGCCGCGTTCAACCTGTACGGCAACAAAGCCAAGTCCGGCCAGACAGTCACCGTCGCCTATATGGTGCGCGCGGTCACACCGGGCGGGTTTGTCCATCCGGCCGCCACCGTCGAGGACATGTACATCCCAGAGCGCCACGCCCGCACCGTAAGCGGACGTTTGACGGTGCAGGCAAACTAGGGCCGTGGCAACATGCAACGCTTCTTCAAGCTAGCCTCACCGGATGGGAACAAACAAAACGGGTTGGCGCGGATACCGCGCCGCCTTGCCGCTTTCGTTGTTTTACTCGCCGCACTCTCGTTGACCGGCTGGGGTGCTTTCGAATTGGTGATGACCCGGCTGACGCCGCTCCCACTCGCCGCCGCCGCCGAGGTTTCCGTCACCGTTCTTGACCGAAACGACCGCCTGCTGCGCGCCTTTACCACAAAGCAGGGCCGCTGGCGCCTCCCAGTCAGCCACACCGACGTCGACCCGCGTTATCTTGCGATGCTTCTAGCCTTCGAGGACCGCCGCTTTTGGCAGCATGGTGGTGTCGATGTGCTGGCGCTGGGTCGTGCTGCGCTTCAACTCATTAGCAACGGTCGCATCATCTCAGGTGCTTCGACGCTCACCATGCAGACAGCGCGTTTGCTCGACCAGCGTCACGACCGCACGCTGACCGGAAAGCTGGCGCAGATTCTCCGTGCCGTTCAGTTGGAACGGCAGCTGAGCAAGAAGCAAATTCTCGACCTCTATCTGCGCCTTGCTCCCTTTGGTGGCAACATCGAGGGGATCAGGGCCGCTTCGCTGGCCTACTTCGGCAAGGAGCCGGCGAGGTTGTCGGTCGCTCAGACCGCGCTGCTCGTCGCACTACCCCAGTCACCCGAGGCGCGGCGGCCCGACCGCCATGCACAGAATGCTCGCCACGCCCGCGATCGGGTTCTCGCTCGGGCCGTCAGCGCCGCCGTAATCAAGCCGGCGGAAGCTGAACGAGGCCGTGCCGAGGTGGTGCCGAACCGCCGTCAGCTGTTCCCGATGCTGGCCCCGCATTTGGCGGAAGCCGAAGTCGAGGCGCACCCAGATCGCACCACCCACCGACTGACCATCGAGCGGAGCAGACAGGCGGTGCTGCAGACCCTGCTGACTGAGCGTACGGATCTCATGGGTGAACGCCTCTCGGCGGCACTGCTCGCCGTCGATCACACCACTGGTGAAATCATCGCCCACGTAGGTTCGCCTGGATACCTGAGCGGCGACCGCTTCGGCGCCATCGACATGACTGCCGCCGTCCGCTCGCCCGGTTCCACTTTGAAACCCATTGTGTACGGCCTCAGCTTCGAGCGCGGCCTTGCCCATCCCGAAACCTTGATCGAGGACCGGCCGGCCCGCTTTGGCGCCTATCGACCGGAAAACTTCGACGACACTTATCGGGGCACCGTCACGATCCGCGAAGCCCTCGGCGCATCCCTCAACGTACCGGCGGTGCGAGTTCTTGATCAGCTCGGTCCGGATCTCTTCATTGGCCGTCTGCGCCGTGCGGGAGTGAAGCCTATGCTTCCCGTGGCTGCCAAGCCAAGCCTCGCAGTAGCGCTTGGCGGCCTGGGTCTCACACTGCGCGACCTTGCGAGCCTTTACGCAAGTCTGGCTCAGGGCGGCCGTTACGTTTCACTGGTCCACCGAAAGGGAGCGGCTGCGCAAAAAGTCCGGAGCGGAGAGATCGCCCAAGATGCGGGCCGCAAGCTTCTGTCGCCCGTTGCCGCCTGGTACATCACCGACATCCTCAAGGATGCGCCTGCACCCGAAAATGCGCGCAAGGGCCGTATCGCCTACAAGACGGGAACCTCCTACGGGCACCGCGATGCTTTTGCCGTCGGCTATGATGGTCGCTATACCGTCGCCGTCTGGGTAGGGCGTCCCGACGGCGCCTCGACCCCTGGCTTGATCGGTAGAACTGCCGCAGCCCCCATGTTGTTCGACGCATTCGCTCGCTTGGCGGCAAAGCGCACACCGCTGTCAAATCCCCCGCCGGGCACGATGCGCGTCAGTGGGTCCGAACTTCCCCCTAACCTGAAACGCTTTGGTCGCATCACCAGCGCTAGTCAGCGGCCTGGCGGTTTTCAGAAGAACCCATTGCTGATCGCTTTTCCCCCCGACCGGTCAGAACTGGAGCTGATCGAAGGTGCCGGTCACGACGTGTTGCCACTCAAGGCCGAAGGCGGCGCACTTCCGCTCACTTGGCTCGTAGATGGCCGGCCGATCCCCTCGGAGCCGCATCGGCGCCAAACGCTTTGGCAGCCTGGCGGACCCGGCTTCACCCAGCTTTCCGTCGTTGACGCCGAGGGCCGCGTTGATCGGGTTACCGTGCGGTTGCGCCAGTGATCACGACCCAACGAGGATGCTACAACTTAGCAATCGGTTCTGGTGCGCACCGTGATATCGACCTACAGTCCGCCCCGACGGGCAATCTTGGGGTCGGTGTCTCCACATGGCGTTTCCGATGAGACGAAATCCGTTCATCGCCGCGTGGCGGCGTTGGATGCTGTTTTTGTTTGCCTCTGGCATGGCGTTCTGGCTGATCTTTGCCGGCCCCTATTCGTGCGGGTTGGACGAGCCGCGCGATCAAGCTGAGTTGCCGGCCCTACCGGCCCTTTCCGCAACGCTTGCAGGCACCACGGTCTCCGGCCTTTCTTCCGGCGCTTACATGGCCGGCCAATTCCAGATCGCTCACGCCGATATCGTCAGCGGCGCTGCGATTATTGCCGGCGGGCCTTATGCCTGCGCTGAAAGCGCCTTCGCTGGAATTGTTCCCGACGCGGGGTTGAAGCTCCTGAGCGCTAACCGAGCGGCCAGCGGCTGCATGCTAGATACGCTGGCGCTATATGGTGTTCCTGATCCCAAGAAACTCGCAAACCGGGCCCGCGAACTCTCAAAGGAGGGACGCGTCGGCGCCATTGCCGACGTCATGGCGGACCGTGTCTATATTTTCTCCGGGCTCAACGACCAGGTCGTCAAACCTCGCATTGTCGGGACGAGCGTCCAGTTCTACCGCGAACTCGGCGTTCCCGAATCCAACATCGCCTCGGTGATGGATATCCCAGCAGGACACGCCGTCATAACCCTCGACAAAGGGGCAAGCTGCTCGGCCAACGCCGCGCCCTACATTGTCGATTGCGATTACGACCAGGTCGGTGCGCTGTTCAGCCATTTGCTCAATCCAGCGAAAAAGCCGGCAGGACCGGCCCAAGGACGTTTTCTCGAATTCGATCAGCGCGCCTTCGCTCGCGATCTGAGTGGCCACGGCTTGACCAAGTCGGCTGTTGTCTATGTGCCGCCCGCTTGCGAGGATGGCGGTTGCCGCGTGCACGTGGCTTTTCACGGCTGCCAGCAAAACCGAAATGCCGTTGAGGCCGCATTCGTTCGCGACACCGGCTACGCACGTTGGGCGGATGCCAACAAAATCATCGTGTTGTTCCCTGAAGTGGGCGAATCCGCACTTGATAATCCACTGGGCTGCTGGGATTGGTGGGGCTATACCGGTCGCAACTACCTCACCCGCGATGCCGACCAGATCAGGGCAATCCGCCGCATGTTGGACCGCTTGGCCGCACCTTCTGCAGGTAACTGAGCGTTGCCGGTCTTCCAGCAGGGTGCGCGTGGCATCCTCTCGGCCACTGCGTCCACAGGCGCGGTTTTGCAGGCTGGCACAGACGGGATAATGTCCGTCCGAACGGCAAAATTGCTTCACGATTCGAATAATTGGGGGACACACAAATTGCTGACGCTGAAGCAAGCTGCGGAATTCGTATGGCCGCGCTGGGATGTAACCCGTCCCACGTTGAGCGGCGAACGCAACGTTGAACTCGTTATTTCAGCCGCCGCCGTGCTGGCCCTTGGCGTTTGGATGTCCGCAGGTGCTCAAGACCCGCTCGAAGCCGAGCGTGATGCGGCAACGCGCGCGCAGGAGACGGCCGCCCGTGCCGCTCCACCTACCAAGGAAATGATGGTCGCCTTCTACGGGGGTGCCCCTTACACCTATCCGAGCCGTGTCACCCTCAAAAAGGATGGTGTCCACGACTTCACTGTCGACGGTGTCGAGTGGCGTGGCGAACCCTTCATCGATCCGATCTATTACGGCGTCCGCGTCGTCAATTGGTTCGAAGGCGGTCGTACAGCGGCGATGCTTGACTTCACGCACTCAAAAACCATCGGGGAACTCGACAAGGAGGTGAACTTCAACGGCCTTTTGAATGGCGAACCGGCCCCGGCAAAGGCCAAACTTGGCGCGGTTTTCCGCCGCCTGGAGGCTAGCCACGGACACAATATGCTTACCCTCAATGGTCTGTTGCGGCTCGTTGATCTCCATCCGCGCTTGTCGCTCTATGGCGGCCTTGGTGCTGGCGTCAACCTGCCGCATTCCGAAATCCAGCTCATGAAGGGCGGCGGTCGCACTTACGAGTACCTCTACACCGGTCCGGCCGGACAGTTCGTGATCGGATTGGAGTTCCGCGTGCCGCGGATGAGCTATTTCCTCGAGTACAAGTTCACCTTCGCCCAATATGATGTACCCCTGAGCGAACTCGACGGCACCAAGATCGGCCTTTTCGCCGATCTCTATCGCCAGGCCGTACGTTGGTGGTCGGGAGAACCGCCGCCAGGCGGCATTCTCTCCAAAAATCTTGTCAGCCACCAAGCGATAGGCGGTATCGGTGTCCGCTTCGGCGCCAAACCGGCTACCGCGCTGGACAACTAGGGTGTGATCGTTTGAGATGGATGCGGCAGGCTTCCATCGAGAGCGTGAATCTCTTTCAAATCAAAAGCTTCGAGCGCGCCGTGTGAACGGACAGCGACTCCGCCTGCGTGGAACAAACGCTATTCCAGGATTTCGCCCTTGGCCACACCCCACAGCTTGGTCTGTGAAATGTAGCCTCTGAAATCGTTGACGGAGACATTGCACCAGGTCCCATCGCACGTATGCACATCGGCGATCACACCCGCTTCGATCAAAGCGACCGCGCGGCCCCCCTGGCCTGGCCACTCGTTCAAGGGTTCCTGCGCGCGCAGCTGACCCGGTTTGAGCGACGAAGGCAACACTTGTGCTGTGCGCCGTTTGGAAATCAGCGTCCGCAGCACCCATCCGGTGGTACCCTCAGCATCGGTAATTTCGCGCCAGGCTTCAAATTCCCGAACGATCTTGACCGGCAGCCCGGCCCGCCGGAACACCCAGGCAATAGGGTACTTCAAGCCGGGCCCTTTGCGCAGGTTCACTTTACTGGCTTTTAGACTGGCAAAGCGCGGTTCCTTCTTGCCCTGAGTACCGCCATCTTGCGATACTGCCTGCACGGAAATAGCAAGGCTCCCCGCCCACAAAACCAGCGACCAGGCAATGATCCGTGCTTTCTTCAATTCAATGCCTCCCACGCGCCTGAGCGGCACTTCAGACCATTGCTTTGTCATGGGTGTGACCATCTGTTAGAGATCACCAGCCGCGGGCCCAAACGGCCATCCCAATACGAATCAACCGAGACCCTTCAGCAAACATGCCGAACAGCCAGAAGAAACCCGTTGTCATTGTCACGCGCAAACTGCCTGACGTTGTCGAGACCCGCATGCGCGAGCTGTTCGATGCGCACCTGAACGTCGACGATAGGCCGATGTCACCCGCCGAGCTGATCGAGGCGGTTAAGACAGCCGATGTGCTCGTACCCACCGTCACCGATCGGATCGACCGATCGCTGATTTCCCAGGCCGGTGAACAGCTTCGCCTGATCGCCAACTTCGGCACCGGGGTCGACAATATCGATCTCGATACCGCGAGCAACCGCGGTATCATTGTTACCAACACGCCAGGCGTCCTCACCGAGGATACCGCCGACATGACCATGGCGTTGGTCCTTGCCGTCCCCCGCCGTCTGGCTGAAGCGACGCTCTATATGAAGGACCCGAAGACCGAATGGGCCGGCTGGTCGCCGACCTGGATGCTCGGTCATCGCATCTTTGGTAAACGCCTTGGCATCATTGGCATGGGCCGCATCGGTCAGGCTGTCGCCCGCCGCGCGAATGCCTTCGGCCTGCAGATCCACTATCACAACCGCCGCCGCCTTTCCGAAGCGATTGAAGAGGAATTCGAGGCGACCTACTGGGAGAGCCTCGACCAGATGTTGGCGCGGATGGATATCGTCTCCGTCAACTGCCCGCATACACCAGCGACCTATCACCTGTTATCCGCCCGCCGATTGCGGCTTTTGAAGCCGGACGCCTATGTCGTGAACACTGCCCGCGGCGAGGTCATCGACGAGAACGAGCTGGCTCGCTTGATTGAGCAAGGTGCCATTGCCGGGGCCGGTCTGGACGTCTTCGAGCACGAACCGGCGATCAACCCGAGGCTCTTGCAGTCGAATCGCGTCGTCGCGCTGCCCCACCTCGGATCGGCGACGATCGAAGGCCGCGTCGACATGGGTGAGAAGGTGATCATCAACATCAAGACCTTCATCGATGGCCACAATCCCCCCGACCGAGTACATCCGGGAATGTTCTAGGGGGCTGACCATTTGTGTCGGCGGGTAGCCTTTGTGTGGTGTCCAGGAAGGCGCAACGGAGACCATCGACTTTGCCAGGCCGCTGCCGAAAGCGCAGACCCTATTGGTATGACCTATGGCGATAGCAATTTGCAGGGGCATTAGACCATCGTGCACGGCATAAAGATCATTTCTGGCGGCCAAACGGGCGTTGATCGCGGAGCATTGGATGGAGCAATCGCCATGGGTGTGCCATGCGGTGGCTGGTGTCCCGAAGGACGCAGGGCCGAGGATGGTGAAATCCCGGCACGCTATCCTCTGACGATCCTTCCAGGCGGTGGTTATCGCGAGCGCACGCGGCAAAACGTTTTGGATAGTGACGCAACGATCATCATCTACTTCGAACAGATCGAACCGAAGAGCGGCACGGAACAGACAGTAAATGAGTGTATCGAAGCACCGCGCTCATACTTGTTGATCGACGGTAACACAACCTCAGTAGAAACGGCTGCGCAAGAAATACGTGAGTTCTGCCGCACCCACTCCGTGCATCGACTAAACATGGCCGGGCCGCGTGGGGCGGGTACTCCCCAAGCGCACAAATATGCGCAGACCGTTGTCGAGGCGTTTTTGCGTTTGCTGTGATGCCAGTAAATCACTCGCAATAAGCTGCGCAGCTTATTGCTTCCGACATTTGGCTGCTCCTAGGTGTACCGACGTTCATTTGGGAGCAAAAACCGAACCGCGTCGACTGGACGACTAGCTTCCGAGTTAGCTCGACAGCAAATAGCAACATCCCGAGCGCTCAAGCTTTACGCATCCCCTCACCCCCCGTAGGCCGCCGCGTCCTCCGCGCCGGCGCCTATCCGGGAATGTTTTAGGGGGTAGTAAATGACCCAACTCGGACAGTGAGTATGGTACCGTTGTGACAGGATAATACCTGCCGTTAAATGTGCGAACGCTATCCTAAATAAGCCCTTGATCTCAACGTGCCGCGCCCGACAAACTGGCGCGGCACACGAACTTATCTGCAAGATATCACTGATTGCCGGGCCTGCTCGTGACCGCTTCCATGACCCGATCGAGATTGAAGCTGCCGGGTTTCTGGCGTGGCGGAAACTCTCGGAAGCTTTGCAGCCATTGTCCGACGTAGGCTGCAGCCGGTGCGATGGCGAACATGTGCTCGACGTACCAGCGCTGGAAACCCATGGCATTTTCTTCTTCGGCACGCTCGAAGGGATCCATGCGCAGGTTGGTCAGCATGGGGGCACGGAGAACCTCGAATGGTTGTATCCAGACGTTTAAGCCGAGGGCGTTCTGCTTGAGGAAGGTAACTTTCAAGTTCTGGTAGCGCAGGGCTGCGACGCTGCCGTCGTCGGTCCAGTAAAGGAATTCCTTGCGCGGCCAGTCTCCCTCGCCTTTGAGAGAGGGACCCAGATCATAGCCGTCTAAGTGAACCTTGTAGGTCCGATTGCCGATCGTGCGGCCTTTGAGAAGATCTTCCTTCGCCGTCGTGTCGCCGGCGGCCGAGACGAGCGTCAGTAACATGTCCTCATGCGCGCCGATGTCGTTGATGACCGTCCCTGGCTTGATCACGCCTGGCCATTTGATCAGAGTTGGGACGCGGAAGCCGCCCTCCCATTGCGTGTTCTTTTCACCGCGGAACATCGTCGTACCGCCGTCGGGCCAGCTAAATGTCTCGGCGCCGTTGTCGGTGGAGTACATGATGATGGTGTTGTCTTCGATGCCGAGCTCTTTGAGCTTGTCTAAGAGCTTGCCGACATCTGCATCGTGCTCAACCATGCCGTCGGCGTAAATGCCAAGCCCCGTCTTGCCCTCGGATTCCTTCTTGAGGTGGGTGAAGATGTGCATGCGGGTTGAGTTCCACCACAGGAAGAATGGTTTGTTGGCTGCCTTGGCCCGATCCATGAAGTTGAGAGCCTTGGTGGTAACCTCGTCGTCGATGGTTTCCATTCGCTTGCGGGTCAGTGGACCGGTGTCTGTGACGCGGCCGTCGGCGAAGCTTTGAATAACGCCACGTGGACCAAACTTCTCCCTAAACTTGGCCCCTTTTGGATAGTCCGGGTTTTCTGGCTCTTCTTCTGCGTTCAGATGGTAGAGGTTGCCGAAAAACTCATCGAAGCCGTGGTTGGTGGGCAGCATCTCGTCGAGATCGCCGAGATGGTTCTTGCCGAACTGGCCGGTAACGTAGCCTTTCGCCTTGAGCAGCGTGGCGATGGTCGGGTCTTCTTTCTGCATGCCCTCGGCGGCTCCGGGCAGGCCGACCTTGGTGAGCCCGGTGCGCATGGGCGACTGCCCCGTGATAAAAGCGGCGCGGCCCGCGGTGCAACTTTGCTGCCCGTACCAATCCGTGAACAGCGCACCTTCTGCCGCAATCCGATCGATGTTCGGGGTTCGATATCCCATCATGCCGCGGTTGTAGGCGCTGACGTTGAACTGGCCGATGTCATCACCCCAGATAACAACGATGTTTGGTTTTTTTTCTTGGGCTTGCCCCAGAAAAGGAATGGCCGATACGAACATGCCCGAGGCAAACAAAAGCGCCAGCGAGCGCATTACTCTCGACAACATTTTTACAAAACTCCTACTAGAAAAATTAGTAGCTCATCTTTTGCGCAGGGGTTCTACCAAGTGCTACCTACTCTTTAAATTATGGCACTTCAAACTGGGATCTGTCACCAATTCAATTTGTCTTCTGATCGATTGTAATTGCTGCCGCGACGTGGGCAGTGGGATGCGAGCGAAACGAGATCAGACATCGGTTTCAGGGGCTTTTTTCGACGCGCACTCGACCAAATAATTTGCAGTTCCATCCAAACTCAACCCTCGCACACCGCGGCATCCTCCGCCCCCGCGTGGATCGACAAATCCGTGATGGTTGGGTTTCGACCTGACAGAGCGTTGTCGGGGTCCCAGGCGATTTTAACGCTCTCGAAGCGTGAGCTGAGCGCATCGTAGATCAACAGCCGCCCGGCCAGGCTCTCCCCGGCGCCGGTGATTTCCTTGAGCACCTCAACAGCCTGTAACGTTCCGATCACGCCGACGATGGCGCCCAGCACACCAACTTCCGAACAGTTGGCGACCGTGCCAGGCGGCGGCGCCTCGGGGAACAGGCATCGGTAGGTTGGAAACGGCTTTCCACCCGGCCCGCGCTCATGCGGCTTAAACGTCGTTACGTAACCATCGAACGGCCCGACGGCGCCGAACACCAGTGCCTTCCCCGCAAGATAACAGGCGTCTGAAACCAAATAGCGCGTCGCGAAATTGTCCGATCCATCGCAAACCAGGTCGTACTGCCCGATGATCTCCAGAGCATTGGTGGCGCTGAGCCGAACCGGATGCGTCTCGACGGCGACGTGGGGATTGAGCTTGGCGATCGCATCACGGCCACTGTCGACCTTTTTCATGCCGACATGTGCCGTGTCGTGCAGGATTTGCCGCTGCAAATTGCTGAGTGAGACGACATCGTCGTCAACCAGCCCGATCGTGCCCACCCCGGCCGCGGCCAGATAAACCGCTAGTGGTGAACCCAATCCGCCGGCCCCGACCAAAAGCACACGCGCCGCCTTCAGCTTCTGCTGTCCGGCACCGCCAACCTCGCGCAGAACCAGATGGCGCTTGTAACGTTGGATTTCTTCGGCGTTCAGAGACATGCCAGGGCCCATTTTGTTGCAGTCGCGGGGCGCAAGTCTGACCCGCGCACGAAATTCAGGCAAGCAAAGGCATACGGGCCGATGAAACTGGCAATGATATCATCTCTTTGGCATAGCGCCGTCGCTGGACGACGGCCTCTCACTACCCTATACCTAAAGATACCAACTGCGGCAAAATGCAGCGCTCTTTAGGCTGCTGGCTTCAATCATTAAGGGACGGAGACATGATCAAAGGTCTGATTGCTTCGGCGACCGCCGGGGCCCTCATCCTGACGTGCGGTATCCAAGGTGCCGCAGGGCAATCGCGCGATTACATTCTTACGACCGCCAGTACTGGCGGCACGTACTATCCTGTCGGGGTCGCCATCGCGACGCTGATCAAGGTCAAGTTGCAGCCCAAGCAGAAGATCGGCATGTCGGCGATCAACTCGGCGGGCTCTGGCGAGAACGTCAAACTGCTCCGCGAAGGTGAAGCGCAATTCGCCATTCTGCAAGGCCTGTTCGGGCATTATGCCTGGAACGGCGAGGGGCCCGTCGCCAAGGACGGTCCGCAAAAGGACATGCGCGCGGTCTCCATGCTCTGGCAGAATGTTGAGCAGTTTGTCATGCTGGCCGACCTGGCGAAGACAGGCACCATCGAAGACATGGCTGGACTGAAGGGCAAGTCCGCCGCGATGGGCAAAAAGAACTCCGGTACCATCGGCTCTAACCGCGTCCTGATGAAGAACATCGGCGTCGATATCGATAAGGATTACAGCCTTGTCCACGTCGGCTACGGCCCAAGTGCCGATGCTCTGCAAAACGGTCAGATCGCGGCGATGTCGATCCCCGCGGGCGCCCCGACTGGCGCCGTTACCAAGGCCTTCGCGGCGTTGGGCAATAAGATCAAGCTTCTGAACTTCTCAGAAGAGCAGGCCAAAAAGGCTGATGGTGGTCTCGGATTGTGGACGCCCTACAAGATCGCGGCTGGCACGTATCCAGGTCTGAAAGAGGACGTCATGACCATCGCCCAGCCGAACTTCCTCGCCGTCCGGGCTGACGTTCCCGAAGAGGACGTCTATCAGATCACCAAGACGATGTTCGAGA
>Ga0209013_10001320_pt1 | contig 22865 bp, 21 predicted proteins | sample Cruoilmetagenom2_FD_187291 | JGI IMG/M metagenome (GOLD analysis project Ga0209013, IMG submission 187291) | Oil polluted marine microbial communities from Coal Oil Point, Santa Barbara, California, USA - Sample 2 (SPAdes) (version 2) | ecosystem: Environmental > Aquatic > Marine > Oil seeps ... | reverse complement strand
TGCAAGCCTGCAAATGAAGAGTGTTGCATTAATGATGAGAAGTGATGATAAAAGTTTGCAAGAGATCATCCCCAAACCGCTTTACCAAAGAACGGAAAAATATATTAAGCAGATTAATCCTCAGCTTAACCTTGTACCTTTTGATAACATGAAAGTCTGGGCACTCTCGACTGTGATTTCTATGTTGGAAAATCAACTTAAGTATCCTATGTTGCAAGCGATCGACTCTGAGATCTATAGTTATGCACAGAGTAAAAATAAAGGTGTGGGTGGTATTGAGACTGTGACAGAACAGATCAGTGCTATGGATAAATTCTCTTTAGATGAGCAGATCATAGGACTTATGTCTACATTGGATTATCTTGAAGAGAATGGAGATTTTATGGAAGAGATGAAAAGTCTTTATATCCGAGGTGATGAAAAGATGATGATGTCATTCATTGAAGGGACTATGTTCAACATAGAGAAGTATAAAAATTTTGAAGAGAAATTTATGCAGGTACTTCTGTATGATAGAAACAGACTCATGGCTCAACGGATAGAATTATTACTTAAAGAAGAACCGACAAAACGTTATGTTTTTGCCTTTGGCGTGATGCATTTTTTGGATAAGAAGAGTATAGTAGAACATTTTGAACAAAAGGGTTATAAAATAAATAGAGTGAAGTAATTTTTACTTATCTATAGGTAATGTTTGACATAAGTGTTGCTATAATCGTATAGCTTATTATTATCTGTGTTAAATAAGCATATGAAGTTCAAAAGAGAAAATCAATGAAAAAATTAATGTTAATAACATTTATAATGTCACTAGGAAGCCAATTACTTTTTGCAGAACAATCAGATGATAATAAGACCTATAGTGAGCAAAACTGGGGAATTGGAGCTGTGTACAGGGCAGGTACTATACCTTATGCCACTGATGATAATGTAGTTGGTAGTTTTATTCCTTTGCTCTTTTTTGAAAATGATTACGTTTTTTTACATGGCTACGAGTCTGGTATAAAATTCTATGAGTCAGATGATTGGCGATTTAGTGCCATCACAAGGATGCATTTTGTTGATATACCTGAGCAGTATCAGAACATAGCTCAAGCTGATACCAATGATGTTGGTTTTCAGCTTCGGTATAAAATGAAAAACGATCAATTTATTGATCTTGAAGCTATGAATGACCTTCATGGTAGATTATTTTCTAGTTTAAGATATAGTACATATGTGGAAAATGGCTCTTTGGAGTACAAACCTTATGCACAGTTACAGTGGAACACTTCAAAATACAATAGCTATTATTATGGGTTAAATCAAGAAAATATTTCTTCAGGTATCGATGCTATCATCGGAGTAGAAGCCAGATATCATGTATGGTCAAATTTTTATTTGTTGGCTAAAGCGCAAGGTAGATTTCTTGGAAAAGAAGCACGTGACAGCCAATATATTGAAGACAATATTGACGCTGAAGTCCATTTGGGTTTTGGTTTCTTTAATGACAAGAGTAAACTAAAGAAGCAAATACTTGATATGTCTCCTTATTTACGTATAGCACATGGTTGGGCAACACCATCTAACCTAGATGATATTATCAGTGGAAATACAGAAAAAGATCCTTACAATAATCAACTTACTTCATTATTTTATGGCTATCCTCTCGCTGATGAGATCTTTGGTTTTCCTTTAGATTTCTATTTAACGCCTGGTTTTGTTTTTCATCACAGTTCTGATGTGCAAGATAGCACTCAAGAGTATGTTCTTGCCATTAAAGCATATTATACGATTCCTTTGCCTTGGAAAGTACGTTTCGGAGTAGCGGAGGGTATGTCTTATATCGATGAAGTGACATACATTGAGCAAACGGAAATGGATGAGAAAGGATACAGAGCTAGTCAATTTTTAAATTATCTGGATTTCTCTCTAGATATTCACTTAGGTGATATTTTTGGTGATAACTTAGATCAATTATGGCTGGGATACAGTATTCATCACCGTTCTGCTATGTTTGAGTCTTCATCACGTTTTGGGCGGATCAAAGGTGGAAGTAACTATAACAGTGTTTATTTACAATGGCACTATTAAATTGGGATAAGATAGAGACTATGTTATACTTAAGGTAGAAATATAAGATTGAAGGTTTGAATTGAGAATTATTCTGTTTAGCTTATTTGTGTTGTTTTTATTAAGTGGATGTAGTGCCAAAAATGTATTAACTCCTGAGGCAGAAAATGTCCGTATTTATGATACGATTCCAACAAACATGAATTGCGAATATAAAGATGAGATCATTGGTAGTGAAGCTGATATGCTAACATTTTTATTTATGTCTAACCGGGATATGACAGCAGGGTCTCGCGCAGATCTACGTAACCAGGCTGTAAAACTGGGTGGAAATAGCGTGGAGATACAAAGTGTTGACTTCACGTACACAACTTCAACTACATTTATAGGACATGTCTATGATTGCCGTCCTAAATAATAGTTGAAAACCCTAACTTAGGGTATTTCAGGTGCAGTAATACTCTCACCCAGTAATGTATATTCACGTCCCACTCTTGCAATAGCTGAAAACTCCGCACTAATCTTTTCTGTGTCAGAGATAATCTCATTATCAAGATAAAGATGTTTTATCTCTACAATGACAGGAATGGTTTTGCTTTCTTTAAGATCTACTTCTTGTAAGTACTCACAAAAGAATGCCACTTTAATACCTTCGGGCATAGGAGGAAAACCTTCAATCATGTTTTTTGTAGGAATGTCAAATACTTCAACTTCACTTTGTGAAGCATCTAAGCCTTTGGAACTTAAATGCATTGCTTCAAAATGATCCTCATCTATGATGCAAACCACACATTTTCTACTTTCACGCAAATTTCTGAGTGTATCTTTCGGACTACCATCTGCACGGTGTCCTATGGAGACTATCATTGTGGCAGGCTCTGAAGAGAGTGGTGTGAAGTAAGAGAAAGGAGCCATGTTGAGTACTTCACCCTCAGTGGCTATCCATGCAATGGGACGAGGGATGACAGTACTTGCCATGAGATGATAACGCTCCGGGGCAGTTTTTTCTTTGAAATCTATAAGCATTTTTATTACTTGATAAACTCAACCACTTCATCAAAAGGCAGTCTTAACTGTGATGACTGTTCGTTGATCCTGTAGCCAAACGGTACGACAACGGCTAATTGGTACTTAGTTGTATCTAAGCCTAATACCTCTTCCACATTCTCTTTTTCAAATCCTTCTATAGGACAAGAATCGATACCCACAAAAGCAGCGGCAGTCATCATGTTTCCTAGTGCAATGTAGCTTTGTTTGGCTGTCCATGCGTAGATATTTTCATCGGAACTTAGTGTTTTTTCCAAGTGTTTGGCATAGGTATCCATGTAGAAATCTAGGGTTTCTTGAGGCATCTCACGTCTTGTAAATCTCTTTTTAGGCATGCCACTCTCTACCTTGGCATTTTCGATACCTGCAAGTACGATGACCAGGTGGGAACAGGAAGTGACCTGGACCTGATCCCAGCAGAAAGGTCTGAGTTTCGCTTTTAATGCTTCGTTTGTGATGACAAGAAATTTCCATGCTTCCATACCAAAAGAAGAGGGTGACTTTTGTCCTGTTTCTAAGATGTAATGCATCTCTTCATCACTTATCTTTTTGTTCTCATCGAACACTTTACAGGCATGTCTAAAGTCCATAGCTCTACTAAAATCATTTTGCATTGTTTATCCTTTTGGTTATGTTGTTATAGGTTAGCTTATATGTCATAGTATGTCAAGATATATCTTGAAAGATATAAATACCATTCTAATGTAAATTATCCTATTATAAATAAAAAATAGGGAGAAAATATGCGATATGTATTGATATTTATGATAATAGGCTCATTTTTACAGGCAGAAAGTTTTACTTTGGCAAGCGATACGCTCAAAGGACAGATCAGTAAAGCCCAGGAGTTTGATGGTTTTGGATGTAATGGACAAAATATCTCTCCAGAGCTTCATTGGAGTCATGCACCAAAAGGTACAAAAAGTTTTGCTGTCACAGTATATGACCCTGACGCACCAACAGGTAGCGGATGGTGGCATTGGCTGATAGTGAATATTTCTGCTGACACAAATAAAATTCTTGCAGATGCCTCGGCTAAACATACACTGCCAAAAGGTGCATTGGAAACAACGACTGATTATGGGAGTGCCGGTTTTGGCGGTGCATGTCCTCCACAGGGAGACAAAGCCCATCGCTATGTATTTACGGTACACGCATTGGATGTTGAGAGTTTATCTGTAAAGGCGGAGACTAAGAGTGCAGTGGTAGGCTTTATGATAAATAAACATACCATTCAAAAAGCCTCTGTGATCTCTTATTATCAAAGAGATTAAGTGTTTATGGTTTCTTCTTCTATCCATTGTAGGTAGCGTAGATTAGCAGCAGCCATGGGTACCATAATGATCTCTGGTACGTCATAGGTATGTAGGTGCTCAATCTCTGTTTGAACCTTTTCAAAGAGTGACCTTTTGGTTTTCATCTGAAGGAGTATCTCTTCAGTCTTTATGATTTGTCCTTGCCAGTGATAAGCACTTTGAATGACTGTTGATTGTACACAAGCGATAAGTTTTTTTTCCAAGAGCAACTGTGTGATGGCATCGGCATTTTCTTTTGAGTCTGTGGTGGTACTGATGATACAGTAATCAGAGGCTTCCATTTTCTACCTTTTCCATAAAATCTTCTACGCACAACGCAACCATGTTATACACATGTTCAAACCCTTCAAACCCATCAAAGAAGTAAGGATCAGGCACATCTTCTCCTTGAAAGTTTCCAAAGTTACCCATAAGATAAACATTGTCAAATCCAAAGGCTTCCAGATCGGTTTTGTTTTGTTTGTCCATGGCTACAACATACTCAAAGAGTGTAATATCCTCTTTTGTGATGGGCCGAGATTGTTGTTGACTAATGTCAATATTATACTGATCGGCGATCTTAATAGAGTGGTGGCAAGGTTCTTCACCTTTATGCCAGTTACTGGTTCCTGCCGAGTCTATGAGAAATTCAAGGTTCTTTTTGTTGACGATATGTTCTGCAACACCATGAGCAAGAGGACTACGACATATATTTCCCAAGCATACGAATAAAATACGATTCATCATTTTCCTTTCATCATTTTTCTTTTATAACTATATTGTACAATAGCAAAAATATTAGGATGATTTTATGAGAAGAGTAATAACTTTATTATTTATCATGACTTTAATGTTGTCTGCCAAAGATTATACAAAAAATAGAGAAGTACGCTCTTTTATGAATATGCTTGTTAAAAAGTATGATTTTAAAAAATCGTATCTGAAAAAACTTTTTTCAAATGTGAAAGTGCAAAAAAAAGCACTGTGGGCATTTCTCCCTCCTAATCAGCGTCCCAGACTAAAAGATACACGTACCGAAGCTCAGATATCCAAAGCAAAAGAGTATCGTGCCAAGTACGGTCCCTGGGAGAGATATTACAGGATCACAGTGACATCAAAACGGGTGAAAGACGGGGTTGAATTTCTTAAAGCATATAAAACGACCTTTGCAAAGGTAGAAGCACAATATGGTGTACCCAAAGAGTATATTGCAGCGATCATAGGTGTGGAGACTGCCTATGGTGCCAATGTGGGAAAGTTTCCTGTATTTGATACTTTGACTACCTTAGCTTTTGAAAAAAACAGACGAAACAAATTTTTTAAAAATCAATTGAAACAATTTATGCGTTTGTCTCAAACTGAAAAGTTCAATCCAAAGAATGTCTATGGCTCTTACGCAGGGGCTATAGGATTGGGGCAATTCATGCCCAGCAATTATGCAGCCTATGGGGTTGATTTTAACCGTGACGGCAGGATCACGCTTCAAAGAAAACAGGATGCTATCGCAAGTATTGCCAATTATTTTAAAAAAAACGGCTGGCGTTCAGGTGAACCTGTTGCAACAAGAGTTTCGTATGAGGGGAAGCGGTTCAGAAAATATAAAACAGGATACAAAACGAGCTATCAGCGTAAACAGCTTAAAGGAATAGCACCTAAAAAATACTGGGATTATAAGGGGAAGGTGCGTCTGATAAAACTCAATAAAAAGAGTCATGATGAGCTTTGGTACGGGGCAAAAAACTTTTATGTGATCACACGATATAATCACAGTGCCTATTATGCGATGTCTGTACACCAATTGGCAACAAAAATCGCAGCTAAGATGAAAGAGGAATAGTATGAAGATCAATGTAATTATTATCGATAAAAAAGGGAAAGATAATCTATATGCCGGTTTGATAGAGCATTATAAGAAGATAGCAAAACCTTTTGCAAAAGTCGAAGTCATCGAAGTGTTTGATAAAGAGATAGCCAAAGCACAGGATATTTCACCTGAAGCTGCTCAAAAATCATACACAAGAGCATTAGAAAAATATTTGGATTCTGGTATAAATATAGCGTTAGATCCTTCTTCTAAAGAAGTAGATAGTCATGAATTCGCAAATCTGCTTAAGGATAGCGTACAGGTGAATCTCTTTATTGGCGGTGCATACGGCTTTGAGAGGGATTTTTTAGCTAAATGTAATAATGCAATATCATTTGGTAAAATAACGCTTTCACATAAACTTGTGAAAGTTGTTTTGATGGAACAGATCTTTAGAGGTCTGACCATTAACAATAATCATCCATATCATAAATAGGAAAACCTTAAATGTTAACAGAAACAGAGTTAAATGATTTTCAAAATAAATTACTAGACAGAAGAGTACAGATAGAAAAAAACCTTAGAGGTACTACCCTTGAATTAGAGGGTATGAGAGAACTTGAGTTGAATGATGAAGGTGATTATGCTGCTGCATCTGCAGAAACTATTATAGATAGTGCAATTTTGGTACAACAGCGTAAAGAATTAAACGAAATTGAACTTGCTTTAGATAAAATAAAAGTAGGAACTTTCAGTATATGTGAAATGTGTGAAGAGCCTATAGGCAGACGACGTCTAGAAGTGAAGAACTTTGCACGTTTTTGTATCACATGTCGAGAGATCACTGAAAAAGAAACCAAATAGATTTTCTGTTTTAAAGCAACAGGATACGCGAATTCTCTGATGAAGGGAATAGAGTGTTCACGTAGAGATATGAAGCTTTACTCTATTTGCGTTGCTAATACAATAAGGGGATAAAATGAGACTTGCTCTGTATATTTTTGCTACTTTTGCGCTGATGGCAATTATTGCTGCGTTTACCTACACTGTTAACCCAGACCATTATACGATAGAGTTGATGGGGATTAATTTTAGTTTTCCTGTAGCTGTATGGATCGTTCTACCTATGCTACTTTTACTCATCTTCACATTGGTACATATGTTTTTTTATGGTTTAAAAAATTATTTCATACTTAAAAAATGGCAAAAAGACGCAAATACTTTAGAAGATGCACTCTACTGGTCACTGGTTAATGAACCAAAAGAACAAAAGTATGGGATAGATGTAGTAGGAAGTTCTGCATCACTTTTAGGAAAAGCATCTCTCAATATTTCTGACAATATGGAAGGCTTAACACCAAGACTTACACGTGTTGTTAACATCATACAGAAAATAAAAAATGGTGATTATGTTGACTTTAAAGAAGAAAAAATGACTAAAGTCTTTAATGTAGGTAACCCAATTTTGACACAGAACAGACTGAACCGTCTAGAGTCTGATGATAAATTCGTTGCAGATGTGCTGAAGTCTACCTCAGAATACACTGAGGTCGTACAGGCAGAAGCACTTGATACTTTTGCTCGTAAAGAGAACTTTGTTAAAGCCCAAAAATATGCGAAAGTCTTTAATATTAAAAGCTTTTTTATTATGCTTGGAAGAGTTACTGCAGAAGATAATCTAGAGCTTACTCCTGAGATACTTACAGATTTTGTAAAAGCACTTGACCTTAGCTGCCAAGACTTTATTACAATTGTTTCAGTGACTAAAAAATATTTTAATCCAGAAGAAAACTTGACACTTTTCAGAAGCTATCAAATTGAAAACCCTAAGGCACAAAATGCCTATCTTTATCTTCTATTTGAATATGAGTTATTGGAACAAGTTGCAATCTACTTGAATGAACAAGAAGAAAATGAATTTATCAAGTTTAGAGCATTTTATCAATTAAAACAAGAAAACACTAAATATAAACTAGAAGAAATTATCGATATAGACTCCGTTTGTAATGAAACTAGACTTTAGTAATACCCTTTACGCTTTAGCCCCTCTTGCGGGCTTTACCGATCTCCCTTTTCGTTCCGTTGTTAAGAAATTTGGTGTTGACCTAACCATTTCAGAGATGATAAGCTCTAATGCATTAGTTCATAACTCTAAAAAAACATATCGTATGCTGGAGAAAAGTCCTATAGAAGACCCATATGCTATCCAAATAGCGGGTTCTGACCTAGATGTCATTAAGCGTGCAGTGGAAATTATCAATGAAAGAGATGGTATTACGGCGATAGATCTAAATTGTGGCTGTCCCGCACCAAAAGTAGTTAACAACCTTCAGGGATCATCTTTACTTACAGATCTGCCTCAAATGGCTAAGGTTATAGAAACGATTAAAAAATACTCCAACAAAGAATATACTTCAGTGAAGTTTCGTTTAGGCTTTAACGAAAAAAACCATGAAGAGATAGCACGTATTTGCCAAGAATCTGGAGCAGACTACATCGCTGTACATGGAAGAACAAGAGCAGGCAGATACAAAGCGCCTGTAGATTATGATGCGATAGCAGAGGTAAAACAAGCCGTATCGATACCAGTCATTGCTAACGGTGATATAGACTCTCCTGCAAAAGCAAAATGGGTACTCGAACATACAGGTGCAGATGGCATAATGATAGGACGTGCAGCGGTAGGCAAGCCATGGATATTTAAACAAATCAAAGAGGGCATGGAAGAACCAACCTCCGAACTCATAAAAGAAGTTGTCTTAGAACATTTTGATCAAATGATAAAACATTATGACAAGTATGGAGCGATCGTCTTTAGAAAAAACCTTCATTCATACTCTAAAGCCGGCTATCAAGGGGCTTCTGTATTTAGAAATGATGTGAATCGAATAGAAGATCCAAAAGAAATGAGAGCAGTGATAGAAGCATTTTTCTCTCAGCCTCTTTTGCATGAAGTTTGATGCACATCAAATCTCTTAGAGATTCATTAGAGTATAATCTCTCAAAAATCAGGATTCTCCCATGACTTTTGTTCTCATCAAAACCATCCACCTTTTTGCAGCATTCATCTACGGTGGATTTCTCATCGTTGACAACCTCTTTTTAGTGCACATTAAAAAATCATATGATGTACAAGAGCATAAACAGATCAGAGAATCATTTATGAAATATGTACGTAAAGTAGTGCCACCCAGTCTACTCGTAGCAGTAATTACAGGACTTTATCTTATCACCCAGGTATTTGGTCCGATAGGTGAAGCGGGGATGAGTAGCTTTCAAGTGATGCTCTCAATTAAGGCTTTCTTAGGCATATGGCTGGGGATAAGAGGTTTTGCACAAGTTTATCTGGGTATTCAACCTATGGTATTTAAGAGCCATGTGTTACCCTTTGCTTTTGTGGTAACCATACTCTTCTTATCTCAGTTTATGTATGTTTAAAACCTAAGTATCTTTACGTGATTTTTCTACAAGTATAGAGAGTACAAAACTGGTAAATACAAAGCCTACAAAGAGGAAAAACCCTACCTGTAATTCGGTACCGTTAGACGTAATGACATTGACAGGTACACTTTGTTCTACCAGTTTTTTTAACTCATTTTCTATCATGCTGTCAAGCCCTAAATATGCCATAAAGATGGAAACAACCATAACATCCGCCATAGACCATTTTGTAGAACGCAATGCGAAGAAACGTACAATGGCATTGTTCCCTATAAAACTTCTGCTATAAAAGTATAGATATGTAGAGATAAGTTTTAAAGTCGGGAAAATGATACTGAACATAACCAACAGTACCCCGACAAATATCATCTTGATCTCATCAGACTCCAACAATAACTGGACCAGGTCAGAGATGCTTTTGCTTTTAAAAAAAATGATTTGATCTGTAAAAGTAAGGGGTCTTTCCAGTATTATGAAGTAGAGTTTATTTATTTTGGCTTCAATATCGAGCATAGGGAGAAAAAGACCAGGGATTAATAAGGCAACACTTGTGGCTGAAAGTAAGAACAGTGAAATAGACTTTAGTATAGTTCCTTGAAGTATGATAAGTATGATCAGGATAACAGCCATAGATAAGATAGCTATGGTATAAAAGTTCATCTCTTCTGTTTTTTGTTTAAGTTGCGTATCTAAAAGAGTACTGCATGTTTCAAATTCATTACATTGATAGAAATCGAGTATATGATCGTATCCACTCATATCAACGGGTTCAAGATTAGTTTTCATGAATTGATGCAGTTTGTCTTTCATGACCGCTTTGAGGATCTTTTGATTTGCCGGTTTTTCCAGTTCATTCATCACAGCATCTGTATATTGAGGTACTTTTTTTCTTAAGTTTCTAATATCTACAAGCTCATCGGTGATCATTTGTTTGGTATCACCATAGAGGCTCTTAAAAAAACCTCTTTTACTTTCGTTTTTCTTTCGTACTGTTTTGTCTGCTTCAACAATCAGTGTATCTATAACGGTTTCCACATATTTTTTGATCTCTTCACGACTTGTTGAAGTAAAATCAAATTCATCAATTTTTTGATTAAAGACAGCTGAGATTTTGCCTGTCCATACGTTAGAGTTGAGAAGACCATACTGCAGGCTGTGCAATTCTTCATAATCTACTTTTAAAAGTTTTGCCTCTTTACCTGTTTCGAGAAGATGTGTTATAGTATAAATCATTGAAGAGAGTAGAATAACACTCAGTATCATTAACCAATATGAAAATATTTTTTTAAAGTTTTGTCTAATAAATGCCATTCCCTATACTTCCTACATTAATTTTCATGATTTTAGTTTTATATACTATGAGTATAGCTAAATTAGTGTAAACATTAAGAAAAATGTTATAATTCCAACTTAATTTTTGGAGTAGTGGAAATGTTTGTAGAACTTATACTGGTTGGTATCTTTATCGGTACAATGTCAGGCTTTTTTGGTATCGGTGGTGGTATTATTCTTGTACCTATACTTTTAGTACTTGGTTTTGACACGAAAGATGCCATCGGTATTTCCATTATTCAAATGGTATTTAGTTCTATTTACGGCTCATATCTGAACTTCAGAAAAGGCTCACTCGTCATCGGTGAAGGGATATTTGTAGGATTTGGGGGCTTTGTGGGTGGATATATCGGTGGATATGTTACACAGCATATCTCAGATATAGTCCTGCAGTTTCTCTTTTTGGGATTATTGGTATTTGCGCTCTTTAGACTTTCTTTCACTACACTTCATGACGGTACTGTGACGAAGACACTGAATAAAGCACTGCTCTTTGGTATAGGTCTGGGAATTGGTATCTTCTCTATCACACTTGGTATCGGAGGGTCAATTATACTCATACCGCTTTTAGTTGGTTTATTGCATTATCCAATTAAAAAGGCAGTAAGTGCAGGGCTGTTTTTTGTAGTCTTCTCTTCAGTAGCGGGGATGATAAGTCGACTTAGTACAGGAACGATAGATTTTAGTAATGGCTTGATAGTAGCTTTGGCTTCACTAGTAGGCGTGGCATTGGGTATTTGGCTCAAAGACCATGTCACTTCCAAAAATCATAAGATGGCACTTTTAGCACTTTATATGTTTGCTTTGCTTATCTTAATAAAAAAAATGTGGTTTTAATACGTAGGATATAAAGAATGAAAAATGATATGATAAAAGTATATGGTGCAAAAGAAAATAACTTAAAAAATATAGACATAAGCATCCCTAAAAATAAATTGGTGGTAGTGACCGGCATCTCTGGGTCTGGTAAATCTACGCTAGCATTCTCGACACTATATGCTGAGGGGCAAAGACGTTATATAGAGTCACTCTCCTCATATGCACGACAGTTCTTAGGGCGTGTAGGTAAACCTGATGTAGATAAGATCGAAGGGTTGACCCCTGCCATCGCGATAGACCAGAAAACGACGTCTAAAAACCCGCGTTCTACTGTAGGAACGATCACTGAGATCTATGATTATCTGAGACTGCTTTTCTCTCGTGTAGGGGAACAGCATTGTCATGAATGCGGAAAGCCGATCTCTTCTATGTCTGCGTCTGACATCATTGAAGAGGTTCTGAAACTGCCTGATGGCGCAAAACTTGTCATCATGGCGCCGTTGGTCAAAGAGAAGAAAGGTAGCTTCGCAGATATGCTGGAATCACTTCGTCATAAGGGGTATATCCGTGCGATGATCGATGGTGTGATGGTACGTCTTGATGATGAGATAGAACTTTCTAAAACCAAAAAACACACGATTAAAGTCGTCGTTGACAGAGTGGTAGTAAAAGAAGAGAGCCGTGACCGTATAGGACAGGATGTTGAGAAGGCACTCAAAGAGAGTTACGGTGAGATGGAGATAGAAGTACTTAACTTCGAAGAGATGGATCTCGATAGACAGCACATCCATTACTCTGAACATTTGGCCTGCTTTGATTGTAAGCTGAGTTTTGAACCTTTGGAACCGGTCAGCTTCTCTTTTAACTCACCTAAAGGTGCCTGTCCTACCTGCGATGGTCTTGGTATCCGTTATGCCATAGACTTAAAGAAAGTGATAGACTCGGAACTCTGTATAGATAAGGGTGCCGTGAAGATCATGTATGGTTTTAATAAGAGTTACTATACTAAATTTCTCAATGCCTTTTGTGAACAGAATGACATAGACATTAAAACTCCTTATGGTGAACTTGAATCACATCAGCAAAAAGCCATACTTTATGGTAATGGCAGTACGGTAGACTTTTTATGGAAACGACATAAACTCAAACGTGAGTGGCCGGGAGTGGTCAAATTTGCACATGATATGTTTAAAGAGGAAAAAGACCTTTCTGAATATATGACTGAAAAGGTTTGTGACAAATGTGATGGACATAGACTGAGACCTCGTTCTTTAGCCGTGAAGATAGAGGGGAAAAATATCGCTGATATCATCGATATGCCTATAGAAAAATCGTATGCTTATTTTTCAGATGAAGAGAGTTTTTCTCACTTAAGTGAGCAGCAAAAAATGATAGCAGAGTCTATACTAAAGGAATTGTATGAAAGACTTTACTTCTTACACGATGTGGGTCTAGGGTACATTACCTTGAGTCGTGATGCTAGGAGTATTTCAGGGGGTGAAGCACAGCGTATACGTATCGCTTCACAGATAGGTTCTGGACTTACCGGGGTGATGTATGTACTGGATGAACCGAGCATTGGACTCCATGAACGTGATACAATGAAGCTCATACGAACGCTCAACTCTTTACGTGAAAAAGGGAACTCTGTTATCGTTGTAGAGCATGACAAAGAGACCATTCTTGCAGCAGACTATATCATAGATATCGGTCCTGGAGCAGGGGAGTTTGGTGGAGAAGTGGTTTTTGCCGGTGATGCGAAGAAACTTGCCAAAGCGAAGACTTTGACTGCAGACTATATGTATGGCAAAAAGGAGATCTCTTACTCGCACGATAACCCTCAAAACGAGTGGATAGAGATCAAAAATGTCACACTCAATAACATCGAAAAGCTTGATGCCAAGATCCCTTTACAAAATTTTGTATGTATTACAGGAGTGAGTGGTAGCGGAAAAAGTTCACTCATTCTTCAAACCCTGCTTCCTGTGGCAAGAGAGTTGCTCAACCGCGCCAAAAAGGTCAATAAAGTAGATGGTGTGGAGATCACAGGACTTGAAAAACTCGATAAAGTCATCTACCTTGACCAAAGCCCCATAGGAAGAACCCCACGTTCGAATCCAGCAACCTATACCGGTATGATGGATGAGATACGTAAACTTTTTGCTCAAACCAAAGAGGCAGAACTTCGTGGGTATAAGATAGGACGTTTTTCATTTAACGTTAAAGGCGGACGCTGTGAGAAGTGTCAGGGAGATGGACAGATAAAGATAGAAATGCACTTCTTGCCGGATGTACTGGTAAGTTGTGATGCATGTGACGGTACACGCTACAATGCACAGACACGTGAAGTGTTATATAAAGGAAAGTCTATCTCAGATGTCCTTGGTATGAGTGTAGGTGAGGCACTGGCATTCTTTAAAGCCATTCCTGCCATAGCGGTTAAGCTCAAAACATTGACAGATGTAGGGCTTGACTACATTACTTTAGGACAAAATGCTACCACACTTTCAGGTGGAGAAGCTCAGCGTATCAAGCTCAGTAAAGAATTGAGTCGTAAAGATACGGGTCAAACACTTTATATTTTAGATGAACCTACTACTGGACTTCACTTTGCAGATGTTGACAGACTGACAGGTGTGTTACATCATTTGGTAGAATTGGGTAACTCAGTAGTGGTGATAGAACACAATCTGGATATGGTGAAAAACGCAGACTATATTATAGACATGGGACCAGAGGGTGGAAATAAAGGTGGACTCATCATCGCTACGGGTTCACCAGAAACGTTGGCCAGTGACTATAAAAAGACGGGATCTTATACGGGTGAGTATTTGGCTAAAGAGTTAAAGTAAAAGAGTGTTTGAGGCAGTGTCGGTAGGTTATGGTCTACGAAACTGCTTTTGAATACCAGGTTTTCTACTTTCATTTACAAAACCAAGTGCCATTTTCACGATCCAAAGCATGATAAGTGCAGCTATGATCTCATAACCAATAGCCCAGGTCAAAATAAACGCTTGCTTCTCATTAAGAGATAAAAAGAGTTCTGGGCTTCCCCCTGCAACATAAAAGAAAAGAAAAAGCAAACCAGAAATATATGGAAGTGTTATAAAGTATATAGCTAAAAATATTTTTTCATAACCTTCAGGAAAAAAGAGAGGTGTCTCTGCAAGGTCAACGTTTTTCTGAGAGAACTTTTTAGGTGATCTCATATGGTTTACTTTTGATGAATGTGCAATTCTTGTATTTATAGTACGGCTTGACGTCATGCTTTATTCCCCTATCTCATTTTAAGTATATGTGATGAGTAACTCGGCTGTCTAACAAGAGATCCGTGGCTTTCCGTCCTATTCTCGCAAATAGTTTGGCTTTATTCAAATGTTGTAGATGAATATCGTAACGAAAAAATGTCATATTTTTGTCAATAAACTATATTGCTAATTGAAAATCCAAAAATGAGCGACTTATAACAGTTAATAGGCTAGAATACATAAAAAACTAGGCTTAACTTTTGAAAACCATCACTATTATAGATACATTCGGCTTCTTTTTTCGTTCATACTTCGCATTGCCTCCTTTACGTAACTCTGAAGGATTTCCGACAGGACTTTTAACCGGTTTTGCGAATCTTGTTGACTCTTTACACCGTGACCATAGTACCGATTATCTGGTTTTTGCTCTGGATGCAAAAGGCAGAACGTTCCGAAATGATCTCTACCCAGAGTATAAAGCCCATCGTGATCCGGCACCTGATGATCTGATCAAACAGCTTCCCGTAGCGATAGAGTGGATAGAACAAATGGGTTTTGCCAATCTTTCCCGTGAAGGATTTGAAGCAGATGATGTCATTACTACAGTAACAAAGTTTGCTAAAGAAAAAGGGATAAAAGTACGCATTGTCTCTCATGATAAAGATCTATATCAGATGATAGAAGACGGCAAAGTTGAGATGTATGATTCTGTCAAGAAAAAGGTGATAGATGTACAAGGGTGTATCGATAAGTTTGAAGTGCATCCACGTGATTTTATCAATTTCCAGGCGATACTCGGTGACAGCTCAGACAATATTCCAGGGGTGAAAGGTATAGGACAAAAGGGTGCGAGTAAGCTCATTAATGAGTACCATACGCTTGAAGCTATCTATGCAGATATAGAAAACTGTGGTACACCACGTATACAGAAACTTCTTTTAGAGAGTAAAGAGAAAGCTTTTCTATCTCGTGAATTGGTTACTATGAGTACGGATGTATTTAAAGACATGGATGTTGAAAGCTTTGTCTTTGAAGACAAAAATTACCTCTCATGTCTGCTTGAAGAGTTTGAACAGTATGAGATGAAACAAGCCATCAAAAAAGCAAAAGTAGGGCTTGAAGAGACGGACTGTATAGTGGTAGAAAAACCAAAAATTCAAACTCTCAGTTTTGAAGCAGTCACGTTAGACAGTAAAGAAAAATTGGAGAGTGTTCTCGAGAGCATAGACAAAGATGCTATAGTTGCTTTTGACACAGAGACAACAGGCCTAGATACTAAAGTAGCCAAAATGGTAGGGTTTAGCTTTTGTTTTGATGCCATGAAAGCATACTATGTACCAGTAGGACATAATTATCTGGGTGTTGAAGATCAAGTGAGTCTGGATGATGCTGTTTTGGCACTAAAAAAACTGCTTAGACATAACATTGTGGGACAAAATCTGAAATTTGATTTTTCATTACTCTACAACCAATTTGATATTGAACCGATCATACCGTATGCAGATACGATGATCATGGCATGGCTTTCAAATCCTGGGACAAAAGTAGGGCTTGACACACTGGCTAAGACATTTTTCAAGTATGAGATGAAACCATTTAAAGAGATGGTAAAAAAGGGAGAAGATTTTTCAGCTGTAGCGATAGAAGATGCTACTTTTTACGCTGCAGAAGATGCATGGATGACATATATGCTCTATGGTGCTATCAAAAAGAAGATGGAGCTCTCTTCACTTACGCATCTTTTGAAAGAAGCTAAGAATGTAGAGTATCCGTTTATGAATGTCTTAATGCGTATGGAACGTTTAGGGATTAAAATAAATCCTTCTAAACTTTTAGAACTTCAAAAAACACTCAGTGAAGATCTGGCTACTTTAACTTCAGAGATATATACACTCAGTGGGTCTGAGTTTAACATCAAGTCTACACAACAGTTGGGTGTAGTATTGTTCCAGCAGTTGGGACTCAAAGGTGGGAAGAAAACCAAGACAGGTTACAGTACAAATGAAGCGGTATTAAGTTCACTTGTAGGTGAACACCCTGTAATCGAAAAGATCCTTGAATACCGTGAGTACCAGAAGATACTTTCAACCTATGTGGATCCTCTACTTAAACTTGCAAATGCCGATGAAGCATCTCGTATCTATACTTCTTTTGGTCAAACAGGTACAGCAACAGGACGTTTATCTTCGCGTGATCCTAATTTGCAAAACATTCCTGTACGCTCAGCACTTGGACGTTCAGTAAGAGAAGCTTTTGTGGCTAAAGAGGGGTATAAACTTGTCAGTATTGACTACTCCCAAATAGAACTTCGTCTTCTTGCACACTTTTCAAAAGATACAGCGTTAATGGATGCCTTTAACAATGGTGTGGATATCCACTTGGCAACTTCACTTAAGCTCTTTGGCGAAGAAGAAGCGAAAGAGAAACGAAGTTTTGCTAAATCTGTAAACTTTGGACTACTCTATGGAATGGGACCTAAAAAACTCTCTGATGAACTGGGTATTACTTCAGGAGAAGCCAAAGAGATCATCACGAATTACTTTGCATCATTCCCAACTGTGAAGAGCTTTTTGGAAGGCATTCAAGAACGTGTGAAGATAGACGGATATGTAGAAACGATACTTAAACGAAGACGTATATTTGACTATGAGAGTGCCAACGGCATGCAAAAAGCAGCCTTTATGCGTGAATCGGTCAATACCGTCTTTCAAGGTTCAGCAGCAGATCTCATAAAACTCTCTATGAATCAGATAGACACGATGATACGTGAAGAAAATCTAGATGCATTTATGCTTTTACAGATACACGATGAACTCATCTTTGAAGTGAAAGAAGAAAAAGTAGAAGAGATATCTAAGCGTTTTGTACATACGATGGAGAATGTTTTAGAGTTGGATGTACCATTGGAGTGTTCAGTGAGTATTGGTGACAGTTGGGGAGAGCTGAAGTAGAATGACAAATACACATTTTGACGATAATTTTGTACAGCTACCTCGTGGGAGTTTTCTTATGGGGTCTGATAATCCACTTGCAAAAGAGAGAGAAAAACCTCTGCATGAAGTACAGATAGACTATGATGTGGCGATGTCCAAAAGGCAGGTTACAGTAGAAGACTATATGTTGTTTGCACAGGCTACAGGAGCTGAAGTTCCTGTCGATAGACATGAAAGCCTCGGATTTGATGTACCTGTAAGACGTGTACGTTTTCATGATGCAAAGGCGTATTGTGAATGGAAAACACAAAGAGAGGGAAAAACCTATAGACTTCCTACAGAAGCTGAATGGGAATATGCCTGTAGGGCAGGGAGCACAGGGAATTATTGTTTTGGTGATGATGCAACAGAATTTGGTGACTATGCCTGGTATACTGACAACTCAGAGGGTGTGACACATGATGTAAGTACAAAAAAACCAAATGCATGGGGACTGTATGACATGCATGGGAATGTGTGGGAGTGGTGTGCAGACTGGTACAGTGAAAGCTATGAAAACACACCTAGAGATGGATCCAGGTATACGATACCCAATGAAAAGGGAAGAGTATTACGAGGAGGTTCTTGGAACGGAAGTGCTGAAAACAGCCGTTGTTCTTCCAGGATCAATCTTGGTTCAGGGGGACGCAATTATTTTGTAGGGTTTCGTGTACTTGTAGAACTGTAACATACATTAACCATTAGACTAATAATAAGAGATTAACTATCTGAATTAACAATCGGTTAGCAAACATCCGTTATAATCCTTTTACTCAATTGACAAGGATGTAAGGGATGAAGTATATTTTTTCCATGAAAATGGCTGTGTTTATGTTGTTTGCTTTTGGTGCACTTGTGGGTGCCGCAACGTTTATAGAAAATGATTATGGTACGCAAACAGCTAGAGCATTGATCTATAAAGCACAGTGGTTCGAAGTCTTTCTTGCCTATTTTGTCGCTATTCTTGTTTACAATATCTCTAAGTACAAAAGCTATAAAACAAAACCTGCCGTTTTCCTTTTTCACTTTTCATTTCTTGTCATTGCACTAGGTGCACTTGTGACACGTTATATAGGGTATGAAGGTGTTATGCATATACGTGAAGGTGCTTCAAGTCATACGATGGTCTCAGATGTGAAGGTTTTACAGGTAAAAGCTACACAAGGTGAGAAGAGTGCTACATTTGAAAAAGAGCTTTACTTCTCTACCATGACGGCTAATTCTTTAACACAGAGTCTCTCCATTGGTGATAAAGAGGTCAATGTAGAATTACTCAAATATATGCCAACTGCACATGAAGAAGTGATAGCCTCTCCGGATGGAAAAAAACTTTTAGAACTGAAAATTTCAACAGGTCAAAAAGGTGAAATATACTACTTGGCTAAAGGTGAAAGAAAAGACTTTGGCGGTTTTTATATAGGTTATGACATCAAACCTACTACAGATAAACCAACATTTCTCATCAAAGAAGAAGGTGCGGGATATAAGGTAGATTTTCCGTTTGTACTTCAAACACTCAATATGAATGATAGAAGCTCTTCTGAATTAAAAGCAGGAGAAAATGAATTTAAAAACAGAATGTTATATCGTTTTGGACCCAATGCGATCGTATTAAAAGATGTACATGAAAAAGCCATAGTAAAATTGGACTCTCATGACATTAAGACACAAAGAGGTCAAGCTGAATATATGCAGTGGAAAGTGAGTGTAGGAGATAAAAGTAAAATCATTACTACTAGACCGTATCAAGGTCAAATGGGGAAAATGAAACAAATGGAGCTTAATGGTGTGCATATCGATATGCGCGTAGGTGCGAAGTTGATAGAGTTGCCATTTTCCATCAAGCTTGATAACTTTGAGTTAGAGCGTTACCCTGGTTCTATGACACCTGCATCTTACTCCAGTGATGTAGTGCTGATAGACAAAGAACAAAATATTAATATGCCATATAAAATCTATATGAACCATATCCTTGACCATAGAAACTACCGTTTCTTCCAATCATCATATGATCAGGATGAAAAAGGAACCGTACTTTCAGTGAATCACGATCCGGGAACTCTACCTACCTATATAGGATATATATTACTGACAATTGGGATGATCTGGTCTCTGTTCGCACCAAGCGGAAGATTCCAAAAACTGCTTAAAGGAGCAAAAAAACTACAGGCATCTGCAGCAGCAGTAGCTTTCGTAGCACTTTTGGCACTTAGCCCACAAAACTTGAATGCAGCATCGCCGGCCATCGATGAGAATATGTTGAAAACGATGCAGTCTTATAATGCTGCACATACGAACAATTTTGGAAAACTTGCAGTACAGGATCACCAAGGACGTATGAAACCTATGGATACGGTTGCACATGAGGTTATCGCTAAGATCACAGGGAGATCAGTACTTTTTAAACTTGAACCTACGCAAATGTTACTTGGTATGATCATGCAACCCGAACTGTATCAAAATGTACCGATGATAAAAGTAGGGCACAAAAAGATCGCTGTAACACTGGGACTTCCTGAAACAACAAAATATGCAAAATTCACAGACTTCTTTTCTCAGGCAGATAGCAGTTACAAGATCTTTTCAGCAGTGACAGAGGCCAGTCAAAAGAAACCACTTGAAAAAACACAATATGATAAAGAACTCCTCAAGATAGATGAAAGAGTGAATGTTGCTTTTATGGCGTATCAGGGTTCACTTTTACGTATTTTCCCAAAACCTAATGATGCTAACAACAAATGGATGGCACCTATGGATGCACTCAAAGAGTTTCCAAAAGAGAAGGCTGATGCTGTAAAAATGAGTATCTCAGCTTATTTCCAGATGGTAGCAGAAGGACTAAAAACAAGTAATTGGGCACATGCAGATTTGGCACTTAAAGGCATACGTCAGTATCAGGAAAAATATGGTTCTGCAGTGATCCCAAGTCAAAATCATATAGATATGGAGATCAAATACAATAAATTTGGTCTCTTTTCCAAGCTTGTTCCTATTTACTTGATCTTAGGAGTGTTACTTTTGGTTTTTGCATTTATCAATGTACTTAAACCAGCATTCTCTATGAAATGGATCATGCGTGGAGCATTGACTGTTCTTATGGTTGGGTTTGCTATGCATATCGTTGGACTGGGTATTCGTTGGTATATTGGAGGACATGCACCGTGGTCTAATGCATATGAGTCCATTGTGTTTATAGCAGCTTCTACAGTACTTGCGGGAGTCATCTTAGCCAGACGTTCGCCGTTTGCGTTAGCTGGTACAGCCATTTTGGCAGGTGTAACTATGGGTGTAGCACATATGAATTTCATTAACCCGGAAATTACTACTCTTGTACCGGTTCTTAAGTCATACTGGCTCATGATTCACGTTGCAACGATTATCTCTGGTGATGGATTTCTGGGACTAGGGTCCATCTTATCACTCTTGGTACTTATATTGTATATCATGAGAGGGAAAAATGGTAATGAGAATATAGACCGTTCCATCAAAGAGTTGACAAATCTTTCTGAAATGGGACTGATCATTGGTCTTTTCTTACTGACTATAGGTAACTTCCTTGGTGGTGTTTGGGCAAATGAAAGTTGGGGACGTTACTGGGGCTGGGATGCTAAAGAGACTTGGGCTGCCGTTACCATACTTATCTATGCAACTGTGCTTCACTTAAGATTTATCCCGTCATTGAAGTCAAACTTCAGTTATAATGTAGCATCAACTTGGGCATACTCTACAGTGCTTATGACATACTTTGGTGTAAACTATTATCTCTCAGGTTTACACTCATACGCAGCAGGTGATCCAGTGCCTATCCCTATGTGGATTTACTATGCAGTTGCAGGATTGTTTGTATTGACAGTTCTGGCTGCCAGAAATAGAAAATTAACGTAATTCTTTTCCCTTTTTATCCTCATGTATTCCATGAGGATACTTTCTTACACTTTTAAGACTTATCTCCTCTCCTTTATATTATAATTTCTTATCTTATTACATAAACAAAGGACAAGAATGTTAGAAGAGTTTAAAAAGTTTCTCATCAAGGGAAATATGGTAGATATGGCAGTTGGTTTCATCTTTGGTGGCGCTTTCGCGACAGTAGTGAAGTCTATGGTTGCAAATGTTGTGATGCCTCCGGTAGGTATGCTTATGGGCCAGGTTGACTTCGCTCAACTTTTTATTGCACTTGATGGCAACAGTTATGAAAGTATGGCTGCTTTAGATAAAGCAGGTGCACCAGCGATCAAATATGGTATGTTTATCAATGATGTGATCTCATTTGTGATCTTGGGGTTTGTTGTATTTATGTTTATAAAAGCGTATAACAAACTCAAAGAGCCTGAAGAGGCTAAAGCACCAACAACTAAAACATGTGGTGAGTGTGCTGAGAGTATTCCACTTGCTGCTAAGAAATGTGGACACTGTGGTAATACCGACGTCTAAAATGAATACACTCAAGTCTTCATTGAAAACCTTATAAAGTTATATATTTTATAAGGTTTTCATTACTATAGAAATTTATTTTTACAATTATGACAAAATCTATTGTTGTAAACCTTCCTTATCTTTCCAATTTTTCTTTACATCATATTTTTAAGACTTTAAAAAGAGGCATAAAAAATACTTATTAGTATCCATTATTTGCTATAATTACAATATTCAGCTATAATTATACATTGAAAGATGATTTAGAGTTTCATCTTTGGCTTGACTTTTATTGCTAACCTTTAGTTTACAGTATCATCCTCCCGAAAGAACACTCCACTTTATATTTTAAGCACTTCAGTAATGATGTGTACACACAACAAAAGGAATAACAATGGCAACATTAGTAAACGGAACAGTAAAATGGTTCAACAGTGAA